>Ga0137308_101597_pt1 | contig 20559 bp, 21 predicted proteins | sample Inofrocosms_June_FD_97181 | JGI IMG/M metagenome (GOLD analysis project Ga0137308, IMG submission 97181) | Mouse cecal microbial communities from Vienna, Austria - N-Acetylneuraminic and N-Acetylglucosamine D2O microcosms_June | ecosystem: Host-associated > Mammals > Digestive system > Large... | reverse complement strand
AAATGTTCAGCGCGTGGGATGATACTGCACGTGCAGATACATCGATCACGCCCGGGAGCTGTTCGCCCGCGATCTTGTACAGATCCGGGATCATCAGTAACAGACCCTGGGATGCGGTGTAGGTAGTGGTAAGGGCACCTGCTACCAGAGAGCCATGAACGGCACCTGCCGCACCTGCCTCAGACTGCATCTCGGTAATCTGAACAGTACGTCCGAAGATATTCTTCCTGCCTTCGGTTGCCCATTCATCCGTATGCTCCGGCATAACGGAAGAAGGAGTGATGGGATACATAGCTGCTACTTCGGTAAACGCATACGAAGCATGAGCTGCAGCCTGGTTACCATCCATGGTTTTCATTTTTCTTGCCATTTGGTTTTCCTCCTACAAATATGTGAATATTGCTTGTCCCGGAAAGGTCCTCCGGGAAATATCCATCCGGCCTGGGCCGGAATCATACATCCGCCCCGGGGCGTGCAGACTGCGGAAATTTCAGACACGCGACCTTCAACAGGCAGACGGACCTAGCAATATTATACCAACTTTTTAACAAATTGCAAACAAGAAAACAGCAAAATCACGTATTATTTCCCATACAATGTGTCGCTTTTCCGGGACAGGAAGATGGCCCGTCTGAACTGTTACTACAATGTCATCATCCACCGGGGTGATATTCCGGAAGGTACACTCTGAAAAAAGTTTCCCAGGCTTGCTTAAGTTCCAAAGCCAGAAACTCTAAGCATACAGAAAACTGCTAAAAACAAGAAAGCTGTGAAAAAAGTCCTTTCTGCCTTCTGGAATACCTGGTACTCCATCTCTGCATGGTATCTGACTTTCTTCACAGCTTTTTCTGTTATTTTTCTGTCATTCTTCTACTGCTCCATCCGGCCAGTAATCAGACTGCCAGTGCCGAATATTTTGTCAGTCTGCAAGGCGGAGGAAGGAGGCGATGCGGTGGCATCGTTGACTGACGACAACGCGGCAGATGGCAAAACAGGCGGTGCTGAAAGTCTGATTACTGGCCGGATGGAGTACTAGCTGCGTACAGATCCTTTCTATTCTGCTCAAAACCAGGCCCGCTTTTGGGGTTCCAAAGAACGTATGGAACTGATAAGGGGTAGAGTTCGCGAATCGATGGTGACAGATAATGATTAAATCATAGGATGGTTTTTCCTGAAAAGCACCCAAACATGCCGTTAACATGTTTGGGTGTGTTTTTATGTATAGCGAACTATTAACTATTGCTTCATATCATCTGTCTCATCGCGTAGCGATTTTCATGGGCAGTTGCGTAACAGTTCAATGGTTGTCTGAGCTGTTACACGATCCTGGTAACAGTTCAGATACCCTCTGAACTGTTACCGATCGATCCTGCACATCAGGCCCTAAATAACTGCCAAAAATCCTTGACACTACTTTTTTCTCCTGATACAATAAAGTCGTCAATTCTGGCGGGTAATTCTTTTTATCTGCTGATTGTCTGGAATTTCTATGATTCCATTGGCAGTGGCTCACTGCGAAATTCAAACCAGGTAACCTAAAGAGCGCGAGGCGGCCAGACACAAGGCATCCGGATAGATGACGGGCACAGATTATGAAATGATGTAAGGCACACCTGCTCTTTATTTTCACATTCAGGAGGAAGTGTCTATGATTTCGAAATATTCAACGTGTGGCGGGAATGAACAGAAAGGACAAAAGCCGAAGGAAACGCTCCAAACAAATAAGCTGCTATTGAGGGAACATGTACCCGGCTCAGGGAAGGATGGGGAACTGAATTTGGCAGATGGAAGCTTAGCTGGCCAAGAAGCATTGTTGAGAAAACACATTTTCGGACTTAGAAAGACCAGACAGGAAGTTCTGGCGGAACTAAAAGCCGAACCAGGTCTTTACCTGGATTTCCAGCGGCTGTCATACCAGCTCCAGGAAGAGCTTCTGGAATTCTGCATGGGCGTAAGGGGGCTGAAGGTTACCTATGACCCGGTATTCAAAAAGATCTTCAACCCGGAATACCGGCCGGAACGTCTGGAGGATTTTTTAAGCCTGTGCATGGGGCAGTCTGTAAAAATTCTCCGGGTGCTGCCTAATGAGTCCCAGCGGCTGACAGCCGAAGGTTCCCTTCTGGTCATGGATATCCTGGTACAGCTGGAATCCGGCGTCTTGACAAATGTGGAGATCCAGCGGATCGGGTATGCATTTCCTGGCGCCCGGTGTGCCTGCTACTCCAGTGACCTGCTGATGCGCCAGTATTCCCAGGTCAGGGAAGCCAGAAGAAACCAGGGAGAAAACTTTTCCTATAAGGACATCAAGGGCGTCTATACGATTATCCTTATCGAGCAGAGCACTGCGGAATTCCACCGGTATCCCCATGATTATCTTCATTATTTCAGGCAGAGGAGTAATACGGGGCTGGAGATTGATCTGCTTCAGGAATACCTGGTTACTGTTCAGACGTGCAGCAAATCGCATGAAAAAGAGTGTCGCAAGCTCGCTTTTGCTTGCGTAAACACTTTTTCATGTGATTTGATATAGGGCGGAACGCCCGAAGCTTCTTGTTTTCGATGTTTTTCGAAAACAAGAAGATGCACGTATGAACAGTAACCAGATTTGCTGATTCCTCTTGACATTTTTAAGGAAACACTTCAGAATAGAGGTAACAGAGGGGATTCTGGCGGAACGTCAGGTACCCATTCTGTAAGAAAGCCCCAGACCAGGCTGGAGGCGTGGCTGAGGAGGCGTGGCTGACTTTCATTGCTTCCGACAGGCTGGAGGATATCATGGAGGTGATCCGGGCCTATCCGGAATTCCGGGAACTTTATCAGGAAGTGTTTCGGTTTCGTTATCAGAAGAAGGAGTTGATCAGTATGTACTCGGAGGCACTGCTTATTCTGGATGCCAATACAGTGCAGTATATGGTGGAGGAGCAGAAGAAAGAGATTCTGGAACTGAAAGGGGATCTGGCGGATACGTCGAAAGCTCTCGAAAGTACATCCAAGGATCTGTAGATGGAAGGTAAAGCATCATTAGCAAAAGACAAGGAGATCGAAAGGCTGCACGCCTTACTGGATGCGCAAAAAAAACGTGTTTGCAGCACACTTTTTCATCCTATTTGCCGCCCGTCTGAACTGTTACACCCAATTTCGATAATCATACTACATAATAACCAATCTGGAGAAATCCCGCCTTAACCAAATGGGATTCTTCAGATTTTATTATTTTCCAGACAATTTCTCTGCTCCAAACGCAAAAAATCCCCTTTGCATCGCACCACTTTACAACAAAAGGGGCATTCTGTTGTAAACCCACCCCATCTCCCTGACACCCCCAATATCCCTGTTTCTCACCTCTATCCTTCAATCCAGTCCGGTTCTACGTCTATACTATTACCATTCATATCCCCCGTGCCTGCATTTTCCCTGCCCATATCCACCATCAGCCCCATATTCTCCAGCTGCCGGATATGGTTTCCGCCGCTTTCCATTGTATAGATCCTGGTGGTGTTGATGCTGCTGTGGCCCAGGATGTCGGACAGACGGAGCAGGTCTTTCTCCTGGCTGTAGTAGGTGCGGGCGAAGAGGTGACGCAGGTTGTGGGGGAAGACTTTTTCAGGCTCCACACCGGCCTGGTGGCCCAGCTGCTTCATTTCCCGCCAGATATTGCTTCGGTCTAAAGGTCTGCCGCTGCGTGTGATAAACAGCGCACCCCGGGTGATCTGCCGGGTCTGGGCGTATTGTCTTAATGCCTGACAGAGACTGGCAGTCAAAAAAACCGTGCGGATCTTTCCCTTGCATTCCACTTCCACTGCCCGCTTTTCCAGGGACTCCACGGTGATGAATTTCAGCTCCGAGATCCGCATACCAGTGACGCAGACAGTCTGGAGCACCATGACCATCCGCTCATTCCCCGCGTCTTTGGCGGCCCGCACCAGACGGGTGTATTCTTCCCGGCTCAGCTCCTTCTGCTCCAGACAGTAGACCCGCTTGCGGATCCGGATCAGCTTCACCACACAGTCCTCCCAGTGCTTGTAACGGAAGAAGCCGTTGAGAGCCGCCAGGGCGCCGTTTACCGTCCCCGGTGCCATACGCTCCCGCAGCTGTTCCTTCCATTTAAGAACCAGCTCCTTGCTGACCGGACGGCCCTTGGCATACTGGGAAAACAGCTCCAGAGAATGACGGTACTTCTGAATGGTCGCCGGACTTTTCTCATTCTGGTAGAGCCACTGGCTGTAGGCTTCGATTGTCTGACGGGTTATCTCTCGTTTTCTCATACTTTATGTCCTCCTGTCTTTTCGTACTATCAGATCTCCGGCGCAGAGATCACATAGTAACCAGTACATCATTGCAGTAATTCTCGAGTAATCAGCGCCCACTACGCCGTTGCTTCGCAGACGCACAGCTGACACGAATATCAGGCACTGCTCACTTCGAGATTACTGCAATGATGTACTGAAGTATCAATCACCTCAAAATGCACTATACTGCGCCGGAAACCATTTATAAATTGCAACCGTTCAGACAGGCTATCCTCTGCCCCAAAAAACGTCGGGTGTCAGCCCGATATCAAACCGGAAAAAAGGCATTTATACAAATAAAAGCGTGTCTGCAGCCCACCTTGTTATCCGATTTGCCGCCTGTCTGGACTATTACTATAAATAATAAAAATCTGGAGCATTCTCGTGTGCAACTCACAAGATTACTCCAGATCTTATTTACTTCTTATTCAGCTTACTCCTTCCACCCATGCAATTCCATCAGGTGACAGAATATTCTGATGAAACGAGACGTTTTCCTGCGCTGCTCAGCCCACACAATCCTGCCGAATAACAGAACTTTTTAAATACAACCAGCGCCTTTGCCCACGCCGCCACCAGATCACTACCCCCGCTGTGTCTCCCTCACTCCTCCGCCGGCCATCTGCCGGGTATAGTAAAGCTCCACCCGCCGCGAATGGTTCAGCTCCTGGAATCTGGCCCGGATCCGCTCGGCGGCCTGGATGCATCCTGAGTCGTCGGTGCCGGTCAGCAGAACCAGGAACTGGTTCCTGCCACAGCAGGTGAAGAGATCCGCCTTCCGGACAGAATCGCCGATAGCCTGCTCCAGGCTCTCCCTGGCCTGCTCCAGAAGGGGGGACGTCTCCAGGGGAATCCCCTTCCGGTCCATGATGGTAAACAGCAGAAGCTGTGCCCGGGTCCCCTGCCGCTCAAAAACCCATACCATATACTGGTAAATGTCCACAAAGGTCAGATAGTCGCAATGGCAGGCCCCCCGCTCCCGCTGCCCCGGATCCATATGGGTGCGGATTTCCTCGATATTGCGCACCCCGTACTGTGTCTGGCTCCGGATCCACCGGTACACCTGGGTCATTTGCTCCGATGGTTCCGTGCCGAATTCCTCCCGGCTTTCCTCAACTACCTTTTCATAATATTCCATGGCCATCCCATATTCCCGCATCCCGGCCAGACATTCCATCTTAAGGATCTGCCACTCCTCATAAGGATAAGTGCTGACCGCCTGCTCACAGTACCCCAGAAGATCCTGATAGCGCTGCTGCTGCTTTAAGTGGTACCCCAGCCGCCTGAGACACCGGAAGTACAGCTCCTGGTATTTCCAGTTGGCCGCCGCCACCCAGCCATCCGCGATCATCGTGGGAAGGAACTCACCCCGGTACATTTTGCAGGCCGCCTCCAGAAGCTCTGTCTGCCGCTCCGGTTCCTGCTCTTTCAGGGCTGCCGCCGCCTTCTTCTGAAATTCCTCCACATCCAACACCACTTGTACTTCCTGGGAATACCACCGGTAAATGCCGCCTTTATTGGTAATATATTCCCCCTTTGGCAGACCGGCGGCCGCCAGACTCCTGCGCAGGCGGAAAACCATGGCCCTCAGGGAATTGGACGCCTGCTCCACGTCGCTGTCCATATACAGCTGCTCCAGAAGATGCTCCCTGCGGATCCCGTCCGCCCTGGAATAGAGAAGAATCAGAAGAAGCCGGAGCTGCTTGCTGCTCAGCCCCTTGCCCAGATAGATCTGCTTACCCCGCCAGTACAGCTCCAGCCCGCCCAGCATATATATCTCAAGAACATTATCCGTACCCTCTTTCCCCATGTCAGCCTCCTGCGATGTAACTGTCCGGCCATCCGCCAGACCATTACACTGTTTCACTACTCTGCTTGTATTATCCTATTTTCTTCTGTAAAAATCAAGAAAATACCGAATGTTTTTACAAAATTTTACTTTTTACTGGACTTCTGTCGTTATTTTTTATATTATAAGATATAGAGAGTTTTTTTCAGATTGTACCCGAATTTGAACTGTTACACTCTTAGACTGTTCTGTGTGTTCACTGTCTGGACCATATGAAAATACTGCGGCCAGAGGTTATCTGCCTCTACAGGCTCACCGGTCCGGCCCCGAACAGTTTTCAGAACCACCGGACATACCTTTTTCACAGTACCTTGTAACACCCGTTATATAGAACTGTCCCCGGACAAGCAGACACGCCGTCCCGCTCTGGCCGTCAGTTCCCGGCAGGCTGCTGCCGGCTGGGTAACCAGCTCCCACCGGCAGCGCTCCGGCAGTTTTCAGAAACAGAGGTAGCATAATGGAAAATAAAACCATCCATATAAAAATGTTTGGAGGTTGCCAGATCCGCGTCGGGAATGTAGTGATCAATGAACAGGCCCACCAGTCACGGAAGCCCTGGCTTCTTCTGGAGTACCTGATCTACAACCACGACCGCATGGTCTCCTCGGGCGAGCTTATCCAGATTCTCTGGAATGAAGGTGAGCTGACCAATCCGGTCAATGCCCTGAAGACCCTGGTACTGCGCTCCCGTAAGCTCTTAGAGCCACTGGGCCTCCCGCCCCAGTCACTGCTGAGCCAGAAGCGCGGCACCTATGGCTGGTGCCCTGAGACCGAATTTTTCCTGGACACGGATGAGTTCCGGAAATTACATACAGCCAGCAAAGAGCCTGGGATCAGTGATGAACAGAAGCTGGAGCTTCTCATGGATGCCCTGGACCTGTATCTGGGAGATTTTCTTCCCAAGTCTTCCTGGGATGCGTGGGTAATCCCCATATGCAGCGATTACCATGCCCAGTATCTGGACGCAGCCAGGATCGCCATTGCCCTTCTCACGAAAAAGGAGGACTGGAAGAGTCTGACGGAGCTGTGTGCCCACGCCATCACCGTGGATGCCTATAATGAAGATTTCCATGCCCAGCTGATCTACTCCCTATTCCGTACCGGCAGACAGCAGGAGGCATTGAAGCAGTATCACGCTACGGAGACATTGTTCTACAATCAGTTCGGGATCACACCTTCTTCCAAGCTGATGAACCTTTACAAGCTGATCCACGACGACCAGCGCAAGATCATCACTGACTTGTCCACGATCCAGGTATCCCTTCAGGAAGAAGCGTTCAATTCCGGAGCCTATTTCTGCGAGACAGCGGTATTCCGCGATATCTACCAGCTGGAACGGCGCGCTATCGAACGAACCGGAGATTCCATCTTTCTGTGCCTGCTGACCTTGTATGAGGAGGAGGGCAGCGAGGCCAAGTCCTACTTCCTCAAGCGGGCCATGGAGCATCTGGATGAAGCCATTGCGGCTTCCCTGCGCCGCGGGGATGTCTACACCCGCTACAGCGTCAGCCAGTATCTGATCCTGCTGCCCTCAGCCTCCTACGAAGACGGAGACATGGTCATGAACCGGATCGTCCGCAACTACAAGAAATCATACAACCGCAAAGAGCTGTCCCTGATCTATTCCCTGCAGCCCCTGCTGCCGGATGGGGATTAATACATAACAGTTCAAGGGGTATCTGAACTGTTACATTAATACTTGTACAAACGTGAAAAAGCCGGCACCCGCCCCTGGCCTTCCTGGCCGCGGCTTCTGGTTCCGGCTTCATCTTTTTCGTGACGACTTTGTTTCGTATATCTCTATGCTGTACGAGAGTACTGCCGCCCGTTTCTCATGTCTTTAAGTTACGTGGCAGTTCAGATCCCTCCTGAACTGCTGGTTGGTCACTTCGCTGCTTCCAGCTCATCCATTTCCCAGACAGTATCATCGTATACCGCATCACACAACAGGCCCACCAGCTCCAAGAGACTGCGGAAGCTGCGCTCCTGCCTCCGCTCCTTCCAGAAGACCAGACCCTGGCAGGTATTGTGTGCATAAAATACCGGCCGGATCAGAAATGTCATCCGGTGTGTTCCTCTGGTATATCGGTAAACAAGTGTATCCGGCAGAATCTTAAGCTGCTCCGGACATTCCATAACGATAGACAAGGCCTTCTCAAAACGGTCCTGATCTGTCATCCCGTCCCACAGCTTTCCCTGGTCCATCCGCACTTTCTCCCGCACAGACAGCTCCCTGCCCAGGAAACCATCCATCAGAAATACCAGCTCCTGAAAGCTGGAAAAGGATTCCTGTCCACCCTCCTCCAGGCAGACCAAAGTGCCCTGCCAGCTGGCATGCTCCCGGTGGGTCACACGAAGCTGGAAGGTCAGCAGCGAACCGCTCTGTCTCTGGATCTCTCCGGCCGGTGCCGTCTCCGGGGCCATCCCCTCTTCATCTGCCGCACTCAGCCAGCGGTTCTCCACTCCGTCACCGAACACGCGGCGCCGCATGTTGGCTCTCGGGTAGTTCAGCTGTTCAAACCGCTGCTCCAGTCCCCGGATCATCCCCGGGTAATCTGAGAAAGGTATCCCCTCAGGCTTGTCTGTGCGATACAAGACACCGCCACGCATTGTCGTGTCATACTGATCTACCGCTATTACATAGACGCGGTCCTTGTCTTTCAGACCACTTTTTGCACAAATCGACATATGCAGTGCCTCCTGTTCTGAATTTGCCCTACAAATCCATTTCCATTGTAGCACAAATCGGGTGATATGAAAAGAGGTTTCTTTTCATTTTCTTATCATTTGTAACGGTTCAAGGTAACAGTTCAGACAAGTCTACGCACTCGCTGCGCTGACCGTACGAAAACGTAGTGGCCGGAGGGCATCTGCCCCATCGCATAGCGATTCTCATGGGCAGATGCCGTAACAGTTCAAGGGGTATCTGAACTGTTACATATAGTTTTATGGAGTCTGAAGCGCACCGTCCCGGCGTCTCGTCTGTGTCCAGGTGGTCACCTCCGCCGTGCAGGGATATTTCTCCGCTTCCTTCTCATTGATATCCACACCCAGTCCTGGCCTGTCATTGGCATACACGTAGCCGTCCCTGAACTCCGGAAGCCCGTCAAACACCTCCAGCAGCGCCCCATGCTGGTTCCGGAGCTCCTGGATGACAAAATTGGGCGGCTCGATCCCTGACCACTCCTGCACGCCGAAGTTGGGCGCCGCCAGATCGATATGTACATTGGCCGCATGAGCCATGGGGGACATATCTCCAGGCCCGTGCCATGCCGTCCTCACACCGAACTGCTCCGCGAATATCTGGAGCTTTCTGGCAGGAGTGATCCCGCCGATCTGGCTCAGATGCACACGGATGAAGTCAATCAGATGCTCCGGGATCAGGGTCTTCCATTCTGCAAAATTGTTGAACAGCTCTCCCTGGGCTACGGGGATGGAGCTCTGCTGCCGCAGCCGTCTCAGCCATTCTGTCTGCTCAAGGGGGACCGGATCCTCCAGGAAGAACAGATGATACGGCTCCAGGGCCTTTGCCAGCTGTATGGCTTCTACCGGGGCGATCCGCTCATGAACATCATGTACAAGCTGGATCTCTTCCCCAAGCCTGCTGCGGATCCCTTCAAACAGCCGGACCGTATCGCGGATGTATTTCTGGGAATCCAGATATACGCCTGACAGCGCCCCCTGGGGGGCTGTACCCGGTGTGGCTCCGTAGCTTTCCCCGCCGTATCCGCCGCACTGGCAGCGGATGGTGGTGATTCCCATCTCCTGGAAACGCTGGATATTTTCACACAGCTCGCCCAGATCCTTTCCGTCTGCATGGCGGTAGACGGGAACCGCCTCTCTCACCTTTCCGCCAAAAAGCTGGTACAGCGGCATACCGGCCATCTTGCCCTTGATATCCCAGAGTGCCATATCCACACCGGAAATGGCATTATTCTCCACCGGGCCGTTGCGCCAGTATCCGTTCTGGTGCATCAGCTGCCAGTTTTCCTCGATCCGCTCTACTTCTCTGCCCACCAGCAGCGGCTCTAAGTATGTCTCAATCAGATGTTTTACGGTCAGGTGCCGGTAGGCAAATGTCCCGCAGCCCAGTCCATACAGCCCCGGCTGGTCCGTCTCCACCTTCACCACTACCAGATTGATCCCCTCCGGCGCGGTGCATATTACCTTGATTTTTCGAATTTTGACTCCCATATGTCCTCTTTTAAACTTGTAAGTCGTCTAACAAGTTATCTTTTATTAAAAGCTACCGACGGCAGCTTTTTTTCTTACATTATTTATTACAATATTCTGCACCACAACGGGCCTAAATCCGGGTGTTCTCCGGCTCCCGGCCGGAATAATCCATCTCCCGCAAACGGTCTATACCATGCTGCATATGATCAAACATAATCTGTCTGGCGCGGTCCGCATTCTCTCCCCGCAGTGCCTCCAGAATCATGGAATGATAATAAATACCATCCTGGTATCCGAATACCTGGTTCATCTTCTGGTGATCCTTGAGGTTCTCGTCAAAAAGACGGTTCAGGCTCTTCTCAATCAACGGATTCTCCGAGGCCTTGCTGATAGCCCGGTGAAACCGCAGATCTGCTGTGACAAACTTGACGGAATTGGTGATATTCTCCCGCATGACCCGAAACGATGCATCCAGCTCCTTAAGCAGCTCGTCCGTCATATGGACTGCAGCCAGATAACAGGCCTCAGGCTCGACGATCCGCCTGAACTCCAGGACCTTGCCCATATCCATGCAGTCCTGGGCCGTGATCTTGTACCGGGCGCCCTCCTGGGCATCCAGCATATCGTCGATCAGAAAGGTTCCCTTCCCATGCATACTCTCCAGGACGCCGAGTCCTATCAGCTCCTTTACTGCACTCCGGATACTGGCCCTGCTGACCCCAAGCTCCCCGCACAGCTGGTTCTCTGACGGGATCTTCTCCCCTACCTTCCATGTGCCATTCAAAATCTGCTGTTTATAATACGCCACAATCTGTTCTGTGACATTTGTTTTCTGGATCATAATTTTTTACCAATCTTGTCTGACAAGTTTTGTTCTTATTATATTCAAAATTGCCAAAATGTCAAGACAGAAATTTGGATTTTCAGGGTGGCTGAACTGGATTTGTTATAAATAGATAAATTTTAACCCATTTTTTTAGGCATAATTACCAGCTATAACCAGGCAAAAAGAAAGGGGCTGCCCATCCTGATGCAGCCCACTGAAAACAAGGAAATCCACATAGAATCAAATTTTTCTAGGTCGTCTCATTCAAACGGCTCAGCTTGGCTGCCTGGTCTGCTGTGGTACACAAGTACCTCTTACTTTCAGGCTATGCACATATGCAGCTATACCCCGGCATACATAAAAACCAGCAGATACCCCCGCCGCTTACATATTTTTCACCGCAATCTCAAATTCCTGTTCTGTATCTACGAAGCTGTACGGTTCATACTCGCCATATGCCGATGGACGACTGATCACTACAAGCTGAATCTTATTGCACCCTATCGACTTCATAAGCTTCGTCTCAAAATCCACCAGATGCGGCCCATGTTCTGTCTGCAGAGCCACACAGCCCAAGTCACCAAATCTCTTTGCAATCAGATAACACACGCTCCAGCACCTCCTTAAACTCGTTTTCGTTCTTTATCTTACCACTTTCATACTCCTGGCGCAAGCAGTACCCAACCTGGCTCTTATATTTCCTTTTATACACATATTTGTGTAGCCAGTTGTTGATCTGACGGTCATAATAGATATTGTACTGGATTTCAATCGGGTAATGGTAACTACTCAACTGGAAATATACATGGACTCCCCGATATCCATCATCCTTTGATTTTCCGCCAGACATATCCGCTACTCGGATATTATCATGCCCTGCTATCCGTAACACATCCTCATAATTATCACAAAGGGTACGAAACCCCAGCATATCATTAAAAACCTTTGCTGCCTGATGGTCTGGATAATACCTTTCATATTTTAGCATTGCCGACTGGATGCTTTTAATACGATAATCGATTGTGAGTCCGTGAAGCAGTTCGTTACCCGCATACCAGCTATGAACGCTGAATAACTCGTCAAACAAAAGAGTCTTGTCAAAATAATGGAGATTCTTTTTCAGCCTGATACCCAAACCAGATTGATAGGATAAGTCCTCAAGCAATCTTATGGATAATCCATCTCGTTTTAAAATACTGTCTAGCACACTTCCTCCTGCCGCTGCATCAAAAGATTTTTGCCATTATAGCATATCTGTACCATGTATGCAACTAAAAGGAGCCAGACTAAAACATTTGGCTCCTTCTGCATAAATATTCTTAAATTTTCCATTTGTCCCCAACAAATCGCATCCTCGCCTAGATTGATTACCCAAAGAAACTCGTCATTGCCACGGCAAATAATACGCTCTACACACGGGAGTTTATCAGATTGCGTGTATTTAATATTCCACTTTTTGATAACCTGGCATAAATACAGCATCAGGAATATCGCTCATTTTATACTTTTTAAGTACAGTTCTATTTACATAAATATCTTTAGGCTTACATTTAATCATTTTTTTGATATAATTTGCACAGTTCGTTTTTCCTCCTAAATACTTATAATCATCAGAAATATCAAATATATTAATAGATTTGAATTGACTGTCTAAAGTAATCATCCCTTGCTCTTCAATAAGAATATCACTTAATAACTTATCTGAATTACTCAATACATGAAGATTACTTTTAAAAATAGAATCTATCCCCGCATTCAACACACCTTTATATTCCATGCCAGTTTTTCCTAAAATCGTTGCCTCTCTAGGTTTTTGTTGCATTATTCCATTTTGTATTCTAGGGCAATCATATGCTATTATTCTAAATTCATTTTCTAGATCTGTAAACTTTTCATTTTGTTCTCTACATAAAAGAGCAAATGATAATGTATTGTAAATTTGAAGTGACGGCATCATATCACTTTTATTTGCAAATAAATTTTCTAACGAACACATACATGCCGCATAAAAACCATTAGTACCATCTTGGGTGAGCTGGCTGATACTATCCACATAGGACATTTTAGCACCAAAAAACTCATTACCTATCGCAGTCTGCGTAATTCTATCAATTTTAACATTCAATGCAATAAACTGATAATCATCATCAAATTTATCCAGCCATTCTAAAGAACGATCATTTAAAATATGAAAATATGTTATATAAATATATGGAATATAGTAATCAATCAATATGGAATGTAAAAATTTAGGGTTATGGAGATTTTCCCTGTCTTTATTTGTAAAAAAGGTTAATGCTTTAACCAGATTCTTTTCATAATAATTTGAATATTCGTAACCTGTTACTGGTGGATGTAATAAAGCTGACAAAATATCCCTACAATCAACAATTCCTTTTTCTATTTTTCGAGCATATGACTCGCCTTTTATTCCGCGAATAAGAATCATTTAAACACCATCCTTCTTACAATTGATTGTTTCTACAAATTTCGATTACCGCTCTGATTGTATCATTGTTTATTCTCGGATTCAAATATATTAAAGAAATTGCTGATCATATAATCCATTAATATAAAAATGGGAAATATCAATACCCTGATATTTCCAACATATGTTTTCCAATTTTCACATTATAACCAAACCCATCAAGCACTGGCTATATATACAACTATGGGGGTAAATCAGGGCTATGGAGCAGCTATAACCGGGCAAAAAGAAAAAAACGGCTCATTTTCCTAAAAAACAAGCCGATTTTTCATCCATTTATTCATTTCTGTCAGACCCCTAAAATCCCAGAAATCCACATAAAATCAAGGATTCTAGGCCGTCTCATTTAACCGGCTCAGCTTCATCGCCTGGTCTGCGGCGATGCAGGCGTCCAGAATCTCCTGGATGTCCCCGTTCATGATGCGGTCAAGCTTATAGAGCGTCAGGCCAATCCGGTGATCCGTCACCCGGCCCTGGGGGAAGTTGTAGGTGCGGATCTTCTCGGAGCGGTCGCCGGTTCCGATCTGGCTGCGGCGCTCCTCTGCCTCCGCGTTCATCTTCTTCTCCATCTCCAGGTCGTACAGCTTGGAACGGAGCAGCCGGAAGGCCTTCTCTTTGTTCTGAAGCTGGGATTTCTCCGTCTGACTGTAGATAACAATGCCTGTAGGCATATGGGTCAGGCGCACCGCGGAGTCCGTGGTATTGACGCACTGTCCGCCGTTGCCGGAGGCACGCATGACGTCGATACGGCAGTCATTCATATCAATCTGGATATCTACCTCTTCTGCCTCCGGCATCACGGCCACGGTAGCAGTGGATGTGTGGATCCGTCCGCCGGATTCAGTCTCCGGCACCCGCTGCACCCGGTGGACGCCGCTCTCGTACTTGAGTTTGGAGTAAGCGCCCCTGCCGGTAACCATGGCCTGTACCTCCTTGAAGCCGCCGATACCGCTTTCATTGAGACTGATGATCTCCACCTTCCAGCGCTGTGCCTCAGCGTAGTTCACATACATACGGTACAGCTCCGCCGCGAAAAGGGCCGCTTCGTCCCCGCCTGCCCCGGCCCGGATCTCCAGGATAATGTTTTTGTCATCATTGGGATCCTTGGGCAGAAGCAGGATCTTCAGCTGCTGCTCCAGTTCCTCCACCCGCTTCCGGGCATCGGACAGCTCTTCCTTTGCCAGCTCCCGCATCTCCTCGTCGCTTTCTTCTTCCAGAAGAGCCAGACTGTCCTCAATGTCCTGCCTCGCCTGCTTGTAGGCCTTGTAAGCATCCACAATGGGAGACAAGTCTGCCTGCTCCTTCATCAGCTTACGGAAACGGTTCTGGTCCTCTGTCACACCCGGCTCATTAAGCGCCTGCATGACTTCTTCGTAATGAATCAATATATCGTCCAAACGGTCAAACATGAGGTTCCTCCTATGTGAATGGATGTTGTGTGATTGGGTTATATGTGATTGGGTTATGTGTAATTGTATTGCGTGATTGTATTGCGTGATTGTACTGAGTAATTATACTGCGTGATTGTGTCACTTGATTATGTCGTCTGGTTGTATCGCTGGAATAAACTTCCCCACAGCAGACTGTGGGTATTCGCCCCAGCTCCGCTTAGTTTGTTCGCAGCAAGCTGCGGGGAATGAAATCCTCTTTATTTATAAAACTTCATATAGCAGCAAAAAATGATTACTTGTTGTATGATGATACGGCCGCAGAGACCACCCGGTCATTCCCTGCCAGATCCTTTATGACACGGATATGCTGGTATCCCTGATCCCGCAGGATTGCACTGACCTGCGTACCCTGGTCGTGGCCGATCTCTACATAGATCCTGCCCCGGTCTGTCAGATAAGCTCCTGCCGCCTGGGCAATCCTCCTATAATAATACACCCCGTCCCTGGTTCCGTCCAGTGCCAGTACCGGCTCGTGATCCCGCACCTCCGGCTCCAGCGTGGGGATAATATCCGTAGGGATGTAGGGAGGGTTGGCAGTGATAATGTCGTATCTGGGGGTATCCCCGGAAGCTGTCCTGGGAAGCGCCTCGAACAGATCACCCTGGCAGAGACGAAATACCAGGCCTTCTTTCTCCGGCTCTTCCCTTTCCTGGCCTATTATTCCCGGCTCTGCTGCTTCTGATGCCGCCTTCTCCGGCTCTGCTGCTTCTGACGCCGCTTTCCCAGGCTCTGCTACTTCTGACGCCGCTTTCCCAGGCTCTGCTGCTTCTGACGCCGCTTTCTCCGCCTTTACTGCCCCCAGGAGTTTTTCCGCATTCCGCTTCGCCACCTCCAGCGCTTCTCCGGAAATATCCGTGGCCGTCACGGAGGTGAACTGCCCTTTCAATGCCAGACTGATGGCGATACAGCCAGATCCGGTACACAGATCCAGAAGGGAATCTCCCGCCCGGTGCTCCTTTAGCACCAGCTCCACCAGCGTCTCTGTGTCCTGCCTGGGGATCAGCACATGCCGGTTTACATAAAACTCCAGCCCCATGAACTCCTGGACACCCAGGATCTGCTGCAGGGGTATCCGGCTGCGCCGCTGCTCAATCATCTCCTGGTACAGCCTGATGGCTGACCGGGTCCTGCCACTGTCTGGCAGTGGCTGCATACGGTCCAGCAGAAAATGGGTCATATCCAGATGAAATGCCGCCATAAGAAGCTGGCGGGCGTCATTTCCGGCATCCGGGCTGCCGGATTCTTCAAGTCGGCGGGCGCCTTCTGCCGCAAGCTGAAACAAGGTCATCTGTATCATAGCTCTGTCTCCGGAAAATTCTCCCGCAGATATCCGCGCCAGTCAAATACAGCCTCCACCGCGGCAATGGCCACCTCGATCATGCTGTCATCCGGCTCGCTGGTGGTCAGATTCTGCATCCACATACCTGGTTTGCTTAAGAGGTTGACCAGAGCCGAATCGCTGCGTCCCGCCAGCCGCAGAAACTCATAGGACACCCCGGCAATCACTGGTACCAGAAGCACACGGCTGACCATCCGCATCCAGATATTGTCCACCCGGATCACCATAAAGAACAGGATACTGATGAGCATCACAATGATCAGAAAGCTGGTCCCGCAACGCTTGTGCTGCTTGGAGCTCTCCCGCACGTGGGCGACAGTCAGGGTCTTCCCATGCTCAATACAGTTGATGCATTTGTGCTCCGCGCCGTGATACATGAATGTCCGCCTGATATCCTCCATCCGGGAGATCAGTTTGATGTATGTGATGAAAATGCCGATCCGGATACAGCCCTCCAGAACTGCCATCACCGTTTCCGAATGGATGAACAGCCGGAAACCGCTGGCGATCACCAGCGGCAGGATCATAAAAATCGCCACAGCCATGACCACGGAGAACACCATGACAAAGCCCATAAGCACCTTCTCCACCTGTTCCCCAAATACCTTGTTGAGCCACAGTTCAAACTTCCCCGGCTCTGATCCCTCGTCGTCCTCAAAAAACCCCGCCGAAAAGCTCAGTGTCCGCATCCCTAAGACCATGGAATCTATAAAGCTGAACACACCCCGCACAAAGGGAAGTGCAAAGAACGGAACCTTCTCCGTCATACTCACATACTGGTCCTTCTGAACCACGATCTCCCCGTCCGGCTTGCGCACTGCAGTGGCATACTCCTGTTTATTTTTCATCATAATTCCTTCGATGACGGCCTGACCGCCGATTCCGGAATATTTCATGAACCCGCTCCCTTCCATAAATAATCTCCATGCGCCCAGCAGGGAACGCGCCACCAATAAATGAAAGTGCTGGTGGGCGCATTTGGCTCTACGCTCCGCTTCGGTCGTTGCTAAACGTGTGCCACTGGCACACAGCAACCCTGATTTTAATCGCCTTCGGCGATGGAGTTTTCAAAGTAAAGTTTCCCGCAGCAAATATACGGACTTGTCTGTACCTGGCGGAAACATTTCCCAAAAGAAAAACAAGGTTGAGCCAAAAAGTGTCTCCACTTAAGTCTCAACCTTACTTCGCCCGTGTTATGATTCTTAGTTGTTGCCGACGCCGTATTTTCTGTTGAACTTCTCAATACGTCCACGTGCAGATGCGGTCTTCTGCTGGCCGGTGTAGAAAGAATGGCACTTGGAGCAGACCTCCACGTGGATCTCCTTCTTGGTAGAGCCGGTCACGAATTCATTGCCACAGTTGCAGGTCACCTTGGCCTGATGGTAAGCTGGATGGATTCCTTCTCTCATGATCTTCACCTCTTATCTTTTTCAATATACCATGTCCGCCCCGGACTGGCGCTTCCTCCGGTACCGGGCGTCCATATTATAGTATTGTGATCATCTAACGGTCACTGATGTACCGTTAAAATCACCTCACATCTATAAACAGCTTTTTAAGTATATCATATCCGCAATTCCTTGGCAAGTAAAAATTAATCAAAGATCACGGTAAACTTACTTCTTGTGTAACAGTCCGGATACCTCCTGAACTGTTATGTAGTGGCTTTTGTCAATACCTATATTTAGTGAATTATATGGCATTCTCCTGTGAAATCTGGGTTAGAGTTTTTAGAGTTCACTCCAAAAACTCCAGAGTGTGTCTGAAAATTGCTTTCCGGTAGCTGTGCGCTCCACTTTGTGGGACACCGCAGGCGTCCCTTGTGGAGATGCAGGGAATGAATTTTCAGACACACTCTAAAGTGGCCGCGAGCGGCAGACCCGCCACAGCTTCGGCAAGGATACGGACACAGGAATACACCGCTGTCATCTGCATGGCAGAGCGTTCCGTTACATTCTTACCGGAAGCAGAGCCACCCATATAAAAGGTATAGGCACTGCCCGCCGTTCTGTTTTCGGGCTTATCTCTTGCCTTGAATATGCCGGATAAAATACCCATAAAAAATCACTCCCTTCGTTTGCTTCTAAATTTGGGCATAATAAAAGAGCCGATTTCTCGGCTCTTACGATGGATATAGAATTGGGGAACAAATTCGTATTTTACAACGAAATTTGTTCCCCAATATAAATGTTGTTTAAGATTCTATTGTTTTCCAACAGCGTTCTTTCATAAAGGCCGCAATAACAGATATATCTTCGCCTTCATAGTATTTTACAAGCAATTTTTTAAACTCCGGTACTTCCTTTTCAGGAATTACCAAAACCCCTCCGCCGTGTGAAATAAGATAATGGTTTGCAAAAATAACAGAGGCACGTTTATTGCCGTCCAAGAATATCTGAGTTTTCATACAGTAAAGGCAAAGTCTGATGGCAATGTTAATGGCATCGTCCTCTTCCTCAACAATCTCCCGGATACTGTCTTTTACATCCAGTTCATTCGGTAGGGGTGGAACATAAGATGAACCACCTATGGTAACCGGAACACCACGAATGCGACCACCTTCTGCAAAAAAACCTTCATTGACAAGTCTTGCAATATGACTAAGCATATAATAGTCAGAACGGCTGGCAACTACATCACGGTCCAAAATAAATTCCCATGCGTGTTTCAAATTTAGAATCTTCTGCACGTCGGTAGCCGTCATGCCGGATACTTTTCCGTTCTCTATGATTTCTTCCGTCTGTGGAAAGGATATTGCAACACCCTCCAAAACAGCCTGATCATAGATATTCATTTTCATATTGGCACGTGCAAATGCGATGTTATTTATAACGTCAGCAGAAAGTTCATCCTCAGAATATCCCGCTGCTGCAAGTTGTTTTTCAATACTGCGTAAGTGTTTTCTGATTTCACGAGCTTCTCTGGCATTTCGCAGAAGTAGATTATACAGTTCTTCGGTATATGCACCTACATAAGTAGATGTCTGTTTTCCTGCTACACGTTTTCTGACATAAAGATATTTTCCGTCACCACGTTCCTTGATTTCAGGTGTACCATCATAAGGCATTAAATTCAGTCTTGCGTGAAGGTCAGCGCGACTTCTGAGCAATTCCTGTATTTCACTATATTGTACTGCCATTGTATCTCCTCCTTTGGGGAACAATTCCTTTGAATATTATACAAAAATGCTCCCCAATGGTCAATATATGTTGGGGAACATTTCCGTGAGCAAAACATTAAAGTTGTTCCCCAATTATATGGTACATAGAATAGTGTGCCCTAATTCCAAGGATTTATGCTATAGAAAGAGAATACCTCTTTCATCGTAAACACTGGCAATATTACTGTTGCCACAGCGGATTGCACGGTGGAGCGCCATAATGGTTGCCACCGCACCATCAATCTTCTCTGTGGATTTTTCTTTGTCAGCTTTGATGTTTCCGGCAGGGTCAGTACGAATAAAAATGTTGTCCATCATCCAACGCAGAACCGGATGACCGCCGTGAGCAATCTTCTGCTCCAGGGTCAATTTCATCAGTTCCTTAGTAGGCGGGGACATATCCTTAAATCCCTGTCCGAAAGGCACCACCGTAAATCCCATACCCTCAAGGTTCTGCACCATCTGGACAGCACCTCAACGGTCAAAGGCAATTTCACGGATGTTATATTTTTCTCCGATGTTTTCGATGAATTTCTTAATGTAACCGTAATGGACTACATTGCCCTCGGTGGTCTGCAAATGCCCCTGCCTTTCCCAAACATCATAGGGAACGTGGTCACGGCGGACACGCAAATCAAGAGTGTCCTCCGGCACCCAAAAGTAAGGGAGAACCACATATTTATCCTCTTCATCCATAGGCGGAAACACTAAAACAAATGCTGTGATATCCGTTGCCTTTTCTACACCTCCAACCCTCGGAAATGCCTTATTTTCAAGCCTTTTTCGGTATTCAATTCTGTACTTTTGACAGCAATACTACGCACTCCACATGTGTCGTTACCGCCTAATGAACACGTTTCGTCCACCACGTCATTCTCACATGAACACAAACTTAATTCTGTGTCCACTTCCACAATTACAATTTTATCAACAACTTCTGCCAGCCTGCTCTCCATCTTATGACACCCTCTTTTCTTCATT
>Ga0137308_101596_pt1 | contig 20579 bp, 24 predicted proteins | sample Inofrocosms_June_FD_97181 | JGI IMG/M metagenome (GOLD analysis project Ga0137308, IMG submission 97181) | Mouse cecal microbial communities from Vienna, Austria - N-Acetylneuraminic and N-Acetylglucosamine D2O microcosms_June | ecosystem: Host-associated > Mammals > Digestive system > Large... | reverse complement strand
GGATCGTATGACTTTCGTCATGCTCTCGTCCCGCTTGGACAGGGGACGGGAGCATTGCTCTTTTTTGGGGCATGCGCGTAATTACTGCCTTTTGGCGAGAGAAAGGATCATATAAAATGAAAGTTCAACCAAGGACGCTTTCCGGATTCATGGAGCTTCTGCCCAGACAGCAGATCCTTATGGAAAGCATCATGCAGACCCTCAGAGATACTTACTCCCTCTATGGGTTCACGCCGCTGGACACGCCGCTTATCGAGGCCAGCGAGGTCCTGCTGGCCAAGGGCGGCGGGGAGACGGAGAAGCAGATCTATCAGTTTACCAAGGGGGACAGCGATCTGAGCCTGCGGTTTGATCTGACGGTGCCCCTGGCAAAGTATGTGGCGCTGCATTACGGGGAATTGGCCTTCCCCTTCCGGCGGTATCAGATCGGTAAGGTATATCGGGGGGAAAGGGCCCAGAGGGGACGGTTCCGGGAATTCTATCAGGCGGACATCGATATGATCGGCGATGGGAAGCTGGACGTCTCCAACGAGGCGGAAATGCCCGCTATCATTTATCAGGTGTTTAACCGGCTGGGGCTCAGGAGGTTCCAGGTCCGGGTAAACAACCGGAAGATCCTGAACGGCTTCTATGAGATGCTGGGGCTCAGCGAACAGGCCGGAGACGTGATGCGCACCGTGGACAAGCTGCCCAAGATCGGCCCGGACAAGGTGCGGGACATACTCATTGGGGAGGGGATTTCCCTCACCGGGGAGCAGGCGGACGAGATTTTGAAGTTCATCTCTATTACGGGCAGTAATAATAAAGTCCTAAATTCCCTGGAGGCGTACCGGGGACGGCATGAGCTGTTCGACCAGGGACTGGACGAGCTGGCCACAGTGGTGAAGTACCTGGGGGCCTTCGGGGTGCCCCAGGAGAAATTCGCGGTGGACCTGACCATCGCCCGGGGGCTGGACTACTACACCGGCACCGTGTACGAAACCTTCATGACCCAGCACCCGGAGATCGGCTCTATCTGCTCCGGGGGACGGTATGACAACTTGGCGGAATATTACACGGATAAACAACTTCCCGGCGTCGGCATCTCCATCGGCCTCACCCGGCTGTTCTACGTGCTGGAGGAGCAGGGCTATCTCAACAACCAACTCAACACCGCCCCCGCCGATGTGCTGGTGCTGCCCATGACGGACGACCTCTCCCCCGCCATCGCCTTCGCCACCCAGCTGCGCGGGCTGGGGGTCCGGGCCCAGCTGTACACCGAGCAGAAGAAGTTCAAGCAGAAGATGGGCTACGCCGACAAGCTGGGCATCCCCTTTGCCGCCTTTTTGGGGGAAGATGAGATTGCCCAGGGCAAGGTGTCCCTGAAGGACATGGCCTCCGGCGAACAGCGCCTGCTGGACGCGGACGAGGCCGCCCAGGCCGTGCTGGCGGCGCTGGAGGCGGGGCGCAGCGCGCCGCCGGTCCGGGAAAAAGAGGACGGATAAACTACAATAAGCTGTTTTTTATCTTTAGAACCTGCATTCACAACCACAATTCACCGTCTGGCCGGGTGTTTTCCCGGCATGCGGCGTTAAATTTTCTTGAAATAAACCCAATTATTCCTGCGAAAATTTGTCTTGCCTGTCGGGAAAATCCCTCGGCCAACCGGCGGTTTCGGCTGTGAATACAGGTTCTTATATTACGAATTGGAGTTGATTATCATGGTTCAATCGCGCACCCACACCTGCAATGACCTGCGGATGGAGCATGTGGGACAGCATGTGAAAATTGCCGGCTGGATGGAGAACGTCCGGGAGGTGGGGCAGAACCTGGCCTTCCTGGTGCTCCGGGACTTCTACGGCACCACCCAGGTGGTCATCGAGACCGAGGACATGATGGCGGCGGTGAAGGGGCTGAACAAGGAATCCACCATCTCGGTGGAGGGCGTGGTCCGGGAGCGGGACAGCAAAAACCCCCACATGCCCACCGGCGACATTGAGGTGGTCCCCTCCAAAATCCAGGTGCTGGGCCGGTGCCGCCACAATGAGCTGCCCTTCCCCATCAACCGCTCCCGGGAGGCGGACGAGACCCAGCGGCTGAAATACCGCTACCTGGACCTGCGTAACCCGGAGGTGAAAAATAACATCATCCTGCGCTGCAACGTGGTGGCCGCCCTGCGCGCCGCCATGACCGGCGAGGGCTTTTTGGAGATCACCACCCCCATCCTCACCGCCTCCTCCCCCGAGGGGGCCCGGGACTACCTGGTGCCCTCCCGCAAGCACCCGGGCAAGTTCTACGCCCTGCCCCAGGCCCCCCAGCAGTTCAAGCAGCTGCTGATGGCCTCCGGCTTCGACAGGTATTTCCAGATCGCCCCCTGCTTCCGGGACGAGGACGCCCGGGGCGACCGCTCCCCCGGCGAGTTCTACCAGCTGGACATGGAGATGGCCTTCGCTACCCAGGAGGACGTGTTCGCCGTGCTGGAGCGGGTGCTCCCCCCCATCTTTGCCAAGTACGGCAAGTACCACACCGCATCCCAGGCCCCCTTTACCCGCATTCCCTACTTGGAGGCCATGGACAAGTACGGCTCCGACAAGCCCGACCTGCGCATCGACCTGACCCTCACCGACGCCACCGATCTGCTGGCCGGGTGCGGCTTCCCGCCCTTTGAGCACCAGACGGTGAAGGCCATCGTGGTCACCGGTTTCCAGGGCACCCGCAAGCAGATCGACGGGATTTGCAATGAGGTGGAGGTGCAGTCCGGCGAAAAGGCGTACTGGTTCCGCTATGACGAGAACCGGGAGATCGTGGGCGGCATCGCCAAGTTTGTCCAGCCCATCAAGGAACAGGCGGTGGAGGCCCTGGGCCTCACCCCCGGCTGCTTCGTGGGGCTGACGGCGGGGCCGCTGCTTAACGCGCAAAAGACGGCGGGCGTGCTGCGCAACAAGCTGGGGGCCTTCTGCCCCAACCACATGGACGTGGAGCGGTACGAGTTCTGCTGGATTGTGGACTTCCCCATGTACGAGATCGGGGAGGAATCCGGGGAGCTGGAGTTCTGCCACAACCCCTTCTCCATGCCCTCCGGCGGGCTGGACACCATCGAGAAGGCCATCAAGGGCGAGATCGACCCGCTGAGCATCACCGCCGACCAGTACGACCTGGTGTGCAACGGCGTGGAGCTGTCCTCCGGCGCGGTGCGGAACCATGACCCGGAGATCATGGTGAAGGCGTTCTGGATGGTGGGCCTGGGCGAGGACGACGTGAAGGCCAAGTTCCCCGCCATGTACCACGCCTTCACCTACGGCGCGCCCCCCCACGCGGGCATCGCCCCTGGCGTAGACCGAATGGTGATGCTGCTGGCCGGGGAGGACTCTATCCGGGAGATCATCCCCTTCCCCATGAACAAGAACGCCCAGGACGTGATGATGGGCGCACCCTCCACAGTGGATCAAAAGCAGCTGGACGAGCTGAACATCGTCTGCACCGCGAAAGAGGAAAACTGACCAAGCGCCCATCATCCGGGCCCCCGCAAAGCCGTACTCCAGGCTTTGTGGGGAGAGGAGCCGCAGCATAATGAGCGAGCTTTCGCCGCAGGCGAAAACGAGGGATATGGTGCTTGCGGCGACGAGGGCGCACCCTCCACAGTGGATCAAAAGCAGCTGGACGAGCTGAACATCGTCTGCACCAAAAAAGAAGAGGAATGACAAAAGCCCCCTCCCAATCGTGAGGGGGCTTCTCTCACCGCCTGCCGGCGTCTATGACCTGCTTTAAATCTGAGTCCATGGCCGCCTTCCAGCCCGCGGCAAAGGCATCACGGATCAGCTCAAACATCATCCCTGTGGCCCGCTCATACTGGGCATCATCCAAAAAATTGGAAAAAGCTTGGTCAAATTCTAGCTCATTCATAGTATCACCCTGTCATATCTTATATTATCTAATATGAGTTGTCAATATTATATTGACCGAAATGCTATTATTTGAACAGGTGATGTTATGAAGCCATTGAAAGTCAGAATCAGTATTACGCTTGACGACCCTATCTATCAAAAGATCAAGGGGCTGGCCGAGTATGACGACCGGTCGGTTTCCAGCTATATCAACCTCGCCTTGCGGGATCATCTGGAGCAGCTGGAACGGGAGGAGGCGGAGTAAAAAGCGCGCCGGAGGCACTGCCTCCGGCGCGCTTCATTACACTCGGCGCTCTGGGTCAAGGGGCCCGGCACTTCAGCCTCTGCCACTCCCCCACCGCCAGCTCATCGCAGCGGTTGTTGTACGGATTGTCGGCGTACCCCTTGCTCTCCCCACGGGCTTTTGCCCGCAGGGGCCCCTTTTGATTTTCCACATGGGAGCGAAATGAATTCGACCCCATGACAAGGTTTTGCTGCGCAAAACGCTTGTACGCCGCACTCGCGGCGCTCTGGGTCAAGGGGCCTGGCACTTCAGCCTCTGCCACTCCCCCACCGCCAGCTCGTCACAGCGGTTGTTGTACGGATTGTCGGCGTGCCCCTTGTTCTCCCCACGGGCTTTGCCCGCAGGGGCCCCTTTTGATTTTCCACATGGGGGCGAAGTGAATTCGCCCCCATGACAAGGTTTTGCTGCGCAAAACGCTTGTACGCCGCACTCGCGGCGCTCTGGGTCAAGGGGCCTGGCACTTCAGCCTCTGCCACTCCCCCACCGCCAGCTCGTCGCAGCGGTTGTTGTACGGATTGTCGGCGTGCCCCTTGACCCAGTGGAGCTTGACGGTGTGGGTGTCGCACAGCTCCAGCAGCCGCCCCCACAGATCGGGGTTGAGGGCAGGCTTTTTGTCGGCCTTCACCCAGCCCCTGGCCCGCCAGCCCCTGGCCCAGCCCTTCTCCAGGGCATCGATGACGTACTTGGAATCGGAGTAAAGCTCCACCACGCAGGGCTCCTTCAGCGCCTCCAGCCCCCGGATCACGGCGGTGAGCTCCATGCGGTTGTTGGTGGTGCTTTTTTCGCCGCCGCTCAGTTCCTTTTTGTGCCCCCCAAAGATCAGGATAGCCCCCCAGCCCCCAGGGCCGGGATTGCCGGAACACGCGCCGTCGGTGTATAAGGTTACGGTTTTCATCACTTATGCGTTCCTTTTTTCAAAATGAGCCGGACCAGGGACAGGAGGCCCAGCGCCATGACCATGAACGCAATTCCGCCCAGCGCCGACAGGACAAATACTTTTCTGCCTTTCCGCTCCGCAATGGGGGGACGCTGGAACCTATTCCAATCCATGCCCATGGCCGTCCATCACTCCTGCGCCGGCAGGTCCTCTTCAGGAACTTCCACAGGGGCGGCAGACTCCTGATCCTGCGCCGCCGTGTCCTCCTCCGGCTCCTTCTCCGCCAGGGACAGGGCGATCACCCGGTCGCCCTCATCCTTGAAGCGCATGACGATGACGCCCTGGCTGGCCCGGCCCACGCTGCGGATGGCGTCCACATCGGTGCGGATGATGGTGCCCGACTGGGTGACCAGCAGCAGATCCTCGCTGCCGTCCACCACCTTCACCCCCACCACGGCCCCGGTCTTGTCGGTTAGGCCATAGTTCTTCACACCGTAGGCGCCCCGGGCGGTAACACGGTAGTCCTCCACCGGGGAGCGCTTGCCATAGCCGTTCTCCGTGATGGTGAGCACCGCCTTGCCCGGCTTGGCCCGGGCGGCGGCCACCACATAATCGCCGTCCCGCAGCCTGATGCCCCGTACGCCCATGGAGGTGCGTCCCGTGGTGCGCACCTCGCCCTCCGAGAAGCAGACGGCCATGCCGCCGTGGGTGGCGATGAGGAGGTTCTGCTCCCCGTCGGTCTCTCGGACCTCGATGAGCTCGTCCCCCTCCTCCAGGGTGATCACCCGCAGGCCGTTGCTGCGCAGGTTGCGCAGCGCCGCCGCGTCCAGCCGCTTGACCGTGCCCTTCCGGGTAAACATGGTGAGGTAGCGGGGGTTCTCCCCCTCGGAGATATCCCGGGTGTGGATCATCACCGCCACCCTCTCCCCCGGCTCCACCTGGAGGACGTTGACGATGCTGGTTCCCTTGGCCGTCCTGCCCGCCTCGGGGATCTGGTAGCCCTTCTTGCGGAACACCCGCCCCTTGTCGGTGAAGAACAGGATATGGTCGTGGGTGGAGGCGGTGAACACGGTGTTCACATAGTCCTCCTCCCGGGTGGCCATCCCCTTGCGGCCCATGCCACCCTTGCTCTGGGCGGCGTACTCGCTGGCCGAGGTGCGCTTGATGTAGCCGTTGGCCGTCATGGTGAAGACGGACTGCTCCTCCTCGATCAGGTCCTCAATGTCGATGTCGTTTTCCGCAAAGCCGATCTCGGTTTTGCGCTCGTCGCCGTACTTGTCCCGGATCTCGGTGAGCTCGTCCTTCAGCACGCCCCGCAGCTTGCCCGCGTCGGACAGCAGGCTCTGGAAGTAGGCGATGCGCTCCTCCAGCTCCCGATACTCCGCCTCCAGCTTCTCCCGGTTGAGGCCCTGCAGGGCGATCAGGCGCATATCGCAGATGGCCTGGGCCTGCACGTCGTCCAGCCCGAAGCGCTCCATCAGGCGCTCCTTGGCGTTGTCGTAGCTGCTGCGGATGATGCGGATGACCTCGTCGATGTTGTCCTGGGCGATGAGCAGGCCCTCCAGCAGGTGGGCGCGCTCCTGGGCCTTTTTCAGGTCGAAGCGGGTGCGCCGGGTCAAAACCTCCTCCTGGAAGGCGATATACTCGTCCAGGATCTGCCGCAGGGTGAGAATGCGCGGCTGCATCTGGTTGTCCACCAGGGCCAGCAGGATCACGCCGAAGGTGACCTGCATCTGGGTCTGGCTGAACAGCCGGTTCAAGGTGACCTGGGGGTTTGCGTCCTTTTTGAGCTCGATGACGATGCGCATACCCTTCTTGCCGTCGGACTCGTCCCGCAGGCCGGACACGCCCTCCAAGCGCTTGTCCTTCACTTGGTCGGCAATGTTCTCCACCAGGCGGGACTTATTCACCTGGTAGGGCAGCTCGGTGACGATGATGCGGGTGCGGCCCTGGCCGAACTCCTCCATCTCGGTGCGGGCCCGGACCTGGATGCGCCCCCGCCCCGTGGCGTAGGCCGCCCGGATGCCCGACCGGCCCAGGATGATGCCCCGGGTGGGGAAGTCGGGGCCCTTGATGTGCTCCATCAGGTCGTCCAGGGTGGCATTTTCGTTGTCCAGCACGCAGATCACCGCGTCAATGACCTCCCGCAGGTTGTGGGGCGGGATGTTGGTGGTCATGCCCACGGCGATGCCGCTGGAGCCGTTCACCAGCAGGTTTGGGAAGCGGGAGGGCAGCACCCGGGGCTCCTGGGTGGACTCGTCAAAGTTGGGGTCCCAGTCCACGGTGTCCTTGTCGATATCCCGGAGCATCTCGTTGGCCAGCTTGGACATGCGGGCCTCGGTATAACGGTAGGCCGCCGGGGGGTCGCCGTCCACGCTGCCGAAGTTTCCGTGGCCGTCCACCAGCATATAGCGCATGGAAAAGTCCTGGGCCAGCCGGACCAGGGCGTCATACACCGACTGATCCCCGTGGGGATGGTACTTGCCCAGCACCTCGCCCACGCAGGTGGCCGACTTCTTAAAGGGCTTGTCCGTGGTGAGCCCCGTGTCGTACATTGAGTACAGGATGCGGCGGTGGACAGGCTTCAGCCCGTCCCGCACATCGGGCAGGGCCCGGCCCTTGATGACGGACATGGCGTACTCGATATACGCCTCCTCCATCTCGTGCTCCAGGTTGATATTTACAATTTTCTGATTGGGAAAGCTGATATCCCGGGTCATATAATCATCGTTTTTAGCCATTTAATAGGAATCCTCCTGTCACGCTGCGCCTGTTCGCAACGCGGTTCTAAGCCCTCCGACTATGCAAATTGTCCTACTCCGCCTTTGGCGGATTTGGCCATTTTGCTCCGCTTCGGCCTTAGACCGCTGCTCACGACGGCTCCGCGCTTCTTCGCTGTCACGCTGCGCCTGTTCGCGGCCCGACCCTTAATAATCGAGATTGACCGCCTTCAGCGCGTTTTGCTCGATATACTCCCGCCGCGGCTCCACCTTCTCCCCCATGAGCAGGTTGAAGATGGCGTCCGCCTTGACCGCATCCTCCATGGTGATCCGCTTGAGGGTGCGCCGCTCCGGGTCCATGGTGGTCTCCCACAGCTCCTCATAGTCCATCTCGCCCAGGCCCTTGAAGCGGCTGATATCCACCTTCACGTTCGGGTTGCCGCCGCGCATCTCGGCGGAGATGGCGTCCCGTTCCTCGACGGAGAAGGCCACCCGGGTGGTCTTGCCCCGCACCAGCTTGAACAGGGGGGGCACCGCCGCGTAGACGTAGCCGCGCTCGATGAGCGGGCGCATAAAGCGGAAGAAAAAGGTGAGCAGCAGGGTGCGGATGTGGGAGCCGTCCACATCGGCGTCCGCCATGATGATGACCTTATGATAGCGCAGCTTGGACTCGTCAAAATCCTCCCCCAGGCCGGCGCCCAGGGCGGTGATCACCGGCTGGAGCTTGTCGTTGCCGTAGATCTTGTCCGCCCGGGCCTTCTCCACATTGAGCATCTTACCCCAGAGCGGCAGAATGGCCTGGAAACGGGAGTCCCTCCCCTGCTTGGCGGAGCCCCCTGCGGAGTCGCCCTCCACGATATAGATTTCCGTCAGCGCCGGGTCGCGCTCATTGCAGTCGGACAGCTTGCCGGGGAGGGTGGAGCCCTCCAGGGCATTCTTTCGGCGGATGTTCTCCCGGGCCTTGCGGGCGGCCTCCCGGGCCCGGTTGGCCATCAGCGCCTTTTCCAGAATGGACTTTCCCACGCCGGGGTTCTCGTCCAGGAACTGCTCCAGCTTGTCGCTCACTACGGCGTTGACCAGGATGCGCATCTCGCTGTTGCCCAGCTTCGCCTTGGTCTGGCCCTCGAACTGGGCCTCGGTTAGCTTAACGGAAATCACGCAGGTCAGGCCCTCCCGGCAGTCATCGCCGGACACCTTCTCCTCCCCCTTGAATATGCCCGCCTTCTTACCGTAGGCATTGAGCACATTGGTGAGCGCCCGCTTCAACCCCTCCTCGTGCATACCGCCCTCGGGGGTGTGGACGTTGTTGGCGAAGGACACGATGATTTCATTAAAGCTGTCCTCGCTGTACTGCATGGCGATCTCCGCCATGGAATCGTCCTTGGCGCCCGCCATGTAGATCACGCTGTCGTGGAGGGGCGTCTTATTCTTGTTGATGAAGGTGACAAACTCCCGGATGCCCCCCTCGTAGTGCATGAACTCCTCCGCCTCCCGGCCCGGGCGGCGGTCGGCCATCAGGATGCGCACCCCGGCGTTCAAAAACGCCTGCTCCCGCATCCGGCGGTGGAGGGTCTCATAGTCGTAGACGGTGGTTTCAAACATCTCCGGGTCCGGCTTGAACAGCACCTCCGTACCTGTCTTGTCGGTGGTCCCCACGACGGTCATTTCCTGGGTGATATTCCCCCGGGAGAACTTCACCTCATAGATCTGCCCGTTCTTATATACCCGAACCTCCATCCACTGGCTCAGGGCGTTGACCACGCTGCCGCCGACGCCGTGGAGGCCGCCGGACACCTTATATCCGCCGCCGCCGAACTTGCCGCCGGCGTGCAGGACGGTATACACCACCTCCAGGGCGGGCTTCCCCGTCTGGGCCTGTATATCCACCGGGACGCCCCGGCCGTTGTCCGTAACCCGGATGGCGTCGTCCTCCAAAATCTCCACGGTGATGTGGTCGCAGTAGCCCGCCAGGGCCTCGTCGATGGCGTTGTCCACAATCTCGTACACCAGATGGTGCAGGCCCGAGGCCGACGTGGAGCCGATATACATGCCCGGGCGCTTACGCACGGCTTCCAGCCCCTCCAGCACCTGGATCTCCGACGCGCCGTACTCGTGGGCGGTCTGGGTGGTGTTCATCTCATTCAATTCGCTGCGTTCTTCTGCCATGATGTTCCTCCGCTACGTTCTTCAAATTTAGAATCTGCATTCACAGCCGAAACCGCCCGATGGCCGAGGGATTTTCCCGACAGGCAAGGCAAATTTTCGCAGGAATACTTGGGTTTATTCCAAGAAAATTTAACGCCGCATACCGGGAAAACACCCGGCCAGACGGGGAATTAAGGTTGTGAATACAGGTTCTTAGTCAATCCCGCACCCGTCGTCCCCGTCCAGACCGTCCCCGTCCAGCAGTTCGGTGGCCCGCATCCGGCGGCGGTCCTTGGCCTCCTCCACGTTCTGGTGGATGAGTTCCTTGACCTCCCGGGGGTTCTTCACGTTTTTCAGATCCAGGTGGGGGATGCTCTTGTCCGTGGAGTGGACGCACACCGTCCCCACCCCGAAGAGCCGCTGGCCCAGGGTCATGGTGAGCTCCAGGTCCTGGACCCGGTAGAGCAGCACCTCGTCGGATTTCAGGTTCAAAAAGCCCTTTTCACAAAACAGCCGGTCCTCGCTGAGGGCGTACCGGGTAAAGGAAAGGGGCATCCCTAAGCGGCGCTTGCGGTCCTTCCACAGATATTCGATGGGTTCCATGCTTTATATCCTCCTAAATTACCTATTCAAAGCCGTTTCGTCCCGCCCGGGCGGCCAGCGCCGCCGGGGAGAGGGGCGTCAGGTAGACCACAGGCCCCCCGTCCCGCCCCTCCGCCAGCACAAAGGAGCGGGGCAGGTCGTCCCCCAGGGCGGCCACCCGCCCCTCACGCTCCGCCCGCTCCAGGAAGCGGCGGGTGCGGAAGGACCAGGTGGTGTTGTCCAGATCAAAAATGCCGATCATGTCCCGGTCCCGGACCATGACGCCTTGGCCTAAATGCAGATACATTGCTTCCCCTCCACGGGACGGGGCCCGCACAGGGACCGCCGCCGGCTATGCCTCGTATAACACGCCGTCCCTGACGTGAAAGGCCCGGCCCTCCCGCAGGCGGGCCAGCTTCTCCTCCTCGCAGCAGGTGATGAACACCTGCCCCGAGGTGATGCGGTTGAGGACGAATTCCTGCCGCCGCAGATCCAGCTCGCTGAGCACGTCGTCCAGCAGCAGCACCGGCCACTCCCCCGTCTCTTGGCGGAAAATGTCCCGGGCCGCCAGCTTCAGAGCCAGCGCCGCCGTCCGGGTCTGGCCCTGGGAGGCGTACGCCTTGGCGCACTCCCCGTTGATCTCCACCGCCAGCTCGTCCTTATGGGGGCCGGACAGGCAGCTTTTCGCCCGAAGCTCCGCCTCCCGGTGGGCCTCCTGATGGGCCAGCAGCTGGGGCAGCAGCTCCCGGGGCGGGGCCTCCGGGTCAGTGACGGCGGACACCGTATCATAGCGCAGCCCCAGCCTCTCCCGCCCCCCGGAGCAGTCGGCGTGGATGGGGGGGGCGGCCTCCGACAGCCGCTTGACAAAGTGGGCCCGGTAGTGGACGATCACCGCCCCGCACTGGGCCATGCGCAGAGAAAAATCATCCAGCGCGTCCAGCAGGGAGGGGTGCTGCTCCCCGTCCTTCAAAATCCGGGTCTTGTGCTGGTAGAGGCGCTTGTATTCCGCCAGCGCCCGGGCGTACCGGGGCCGCAGCTGGCAGATGCAGCCGTCCAAAAACCGCCGCCGGGCCTCCGCCCCCTCCCGGATCAGGTACAGGTCCTCGGGACAAAACAAAACCGTATTGAGAATGCCGGACAGCTCCCCCGCCGTTTTCAGCCCCACCCCGTTGGAGCGCAGCCTGCGCCGCGTCCCCCGGTGCAGATCCGCCTCAAGCACCATTTTCCTCCCCCGGCTGGTGAGCTCCGCCTTAATAAAGGCGCTGTCCACCCCATGCCGGATCAGCTCCCGGTCATACCGGGCCCGGTGGGAGGAGGCGGACGAGAGATAGGCCACCGCCTCCAGCAGGTTGGTCTTGCCCTGGGCGTTCTCCCCCGCAATGACGTTGACGCCGGGGTGGAACCGGGCCTCCCCGTGGACGTAATTGCGGAAGAAGTCCAGGGAGATCTGGTCGACGGTCATTCCACCACCAGCGCCAGGCCAGGCAGCTCCGCCCGGTCGCCGGGGCGCAGCTTCTTGCCCCGCATGGTACAGGTCTCCCCGTTGACCTTTACCTCCCCCTGCTGCACGGCCAGCTTGGCCTCGCCGCCGGTGTCCACCGCCCCGGCGAATTTCAGCAGCGCGTCCAGCCGGATAAATTCCGTCTCGATTTTAATACGCTTTTCCATAACAGCCACCCCGGCTACCTTATTCCGCCGCCCGCAGCCGCACCGGCAGGACCATATACAGGAAGTTGTCCGGCTCCCCTTCCCTGGGCAGGATCAGACAGGGGGAGGTGGCGGTATTCAGCTCCAGCCGCACCCGGGAGGCGGGGGCGGCCTTCACCGCCTCCATGAGGAAACGGTTATTGAAGCCGATCTCCAGCCCCTTTCCGTCGCCGGAGATGGGGCAGACATCAAAGGCGGAGCCCATGGCGGTTTTGGAGGTGATGGACAGCGCCCCGTCCTCAAACCTGCAGCGCAGGGGGCTTTTCAGCTTCTCGTTGATGATGAGGGAGGCCCGGTCGATGGACCGCTGGAGGTCGGCGGCCTCCGCCTCCAGCACGATGGAATTGCTCTGGGGGATGGTCTGGCGGTAGTTGAGGAACTCCCCCTCCAGCCGCCGGGCCACCAGAAGGGTGCCCCCGGTCTCAAAGGTGACGTGCCGGTCCCCCTGGACAATGGACACCGGCTCGTCGCTGTCGGCACAGATCTTTTCCACCTCCCGGAGGGCCGCGCCGGGCACCACAAAGGACATGCGCCCCTCCCCGTCCTGCTCCAGCAGCTTTTCCCGCCGCAGGGCCAGGCGGTAGCCGTCCACCGCCACCATGGTGAGCTCCCCCCTCTCCGCCTCAAAGAGCACGCCGGTATGGATGGGGCGGCTCTCGTTGTCGCTGACGGCAAAGGCGGTCTGCCCGATCATGGAGCGCAGGGCGCCCTGGGCCATTTTAAGCCCCCGGCCCTCGTCCACCTGGGGCAGCTCGGGGAAGTCCTCGTCGCTGCTGCCCATAATGTCAAAGGAGGTGGGGCCGCATTGGATGTGGACGGCGCAGCCCTGGGCGGAGATGGAAACCATGTCGTCCGGCATCCGGCGCAGTATTTCCCCCAGCAGCCGGGCGGAGAGCACAATGGCGCCGCCCTCCGGCACGCCGGCGGGGACGCAGGTGATAATGCCGGTCTCCAGATTGTACCCGCTGACGCTCAGGCTGTCCCCCCCGGCTTCGATCAGCACGCCCTCCAGCGCCTGGATGGGGCTTTTGGGGTTGACCACCCGGCCGGCGGTGGTGACGGCGGCTTGGAGAATGGCCTTTTCACAGGAGAATTTCATAGTCTGGTTCCTTTCTCCCTCCTCCGCAAGGAGAGGAAGGGTTAAAAATTCGTAGTAGTCCGTAGGGGGTGTGGAACATGTGGAAAACTGGAAAAGCGGTGCGGGGGCAGCGCTTTTGCCGTCCACAGCCCGTCCACAAAACCTGCACATACCTTGTGGGCTTTGAGGGGCCCGTTTTTTCTTCCACAGGCATCCACACCACAGTCCGCAGGATTGTGGAAGTTCAGCCCGTTAAAAATCACGCCTGCCGCGGCGCAGAAACGGAAGCGGGGACGGTGCTCCATCAATAGGCCGAGTTGACCGCGTTGGTGATGTCCCGGATGATCTCCATCAGCTCCGGCTGGGTCTTCATCATCTTCTCCACCCGGTTGATGGAGTTGAGCACGGTGGAGTGGTGGCGCCCGCCGAACAGCTGGCCAATCTCCGCCAGGGAGAGCTGGGTCATCTCCCGGATGATGTACATGGATACGTTGCGGGCGGTGCTGATCTCCTTGTTCTGGCTCTGGCCGGTGATGGCGGCGGTGTCCAGCTCGTAGAACCGGGCCACCTCCTGGATGATGGTGTCGGCGGAGGGCAGGAAGTTTTCCTTGGCCCGCAGGATATCCCGCACCGCCCGGATGGTGGTGTCCACGTCCACCTGGGCGCCCATCAGCTCCTGGAAGGCCATAATCTTGTTAACCACGCCCTCGATCTGCCGCACGTTGGAGGTGATATTGTCCGCCACGTAGGAGAGCACCGGCTTGGGGAGGGAGATCCCCCGCTCCGCCGCCTTGTTTTTCAGCAGGGCCTCCCGCATCTCGTAGTCCGGGGGCTGTATATCGGCGGTCAGGCCCTGCTCAAAGCGGGTTTTGAGCCGCTGCTCCAGCCGGAGCATTTCCTGGGGCGGGCGGTCGGAGGTAAAGACGATTTGCTTTTTCTGCTCGTACAGGGTATTGAACGTGTGGAACAGCTCCTCCTCGCTGGAGTCCTTTCCGGCGATAAACTGTACGTCGTCCATGAGGAACAGGTCCACCTGGCGGTATTTATCCCGGAAGTTCTGCATGTCGATGCCACGGCGCAGGTTGCCGATCAGCTCGTTGACAAAGTCCTCGCTCTGCACGTACATGATACGGCAGCCGGGGTGGTTTTGCCGCGTCCGGCCGGCGATGGCATGGAGGAGATGGGTTTTTCCCAGGCCGGACTGGCCGTGGATAAACAAGGGGTTATACTTTGTCCCCGGCTCATCCGAGATCTTGACGGCGGCGGTATAGGCAAATTCGTTGGTGGAGCCCACCACAAAGCGCTCAAAGGTGTATTTGTTCACATCGCCCCCCGCAGGGAAGGGCTCCGCGGCCTGGCGGGCATAGGCGTCCCTCTCCTCCGGCAGCAGAAGGGCCACGTCCACGTCAAAGGAGAACAGCTCCTTCAGCGCCTGCTCCACCACGGCCTGGAACCGGGTGCGGATGATGTTCCGCTTGAAGTCGGTGGGGACGCACAGCACCAGCCGGGTGTCCTCCAGGGCGACCGCCTCCACGTCGCCAAACCAGGTTTCGATGGATACGGCGGTCATGCCGGCCTCCATCAGGCTTTTTACTTTTTCCCATACGTCGCCAGCCGATCTCATGGGCGGAAGCCTCCTAAACAGAAATATCGCAACTTAAAGATTATACCAAAAAAGGGGGAGACCGGCAAGGGTTTTTGCGGAATTCTTTTTTATAATGTGAGAAAAGCGGGCGGACGGCGGGGGAATACAATATGTTGTGCCCCCCGGAGGAAAAAAGAATATTGCCGATTTATTGTTGACAGGCGGAAAAAATCAAGGTATAATCAGCAGAAGCGTGATTTGCGCACAGCAAATGCCAACCGCGCCCCGCCGGGGCGTTGTGGAGCGCTCCTCTTCACGGGGGCGCGTGAAACTGTACAGGAGGTGTTCCCGCATGGTTCGTACCTATCAGCCCAAGAAGCGCCAGCGTTCCAAGGTCCACGGCTTCCGCAAGCGCATGGCCACCGCCAACGGCCGCAAGGTCCTGGCCCGCCGCCGCGCCAAGGGCCGCGCCCGCCTGAGCTACTGATGGCGCACACATCGGGATAACGATACGACTCGGGGCGCGGGAATTTTCCCTCGCCCCTGTGTCCGTTTGCCCGAAGATCCCCTTTGCAACGGGAGGTAACATGAAGAAGACCGTATCCCTCAAGGAAAACCACCTGTTCCGCCGGGCCTACAACCGGGGGAAGTCCGCCGCCGACGGGCGGCTGGTGCTCTACGTCCGGGGCAATGGGCAAAAGGGCAACCGGCTGGGCTTCACCGTGTCCACCAAGGTGGGACATGCCGTGGTGCGCAACCGGGTCCGCCGCCGCCTGCGGGAGATCTACCGCCTCCACGAGGGTCAGGTGCTGGGCGGCCGGGACGTGGTGGTGGTGGCCCGGACCCGGGCGGCATCCAGTGATTACCACCAGCTTGAAAAGTCCTTTTTAAAGCTGGCGGACAGGCTGGAGCTGCTGAAAAAGGAAAAGGAAGGGTCAAAGTGAAGGGGCTGCTGCTGGGGCTCATCCGCTGGTACAGGAGGGATATCTCCCCCGGCCGTCCCCCCTGCTGCCGCTTCATCCCCACCTGCTCCGCCTACGCCCTGGAGGCGGTGGAGCTTCACGGGGCGGTGAAGGGCGGGCTGCTGGCCCTGTGGCGCATCCTGCGCTGCCACCCCTTCCACCGGGAGAAAACCTTCATTTACGACCCCGTCCCGCCAAAGAAAATCAAACGAATTTAGGAGGCCAAACATGGATATTTGGCAAATCCTCATGACCCCGTTCAGCCTGCTGCTCAAGCTGTTCTGCCAGGTGTTCAACAGCTACGGCATCGCGCTGATCCTGTTCACCGTGGTGGTGAAGGTCATCCTCTTTCCCCTCCATCTGAAGGGCAAGAAGAGCATGATTAAAATGAACGTGGTGAACAGCCAGCTTCAGGAGATCCAGAAGCGCTGCGGCAACGACAGGGAGAAGTATAACCAGGAGGTCCAGAAGTTCTACGCCGAGAACAACGTCAACCCCATGGGGGGCTGCGGCTGGTCCATGATCCCCATGCTCATCCTGTGGCCGCTGTACGCCATCATCCGCCGCCCGCTGAAGTACATGATGAACCTCACCGAGGCGGCCACCACCGCCGTGGGCAAGGCCCTGGGCTGGGCGGACTTCACCCCCGTGGGCTATAACGAGCTGACCCTGGGCTCCATGATGAAAGCGGGCAACCTGTCCGCCGCCAAGGACGCCGCGGCCGCCGCCGGGGTGTCCGCCGCCGGCATGTTCGTCATCAACTTCGACTTCTTCGGCATCGACCTGTCCCTGATCCCCCAGCTGAAGTTCTGGGAGGGCGGGCTGTCCTGGGGCTCCATCGGGCTGTTCCTGCTGCCCGTCATCTCCGCCGCTTTGTCCGTGGTGTCCACCCTGATCATGCAGAAGACCAACCAGATGAGCAAGGACCAGGCGCCCCCCAAGATGAACCTGTCCCTGCTCCTGATGAGCCCCGTCATGTCGCTGTTCATCGGCTTCGGCATGCCCGCGGGCATGTGTGTGTACTGGATCGCCAACTCCCTGCTGATGATGGTGCAGGAGGTGATCTGCGGCGCCATGCTCCGCAAGGACTACGAGGCCGCCCAGAAGGAGATGGAAATCCAGGCTGCCAAGGCCAAGGAGGCCGAGAAGGAGCGCCGCCGCATCGCCGCGGAGAAGAAGGCCGCCGCCATCGCCGCAGGCAAGGACCCCAAGAAGGCCCACCAGAAGAAGGCCAAGGAGCCCGGCGTGGATCTCACCGCCAGCCGGGAGGGCCTGCGGGCCTACGCCCGGGGGAGGGCCTACGACCCCAACCGCTATCCCGTCACCCCCTACTATGACCCCAACGGCCCGGCTGCCTCCGAAACGGAGGACCTCCAGGAGCCCGTCGAGGAGGAAAAGGCCATTGCGCCCCAGTCCGGCCCGGAGGCCGCCGCCCAGGCAAATGAGGCCGGGCAGGCCGCCGTGCCGTCGGAAACCGGCGGGGGCTACGAGGAGCCCTATGCCGGGGACGACGGGGAAAATTGACGCAGCACAGAGGAATTCATTCAACACTTGACAAAAGGAGTGCAGTTTCGTGCTGAAATATATGGAATTCACCGCCAAGACCGAGGACGAGGCCATCGCCAAGGGGCTGGCCTATTTGGGCCTGGACCGGGACGACGTGTCCGTGGAGATCCTGGAGCGGGGCAAGACCGGCTTTCTGGGCATCGGTTCCGTGCCCGCCAAGGTGAAGCTCACCTACGAGGCGCCGGACGAGCCGCCGCCCGCCCCCATCCCCGCCCCCCCGGCGGAGGTCAAGCCCGCCCCCGCCCCCAAACCCGAAAAGCCCCAGGCCCCCAAGGTTTCCCAGCCCGCGCCCAAGCCTCAGCCCAGGCCCAAGCCCGCGCCCCGTGTGGAAAAGCCCGCTCCCGCCGCCCAGCCCGCCCCCGTCCAGCGGGGCGGGGAGGCAGACAGCGATGTGTCCGCCGCCATCGTCAGCTTCCAGACCGGGCTGTTCCAGCACATGGGGGTGGAGGCTGTCCCCGTGGTCACCCGGGAGGGGGATACGTACCAGGTGGTGCTGGAGGGGGAGAATATGGGCGCCCTCATCGGCCACCGGGGGGAGACCCTGGACGCCATCCAGCAGCTCACCGGCTACGCGGTAAACAAGGGCCGCAGCCATCGGGTGCGCATCCACGTGGACGCCGAGGGCTACCGCGCCCGCCGGGAGGAATCCCTCAACCGCCTTGCCCGCAAAACGGCGGGCAAGGTGGTCAAGTACCGCCGGAACATCACCCTGGAGGCCATGAACGCCTATGAGCGGCACGTGATCCACACCGCCCTCCAGGACTACCCCGGCGTATCTACCTTCTCCACCGGCACCGAGCCCAACCGCCGCACGGTGGTAGCTTACGATCCGGGGAAGAAATAACACAGAAAAGCACAATTCAGATACATTTAACAGCGGTATAGCCGGCTATGTGGAGAAATCCTCCATAGCCTGGAAGGCAGGCTGCCCAGCGCGGAAGCAAGAGCGCTGGGCAGCCTGCGGCCGTTTATGCGGGCAGGGAAACCGGAAATTGCGCAAATGTAAAGCGGATATGGTTTATAAAAACACGGGGGACTGATACTATGAGGTTCGGAGAAAAGCTGTCGCTTCTGCGGAAACAGCGCGGCATGACCCAGCTGGAACTGGCGGAGGAGCTGAACGTATCACGGCAGGCCGTGTCCAGGTGGGAGCAGGGAATCTCAAACCCTTCCACAGAAAACATGGTCAGGATAGGGGAGCTGCTTGACGTGTCTATAGACACGCTGGTGAATGAGAACGCGCAGCTTCAGACCGTGTTGGCCGTGCCGGTGGCCGGGGCAGAAGAAAAGAAAGCGGTTGAAAGGCATGATAAGCGTGGTATTTTAAAAATTGCCGTGACGGTGTTGGCTGCGGTAATTGTGGCGCTCATTGTTTTTATTGGTTTGAGCCGGGAACAATACGTGCCCGCACAGCCGCCGGGCCCCATTGATATGGATGAACTGGAGAAGGATATGATAAACCAGGATAATTCTAATAAAGGCGTTCTGCCGCTGGAGCCGGTAGACTGAAAGGAGTTTTAACAAATGAAGAGAGGACTTGTATTGTTCATGGTGTGCATTGCGGCCATGGGATGGCTTGGAACAACGGCGGATGCAAAGAATCTGTCCGGCGAATCCGCCATACAGATGGAAGACATGCGCCGCGAAATAATTGACGTGTCGCAGGCCGCGCGTTTTGAGGGGAGCCCGCAGCCCCGAATCACGTATTCCATCAGCGATCAGGTTGCGGGTCAGGCGGTTCATATTTCAGATGATAAAATTTCTTTGGCGGCAAGGCAGGTCATCACAATAAATTGTTCCTACTCGCCAGCGTCCGCAAATATGGACTTTGGCGTAATAGCTCCGGATGGTTACTTCTATTTCTTAAATGTGGAAGGGGGCAGTATCAATCAATCAATAAGGGTAAGCCAGAGCGGGAGCTATGCGGTGGCGGTTAGGAATAATTCTTCGTATACGGTTAGCGTAGTAGGATTTGTTACTTATTAGAAAAATTTTTAGGAGGTCAGTTTATGAAGCGATTTTTAGTATTGACACTTGCACTCACGCTGTCTCTTGGTGTACTATGTTCACCGGCATTTGCAAGTGAAAATGAGGCACGGACTCAGGGCGTAATCATTGAGGCTATGTATGACAATGATGTTGAACTCAGACTGGCAGAGCCGCCGAGGGAATATAAGAATTTGGGTGGTAGCAATAATTATACGGCAAATATAGTTGATTTGGCAGCTGCCAGAGGAACGTATACAAAATATTATTTTACCACTAGCACGGGAAAAATTTATGTTAAAACGGATTTGGTAAGATCTGGGACAACGGCAACTGTGGATCGTAAACTTGAAGTTCGGCTTTATGAAAAAGCAACAGCCAGTTCAATTGGAAGTATAAAGAAAACCGAAACTATTGAATTTGATACATCTGAAGTGACAGAACGCGTTTCGTTCACAGGATTAGACGTAGATAAATTCTATTATATCTCTTTTTTTAATGTCTCCAGCACTAACGCGGGAAGCCGGTTAGATATTAGTGGGACAGCATTAATTGACGATACATACAATTAACATAGATATGACGGCTCAGGGGACCGTACAAGGCAGTGTCCCCTGGGCCGTTTTTAAGGTGGAGAGAAAAGTGACTGCAAAAGAGGTTTTTGTTTTAGAGATAGAAAACTTGTTTTTTGAAACGATTGCAGGAAACATTTTGCAAATTGTTCCGATAATGATTTCAGCGGGAATTATTTATATATGTGGTTATTATTTTGTATCAAAATATAAGGAAACCCCAAAGAAAAATTTCCTTTTTATATTTGCAAGGTTTATGTTTGTGTGTTATTTTTCTGGCATAATAGCGCTAACATTAACTCCACCAAATTTTTGGTCGGCCTTGTGGTACTGGATTTTTTATGGAGTTTTTTATATAGAGCTTTCCCTGGAGAAAATGTTAAGTTTGTCGTTTAATTATATTCCCTCAGTATACTGCTATTTAGCGGGAGAATTGACAGGGGGGACGTGGATAAAGGCAATGATTATCGGGAATGTCTTAATGTTCGTTCCAATGGGGCTGTTACTTCCTTTTATATTGAAAAAGAATAGATTTTTTGAAGTGGTGAGGTTTGGCGTGACAACAATACTTGCAATTGAAATTATACAGCCCTTTATAGGCCGCAGTTTTGATATAGATGATATTCTGTGCA
>Ga0137308_101594_pt1 | contig 20594 bp, 14 predicted proteins | sample Inofrocosms_June_FD_97181 | JGI IMG/M metagenome (GOLD analysis project Ga0137308, IMG submission 97181) | Mouse cecal microbial communities from Vienna, Austria - N-Acetylneuraminic and N-Acetylglucosamine D2O microcosms_June | ecosystem: Host-associated > Mammals > Digestive system > Large... | reverse complement strand
CTCCATCCATCATGGTATCCTCATTTGGAAGAACATGGAGCACCCTGACATTTATCCCCAGAATGCTGGAAACCAGCCGGGAGAGACGGTCCGGATGTACATCCGGGTGGAAAATCCGCTTGAAAAAGGGATCATAGGTCAGCGGCAGGGACTTCCTTCCCTGGCAGAAATCCAGAAATCTCCTCTGCCACTCTGCATCCAGCCTCTGGTAGCTTCCGTAAAGGAGCGGGGAATTTTTTAACAACTGAACCACCTGCTCATCGGTCTCTGGTATGGTTTCCCAGACCGGAACTCCCGGCTGCATACTGAAAGCCGGACTTGTATATGTATTGACTGCTGCTGTTTTTTCTGCCATAGGCTGATACCTCCATAAAATTAGATTAAATTGGAAATCGGATCTGGAACATGCGGTGGGAGTCCACCGGAAGCTCTGATTTACAAGATGGTTGAAGTATAGCATATGGGCGGAAGAATTGCAACAAAAAATGTCAGAAATATCCATCTGATTGCATTTTTTGTTACAGTTCACGACCATGCTGTTTTTCTTGGCCAGCGGATACCAGCTCTGAAAAAAGGTTCCCCTGGATTGCATTTGCAGAAGTCTTAGAAACCCGCAATCCGGGGGAACCTTTTTCCAGAGCGTACCATTCGGAACAGCCATCTCATGGACTGTTACGCAATTCAGTATCTGCTCAAACGGATATGCCTACAGCATCTCTTTGGATATCTGCGCCTAGAGCGTGTCTGAAAATTCATTCCCGGCATCTGTACGCCCCACTTTGCGGTATATTTGGGCCAAATTCAGGTTACATAGCCCACTATGCGCCCTTCATTTGGCCCAAATCTCCCACAAACTGTGACGCACATCTGCCAGAAAGCAATTTTCAGACACGCTCTAGAGCTCTTTATAAATTGCATAGTCCGGAGACTCTTCATATCCATTGGTCATCGTCATGATGACACACATGACCAGCGCGATACCACATCCGGGCCAGAACGGAACAATCCCCAGGGGATTTCCGGCAATGTACCAGCCTGCCGCAACAATACCGCCCACCAGCATGGACCAGAACGCGGAACGTTCATCCACCTTTTTCCACAAGGCGCCCATGACCAGAATCAGACCCGCGACAGCCCGAATCTGGAACGCACTGTTCACCTGATTCAGGATGGAAGCGGCATTAAGGCCAAGGTAGGTCGCGCCAAAGCCAAGGGCGACAATGGCTATTTTCGAAAACTTAAGCTGCTGTTGTGGCGTTGCATCCTTTTTCAGAATGCCTTTGTAGAGATCACGCGCAAGAGATGTTCCAATGGTAAGCAGGAATGCAGGCGCGGTAGAGAAAATTAAATTCGATCCCCTGGAGCTTTCCGATCGGCTTGCCATAAGGTGCTCGGATCCGGCAGTAATCGGTCGCGATCTCAATGGCTCTCTGGGCTGTACCGATAAGGGGTGCAATGCAGATGGGCCTGGATTTTTCCAGCGCCTTCATCACGATCCGGAAACCGTCTCCCTCCTTGCCGATCAGGTTTTCTGCCGGTACATGCACATCCTCAAAGATCACGTCCGTGGTATTGGAAAGACGGATTCCCATCTTGTCCTCTTCCTTGCCTACGCTGATGCCGGGTGTATCTCTCTCTACAATAAAGCAGCTAAGACCTTTATTCTTAAGCTCCGGATTCGTCGATGCGACCACCACATAGACATTAGCCAGACCGCCGTTGGTGATAAAGGTCTTTGTCCCATTGAGAATGTACTCATCCCCCTTACGTACCGCCTTTGTCTTTGTGCCTGCCACATCGGAACCGGATTGAGGTTCTGTGATACACATGGCAGAAATCTCCCCGTTTAAAAGCCGCTGGGCCATCGCCCTTTTCTGCTCCTCGCTGCCTCCGGCTAAAACCTGCTTAAACCCTACTGTGGAAGCGCCGAAGCTAACCGCAAAGCCGCAGTCTACACGGCCAAACTCTTCACGGATCAGCGACAAGGTCTGCAGGTCAAAGCCCGGGCCGCCGTACTCCTGCGGGATATCAAGCCCCCAAATGCCCAGCTCCCCGCATTTTCTAAATACCTCCATGAGGAATTCGCCCTTTTCCTCATACTCCTTTACCACCGGTGCCAGTTCATTTTCCAAAAACTTCCGTACCATCCCGGTGATATCTTTCTGTTCCTCTGTCATCAATTGCCATTCCATAGCATCACCTTTCCTTTCCATAATTGATATTTTTTTAACACTTTGTGTTATACATTATACACAAAAAAGAGACTGGTATCCAATACCAATCTCTACATTATTACCATGTCCTATAGGTTATTCCTTATTAAAAATAGCGCAAAGCATATTCCATATGGATGATACAGTTGTTATGAAACCGACACTTTTTTTCTTCCATGAACTGGGCCTGCAGCTGTGAAAAATATTCTTCCGCAAAGACGCGGAACAGCCGGAAACGCTTCCCCTCAAAATTCCGTTTGGGCCAGCACAGCTTGAGGTGGCGGTAGTTGCCACTGTCAGCAATGAAGAATGCCGAGATATGAAAATCATACTCTGACAGGATGCGCCTCTGGATCAGTGTAAAGTTGGCCACATCCAGGGTAATATCCGGATAACGCCTGCTGAAGCTGTCATAAAACTCCGGGAAAAGGTACTGTCCGGCCTTCACGATCAGCGTGATCTCCCCACGCTCGGAATCAGGGGCCAGCTTAAGCCCCTCCACACCGGAATCAATCATCTGAAGGCCTCTGCTTACCTTATCGTAAAAGGCTCTCCCATACTCGTTGAGTTCCACCCGGTTTTTCACCCGTTCGAAAAGCTTGACCCCCAGTTCGTCTTCCAGATTCCGGATGGTTTTGGAAAGGGCCGGCTGGGAAATATAGTTTTCCTTGGCAGCTCTTGTAACATTCCCCCATTTTACCACCTCGCAGAAATATCTCAACTGCAGCAATTCCATATGTTCACCTCCTGCTTTCCGGATGTCCGGGCCTCTTAATCATCCATTCACACATATAAATCATAACCTCTAAGTTATGGCCCGGCAAATTCATCTATATCCATTCATAGTATAGAGTCCGGTGTCAGGTTGTATACGGTTTGCCTGGTCACTGCCCCATCATCTGGTTCAGACTGCGCATGGCATCCAGACAGCCCAGCCCTTCTCCGTCCAGCCCATAGAGCTGTCCGTCCTGGACGAAATTGTACACCTGGATATTATCCAGATAGACCACGCCTTTGGTGGCGATGGATACGGAATTATAAGCAGATATCTTTCCGAAATTCAGATCCACCTGCTGCTTTCCATTGACCCGCACCTCCTTGACGATCCGCCCCAGGGTCACAGTCACCACAGCCTCCCCGTCGCTGTCCGCCGTAAAACGCACATGATTGTCATTGGTATCCGTCCGGGTCATGCGGTCGCCGAAATGCTGCCCGATCCGGCCTCCATCCTCCAGGCGCACCTGCTGACTGCCGTCCCGCTCCACCACCCGGGCCTTGCTGGTGTCCCAGCCCCGGGTCTTTAAGGCAAACTGGCAGTTATAGAGGGGATTGTTGGCATAATTACGGTAGCTCCATATCCCGTACCCATTGGTATAGCGGCGCAGGACACCAGGAATGGAGGTAAGAAACACACTGCGCTGGTTCTCTGCCAGCCGCGCATTGTGGGAGAAGCCTTCGGTCTCATCCATATAGAGCAGCTGGTCTATGTAGATAGGCTTGCCTCCATTGTATGCATGTACCAGGGCCAGCTGCCGGTTCATCATGTCCACCGCGCTGGCGGCAGAAAGCTCCTGGTAGAAGCCAAAGCCCATGGAAACACTGTACATCAGAGAAGTATCCGGGGCATTGCCGCAGGGAAAGGTAGTATAATGGCTGGCGCCGGTCTGTCCCCCGGTGAGAGCCTCCACGGTGTCCACATCATTTCTCACTTCCATGGAAAGACCCGGAAATACCTTCTGCCCCTCCTCCAGCAGATGGATCAGGTAATCATCATAAAATTCATAGAGCAGCTTATAAGCCGGCGTATCACGGGCAGGGATATGGACATTCTCATAGCTGGTAAAATGCTTCCCGTAGTAAGGAGCCAGCTCTTCCAGGCTGTAGCGCTCTGCCAGATATTCCTGGAATCCGATCCGCTTCGCCTCATTCATGCTCCGGCTTCCGGTGCCGAAGGACGGCGCATCCTCCATATAATTCCAGAAATCCTCCCAGGTGATAAAGCCTCCGTAGAAGTTTGGATACTTACTGGCATACTGGTACATATGCCCCATATAGTCCAGCCAGGCCCGCTCCAGCTGCTCATTGCCCAGCAGCTCCCGGAAACGCAGCCGTGACTCGGTTTCCTCATAATAGTCCCAGGTATAGCTGACCCGCAGCTCCACCCAGAGCCCATGGCGGCCTGCCGCCTGCATCACCTTATCCAGCTTGTCAAAGGCATAGTCATTGTAAAGGATCGGGGCCGTCCCCGGCTGGAACTCCCGCCAGGGCACTACCAGAATGATGCTGTTGAAGCCGTCCGCCGCGATCTGGGCCAGCTCCTCCTCCATGTGGTCACTCTCCGTATTCCAGAAATTGATCACCCAGGCATCGGAGGTGTAGGTGGCTGACCTCCTGTATGCAGGCCGCTCCGCGCCATAGGCAGAGAATATCCCAGCCCCTGATGCCAGAAACATAAGGGAAAAAGCCAGCATCAAAAGGGCCGTCTTTCTTTTTTCTGTCTTGTAATTTGTCATGGTTCCTTCCATTTCCTTTCTCGTTTTGTGTAACCCGTTCCTGATAAACCGGAACCGGAAATATAGTCTCAAGCCCGGATCCGCCGCCCTGCCTGCCAATGTGCTTTACCAGACAAGCCGGCTTTCCAGCCAGACACCCTGGACGCCTACGGTCCTGCACTCCCTCTCTGGTTCAGCTCTGGCATAATAGTCAGCAGCATAGTGACAAAGCAGGCAGTTCCGCCCACCAGATTGGACACCGGCTCAGCCGCAAACACACCGAAGCTTCCAAGCCCCCACAGATGGGGAAGCAGAAGGGTCAGGGGCACCACAATGATCACCTTCCGGAATATGGAAAAGAAGATTGCATGCTTCGCCTTCCCCAAAGCTACAAACACCGCCTGACCTGCAAACTGCAGGGACTGGAAAAAGAATCCAAAGTAGTAAATACGCATGGCATGGACACCAGCTGCCACCAGCTCCGTATCCTGGTTGAAAATACGGATGAAAAACTCCGGAAACAGATTGATCAGGATCCACACCACCGCCGTGTAGATGACTGCTGAGACAGAAGAAAATGTAATCGCCTGCTTCACACGCCTGTATTCTCCTGCGCCGTAATTATACCCCATGACCGGCTGGGAGCTGTGGGTAATCCCCTGGACCGGCATGGTCACGATCTCCCGCACGGAATTGACCACAGTCATGATACCCACAAAAAGATCCCCGCCAAACTGCTGCAGGGTCGCATTGCAGGCGATCTGCACCAGGGAATTGGTAAAGCCCATGGTAAAACCAGAAAAGCCCAGGGCCACAATCTGCTTCACCCGCTGCTTTTCCAGGCGCATGCAGGAAAGCCTCAGCTTTAGAATCGTCCGTTTTCCCGTCAGGAAACAGAATATCCACAAAGCGCTTAACCCCTGGGAAATCACCGTGGCCACCGCGGCCCCCCGGACGCCCATACGGAGCACGAAGATGAAAAAAGGATCCAGGATGATATTGACCCCCGCGCCCAGAAGCACGGTCAGCATCCCTGTCTTTCCAAAGCCCTGGGAATTGATAAAGCTGTTCATCCCCAGGCCGATCATGACAAAAAGACTGCCCAGAAGATAGATGCTTAAATAGCTGTCCGCATAAGGAAAGGTCTGGTCACTGGCGCCAAAGAGATAGAGCATGGGCTTTTTCACTACCAGTCCCGTCACGGTCAAAAGGACTCCGAAGACCAGCATCATGACAAAGGAATTGCCCATGATCTTCTCCGCCTCCTCTGTGTTGCCGCGCCCCCGCTCGATGGAGCACAGGGGGGCCCCGCCCATACCAAAGAGATTGGCAAAAGCCATGACAATGGACACCACCGGCAGACACAGCCCCAGCCCTGTCAGAGACAAGGTGGCATAGTCAGGGATCCGTCCTATGTAGATGCGGTCCACAATATTGTAAAGCACATTCACAATCTGCGCCAGGGTCATGGGAACCGCCAGCTTCATAATATTCCATACGATACTTCCCTTTGAAAAATCATTCTTATTATCCGGTCCTGCCTGCATGATTCTGTCCTCTGTAGATAATCGTAAAATTATTACATATACCGCTGGTGCTTGCTTTTTATTCCAATATATGTCAAAAGCGTGTCCGGAACCGCATTTTCTGCAATTTCCAGACACGCTCTATTCTAACCCAGACAGGAAAAAAATTCAAGACACCAATATCGTATCATGCGGTAGCCGCCACCTCCTGCTGATTCCTCCGGCTGTTTATAACCAGCTCCTTCAGCTCCTCCATGGACATATCGTGATCTTCCATGAGAATCATAAGATCCTTTGTCTGCTCCGAGAGTATGAGGGCCTCGATCTCCTTCTGCCGCTCCTGCAATTCTGCCAGATGCTCCTCATACTGTTCCATAGTTGCCTGCACTTCCAGCAGCTCATCCTGCAACTTTTCCAAAACACTTCTTCTAGGTCTACGTGCCATAGGTTTGTCCTCCTGCTTTGCTGTTGAAATTTTCCATCTATATAATATTACACAGTTGCCATGGAAATTATACACAATTTTGCAGGTAGCGCTAAAAAAACATACTGTGCATTCACTGCGCTGACCGTAGGAAAATACAGCCGCTGCCCTCTACATCCGTTCGTTGAGCCAGAGTAAGGTTCCCTGGCCCTCAGAGACTGCTTTGCGGTACACAAAGTCTGCGCAGGCAATGTCATAGGCGCCGGATCCCATATGGGTATACACGATAATCTCATCCTGGGACTCCCGTCCGGGAAGGGCTCCTGTTACAATATCCGCAATCTCTCCATAGATATCACCGGCATCCAGCTTCACCCCATGGGACATGATCCCACTGTCAATAATCTCCGTCTGGTCTGTCTTCCGGTTTCCCACGACCCACTTGTCTGCCTGACTGGCCAGTGACGGGTCCACGTCGATAAACCCGTTCAGGGCGATGACGGTGGTTCCCTTTTCTACCCACGCGCTTTCCAGAAGAATTTCCGGACTGCTGGTTGCCGCCAGGATGATATCTGCTCCCTTCACGACCTCCCTGCATGTATCTGTGTACTTTATCCGGATCCTGTCCTGGAATTTCTTCCTGAGCCTCTCAAATGCCTCCTTCCGCCTGCAGTATACCGAGATGACTTCCAGCTCCGGGAAGCCTTGAAGAGGGTGATGTTGTGAAGGATATTTCCTTTGTAATAAGTGGGAACACCGGCCATATTGGCGCCGGCTGTCTCCCCCTGGCGTACAGCATTGTCCCAGATACCGATGATCTGGGTAGACCCCGTCTGGAGACTGGTTCCTTCGCTGCAGTCACCTGCACAATAGATTCCCGGCATACTGGTCTGCATCCGCTCATCCACCACGATCCCCCGGTTGACCCGGATCTTCTCATCCGATTTGCCGTCCGTCTGAACTGTTACGGCATCTGCCCATGAGAATCGCTACGCGATGGGGCAGATGCCCTCCGGCCACTACGTTTTCGCACGGTCAGCGCAGCGAATGCGCAGACCTGTATGAACTGTTACGAACTGTTACAAAAAATTGCATTTTTTTAATATTTTCTCTTGCCAAATTTCCATTTATCCCTTATAATGTATCGCATGGAGACATAGCTCAGCTGGGAGAGCGTCTGCTTGACGTGTAGAAGGTCGCAGGTTCGAGCCCTGTTGTCTCCACTTTTTTATGCAAAAATCCCCTCAGCAGGCATATGAATCTATATGTTTCTGCCTGCTGAGGGGATTTTATGTAGCGGAAGGGGCTGGTGGTACCAGTCCGGCATCCTACTTTGAAAGCTCCATCGCCGCAGGCGATTTAAAATCAGGGTTGCTGTGTGCCAGTGGCACACGTTTAGCAACGACCGAAGCGGAGCGTAGAGCCAAATGCGCCCACCAGTACTTTCATTCACTGGTGGCGCGTCCCCTGCTGGGCGCATGAAGGTTTACTTGCTGCTTGTCTGTTGTAGCAGTTTCAGGGGGGGACTGTTACGTCAGACGGGCATCTTCCTGCCCCCGGAAAGCACCGGGGACAAGAAGCATCGGGCGTCCGCCCGATGTCAAATATTTCATAAGAAAAAGTGCTTATAAGGAACCGTATTGACAACCGGATGATTGATTCCATGGAAGTGGCATCCGTCCTCTCCATAGCAGGTGCCGTGATCGGAACAGCAGATGACAAAGGCGCCGCCCCGCATGTTTTTCCATTCATCAAAGAGCCGCCCAAGTTCCCCGTCCACATACCGGAGGGCCGCCTTATGGCTGTCCAGGCTGTCATGTTCTGCGCCGTCCAGGTAGAAATAATTGGGGTAATGGATGGCATCCACATTCAGGTAGAGGAAAATGCGCTTCTGCGGGTCTGCCGGGGCAAGCTTTTTCAGAATAAAATCCACCTGGTTGCGGGTGCTGTCCTTTACCGGGCACCCGAAAGAAGGGTTCCAGTAGCTTTTCTGGAAATAGCCGGGAAATACCTTTCCCATGTCCGAGCGTTTGTCAAAGAAGGCCACACCGCCTACGCACCAGGTATCATATCCTTCCTGGGCAAGGCCTTCCATGACAGTACTCCCTGAGAAGCAGTAGGCGCCTTCAGGGCCTTTCTTCCCAAGACCAATCCCTTTTGGAAAGAAGAGAAGCTCCTGATCCGCAATGTGCTTTGCATCAAAGGGAGCGGGTAAAAAGCCGGAGAACATGGAATGGTGGGAAGGCCAGGTAAAATTGCCGGGAGCCTGGCGTTTCTCCCAGGGGCCATACTGGTTCAGCACCGGGGTGGTACCGGCGGATTCCTCCTGGATGGCAGCGTCGTAGCGCAGGGTGTCCAGGCAGATCAGAAGAATATCCTGGCTTCCCACGATCTGGTTCATATTCACAGAGGGCTTCTTTTGTTTCTGGGCAGCGGCCAGCATGTGGAAGGGGACGTCTCCGGCTGCGGGTTTTTCTGTGATTTGGGAAGAAATGTCACCAGGTGCGGCAGATGGCTCTGCGGCCTGGGAAGTGATATTCCCGATGGCAGTATGTTCTGTGGTTTGGGAAGGAACGTCACCAGGTGCAGCAGATTCTGCGGCCTGGGAAGGCACATTCCCGCCGGCAGTATATTCTGGTGTCTGGGAGGCCGTGTTCCCGACAGCGTATGGTTCTGCATTCCGCTTGATCATGATTTTATGTTACTCCTCCTTCAGCCACCGTTTCATGATCTTTGTCTGGTGACTGTATATATGATTTTCATGGTAAATATCCTGATAGATCAGATCTCCCTGGGCATTCATCTCAATAATTCTTGGCCTTAAGCTTCCCTTTTCCAGCAGGATGTCGATTCCTGCGCCGGTCAGGGTGGGATAGCAATTGATGGCGGCGCGGCACAGGCTGTGGACTTGTGACAGTGTGTGCTCAGAGAGTCCCAGCGCAGCCAGGTCCAGAGGATGGTTGTTTAAGTGCAGATTGGTGATGGGGCCGTGGGAAAGTCTGGCCAGACTATAGTCCGGTTCCTCCTCCTGTATCACCACCCGCAGGTCGTAGGACATACCATGAAACTCCGCCTTGGCATACCACCGCTCTACAATGCAGTTCAGTGCCAGAAGCTGGTTAAGAAGCCGGCGGATCTGGCAGGGATCTGAGTAGTGGGATAGGCTCCTGGTATTGACCAGACCCCCATCCTCTGTTTCCGCCGCACAGGTATAAAGGGCCATCCGACCGGTTCTTGGCTGGAAACGGAAGGCCGCTACACCGGCAGCTCCGGAACCATAGACGGGTTTGATAAATACCTGGTGGACATGCTGTTGTTCCATAGCTGCTACCAGCTGATCTGTATTGCTGATGAAGTGGTCCGGCAGAGTCAATACATCTGTCACCAGAAGTCCGGCCTGTCTCAGCCGTTCCTTGCACCCCTGCTTGTCTAACAGTGCCAGAATCTCCCGCGGATGATTGAAAAAAGTGATGGGGCGTTTCTCTGCCATATGAGCCAGGGTTTCCAGAGCCTGACGGTAGTCCTGGACCAGACCCGTCAGTTCTCCCAGGGTACAGCTGTCCCAGAGAGGCGGATCGATCTTGATATATAGCTCCCCCTCAGGCAGATGCTCCTGCCAGTCTTTCCACTCCACAAGGAGAACAGGCAGCCTGGATGCTTCTGCTGCCTGTTCCAGATAGATGGTTCGTTTGGTTCCGGGATTCCCAAGAAGGACTACGTGCCTGCGCATTATTCAGTCATCATGGGAGTCATATAGATGTGTCCACGGTAGCTGTCCGGTTTGTTCCGCTCGGATACATCTACTTCCATGGGAAGCTTTGCCAGCTTCTGCTCCATTTCCTCGGACAGATAGTGGTAGTGGAGATCCAGCTTTTTCAGATTCCCATAGCAGGGGAGCTTCTCCAGAAGCAGGGCGCCTCCCTTGTCGGTCAGGGTGCCCATGGACAGGTCCAGGGTGTGAAGCTGGTCTATGAAACGGCTGTGTAAAACGATCTCTGCCACCTCATCCTGGATCTCGCTGTCTGCCAGTCCCAGATATTCCAGATTGGGAAAATCTGCCTTGTCCAGAAGCCTCCGGATGGTGTCTCCATTTCCATCGAAGCCATAGTCCTCTATGCCGATGTATAGCATCAGCTTCTTCAGGCTGGGCAGGTGTGCATCCTGTATAGACTGGACCACGTATTCCGGGAGACCGCCGCAGATGATTTCCAGGGATTCCAGATTCTCGTGGCTGATCTGGCCCAGCTCTAAGTCGGTGCTGCCCATAATGGTCAGTTCTTTCAGCTGGGGCATGGCGGCCCACAGGCAGCTGTAGTTGCCCTGGATGATCCAGGATACCTCGCATTCTTCGTAATCCATATTGCCGATGAACAGCTTTGTGATGTGGGAGAACTGGTCTGCATGCTCCACGATTCCGTCGATGATCTCCTGACAGCCGTCCTCGTAGGCGGAGCCCCAGCTTCCGATCACCAGATAATCCAGTTTTGCAAAATCCGGATCTGCCAGAATATCCTCCACCATGGTGTCTGGACCCTTGCCGTTCTCATATTCCCCATAGTCGTAAGTATAGGTTTTGGAATGCTCGTCATTGATCTCTCTGTAACTCATGAAAACACCTCCTGGTAAAATGATTTTTTGTTTTTATATTATCATAGGTGTATGACTTTCGCAAGTAAGTTACTGTTCAGGGGGTATCTTCTTATCCGATTTGCCGCCGGTCTGAAGTGTTACGTCTAAAACAAAATCCATTACTCCATTGACATAAAAAATATTTCGCTTATAATACTATATAAGGAAAGCTTGTCTTTCCGGAACTGGATAATAGGCTAATACTTAGAACAGATATACTTGGCGGTCAGCAGACAGCACCTTGGAAGTCAGCATGGAGATCAGGCAGAGAGAGGGTATATAGCACGATGGTGTTATTACGCTCTCTTTCATTATGAAGACTGGCAGGAAGCAGGTTGTGGGGGATTCTATTTTGCAGATGAGTAACAGTTCAAGGGGGATCTGAACTGTTACGTAGATGAAGCAGGCAGTGTGAGTTTGTTTGTAGAGGAAGACAGGAACAGGTTATGAAATTTATTGAGACAGATACCAGGAGGAAGGTTATGAAGACCAATTATTATCTGATTGACACGGAGAATGTGGGTGACAGATGGATGGATTTTATTGATGAGATGCAGGAAGAGGATGTTCTCGTGGTGTTCTACAGCAGGAATCATTCCAAGATGCTGGAGGAGACCTACTTAAAGCAGCGTTATAATAAGAAGATCCGGTGGATCGAATGCCTGACCGGGAGCAATGCCCTGGATCACCAGCTTATGGGCGTGCTGTCTTATCTTGTGGCAACCTACACCGATGCCACCTATTCGATCTGCTCCAATGATAAGGATTATCAGAATGTTATTGATTTCTGGGAGCAGCGGGGGGTGGAGATCGGTACTGTGGGATTCGACACCAGCAGAAAGGGCTGCCGGTGGCACAAGATCGAGCTTGCAGAGGAGCAGTCCGGACAGAGCGAGGGAAGAAAGCCTATATCAGAAGGAGCAGCCGGAAATGAACATGGGATTCCCTTCAGGATGTTGGAAGGAGGATCGGGAAACAGTCAGAGCGGGCAGGGAAAGGCCCTGGACAAAGTGGTCGAAGACAGTCCGGTCAGCCAGGTGAAAGGGGCAGGAAGTGGCCGGACAGCCCGGATACGGGCAGCAGCCGCGGCTTCGGAGAAGCGGGCTGGACAAATCCTGCGGGAAAAGGTGCCGGATGAAAATACAGAAGATATCCAGGAGCTGTCGCAGGCAGCCCAGACGATCGACAATATGACAGAGGAGCAGATCGTGGCTGAGATTGCCCGTTCTATACCTGTATCCAATCTGGGGAACTGGTATACAGTACTGGTTTCTCTGCTGGGTCAGGACACCGGCCTGGAATATTACCGGAAGCTGAAGAAAGATGAGGCCTGGAGAGCCGAGCTGTCCCGGTACCTCTTAAAGGACGCTCATGAGAGAAATGTCTATCTGATCGCCCTGCTCTACAAGTACCACCATCTGGATGCCGCCAAGGCAGCGGAAGCCTACAAGCTGGTCAATGCCCATAACCGGAAGAATAAGAAGGCGATCCATGCGGATTTTGAAAAGCATTTCGGCAAAAAGACGGAGGAACAGAACCGTTATTATAAGGTAGTGAAACCGGTAGTGGATGTGTTGAAAGGGAAATGAAGGATCCTGCTGCTGACAACAGGAGCAGTGGCTTTGGGCGTGATGGGCTTTGGGTTTCAGATATCTCTGCAAGGGACGTCTTCGGGACCCACACCATGTTTTGGGGCAGGTCAGAGGCGGCTCTTGGGATATCTGGCCAAATTCACTTGACGCCGCCCGCTGTGCTCCGTTCATTTGGAATATAAAAAGAACACACGGTAGCAGTCTGGCCTGTATAAAGGTCAGGCTGTATCCGTGTGTCCTTTTGCTTCTGATTCATCCGCCCAACGTCACATCCTGTTTCTTGTACCACTCCAGGGCCTGAAGGAAATCCTCGTCAGTATAGTCCGGCCACAGATGATCTGCCACATAGAAATCCGCATAGACTGACTGGATGGGCAGAAAACCGGAGAGTCTGCGCATGCCGCCCCACCGGATGATCAGATCGATCCGGGAGATATCCCTGGAATAGGGCTGGCCGTCCTGGCGGATGTGGGACAGATCCCATTTCCATCCATAGTTTACCAGGAAATTCACCCGTATTCCGCCGCCGTGTATGGGGGTTCTCTCAGTATACTGGTACAGCTCTTGGGGGAAGCAGGGGGAGCTGCTGTCACCGATGACCAGAAGATCCGCGCCCTCGCAGGTCAGCATATCCACAGCTTCCACGCAGGCTTTTCGAAAGGCCTGGAACTGTTCCGGCGGTCGCTTGCAGTTGTCAACAGTAAATCCGTAGTATGTGATTTCCCGGATTCCCTGGGCCCTGGCCAGCCGCAGCAGCTGCATACCAGGAGCCAGCCCGTAAGCGTAGCCGTCCTGTTTTTTCATTCCTCTTGCATCAGCCCAGCGGCGGTTGCCGTCCGGGATGATGCCGATATGTTCCGGTCTGTGTTTTCCCATGATATTCACCTCATGGAAAGTATTGACAGATTTTACGGTTTTTAGCCAGAAAGTCAGCCATTGACCGGATTCTCCATTTCCGTTTCCAGAAAATACAGCAAATAGCATACAGCCAGCAGATCCGCACTGCCTCCTGGAGACAGATTCTTCTCTATGAATGCCTGGTCCAGCTCTCGAAGTGTCTGCTGATCCGGAAATGGCTTCTGCTCCAGCAGCTTTCTGATCCGGGAGCAGGTTTCCTGCTGGATGGAAAGGCTGCTTCTGGCTATCAGGTTTGTATCGGTAGCAGCTGTCATCAGGGCCAGAAGAGCAGCACACCCGGCATCATTTAAGGAATATCCCTGGGCGATACCGGCACGCAGAACAGGCAGGCCCACGTCCAGGACTGCCGGAAGTCCGGCCTCCATTTGTCCCCGGACACCGCTGATCCCATGTTCCAGGTACAGCTTCTGACCGGTTGTATGGGCATTCTCCCTGGTGAGTCCGGCAAAGTCTGAGGCTACCAGTCCCTTTGTCATGGCGGCGCATTCCTGAAGGATGGCATCGGGCAGTCTCCACTGCCTTCGCGGCAGCCGGCCCAGGGCAGCACAGAGGATGCCCATGGAAAAGATGGCCCCTTTGTGGGTATTGACTCCATGGGTGGCAGCCAGCATATCTGCTTCCGCCTTCTGTCCCACAGGGCGCAGAGCCTGGAATGTCTCTGGGGCAGCCATGGACGCGGTCTGCCGCCCGGTCCGGGCGCAGGCTTCGAAGTAAGGCCACAGTGCGCTGGCACTGTCCAGAAAGGTATAAAAGTCCATATCCCTATGGCTGCCGCTGTTGCTGCGGTCCACCAGACCAGGCTTGGGGGTGGTGGTTACCTCATAGAGCAGGGCACGGCAGGCCAGTCGGGCGATGTCCTGGGCGTCGGATTCCGCCAGGGCATCAGCAAGGATCTGGGAGGTCTGTTCCTGAAGCTCTTCAACAGAATGGGTCCGGCTGCGGGCGCATGCCCTGGCAGGGGCATCGCAGATCAGGCAGCGGCGCGGGGGCAGCCCCAGGTCGGTACGGTCTGACTTGGCCCCGTCAGGGGCCAGCACATCCATGTCAAAAAGCCTTCCCACCCTGGATCCATCCTCAATGGCAGTGGTGATGGCCTTGATGAGACAGGGAGGGCGGTCAATGACATAGTAGGCCTCATTTCCTGTGGGCTCGTCCCATTCTTCATAGTGGAGCCAGTCTATATTCATGGAGTAAAGCCGCTCCTTCAGCCAGCGGTTTCCCAGAAGAAAGCCGCCACGGATCAGGGAATTGTTCTTGACGGGGCCGGCGATATTCATGGTGAAACAGACCAGGGTAGCCTGGTAGCGGGACAGAAGCATCTGCTGCCGGAATGCCCGACGCTCTCTGGCATCGAGCATTTCCGATAGGGTGACAGGCTGGTTCATGGGTAAGGGGTCCTCCTGACGATATTTTAAACGGTTGTGTATTTATCATAACAGTTCAAACGGGCGGCAAACCGGATAAGAAAGTATGTTGCAAACATGCTTTTGTCTGCATAGGCGCTTTCCTGTCTGATTTGATATCGGGCTGATGTCCGGGGCTTCATGTCCCTGGTGTTTTTCGGAGGCAGGAAGATGGCCCGTCTGAACGGTTACTATTTATTTATCATACAATAAATGGGGCGTGAAAACAAGAAGATGTAAATATCATGGATGCTTTATCTAAAGGGTTGCTGTTCACGGGGGAAAAGACTCATACAAGAAAGAAAAAATGCATATCCCTTTACTGGATACGCACTTTTCACGCTTTCAATCGCTTATTTTCAAAGCTCCCGGCCGGACTCGAACCGGCGACCCACGCATTACGAATGCGTTGCGCTACCAACTGCGCTACGGAAGCAGTGCTGGAGTGTGCCTGAAAATCATGTACACTACGGCATATAAAATGCTTTGGACATTCATCCAAAGCACTTAATGACCTCGCCGGGAATCGAACCCGGGTTTACGCCGTGAGAGGGCGTCGTCTTAGCCGCTTGACCACGAGGCCATATGAAAAAGTAACGATCGAGGCGACAAGATTCGAACTTGCGGCCTCTGCGTCCCGAACGCAGCGCTCTACCAAACTGAGCCACGCCTCGACACCTTTTGTAGTATAATATGGATTTGGAAAATTGTCAATATATTTTTGAAAAAAATGTGTTATATTTTTGAGGCCAGGGTAACAGTTCAGGGGGGATCTGAACTGTTACGGCCGGTATACCTCGTGAACAGTAACATTCTTCGTGAAACAACCCTGACTGTCACGCAGAATCTGGTTGACGGCAAATGGAGTTTTCAGTATAATCAAGAAGAGTTATTGTCCAGATATAAAGAATGCCAGATTAGAGCGTGTCTGAAAATTCATTCCCGGCATCTGCACGTCCCACTTCGCGGTACACCGTAGGCGTCCCTTGGGATATTTGGGCCAAATTCAGGTTACATAGCCCACTATGCGCCCTTCATTTGGCCCAAATCTCCCACAAACTGTGACACACATCTGCCAGAAAGCAATTTTCAGACACACTCTAAGGCAGAAGGGAGGCGAATTTATTATGAGGCAGTCTTTTTATATGAATCAGAGCGGGAATCTGAAGGAAGCGGTCCGTGGGCTGACAAGACCGGAGTTCCTGATGCTGCTGTCCAATAAGACACAGTTTGAGACGCATGTAAAGGAACTGGAGGCGCTGTACCCAGGGATCCCCAGTATTGGATGTATAGGAATGAGTTATGATACCCGGATCGTGGAGACGGGAGTCGGGGTGATCGCATTTTCGGACGGGGTAAGTGCGGCAGCCAATGTCCTGGAGGAGGTATCCACCATGCCGGTGAAATATATTGAACGGCTGGAGAAGGACATTGCCGCGGTGGGAGGAGGAGCACGGGACACGGTGTGCATTGATTTCTGTTCCGGGAATGATGCCTGCGCATTGTCCACGATCTACTCTTCCTTACGGCCCAGGGGTATCTCCCTGGTGGGCGGAACCGGGGATGACGGAAGGGTGTCAGCCAATGGAAGAATCTGTCATGATGCAGTAGCCTATGGAATAGTCCGGAACCTGCACGGACGTGTAAAGACCTACAAGGAGAATATTTACCATCCCCTGGGGAACTACCGGTTCATCGCATCCCAGACGGATAAGTCCCAGTACATACTTGGCGCCCTTAATGGAAAACCAGCCAAACAGGTCTATGAGAGTATCCTCCACGTGACAGACCAGGAGATCCTGACCCAGACATTTAAGAATCCTTTTGGGAAGCTCAACGGAGATGATATCTGCATCATTTCCATCAAGGAGGTCAATGGCAATGCCCTGACCTGCTTCCGCCAGGTCAATGATTCTGATGTACTGATCCTGCTGGAGCTGGGGGACTACAAGGCCATTACCAAAGAGACCATTCACAAGATCTGTCAGGAATTCCCCAGACGTTCGGCAGTCTTTTCGGTGAACTGTCTGTTCCGGTATAAGCTGTTCAGTGAACATGGCTATATGAATGAATATCTGGGGGAGATGGGTAAGTTAGGCAGCCATGCCGGCTTTGTGGGCTACGGAGAGCATTATAACAACCGGTTTGTCAATCAGTCTATGACTTGTGTAGTATTTGAATAAATGTGGCCGCCCGGGAGGCGATGGCGGTCACGATAAAGGAGGACACGGAATGTTTATTCCATGGAAGAGCCGGACGAAACCGGTACAGCAGCACGTAAAAAGCCTCTATCCGGTACTGCATGTAGTGGATAGTCTGAACGAATATAAGAAAGATCTGATTCACAAGGAGGTGGAATCCCTGCAGGAGCTGGGGATGGTATCAACCTCCTTTTCGGGCGTATTAAAGGAAGCGGACCATTTTCATGTCAAGCTCACAAACTTTGGGCAGTCCTTCTCCAATATCAATGACACGGCAGGACAGTTTGCCCGTGTTAAGGGAGATATTGCCGGGACTGTGACCCAGGCCCGGAACCAGGTGGAGGAGCTTAAGGATACTTCCGTGCAGGTGGAGAAATCCTACAGTGAGATGGAACAGACCTTTGAACAGCTGCAGAAGGCGGTCAAGGGTATACAGCAGTGTATGGGAAAGATTGTTTCTATTGCGGACCAGACCAATATCCTGGCGATAAATGCCTCCATTGAGGCTGCCAGGGCAGGCCACGAGGGCAAGGGCTTTGCTGTGGTGGCGGTACGGGTGCGGGAGCTGGCTGAGGAGATCAAGGAGCTGGCCAGTGAGGTGGATGCCGGAGTTCGGGATGTGGAGCAGGGCACCAGCCAGCTTAATGGCAGCATTCTCGTATCCCAGCAGGCCCTGGGACAGAGCCTGGAAACGGTTAACAAGACCTATGATTCCTTCAATAATATTATTACGGCAGCAGAAGGCGCTACAACGGTGCAGGAGGAGATTTCAGGTGTGATTGATGACTCCCAGAGATCCCTTCAGGAGATCTGCCAGTTCTTTGACGGTATCAAAGACCAGTATCAGGAGGTAGTGAAGCATATCCAGCGTGCCAGCAACCTTGGTACTACCAAAGGGGCTATGTTTGAGGATATTGACAATATGATGTCCCAGATTCCGCTGGTTATCAGGGACCTGGACCGGAACTAAGAGCAGCAGCTCAGATGATGGCTTAAGCTGCTTTGGATAAACAGATTAAAGAGGCTGTGAAGATGTCGCGGCTTTCTGGGGGAGGACAAGGGAATACGGCAGAAAGCCGTTGTCTTCCACAGCCCGGGAAGGACTTTTTCACAGCCTTTTCCTGAATCATCCCCAGCAGCTTTTCCACTTGCATTTTCCCCACACCTATGTGTATAATGGTTACTATTGCAGCCACGGCGCCGCAGTCTGGACAGATCCGCGGATCACCGCCCTGACCGCAGGGAGGCTGCAGTGGCTGAGAACGTGAGCAGTATATGGAGGCGTGACATGGCAAAATCACAATATGATGCAGACAGTATTACCGTCCTGGAAGGCCTGGAGGCCGTCCGGAAGCGGCCAGGCATGTATATCGGCGGGGTGGGGACCAAGGGACTGAACCATCTGATCTATGAGATCGTGGACAATGCGGTGGATGAGCACCTGGCAGGCTTCTGCGACCAGATCCGGGTGACCCTGGAGGCGGACGGATCCTGCACGGTAAGGGACAGCGGGCGCGGCATTCCGGTGGAAATGCACAAGAAGGGAGTCTCTGCCGAGCGGGTAGTATTTACCACACTTCACGCAGGCGGCAAGTTCGACAATGATGCCTACAAGACCAGCGGCGGACTTCACGGTGTAGGCTCCTCGGTGGTCAACGCCTTGTCCACCCGTATGGATGTGAAGGTATATAAGAACGGATATATCCACCACGATGCCTATGAAAAGGGTATTCCCGTGGTGGAGCTAAAGGATGGTCTTCTTCCGGTTCTGGGAAGGACCAGGGAGACAGGAACTGAGATCAATTTCCTCCCGGACGGGGAGATCTTTGAGAAAACCCGGTTCAAGGCAGACTGGCTGAAAAGCCGCCTTCATGAGACGGCCTATTTAAACCCCAATCTGACGATCCATTATGAAAACAGACGTTCCGGGGAGGAGGAGACCGTCACCTACGCGGAGCCGGAGGGCATCGTGGCCTATGTCAAGGAGCTGAACAATGGCCGGGAGCCGGTTCATGATCCCATCTATTTTAAAGGGGAGGTGGACCGGATTGAGGTGGAAGTGGCCTTCCAGTTTGTAGATGCATTTGAGGAGAATATCCTGGGTTTTTGCAACAACATCTTCACCCAGGAGGGAGGCACCCACCTGGTAGGCTTCAAGACCCGGTTCACCCAGCTGGTGAATACCTATGCCAAGGATCTGGGGATCTTAAAGGACAAGGATCCTAATTTTACCGGGGCAGACACCCGCAACGGCATGACCGCCCTGGTCGCCATCAAGCATCCGGATCCCATTTTTGAGGGCCAGACCAAGACCAAGCTTGCCAGCGCCGATGCCACCAAGGCCGTATTCACCATCAGCGGTGACCGGCTCCAGCATTACTTTGACCGGAATGTGGAGGTGCTAAAGGGCATTATCGCCTGCGCGGAGAAGTCGGCAAAGATCCGCAAGGCCGAGGAGAAGGCCAGGACCAACATGCTGACCAAGTCCAAATTCTCCTTTGACAGTAACGGAAAGCTTGCCAACTGCGAGAGCCGGGACGCTGCTAAATGTGAGATATTTATTGTGGAGGGAGACTCTGCAGGAGGCTCTGCCAAGACGGCCCGCAACCGCCAGTACCAGGCGATCCTTCCCATCCGGGGAAAGATTCTCAATGTAGAAAAGGCTTCCATGGACAAGGTGCTGGCCAACGCGGAGATCAAGACCATGATCAATTCCTTTGGCTGCGGGTTCTCGGAAGGCTATGGCAATGACTTTGATATATCCCGGCTGCGTTACCACAAGATCATTCTGATGACCGATGCAGATGTGGACGGAAGCCATATTGACACTCTGCTTCTGACCTTTTTGTACCGTTTTATGCCGGAGCTGATTTACAATGGCCATGTATTCATCGCCATGCCTCCTTTATATAAGGTGATCCCAAGCCGGGGGCAGGAGCAGTACCTTTATGACGACAAGGAGCTGGAGCGCTACAGGAAGACCCATACCGGGGAATTCCGCCTTCAGCGGTACAAAGGTCTGGGGGAGATGGACCCGGACCAGCTGTGGGAGACCACCCTGGACCCGGAACGGCGGGTGTTAAAGCGGGTGGAGATCGAGGATGCCCGTCTGGCCTCCGAGGTGACCGGGATGCTTATGGGCAGCGATGTGCCCCCAAGAAGGAAATTTATCTATGACCATGCCGATGAGGCGGAG
>Ga0137308_101593_pt1 | contig 20615 bp, 16 predicted proteins | sample Inofrocosms_June_FD_97181 | JGI IMG/M metagenome (GOLD analysis project Ga0137308, IMG submission 97181) | Mouse cecal microbial communities from Vienna, Austria - N-Acetylneuraminic and N-Acetylglucosamine D2O microcosms_June | ecosystem: Host-associated > Mammals > Digestive system > Large... | reverse complement strand
CGCCACAAACATCTGCAATGTCTCCCCATTCTCCCGTTCCAGATCCAGCACGCCCACATAAGGACATCCGCTTATAGCCTCATGTCCCTGGATGGCCCTTCCCAGAAGCTTTGCCAGATGCTCCAGCTTGTCTGCCTCTGTAATGGTCTGCCTGCAGACCTCGCGGGTCCATGTTCCATCCTCTCCTTCTTCCTTTCTGGGAAATACAAGAGAAGCCTTTACCAGCCCTCCGTCAAACCATGTGTCCGTAAAAGCTCCATAATCTTTCCCCACAGCATCTGCAATCCTGTCCAGCACATAAGAATATATCTGCTCCTCACTTTTCAGCCAGCAGACCATATCCCCATTTCTTCCGATCATATATCCTCCGCTATCCCGACTTCCCAGAATTTCGTAAAAACTGCCGTCCAGATTCAAAACCGCTCCCGTGGTGCGGACGGAGGGATTTTCCTTTCTCAGCCACTCTATGGTCTCACTGTGATTAGCAAATTCCTGCTTCTGATCCTGTCCATTTTCCAAAAATGCCCTTATTTTTTCACATTCCTTTTCATCCAGGCTGATGCAGCAGGAATATGGCTCCCAGCAAAACTCCAGCGTATCCTCATCCTGATAATAGAAATCAATGCAGTTCTGCCCTTCCTTATGATAAGAAAGCCCCTGATGCTTTCCTATAAACTCCAGTTTCTTTCTTCCGCTCTCCTGAAATGCACATAAAAATGCCCCGTCCTCCGACATACTTTCAGGAATCAGGCAGAACAGATCCAGCGCTTTCTCCTCTTCCCTGTCCATACAGCCCTCTACAAGAAATCCGGAAATTTCATAAAGCACCGTTTCCTTCCCATTCTCATCATAATACCCGATCTGACACACTTCTTCCATAGAATCGGCATAATACACATAGCCTACAGACAGCCCTTTAAAATCCCCATATACCGGCGCGTCGCTGCGCCGCACGGCCATGTAATACTCCTGCCCGTCATCCCCTTTCCGTCCTGCCACCTCATAATGCCCGGACAAAAGCTTTGCCAGCGTTTCTGCCTGTCCATCTTCTGCGGTCACAAAAGAAGCATTCTCCACATACCCTTCCGACAGAGACGCAAACTCTTCGCATTCCTTCAAAAGCTTTGCATCTACCATTTCCTGCTCTTTAAAATCCAAAACAGCTGTTTCCCGCGCCGTCTCACTGTCCTCTCCTGACCGCCCGGATCCCTTGCCGCTTTCCCCGGCAGCCGTTTCCGGGACTCCCTGACTGACTCCGCTGCTTTCTTCCTGCGCAGTCTTTTGCGGTACTGCTTTTCCTGCTGCGACTGAACACCCTCCGGTATATAGTATCATAGCCACAAGCCCGATCATTACGGCTGCCCTTTGTTTCTTCATATCCCTGATCCTTTCTCCTTGAAAATCGCTGATTTGAATTATATATATAAAGACAGCGGGAAAAGCATTACCTTCCTCGCTGTCTTTTTCCGCAACAGTTCAACGGGTATCTGAACTGTTAAGACTACTCACTTAAATACGCCTTCTTCACCGAATCATCATCCATCAGCGCCTTTGCATCCCCGCTGAGAACGATCTTCCCTGTCTCCAGAACATACGCCCGGTTGGCAATAGACAAGGCCTTCTTCGCATTCTGCTCCACTAAAAGCACCGTGGTCCCGTCCCCATTAATCTTTTGAATGATATCAAAGATCTCATTAACATAGATTGGAGACAGCCCCATAGACGGCTCATCCATGACGATCAGCTTCGGGTGGGACATCAGTGCCCGCCCCATGGCCAGCATCTGCTGCTCGCCGCCGGAGAGAGTTCCAGCCAACTGGTTCTTCCGCTCCTCCAGACGCGGAAAGCGGCCGTATATGACCTTCAGTGTCTCTTCCATCTCATTCTTATCACTTCTGGTATAAGCCCCAAGCTTCAGGTTCTGCAGCACGGTCAGCTGGGCAAACACACGACGGCCCTCAGGCACATGGGCGATTCCCATGGACACCAGCTTATGCCCCGGCATCCTGGTAATGTTCTTACCCTCATATAAAATAGTACCTGCCTTGGACGGGATCAGACCCGTGATCGTCTGGAGCGTAGTGGTCTTGCCGGCGCCATTGGCTCCGATCAGTGCAATGATCTCACCCGGATTCACTTCAAAGGAGATTCCCTTAATGGCCTGGATGACACCGTAGTATACCTCCAGATCTTTAACTTCCAGTATAGCCATAGTCCCCTCCTCCTACTCTCCAAGATACGCTGTGATCACGCGCTTATCATTCAATACCTCCGCCGTATCTCCCCTGGTCAGCACCTGGCCGAAATTCAGCACTGTCAGCTTCTCACAGATCCCGGATACCAGCTTCATATCATGCTCGATCAAAAGAATCGTCATATCAAAATGATCCCGCACGAAACGGATCGTCTCCATCAGCTCCGCCGTCTCATTGGGGTTCATGCCTGCGGCAGGCTCATCCAGCAGAAGCAGCTTAGGCTCCGTGGCCAGGGCGCGGGCGATCTCCAGCTTCCGTTGTTTACCATAGGGCAGATTAGACGCCTTGTAATCATACTCCCCGTCCAGATCAAACACCTTTAAGAGCTCCATTGCACGGGCATTCATCTCCTTCTCCACCTTAAAGTACCTGGGCAGCCGCAGAATCCCCTCCAAAGTGGAATACCGGAAATGATTGTGCAAACCTGCCTTTACATTGTCCAGCACAGTCAGCTCTTTAAAAAGACGGATATTCTGGAAGGTTCTGGCGATCCCCGCCTGGTTGATCTCAATGGTCTTCTTCCCTGTGATGCTGGCGCCGTCCAGATGGATAGAACCATGATCTGGCCTGTAGACACCGGTCAACAGGTTGAATACCGTGGTCTTCCCGGCTCCGTTTGGGCCGATCAGGCCATAGAGCTGTCCCTTCTCAATGGTAATATTAAAATCGTCTACTGCCTTTAAGCCGCCAAAGGAGATGCCCAGATTCTTCACTTCCAACATAGCCATATCACGCAGCCTCCTTTGCAGCATTCTTGTTCTTCTTCACTTTTTCCATAAAGACCGCACGCATCTCAATGGCCTTAGGACTGGAATTGAACAGCATCATCGCAATCAGGACAATGGCATAGATCAGCATACGGTAGTCATTAAGACCGCGCAGAAGCTCAGGCAGCAGGGTCAGCACCACAGCCGCGATCATGGAGCCCCGGATATTGCCAAGTCCGCCAAGGACTACATAAACCAGGATGATAATGGACATATTATAACCAAAATTCTTAGGCGTGGCAGCCAGAGTAGACAGATTGTGGGCATAGAGGACACCCGCAACTCCCGCCAGGGCCGCTGAGATGGAAAATGCCATCAGCTTGTACTTGGTAATATTGATACCGATGGATTCTGCCGCTATCCGGTTGTCACGGATTGCCATAATAGCCCGGCCGGTCCTGGAATTGATCAGATTCAGGACGATCACCAGAGTCAGCAGCAGCAAGATGACGCCGATGCCAAAGGTGGACGCCTTGGGAGTACCAGTGATACCCTGGGCGCCTTTGATGATGACCACACCTGTACTGTCCATCCCCAGAGAAGTAGTATCCTTGGTGGAAAAATGAAACCCTGTACTGTCCAGACCGATGTACATGACATTGATCAGATTCTTGATGATCTCACCAAAGGCCAGGGTCACGATGGCCAGATAGTCACCTTTCAGCCGCAGCACCGGGATACCGATAAGGAAGCCGAAGATTCCCGCCACCACTGCCCCGATGAACAGCGCGATGAAGAAACGGATCTGGACACTGGAAATACTCCCCTCCATACATTTGGTGAAAAATGCTCCCGAAAATGCTCCCAGACACATAAAACCCGCATGTCCCAGACTCAGCTCTCCCAGGATTCCCACCGTCAGATTCAAAGAGACGGCCAGGATCGAATAGATGCACAGAGGAACCAGGATTCCCTTTAAAAGGCTGGTCATATGCCCGGTGGCAGAAAGAATCTGGACCAGTACCCAGCACCCGATGACGATCCCGTATGTGATGCTGCTTTGTAAAAATAATTTGTTATTCTTCTTCATGGCCCTCACCTACACTTTCTCATTAATCTTCCGGCCAAGGATTCCCGTAGGACGCACCAGCAGGACGATGATCAGTACAGAGAATACGATGGCATCAGAAAGCTGGGAGGAAATATAAGCCTTTGAAAGATTCTCAATAATCCCCAGAAGCACACCGCCAATCAAAGCCCCGGGGATCGAGCCGATCCCGCCGAATACTGCTGCCACAAAAGCCTTGATACCCGGCATGGATCCCGTATAGGGAGTCAGGGACGGATAGGTGGAGCACAGAAGCGCTCCCGCAATGGCAGCCAGGGCAGAGCCGATGGCAAAGGTAATGGTAATCGTCCGGTTGACATCAATCCCCATAAGGGTCGCGGCCCCCTTATCCTCCGATACAGCCAGCATGGCCTGACCTACTTTTGTCTTATTTATAAAGGATGTCAGGGCCACCATGATCACGATGCAGGTGACGATGGTGACGATGGTAACACTGGAGATGATCAGCTGGCCGTCTGCCAGTTTCAGGTTGGGTAAGGTCACCACGGAAGTGAACTGACGTGCGTTGGAACCAAATATGAGAAGCGCGACATTCTGCAGCAGGTAGCTGACACCGATAGCTGTGATCAGCACGGCCAGAGACGTGGCCCCCCGCAGGGGTCTGTAAGCAATCCGCTCCACCGTGACACCCAGAACCGTACAGATCACCATAGCCGCCAGCACACTCAGCAGGGGATGCACTCCCATGGTACTCATCAGCGTGAAGATGGCGAAGCCGCCAACCATAATAATATCACCATGGGCAAAATTCAGCATACGTGCAATACCATATACCATCGTATATCCCAGGGCTATAATCGCGTAAATGCTGCCCAGACTGACACCATTAATAAAATAAGACAGGAAACTCAGCATAACATCCTACACCCCTTTATCCTTTTATTTGAGAAAAAAGTACACATAATAGGCAATTATAACATAGGTAGAAATCTTGCGCAAGTCAAAAATCGACGAAGGGTTTTCAAGAATTTTATTGTGTTACTGTTAGACAAATAAACATTTATTCCCATATTACACTTGCCGTTTTTCTCTGTTTTTGGTAAAATAAATGTAACTATCCTGAATAGTTACGCACATATTATCAAATACGTTGCAGAACAGAGGTGAAAAATATGTTAAGTGGTATTTCAGGACTAAGCTCCTGCTATAGTATGTACCGCTACAGTGGTTCCGTCTATGGGAATCCTTACATACGGACCGCTCAGGCCCAGGGCACACGGCAGGCTTCTGCCATGGCAGTGGTTCAGCCAACCGCTTCCACAAGTTCCCGCGGTCCGGTCCAGCCAGTACCTCCGGTTACCCCAGTCATTCCAGGTGCGGAAGGAACCGGTACTCCTGGAATCTTTATCCGGAAAGGTGTTGATCCTGCGGAGTTCGCTGTACGTATGCGGATCCGGTATGAAGATCCGACGCCGTCCGGTATCCCAGGTAAGAGTGAGACCGGTGGTGTCTCCGGACCGGGAAGCGCCCAGAAGGCTGCCGAGGAGGGCAAGTGTCAGACCTGCGAGGAGCGCAAGTACCAGGACGGCTCTGACGATATGGGAGTATCCTACCAGACGCCCACCCGGATTTCCCCGGAGAGTGCGGCCTCCGCAGTCCGCGGCCATGAGCGGGAGCATGTATTCCGCGAGCAGGCCAGGGCACAGCGGGAGAACCGCCGGGTCGTCAGCCAGAGCGTGGCTCTACATACATCCATCTGTCCGGAATGCGGCAAGGTCTATATCTCCGGCGGCACTACCACTACGACTACGGCGGCCGCAAAGGAATCCGCTCCACAGCAGGAACAGCCACAGCGGCGTCCGTTTTCTGCGGTGGCGTAAGGCTTTAAGAAACACAGTACCATCCAGCTCCGCCAGACAGAAAACCAGATCAGAAAGGGACTGTCAGAAAATGCCTCCTGTATACAATATATTGTGATGATATCCAACAGATCACATGATATATCGCATGCAGGGAGTTATTTCCTGACAGCCCCTTTCCTATCTGGCCCGGCATCGGCCTGGAGTGTGTCTGAAAATTGCTTTCCGGTAGCTGTGCGTTCCACTTTGCGGGACACCGCAGGCGTCCCTTGTGGAGATGCCGGGAATGAATTTTCAGACACGCTCTGACATTCAAAACTTCTTGTCCCAACGTCTTTCAGGGGCAAAAGGACTCTCCATCTGAACCACAACAGCATCCACTATCCCCGGTACCCCACGCTCCCGTCCGGTTCCCGCTCAAAGTGACATAAGAACATATCCCAGGTCATCAGCGCCATCTCGGCTGTGTAGGTATGTGGACACCCCCGCATGATGGTGTACTGAACCATAGGTACGTGCTTTCCATCATACAGAACCAGAGTATGGTAGTTCCCATTATCATACCAGTTGTCCGTCTGAAACTCCACCTGGTTGACCGCACAGCAGGCTTTCAGAGTCCTCTCAGCCAGACTGCCTTCGGTGACTGCCACGTCAGAAAGGTCATACTCGCCCATCATAAACCACACAGGAGCCGGAACCTGGATATCCAGAGGCTTTACCTCTTCGGGTCTCCATCCGCCCAGCGCCCCGGTGGGACCAAAGGCAGCAAAACGCTCCGGCATGGCCTGCATCAGAAGCTGTGTCATCCTGGATCCGTTAGAATGGCCTACTGCATAGATCCGTTTCTGGTCTATGGGATATGTATTTTCCATATAATCCAGCAGTTCTTTAAAATACAGTTCCTCTCTTTCGCCCCTGGTTTCCGTGATCCAGTGAGGCACTGGAAAGCGTGCAATCCCGTCATTAGTGGGATATCCGCAGGCAAAGGCCACAAAGAAGCCGCGCTCCTCAGCAACCCGCTGCCAGTCACTGGTCTCCTGGAAGTATTCCGAATTACATGACATTCCATGTATGGCAACCACCAGGGGATACCGGACTTCCTTTCCCGGCTCATAGCAGGAGGGAACATACACATCCCAGTACCGGGACAAGCCTCCGATCTCCTGCTCTACCCGTACCACCCCGGTCTCTGCGAGAGTCCTGCGAAGGCGCAGATGATTGTTATGGAATCCGCCCCATCTGCCATAACGGGATACGAACTCTACCATAGCCCGGTTCAGCTCTTTTCTCTCCGCACTGCCCACGGACTTCACATTGCAGAGCCATACCTGGGATACAGGCTGTTCGTTTACATAAAATGCTCCGGGACGAGAAGCTTCCAGATATACCCGGCCATACTGGTTACTAAGCCCTTCCTCCCGGGCATTGATGATTTTCTTCATATAAGAAAATGTCTCACCGGCTCTCCCGCCCCGGTCGATAAGAAATCCCGGCAGGGGGATCTCTGTTTTTTTCCTGGTATCCATCCCGTCGGACGGGAGCATTTCCAGTACCTTCAAAAGCTCCGGGTCCACATAGCAGTCCCCGTCTGCCGCAAATGCCGCATAAGTAGCGCTGTAGGTCAGGGCATAAGCCACCGCTGCCTGTGCACCGCTGCCCAGGCCTATGGGATAGATATAGGATTCGCAGATATCCACGGTCAGCCGCTGGCTGAATTCCCGGTTCACCACCTCATTGGCATAATCAAAGATCTGATCCAGATCCTCCTTCTGCCAGTCCGGACTTTCCAGGATCAGGCAGGCTGTACGTGTGGTATCTGCCAGTTCCTTCCAGTTCTCCCACTTTATAAATGTCTCCCCGTCCATGCCGCCAGGTGCAAACACCAGCATGGCCGCTCCCTTGGAATGCATGCCATCCGGCACATAGACACTATAAAGCCGGATCCCGGCTTCCATTTGTACTTTCTTCTTGTGAAGCCCTATATTTATCTGGACATAGGGCCTCCCCGGATCCAGCCGCTCTTCCTCTACCGGCGGGAAAGGATAGCGCCCCGCCAGACTCCTGGATGCCGGCACATAAGGCGCCCCCTTGGGAATCCGGGGCATCAGGATCGAACGGTTATTCATGGGACTGAAATGATAACTCTCATATTTTTTCATCAAAGTTCTCCTCTCTTACAGAATGGCATCTCTCTACAACGTGGAGTCGCCCACTCTTTCCTCCGGCTCTGGTATATAGACATCCCGGTCTTCTTTTGAACATTTTCCGCACTACATCTGGTTCAGTTCCCGCACCCGGCAGCAGGATACGAAATGATTCGGCAGCACCTCCTCCAGCTGCTGGGGCCTGCGGCAGGCTTCTGCAGCATGGATACACCGGTCTGCGAACCGGCACCCCGGCTCTGGATCAATGGGAGAGGTGATCTCCCCCTTCAGCACGATCCGCTCTCTGGGATGCAGGATATCCGTAGTAGGAATCGCCGAAAGAAGGGCTTTGGTATATGGGTGCAGCGGCTGGTCGAACAGCTCCCTGGTAGGGCTGGTCTCTACCAGCTGTCCAAGATACAAAACCAAAATTTCCGGGGAAAGGGGGCGGCCCACCGCCATATTATGGGTAATGAACATATAGGCCAGATTATGCTCCTCCTGCAGATCCATCAGCAGATTCAGGACCTGGGCCTGAATGGACACATCCAGGGCGGATACCGGCTCATCACAGACGATGAACCTGGGGTTCAGAGCCAGCGCCCTGGCGATTCCCACCCGCTGCCGTCTCCCCCCATCCAGCTCGTGGGGATAGCAAAGGCGGATCCTTCTGGCGATCCCCACCATATCCATCAGCCGCTGGACCTCTTTGTCAATCTCCTGACCGCTGCATTTGCCCATAAGCATAATAGGCTCCCTTATGGTTTCCTCCACAGTCATACGCGGATTTAAGGATGAGTAGGGATCCTGGAAAATGATCTGCATGTCACTGCGCAGTCTCCTGATCTCTTCTCTGGACGGATGGGTGATGTCCCGTCCGTCAAAAAATACGTTTCCTCCTGTACTCTCCTGCAGATGGATGACTGTACGCCCCAGGGTGGATTTTCCACAGCCTGATTCCCCTACCACACCCATAGTCTCCCCAGCATTGATGGACATGGTAACATCGTCCACAGCATGGACAGCCCCCTTGGGGCCATAGAAATATTTTTTCAGATTCTTAATCTCAACTAATGCCATCTTCATACCTCCTTCTGGTCAGCTGCCACATAACAGCAGCTGCAGAAATGCCCAGGACGAACCTCTGCAAATGCAGGCTTTTCCTTTCTGCACCGGTCCGTGGCATGGGGACACCTGGGATGAAAACAGCATCCCCCAGGCAGATCTGTGGGATCCGGCGGCAACCCTTCAATATTGGCCAGCCTTGACGTGTCCACCGAAAGATCCGGGATTGCCCCGAACAGTCCGATGGTATAGGGATGAGAGGGATGAAGGAACACTTCCTCCCGGCTTCCACATTCTACGATTTCACCGGCATATACCACCGCCACCTGCTCACACATACGGGCAACCACCCCCAGATCGTGGGTAATCAGAATCATGGATGTATTGTGCCGCTTCTTCAAGTCATCAATCATATCCAGAACCTGGGCCTGGATGGTCACGTCCAGAGCTGTGGTAGGCTCATCTGCCAGCAGAAGCTGCGGATTGCAGGCCAGGGCCATGGCAATCACTACACGCTGTTTCATCCCACCGGAAAACTGATGGGGATACTCATTATACCTTGCCCTGGGAATTCCCACCATCTCCAGCATATCCCCGGCGATCTCCCGGGATGTCCTGTCCTTCAGGGTCTGGTGCTTACGTACCACCTCAGAAATCTGCTCACCCACCTTCATGATGGGGTTTAATGCAGTCATGGGATCCTGGAATACCATGGTCACCTTCCCACCCCGGACCTTACGCATAGCCGGTTCCCCCAGCTTCAGAAGATCTGTGCCCTCCAGTACGATTCTGCCTCTTCCCACCCTGGCCTGGGCATCAGGAAGTACACGCAGGATAGCCTTGGCGATGGTAGTCTTGCCTGCTCCGGTCTCTCCCACCAGACCCAGGGTCTCTCCTCTCTCCAGGGCAAAGGAAACCCCATTCACCGCGTGGACGATCCTTCCGCCAGTCTTATATTCGACTACCAGATCCTCCACCTTCAGAAATGCGCTGTCACTCTTGTTCATATTCGGTTCCTCCCCATCAGTCTTTTAGCTTTGGATCCAGGGCATCGCGCAGGCCGTCACCGAACATATTCAGGCACAGCACAGAGATCGCGATGAAGATCCCCGGAAAGATCAGCAGGTGTGGATAGTCCCGCAGATACCCTCTTGCTGCGGACAACATAGCTCCCCACTCCGGTGTGGGAGGCTGAACCCCAAGCCCGATATAGCTGAGGGCTGCCAGCTCCAGGATAGTACGGGCTACCCCCATAGTGGAGGAAACAATCAACGGAGACCAGCTGTTGGGAATGACGTACTTTACGATCTTGCGGAAGGTGCTGCACCCGATCGCCTCCGCTGCCTCCAGATACTGCTCCTCACGGGTACGCATCACGGTTCCCCGCAGAAGGCGTACTGTACCAGGGATGGATCCCACCGATATGGCTATTACTGTTTTATCCAGCCCCACGCCCAGAGCTGCGGAAATAATGATAGTAAGCAATGTACTGGGAATTGCCTGTATCACATCCAGACAACGCATGATGATGGTATCGGAAATACCTCCGAAATACCCGGCTGCTGCACCGATGATCATTCCAATGGTAGTGGAAAACAGAACCGCGATGATACTGATGCTTAAGGAATACCGCCCCCCATAGAAAATTCTGGTCAGCAGATCTCTTCCCATGTCATCGGTTCCGAACCAGTGGGCAGCCGAAGGTCCCTGGTTGATGGCACGTACATCCATCTTGCTGTATTCATATGGGGAAATAGCCGGAACCAGTATCACCCCTGCCACCAGAACCGCAAGCAGGATCATTCCAAACATGGCATTGGGATTTCTGCTGAGACGCTTCATAATAATGAGAAACCGGTTTTCCTTTTTCTCAACATAGTTTTTCTCTGTCTTGGACATATGGGTTCCTCCTATGCTTTTACTTTCTTCTTTTTGCCGCTGTTCTCATATCTGGCTTTGATTCTGGGATCATTAAAAGCATAGCAGAGATCCACCAGCAGCATAATCACCGCAAAGACGATGGCAAGCATCACTACGCAGCCGCGGACAATCGGATAATCCCGCTGGTTGATAGCTGTGATCATGTACTGACCGATCCCCGGAAAAGAAAACACATTCTCAATCACAATAGAGCCGCCGAAAATCACAGCCAGATTGGTCCCGGCCAGGGTGATAATCGGGTTTAATGCATTAGGCAAAGCATGCTTTAAGATAACTTCCAGCTGGGAGAGTCCCTTGGATCTGGCGGTGACCACATAGTCGGACCGGATCACCTCCAGCATACTGGACCGGGACTGGCGGGCCTGGGTCGCGATTCCTCCAAAGCACAATGAACCGGTGGGCAGAACATAATGCTGCCAGGTGCCGATGCCGCTTGCGGGAAACCATCCCAGCTTCAGGGAAAACAGAAGAACAAACAGAAGGGCCATCCAGAAGGTGGGTATTGATACGCCCAGCAGGGCCACGATCATGCTGATCCGGTCTCCCCATCCATTCTGATGGACAGCCGAAATAACCCCCAGTGGAATACCGATGCCAAAGGCAACAATGATCGAAGCGACTCCCAGAGTCACTGTCCTGGGCAGACGTGCAAGGATCTCATCCCGCACTGGCGCACCGGTCAGAAATGAGGTGCCAAAGTCGAATTTCAGGAACATTTTATAGAGATAATCTCCCAGCTGGACGAAGAACGGCCGGTTCAGCCCCAGCTGTTCCCGCATCTGGTTCAGCTCATATTCTGTAGCCGTACTTCCCAGCATGATCTGGGCCGGATCCCCAGGCACCAGAAACAGAATGGCAAAGATCAGGACAGCCACGGCCAGCACTACGGGAATAATCTGCAGGATACGTTTTCCGACAAATTTAAGCATAAACCTCTCCTTTTCATTTTCTACATTTCCGGCGGGCCAATCCCGCCCTGCTGGAGCGTGTCTGAAAATTCATTCCCGGCATCTCCACAAACTGTGACGCAAATCTGCCAGAAAGCAATTTTCAGACACACTCTAAGGCAAATACCCCGCTACAGGCAGCGGGGCATCCCTTCTGCAAATCAATTCCAGGTATAGACTGAAGCGGTGGGCACAAAATTACCTCTGGTATCAAATACCGGCTCCCGGACCACATTGCTGTTGGTCACATAGTTGGCCTGCTTGTGGAACAGACTATAGTGATAGGCCTGCTCCGTCATGTACTGCTTGGCCGCATCAATATCCGCAGGATCCTGGGAAATGGCTGCCTGATCCAGAAGACTATCCAGCTTGTCATCCCGCACTCCCGCCATATTATGCTCCGCATACTGCTGGCTGTTCAGCTGATTCCACAGCGCGGTGATATGTCCACTGGTAGTATTATAGGAAATATTCAGGTCGAATTTTTCTGTATCGGTCTGATATGTATTCCACAGTGCCTGCTCAAAAGAAGTAACCTCCGACTGTATCCCCACATCAGCCAAAAGAAGCTGTATGGTCTGGGCTGTCTTGGAACGGACTTCGTCGGTATCACAAAGAATCGTAAGGGTGAAGTCTCCAGGCTTGTATCCTGCCTCATCCAGCAGTGCTTTCGCCTTGTCCGGATCATACTGGTAATACGGCTCTGTAGCCCACTTTTCCTGGTATCCGATACTGATATCACTGCCATAGCAGTACTCCGGCTCTCCATGCCCTTCCATAACCACCTGGATCAGGGCATCCACATCAATGGCATACAGCACTGCCTGGGCAATCCGGAGATCATGAAGAGGACTGTCCTCGGAACGGTTCACCCACATCTGCTGGATGATGCTGTCCCGAAGCTGGGTCACTGCAAATCCTTCCGAGCTGGCGCCGCCCTCCATGAACCGGGCCGCGTTGGTGTAGTTTAAGGTGGTTACCACATCGTAAGAGCCAGTCTCAAGTCCAATGGCTGTCTGGGCAGCTTCTGTCACAAAATAGTACTCGATCCGATCTGCGTTCTGCTTCTGGAAATCCCCCCACAGCTCTTCCTTCTGCCAGTAATCCTCATTCTTCACCAGAGTCAGAGAGGATCCGGTCACCCAGCTCTCCACCAGGTAAGCGCCTGTTCCCACTGGCTGGGTACGCATACAGTCCCCACTCTCCTCATAGGCCTTTTTAGAAACCACATGTACCCTGGACATCATACGTTCCACAGCTCCGGCTGCTTCCTTGTTGCAGGCCAGCTCCACCGTATAATCACCGGTTTTCTCAATGGAATCCATATTGCCGGTCAGGGCCGTGTGCTGATTTCCGCTTCCATTGTTCAGACACTCTTCATAGCTGAACACCACATCGTCTGCTGTGATGGGATTTCCTGCCGAGTCCTTGATATAATCGTACAGTTCGATTTCATAGACCACATGAGTTGGCGTGGATTTTTCCGGCAGTTTTTTGTAAGACTTGGCCAGCATACTACCAAAGGAGCCATCTGGTTCCAGACTCAGCAGCGTCTCATAGGTATAAGACAGCACATTCCAGCGGCCACTGGAGCTTCCTTCGTCAAAGGTTCCCAGGGAACCCGGATCCGAGGATGCCGCAATCCTGACCACCTTCTCTCCAGGCGCTTCCGGTGCCGGCGTATCCGCCTCCACTGCCGGCGCTGTCGTGGCAGCGTCTGCTGCCGCTGGCGCTGTCGTTGTAATCGTGCTGCTGCCTTCCCCCGAGCCGCATGCCGCCAGTGAAGCTGCCATCATACCAGATAGTACAACTGCCATTACGCGTTTCATAAGTCTCATACGATTTCCTCCCTTTGCAATTGAAATTTTTATGTTCCGTTTAGAAAAACGTTTTTATGATGTATTCATAATACCCCCCCCCGAGTTTTGTCAATAGTGCTGTTATTTTTCGTCATTATATCCATAATTTATGTGAATTTTTTATCTATATCGTACAATTGACACTTGTTTTTTTGTGTTTTATACTAATTTACATAAAAACGTTTTTCTACAAGTCCGTTATATTTACAGCCACTGTTCCTTTAGAGTGTGTCTGAAAATTGCTTTCTGGCAGATGTGCGTCACAGTTTGTGGGAGATTTGGGATGTGCAGATGCCAGGAATGAATTTTCAGACACACTCTAGGAGATATCGCCATCCCAGCTTTTTCATGGGCAGATGCCATAGCAATCCCTGGTTTGTCTGATCAGTTGCCGTTTACACGGTTCACCACACAAAATACAGAACAAAGGGCTGGAATATTTTCCCAGGTCTGGTAAACTAATATCAGGAAATCTGAGAATAATGGAGCAAATGATTATGAAAGCAAAGACAAAAATTACCGATGTGGCAAAACGTGCAGGTGTATCTATTTCCACCGTATCCCACGTGATCAATAAGACACGGTTTGTTTCGGACCAGACCCGCCTTAAAGTAGAAAATGCCATCCGTGAACTGAACTACGCTCCTGACATGGCCGCCCAGGGCCTGAAAAGCGGAAAGCGCAGGATGATCGGCTTTTTGGCTCCGGATCTTTCCAACCGCTTTTTCTCACTGCTTCTTGAGGAGATTGAGGATACGCTCTGGACTTCTGGTTACAGCCTTGTAGTCGCCAATACCCGCGAGAGCTATGAGCGGGAGCTCAACGGTCTCCAGCTTCTGACCTCAGGGATCACAGACGGGATCATCATGGCCTCTACCTGCCGGTATTATCATGAGTTTTCATCCCACATCCCCCAGGGCTTCCCGGTAGTACAGATCGACCGCTTCCCCCTGGGATGTACCGACGACTGTGTACGTGTCTCCACCTATTCTGCTATCCACGACTCCATCCTGGACCTGATTCACGAAGGTTATACCAGGATCGGCTACATTGCCAGTATCAAGCGCCTCAGCTCTACAGAAGAACGGCTGAACGGATACCGCAATGCACTGGAACAGGCCGGGATCTTTCTGGATCCCGCACTGGTCAAGCAGGGAGACGCCCGGAGCAAAAGTGGTTATGACTGTATGAAAGAACTGGTGGAGGAGCAGGTCAAAGCGGTCTTCATCTCCAACAGTGTCATGGCGGTAGGCGCTATCTCCTATCTGGACAACTGCGGTCTCAAGATCGGAAAGGATATCCAGATCATCTCCATCCGCGATTACGAATGGCACCGTTTTGAACTGGAAAATGTCCGCACAGTCGAGCAGCCTGCCCGGGAAATGGCACGGCTGGCTGCCCAGCAGATCATCAGAAGAATCGAAAATCCCCAGATGCCGCAGAGCGAGATCATCCTGCCTGCCACCTATAGTCCGGCGTCCCGTGAATAGCTTTCCAATTTCACGATTAATGTGAATTGGTTTTAAGTATGTCCGAACATTGCTTTTGTCAGCTGTACAACAAATTTGCGGGACACCGCATGCGCCCCTTGTAAATGTAATTACTGAGTTAAGGAGTGATTATCATGAATTATGAACAACTCCACGAAGCGTGGGATACAGAATTTCGTACACAGAGCTGTACAATACGGACTTTAAGTCAGATAACAGGAAAAAAAGAACTGACCGGATCTGTCATGACCTTCTTGGGAGTCTTTATAAATGTGGAGGAACCGGAAAAGACTGCCGCATGGATGTCCGAAAAGCTGGATTTTCCCTGGAAAAACCAGGGCAGCCTCACGGTAGCCTGCTGCGGTGATGACCGTATCTTCCTCCATGCGGCCAGTTCTCCCCTGATCATACAGAAGGCCGATGAGGGATATTATACCGGCCTTGCCCATATAGCCTTTGTCAGTACAGATCTGGAAACCTCTGTAAAGCTCTGTCAGGCAGCTGATCTTCCTCTGGCCAACCACTCTGCCATCAGCTACAATCCCGGAGTATGGGATACCGGAATGAATTATGTCAATCCGCTCTGTCCCTATGGCTTCGGCCTGGAGATCTGCCAGCGGCTGGATCTTCCCTCCGCACCCATGACCGCCCCGGCCAGAGGCTTCGAGCACATCGGAATCCCTGTATCTGACATCAAGGAAAGCATTGGCTGGTACAAGGCCATGGGCTTCTCCTGCGGTACATGCGCCCGGATCCACAGAGAGGACGGCAAAACCATCCTCTGCTGCATGATGACTGGCTATGGCATCATCCTGGAGCTTTTTGAATTTACTGGTATCAGACATGAACCCTTCTCCGGCCAGCCCTTAGCTGCCCTGCTCTTCCAGTCAGGAAACAAAGAAGAGACAAAAGAACTCCTTGCCCATGCTGGAATCACTGCCGCCGAATACCCGGAGGGACTGCTCCTAAAAGGACCCGACCGTGAGACCTTATGGGTACAGACTGCTGATCCGGACCTGATCCATTGATATCCGGGAAAACTCCCATGAGAAAGTGACTCACCGCTTCCGTCAGTGCCATGTAGAATTTGTAGTGACCTGGTTTGGTAGACTCCCAGGAGAATAGTTCAGAAAAAAGAATCCTGCCAGAGTTCAGGAACTTGGAAAATCCTGAACCCTGGCGGGATTCTCTTTTTTAGGTATCGGGGTTCAAAAACCGGTATTAACCGGCAGCCCCTTTGAACTTTTACTTTATCCTTTACTCATCCCAGTTATGATACACCGCCTGCACATCATCGTCCGCATCCAGCAGATCCAGAATCCGGTTCATGCGCTTAATGTCATCCTCGCTGGTCAGCTCCACCCAGTTCTGGGGGATCATGGTGACATCTGCTTCCATCATGGGAATCCCGGCAGTCTCCAGCGCCTCACGGACCTGGCTGAAATCATCCGGCGCCGTGATCACCTCGTAGCTGTCCTCCTCCTCTGAGAAATCCTCCGCGCCCGCATCCAGGGCCATCATCATCAGCTCATCGGGATCCATCTCGCACTCTTCCTTACCAATGATGATCTGCCCCTTCTTATCAAACATAAAGGACACGCTTCCCTGGGCGCCTACATTGCCATTGCCCTTGGTAAAAGCACTTCTTACATTGGCGGCGGTACGGTTCTTATTGTCCGTCAGGGTGTCTACGATAATGGCCACGCCACTGGGGCCGTAGCCCTCGTAGGTCAGCACCTCGTAATTGACTGAATTGGCGTCACCAGCCGCCTTCTTGATCCCACGGTCAATGGTATCATTGGGCATATTGTTGGCCTTGGCCTTGGCGATCACATCACGCAGCTTGCTGTTGTTGGCGGGATCTGGGCCCCCCTCCTTCACGGCCACCGCGATCTCACGCCCGATGACTGTAAAAATCTTTCCCTTGGCTGCATCATTCTTCTCTTTCTTGTGCTTAATATTCGCAAACTTGGAATGTCCTGACATAACAGTTAGCTCCTTATCTCTTCTCTTTTTCTTTTACAATCACAATGGCCCTGTCTGCATCTCGTTTATAAGTCTTGCTTTTCCATCCCATTTTCCAAACAAGTATTCAAACATGGCCCTGACAAAATATCATGTTTATTCTAGCATCATTCCATTTCTATGGCAAGCAGTATTTAGTTGCAGTTCACGGGATGAAAACTGGACGTAACAGTTCAGGGGGACGCCCGATGTTCTTGTCTGGCGCAGCCGGACAAGAACATGCACCCCCGTGAATAGCAGCAACTGTTACCCATCCTGCTCCTCAGCCTCATCCCTCTCCTGCTCCTGGCCGGACAGCTTTATGACCCGCACCTTCCCGATCATCTTGTTCTCCACTTTGAGAACCGCAAACAGATATCCTTCATACCGCACCTCCGGCTGTTCCCCGTCTGCCGGGATCCGGTCAAGCTTCGAGATCAGCAGGCCGTTGACCGTGTCATAATTCTCCAGGTCCTCTGCCGGGAACTCCACCTCCAGTGCCTTCTGGGCATCGGAAAGAGGTGTCATGCCGTTCATCACAAAGGCATCCCCTGTCTTCTCAATAAACTGCTCGTCCACATCGTATTCATCCAGGATATTGCCCACGATCTCCTCCAGGATATCCTCCATGGTCACCAGCCCTGCTGTCTGACCGTATTCATCGATCACGATCTCCATATGGTTCTTCTGGGACTGCATCTCCTTAAACAGAGAACTGATCTTCCTGGTCTCAGGAATGAAATGGGCTTCCCTGAGAAGACCCGGAACCCGGGCCAGCTCCATCCCGGACTCCTCCGGATTCTCCGCATGGACCAGCACGTCCCGCATATGTACCGTACCGATGATATCATCCAGATCCCCGCCATATACCGGAAAACGGGAATTGTTCCCCTCCCTCAGAACGAACCGGGCCGCATCCTTCAGAAGCATCCCGCCGTCCAGGGCAGCGATATTCTTGCGGTGGGTCATGATGTCACCGGCCTGTTTCTCATCAAATTCAAAAATATTGGAGATCATCTCCGCCTCGCTGGTCTCCAGGACACCCTGCTCGTGTCCCTCGTTCACCATGGTCTTGATGTCCTCCTCTGTAACACTCTCCTTTTTCAGCTTCCACAAATGCCACAACACCGCAGCCAGAACCATAAGAACCAGCAGGACTGCCAGACCCACACATGCCAGTATCCATGGGTTCCCATAACCATCGTCCATATCGTCCGTAAAACTCCTTTATCTCCTGATTTTGGTAATACCTGGACCCATTTTACCAAGTTTCCCCTATTTCGTCAATGGAAAGCCTTGATTCTGCCCATTACCCGTGACAGTTCAAGGGGTATCTGAACTGTTACCATTACCCACAACGGTTCAGGGGGTGTCTGGACTGTCGCATTACCCTTGCCGGTATCCAACAGCCAGCACCTGGGCACTTGTCCGGATACCTGCATTGCCTAAGCTGTCATTTATGTAGCCAGTTCCAGGCTGACCATCAGCGCGTCGTTGACCTTCCTCTGAAGCTCTTCATCTATATGACAGATCTTCTCTTTCAGACGCTGTTTGTCAATGGTCCGCAGCTGCTCCAGCAGGATCACCGAATCTTTGATCATATTGCATCTGCGTGTATCCAGCTCCACATGGGTAGGCAGCTTCGCCTTGTTCATCCGGGAAGTAATGGCCGCACAGATCACTGTGGGGCTGTGTTTATTGCCCACGTCATTCTGGATGATCAGTACCGGGCGGACTCCGCCCTGTTCAGAACCGACCACCGGACGCAGGTCAGCATAAAAAATATCGCCTCGTCTGATAATCACGTTTCCACACTCCGTCAAATAATCTTTAAGGATAGTATTTCCCGGCGGAAGGGCTTTTATTCCGAAAAAGTATATTTTGCCCCGCACAAAACCACATCTTCTATAAGTTTATGCGCTCCTATCCCGTCCTGTGCTTACCATGAAAATCCATCGCCGGAGGCGATTTGAAACCAGGGATGCCAGATGCGTCCACCATAAGTGCTTCATCCAGCCAGTAATCAGACTGCCAGTGCCGAATATTTTGACAGCCTGCAAGGCGGAGGAATGAGGCGATGTGGTGGCATCGTTTCTATAGGAAAAGGCCGTCGGCTGGTAACGTCCTCATCCACCGCTCTGTCCGTTACAAAAAATCCTCATACCGGTCATCGAAATAATCTTTGGCCCCTGTGACCTTTCCGTTTTGGAGATACACCCGCGGCACACGTTTTCCCAGACCGCACACGATCTCATAGCGGAAGCCTCCGCCCAGGCGTTCCAGATCCTCCACTGTGATCTCCTCATCGTCCTCCCGTCCCATCAAAGTGACGGGGGTGTCCGGCCCCACACCGGGAATACCGGTCACATCCACCATGAACTGGTCCATACATATACGGCCAAGAATCCGGGCCTTTCTCCCATGGATCAGCACATAACCTTTGCCGGAAAGATTTCTGGGATAGCCGTCCCCATAGCCTACAGGAATGGTGGCCACCTGCATCTGCTCTGTGGCTGTGAAGGTGCCGCCGTAGCTGACCTGGGCTCCGGCCTTCAGGGTCTTCACATAGGTGACAAAGCTTTTCAGCCCCATGACCGGCTTTAAGGGAACCTGTTCCTGGCTCACCTCATCTGATGGACAGATGCCATAGATGGAGATACCTGCCCGTACCAGATCCAGATGGGCCTGGGGCAATTCCATGATGGCGGCGCTGTTGGAGCAGTGCTTCCAGGGGATCTCCACCCCCTGGGCCTTTAAAAGCTTTACGAATTCCAGATACTGCTCCAGTTGTCTCATGGCCGCTGCTTTGTCAAGCTCATCTGCTCTGGCAAAATGGGTGAACATCCCCTCGATCTCAATACCTTTAAGGGCCTGGATCCGGGCCGCCAGACAAGCCCCCTCTGCATCCGGCTGCATTCCGATCCGGCTCATCCCTGTATCCAGGGCCAGATGGATCCTTACGGCAGTATTCTGCCTGCATGCCTCCTCTGACAATGAAAGGGCCTGGTTATAAGTGAACACCGCCGGACGGATCTTATGGCGGATCAGTTCCTCATACTCGCTTTTGTGGGTCACTCCCAGGATCAGGACCGGTTTGACAATCCCATGCTTCTGCAATATCCTGGCCTCCTGGATGGTCGCCACCGCGTACCCCTTCACAAAGGGATCCAGGGCTTTGGCCACCGGGACGGCGCCATGGCCGTATCCGTCAGCCTTCACCACCCCTAGCACCTCTGTTCCTGGTGCAAGCTTCTGTTTCATGGATTTCATATTAT
>Ga0137308_101591_pt1 | contig 20650 bp, 17 predicted proteins | sample Inofrocosms_June_FD_97181 | JGI IMG/M metagenome (GOLD analysis project Ga0137308, IMG submission 97181) | Mouse cecal microbial communities from Vienna, Austria - N-Acetylneuraminic and N-Acetylglucosamine D2O microcosms_June | ecosystem: Host-associated > Mammals > Digestive system > Large... | reverse complement strand
AAATCTCCTGTATCTGTGTAATCCGAATCTCCTCTGTGAGCAAATTGTCATAAAACTCCTGCGTCTTCTCCACAATCTCTTGGATTTTTTGCTCTGCCTCTTCTTCCGATAAATCGGCAAGAAGCATCTCATTATCCCTGATGGCATCCTCTCTTGTATAAACAATGGGCTTTCCACGGATAATATGGCACTCCTCCTCTTCTGTCGTCTCAAAAGAATCCATATCGACATAAATGGCAAATCCTGCCTTATCTACATTTTCTCTCGAAATTTCTTCCGTTTCCTCAGGAAATTCTTCTGTCTCTTTTGACAGTTCTCCATAGATCACATGGGGAATATTCTCTTCCATCCCCTCGAATGTCATCGGGATATCCTTTGGCGGGAACAGTTCTTCTAACAAACGCTCTACCTGCTCCCTAATTTGTGCCGCCATCACCTGCCCCGCAGGAACAAATCTCATAAACAGCACAACCATACAGGCTGCCGCTACACTAATATAAAACACTTTTTTTCTGGTTCTGCATATCTTTTTCATGTTCAAAGCCTCATCCAGCATTTCTTCCGGAATATTTCCTATCAACTCTAACAATCTTTCATCCGGCATCATAGCGTAACCCCCTCTCTCTCCAAATATTGTTTTAGCTTTAATCTTGTTCGATTCAGTTTTGTAGAAACATTGCTTTCTTTTATCCCAAATTTCTTTGAACGGACAGAAATACTTTCCATATAAAAATATCTTTGAATAAACAAAGCCTTTGTAGTCAAATCCAGTGTTGATAAAAAAGTCTGAATAGCACTATTCACTGTATCATCCGCTGAAGCCTCCACATCCTGAGATGCCGGAATACAATCCTGCAATTCTGACAAATAGACTTGAAGATGGCTATCCCTCATTTGCCTGTGACTATATCGATATTGGGATAGTGCTAAATTACGCACAATCCGGCTGACATAGGCTCTCAAACATATAGGTTGGTCAGGCGGAACGCTGTTCCATGTTTTTAAGTAAGTATCATTTTCACATTCCTCGGCATCCTCATTGCATTTCAGAATATTCAGCGCAATGTGAAAACAAAGCTTCCCATATTTTTGTGACAATTCGATAACTGCCTGTTGCGAACGCTCAAAAAATAATTGCACAATGTCTTTGTCATTCATTGTATTTTCCTCCCTCTGTATTTTTCCGCTCACCCTATATGACGCCATTCCTGTAATTTTCAGCACACAATATTAAAAATTTTTCGCTTATCTTCCTTTAATCTTCTACAAGTATTGATAAATTTTCGCTGACGTAGGTAACATTTGTAATTAGCGGTACTTCTATCGTTGGATAATTTTGCATATCGCCGTTGTTTAAAGAGTAAAGCAATTTCCCTATTGCAGAAATAGCGTTACTATCATTCAGATAATCTACTGTTTTTCATCAAAATACACCTTTATTACAGAATTATCTTCTAATGTTATTTCTTTGCTGTTTGCGTATTCTTTGCTTATTGTATCGCTTAGATTCCAGCCCATTTCAATGATGTAGGAATGATCGAAAGAGAAGCAAGAACGACAGTATATGTCATAGTTGATTGGTATAACGACCATGTTAATATGAAAAGAGGTTGCTTATCATGAATATGATGTGCAAGAAGAACGATTACGTTTTATCGAAGAATGCTGTTGAGAAGATAAAAGCTATTCGAGATAGTAATTTCCAAGTATAGTACAGAATTGCCGCTTGTTCCATTCAGCAATTCACAAGCTATACTTGTCACAGGGAAAGAAAGGCAACTTGTTTCAAAAAAGAGTAAAGGTAAGCTATAAAAATAATCAATGAACCAGAACGCAGGTAAGCATAATACTATTTTATGTATATTCAATTATAACGGTAATAATAAAAAAAGAAGCCAGCAATATTAACCCTGCTATAAACCACGAAACATGGGCGCAAATCAGGGAATTTTTTTTAACATGCTTTTGGTTGTACCCTCTGGAATCGTATGCCTCAGCAACTCCCCATCCTATACAATTCATGGGCATTCTTCCATACGGCCTGCCGTACTTCTTCTTCGGTAATGCCCTTTATCCGGGCAAGTGCCGTAATCACATAGGAAATGAGAAAGGAGTTGTTTCTTCTTCCGCGGTAAGGCACCGGCGCCAGATAAGGACAATCTGTCTCCAGCACGATTCTGTCTAAAGGGGCGTATTCCGCCGTCTCTACCAATTTTCTGGCATTTTTAAACGTAAGAACGCCGCCGATACCGATATAAAATCCCATCTCCAAAAAGATCTTAGCCGTCTCCTTGGTATAAGAAAAGCAATGGACAACCCCGCCAATCTCATGGCATTTTTCGGCTGTCATAAGATCCAACGTATCCTTCGCCGCATCTCTGGAGTGGATCACCACAGGTTTCTTACATTCTCTGGCTAAATCCAGCTGCCGCAGAAACCACTTTTTCTGTGTGTCACTATCCGGCCTGTCCCAATAATAGTCCAAACCGATCTCCCCTACGGCCACACATTTCTCATACTGACATTGGCGGCGCAGCCAGTCAAAAGATTCCTCCGTCAGCTCCGCCGTATCGCTGGGATGAACACCTAATGCACAATAAATATAGTCATATTGCTCCGCCAGCTTCCTTGCCGCCTTACAGGAGGAAAGGCTTGCGCCTACATTGACCACTTTGCCGACTCCCATCTCCGGAAGCTCCCGAAGGAGATTTTCCCTATCCTCGTCAAAAGACTCATTATCATAATGAGCATGTGTATCAAATATTTTCGTCGTTTCGATCTCCATGCTGTCATTCTCCTCTTTTACAGTCTGCCGTACTCCCACAGAATTTCCAATATATGCTTATATCAGCCCCTTCTTCGGAGGATTTTCCGGATAAAGTTCCGATATATAACAGTTTTACGGCCTGCCGTTCACAGGCTCCCCATAATAAATCCTGCTCTCTTCCAGCACTTTCAATTCACCTTTTTCCAGATTGAGAATAGATACGGCACAGTTTGGCAGCGCCACCCGCCAAAAATCCTTCAGGGGAATGCCTAAAACAGCATTCAGAAAACTTCTGTTAAAAGCCCCGTGGGCAACAATCAGCACAGCCTCACAGCTACCCTCTAAAGGAAAAATTTTCTCCTGAAAAAAACGATTCCCTCTCTCCACAGCCTGTTCAAAAGACTCGGCTCCTTCTTCCGGAACATAACGGTCCGGACTGCAGAAAAAATGATGCAGCGGATCCTCCGGATTCTGCTTTGCCGTATCAAAACAAATGCCTTCCTTGGATCCGAAATTAATTTCCATTAAGCGGCTGTCGGTATATAGTGGCGTATTCCTTTCCCCAAGAATAATTCTTGCCGTCTTCTCCGCCCTCTCCAAAGGGGAGCAAAATGCCATATCAAAAGGTATCTCCGCCATTGCCTCTGCGGTTTTGGCTGCCAGCTCTATCCCGTACTCATTTAACGGGATATCACTCTGCCCTTGAAGGCGCCTCTCTTTATTCCAGTCCGTCTCACCATGCCTCATCAAGTAGATCAACATACTCTTTTCCTCTTATAATGAAATGAATAATTCCCGTTTTACTCTGACGCAGAATTAAGATTACTCACTCTCCACGGTAAAGCTTACACTCCCTTTTGCCCTTTTTCCTGTTACCGTAACCGTGTAGATTCCGCTTTCTTTTATCTCAATGTCAAAAATGTCGGAAGATTTGACGCCAGCACTTTCATATACAGGCAATTCATCACCTTTTTGAATCTTCAATGTCAGCTGTCCGCCCTCAACTTCTATTTCCGCATGAATTATGTCTCCGGCTTCCACAGTTAGATCTTGGGAATCGGTCTTGTTTAACATCTTGTATTCCATAACAAGCCCGCTATCGTTTCCAAGCCTGCTGCCTTCAAAATAGTAACCACATGCGTTTAAAAATAAACTCAACACTACCATAATGCTTATCGGTAAAATTCTTCTCATACTAACCTCCATGATTCCGCTCTGCGGAATCTTAAATCCGGATGAGAAATGCCGTGTTTTCAGGCATTTCTCTAACTGCTTTAGCAGTTTGGGAGACATAGAGTTTCTCTGCGAAACAGCTAAGCCTGAGAATCAGGCTTTTGGCTGTTGAGCATAAATTGCTAAAGCAAGTAGAACTTCTTCTCACACTAACTCCCCTGTCCTCGGCTGCCCTTCATGCATAAGCGGTTATGCCGCAGGTAACGTACAAACGCAAAGCATCTCATTGCATTGGCCTAATCGTTCTACAGCCGGAACTAATTTACTTTTCCGAATTGTATCAATAATCCGGCAGATACATATTACTATCGTAATTATCACCAAAAGACCGGCAAATCCTACAGCTCCGATTACCAGCTCATTGGCAATAAAGGGAAAAAGGGAAACATCGCACCCGCGTACCATAAAACGACATACGCAGCCACCATACATACTGCATTTCTTTGAATATCTTTTATAATCATCCTCCTTTAAAACCACCTATATATCTCGCAAAATCGCATAGAGATGCGATTTATCTTAGCGGGAAGGGCTGTCTGGACTGTCTCCAAATATTTACATACATGATTATAAAATATTTGTCTGCTATTTACAATGTGTATTCAGTACCCTTTTTCAAACCCTTTCCAACCCCTTTTACAGACAAGTAATCTAAAGCAAATACCTTTATTGTAGAACCACTTATCTCCTGAAATCAACCGACTATTGCAAATCCATTGAAACCACTGCTAATTTTCCCTATAATAACGTTGTAAAAAGCAGCAAGGAGGTGATTATAATGCAGGTAGAAATCAAAATCGACCCTTCTTATACCGAGCCTAAAATCATTGTATTAACTTCTTCCATGACAGAGGATGTCAGCAATCTTGTAAAGAAGCTGTCAGAGAATGTCCCGGACTTTATTTCAGGCAGCAGAAATGAAAAAATGGAAGTGTTGGAACAGGCCGATTTGATTCGGGTATATGCAAATGCCGGAAAAGTTTTTGCAGTAACGCCAAAGGGCGAATACCTTCTGCGTCTGCGTTTATATGAACTGGAAGAACGTTTAAACCCTGACCGGTTTGTCCGTATCTCAAATTCGGAGATTATTAACTTAAAAAAAGTCAAAAGCTTTGACTTAAGCATTACAGGCACAATCTGCGTTCAATTGTCCAACGGCACGGTAACATATGTCTCCAGACGTTATGTCTCAAAGCTGAAAAAAATATTAGGTATATAAGAGCTCTGTCATAAAACAGAATCTCCAAATAGGATTCTGTTTTCAAGAATATTGATTGGTACGTGCGCAAGAGGATGTGTCCCCCCCTTCTTTAAGCGCACAGGAGGTATAAGCATGAAGAAAAAAATAGTATTACGCAGTATTTTAGGATGTCCCATCGGAATTGCAATCGGATATTTGATCACTATTCTCCTATCGTTTTTTTGGGCAGACGGATATTATTCACCATGTGTACCCGAGTTGATTGCCACTATGGGAAATGAGATTAATGCCGTCCTGTTACAAGCGTTTCTCTGCGGGTTATTGGGTACAGGTTTTGCGGCAGCCTCAGTGATATGGGAGATAGATCATTGGAGCATTGTAAAGCAGACCGGAATTTATTTTTTGGTTATTTCCTTCATAATGATGCCCATTGCTTATTTTACGTACTGGATGGAGCATAGTTTTATGGGATTCCTTCAATACTTTGGTATTTTTTTCCTGATTTTTGTTGTCATATGGGCAATACAATTTATCACCGGCAAATATAATGTCAAAAAAATGAATGAACGCCTGTGCCATACAAGCAAGGACACAGATGACTAAAGAATGATCGTGATTCATCCTCATAAATCTGTTGCCGATCAGCCATCCGCTCTCACAGTGCCGCCGACCGGCCATTCTCACAATGTGCCTCCACCCAGCAATCTTCTCATAGTGCTGCCGAGAAATGGCTAATCGTCTCTTTCTTGTAAATGGATACGCTGCCGGACATAGGCCACTCTTTATTCCCAAGAGTAATGAGGAAACAGCCATGTTTACATGGATATTAAAGCCAACTTCTAATTGACTTTACGAATGCCGCGAGGGTTAAATACCAATGTGTCCAGAGGAAACATTCAGCCCTACAACGCGCAAGCTTGATACCCCGTTGCTTGCAGCGGGGGCTTTAATTTTCACGAAAACCGGCGATACTTAGTGAAACGCTGATTAAAGCGTATCCCTCGCCGGATTTGCGTTCCGAAACAACATGAACCAAATTGAACTTTGTCCGATTGCAAATCCGTGCGTATCCGCCGGAGGCTCTGAGGAAAGGGTGATTTAGTCAGCGCTTCCTTAGATATATTTGGAAATAAACTCTTCCAATGGCAGAATCTCTTCCTCTTTCCAATAATATTTACCGTCGTTGGTTCGATTCAGCAGATGTCTGTTATACATTTCCCTGCGCAATGTTGCCGAATCCCCAAAAACAGCCCAGCTATTTAAAATTTCGTTCACTTCCGCTTCCGTATATTTTTTTCCTGTTTCCAGCTTCGTTGCAAGGTAATAATATGCTTTTAATTTCTTCTTATATTTTGCAGGCAGCGCCACAAGCTGCATATTTTCGTTCATAAACGGCTGCAATTCCTGTAATTCTTTTTCCATATTTTCTATGATTCCCCTTCCATAAACCCCATAATTAATTATCCGGCTCCCGATACCATGTCACCCACAGTTTTAGCATACTGCCATCTTAATACGGCTAAAGACCTTCCCGAAACACAAACGCGCTCTACGGATGCCTTAAAACGCCGTTTCAATGCTTTTGCAGAGGCCAGTCACCGGCTGTTCACATTTCGGTTTTAGCAGATGGCATTACTGACGATCCTCTGGAGCTTTCGAGGCAAGCAGCTTCTATCCTGCTATTCCCTTCTATCATTCCTCTTCTCTGCTTCAAAGTATATAAAAGCAATCATGCATTGTCAATGAATATATTCACCTCATCAACTCTATAGCAGCAGTTCAGTTTGTGACACAAAATTTCTTTTTAGGTAAAGCAGCTTATAAAATATTGTGTACAATATTCTTTTTTTATGTTATCATAACGACAAATCAGCCAAATAAACTTCTCAAAAGGAGGCACAAGATGAAAAACAAAAAATTTGGCACCATAATAGCCGCTCTTTTATGTTTATTTCCTCATCCACTGCAGTGGTTGCTGCTGAACAAAACAATAGCTATGCTGAAACACTAAATCAGCAACACTCCATTGATTTTGAAAATGCACCATATGGATTAAATACAGGTGATATTTTCTCTCCTGCCCCATCAATAGAAGAACAACTTTCTGATCTTTCAAGTACCCAAAAAAGTATGGTTATGGAAAAATTATTTGATGAGACAAATACAGTTTTATCAACTCCCTTTTCTATATCATGAAATATCTTGATGGATTTGAAATGTATAAGCAAGAAGAAGACTATTATTGTGTTGTTGCAAGCTGCAAAGCAACAATACAGTACTTGACCGGTTCTTCTGACAGCCAAACAGACAGTGCATGGGATTTAGGAACTACTTTTATGGGTACACCATTTAGTGACGCAAAAACGTATTTAAATAACAAACAGTCACTACATATGTAATTAGAGAGGCTGACACTCCTATATCTACTATGCAAACCGGCTTCTATTTATCAATTTTTAAATATAATACACCGCCTTTAATCAGTGTCGCTTTTAATTCAAAAAATGGTTGGCCCTACACTGTAAGTGGTCATACCGCATGTATTTCCGGAGCAAGAAGCGACCAATTATACTTTCAGGTTGCAGACCCCTACATTCAATGGGTAAAACCAGATGCCTCTATGTATTACACACAAACTTCAGGACGTATACATACTGCCATATCTGACAGAGGAAACGGATACATGTACTAAGAATTAACTCTAAAACTGTATTGACCCTTGCAGCATCCAGCAAGCCATGGCATTGGCTTGCTGTTCGCGCAGGAACGGCACTTGGCTCATTGCCCGCAAGCATAGACATTCTGTCTATTATAATTGGGAGAATAAAATCTATAAAATGAAAAAACAAATATTTTTGATACTAGCCTTATGCGTCTTTTTGTGCGGATGCCGCCAAACCGGAGTCGAAGTAAACCACATATCAAAAATCGAAACACAGAATATTGACGGATACTCTGTGGATTTGATGCAATTGGACAAAGATTATGTGTACTCTATTTCTTGTATCTGGAAAGATAATATAATTTATTCGGATTCTTCACAGTCAGTACAAACATACTATAGATACGATATAACAGAAGATACTACATACAAAATCGGTTCCATAGAATATCCTTTTGTCAGTTCGGGAGATATTGTCGCAATAGACGACAAAATATACTTCTACTATGGCACTATTGCAGCAGATATGGAAAAAATGGAACGAACAACAGAAAATGCATTATATCAAATAGACCTTACAGAAAATACTTTACAAAAAATAGCCAGTGTGGATGTGGATCAGACTTTAATTTACCTCAGTGCCGCAAACGGAGAAATTGTATCCTATAAGGGAATATTTGATGGAGATAAAGGTATTACATATCTGGATATGCTTGATGTTTCCGATCAATCTAATATCAAGTTTGATACACTGCTTCAAAAGGAATATGACATGAAGGAAATGTATGGGGAAACCTTGTCCTGTTTCTCGATACATGATTCCAACATATATATCATTGTCAGGTCAAACAATACTGCCGGTGATATCTCATGGAACATGGAAAAATACGATCTGGATGGAAACTATATGGAAAGCTGGCCTATAAATCATAAAATCATTGAGTGGCTTAACGAGGAACCGATTTCAAAATTTGAAGTATTTGGAGAATATGGTTTTCTGTCAAATTTCAGCGGAGGGGGAGTTGTATTTCGCATTTCTTCCGATGAAATTGCACCGGAATTTCTACGGGAATTAGAATTAGATATTGACGTACCGGCCGACAATGCCAGCGGCGATTACGCTGTGTTATTTTCCAGAGCAACGGGAGAAATATGGAGAATGGATATTGCAGAAGGTTCCTTATATAAATTGGATCTGCCGTATCAATCCTTGAATTGTATTTATATGGGGAATGACAATAAGGTTCTCATTTCCTCCGATACCGATGTGTACGGCGACCTGTCCCAGTTCCCAACAGAGGGCGGAAATCTGCTGGAACATTAATCAGGTACGGATGACAACCATAAGGACGACAAACAAATAGCCCGACTGGTGCTTTTCTGCTGTAAAAAGGAAAAAAGAATCTCCGGACTGTGGTACAACACGGCTCGGAGATTCAAAACCTTTTTACTATACGATTTTGTGTGATTAAATGTTGTATCACACTTTATAATGTTTTGCCTGAGCATTCCACATGTCTCTATATAATCCCTCCCTAAGCACCAATGCTTCATGTTTTCCTTCTTGTACCACTTTACCACTATCTAAAACAATAATCCGATCACAAAACCGGCACGATGCAAGTCTATGCGATATATATATCGCAATTTTATAATCCACGATATCATTAAATTGCTCATAAACTTCACATTCCGAGACCGGATCCAACGCAGCCGTAGGTTCATCCATAATAACCACGGGCGCCCTTTTGTAAACGGCTCTCGCAATCGCAACCTTCTGGCGCTCTCCTCCTGACAATTCTATGCCATCTTCATCAAAATCCTTTCCTATAAAAGAATTTAAACCATATCTTGTCTGATTAATCCAATTCATTAATCCGCTTCGCCCCAACACCTTCTGCAATTCTTTTTCGTTATATTCCTCTTTTGCTGCAATGTTTTCTCCAATTTTTAAAGAAAAAAGGGAAAAATCTTGAAAAACCGCTGTCAAGATGGCATTATATTGCGCATAATCAATTTCCCGGATATTAGTGCCGTTCAGCTTTATTTCGCCCTCCGTGACATCATATAATCTGCATAAAAGCTTCAGCAATGTGGTTTTTCCGCTTCCGTTTTTACCAACAATCGCAATTTTTTCTCCGTGCCTCAATGTCAGGTTAAGATTCTGAATAATATATTTATCCGTATGTGGATAGCAAAAGGATACATTGTCAAATTCAAATACATACTCCCCGCCATCAAATACCTTAACCGGTAATTCTCCTTTCTTTTCATCAATGTCCAAATAGTCTATGTAATCTTTAGAATAGGATGACAATAACTTCATGTCTGAATATAATTCTCCTAGTTCACTCATTCCATTGATAAAATACACGATGCCTCCTGCAATCTTTATTACACCGCCAATCCCCAGAACTCCTTTGTATGCGTTAATTCCGGTGAGAAGGTATACCAACCCTCCGGGTAATATAGATACAAGCTGCGCTGCATAACGTTTCTTCCTCTTTTCCTTCGCATATCTTTTACCTGCAGCCTGAAAAATACTGTTTGCATCCTGAATTCCTTGTAGAATAAGCGGTTTTTGATTATAAATACGCAAGTCCTTTGCATTTTGACAGCCAAAGAGAATATGGTACAAATAATAGATTAAAAATCTATTACCCTCCATACACTGTTCCATGTATTTTTTTGTCGCAATGTTGATTTTTGACAGCATCTTTCCGTTAAACCAAATTGCCAGTAAGGAAAAGAAAATAAGAATTAAGACACTGCCGTTTCTTTCCATCCATGAATTACCCGCATCTTTTTGAAACACAATATAAAGAGCAAAAATAACAGAAGCAATATTTTTTATTCCCTTATCCAAAATATCTATCAGCATTTTATAAAGCCCGCCTGTCATATTTGTGAATTCCTCTTGACGGGTTCTAAGCCGCTGTATGCCTGTATCATCCAGCTTTTCATAATCCATTTTCATACTTTTCTCATTGATAGCATTATTCTGTATTTCCAACAAAAATCTTTTATTTGCCTCAATGTATCTGGCCATTATCTGCATCAAAACTTGTAATACAAATATAATAAATAATCTTTTCAAAGAATAATTTATTAATTCTTCTTTCAAAGCCGAACTTGATATCATCTCCAAAAGTTCACCGGACATCAAAAGCACGGTAAAGTTTGTAGCAATCTCCGCCAATGACCTCAATGGAATAGCCAGCATTAACCACCTATTTGACTTTGCAAATTCTATAATTAATGTCCATAACTTACCTTTTCTTGTCATCAAATTATTTTGTCCTTTCTTTAACTTCCTCACAATAATATTTTCTCTGCATTTCATAAAGCCCGTAATATTTTCCCTTTTTTCCCATTAACTCCTCATGAGTCCCTTCCTCTACAATACCGCCGTTTTCAAGCAAAATGACTCTGTCACAAAAAGTTGTGCTGGATAATCTATGGGAAATAAAGAGAACCGTTTTTCCCGCGGTTACTTCGCCAAACCTTATATATTGTTCATTTTCCGCAATAGGATCTAATGCTGCCGTAGGTTCATCCAAAATCATAATCGGCACATCCTTATACAATGCTCTGGCAAATAATATTTTTTGTTTTTCGCCTCCCGACAGGTCAACCGCATCATCATTCACATCTTTTACCAGCAGCGTTTTTCCTTTCGAAGGCAGCTCGGAATACTTATCATAAAAACCGGCTTGTTCCAGACAGTTTTTCATTTTATGAGAATCTATATTTTTTTCAAAGCATCCGGCAATATTTTCGTCTATTGATAATGGAAGCAAGGTATAATCCTGAAATACTACAGATATCAAATCATAGTATTCATCTCTGGAAAACGTATCCCTATTTATTCCATTAATGAAAATATTGCCTTCCTGAGGCTGATAAAATCCGCAAAGCAGTTTAACAATTGTAGTTTTTCCTGCACCGTTCAATCCTAACAATGCCAGTTTTTCTCCTGAGTTAATCGTTAAGTTAAAATTTTTCAGTATCGGTTCGGCAGCATTTGGATAAGAAAAAACAACATTATTAAATTTAATTTGAATACCTTCGCGTTTCAGCTCCTCAAGTTTCTTCTTTCCTACACCCTTACTATTTGTCCACTCGCTTTGAATATTTAAAAATTGACGAAGTTTATTAAAATACTGACTTATCAACCCAAACTTATTTAAATCTCTGAGTATGCCATTTATATAGAAGGAACAGTTACTAATAACCGCAATATAAAACAAAAATTGTGAAACATCTATTTTTCCTATATATAAATAATTTAATAACAAAACATAGGAAATACAATTTTTAACGAAAGCTAACAATACTTCCGCAATATTACTCAAGAAATACCAATTTTGCGTTGATAGTGATACGCTCTCCAGTTCAGATAATGATTTGCCATATTTACTCAACAGCAAATTATGTAATTGAAACACCCGTATGTCTTTGCCTGTTTTGATGTCTCCGGATTTACTTGTTATATATTCCGTTTTTCTAATTGCAGAAGACATATCCGGCCAATTATTTTCTTCCTTTTTCCGGGCTGTCATAAGCAGTTTAAAGACGATTAATTCTGAAATAACTATGGCACCTATTAATATTGGGTTTAACCTTATAAGAAGCCAACCATAAAAAAGGATTCCTATTAAATTAATAGAAAATGACAGAAACACCTTGACGGAATCCTGAATCCCTCTGCCTTGAAATACTGCAATGTGTGCTTGGCTTGCTAATTCTTCCGTTTGTTTATCTTCTAACACATTATAATCTAACGACATCTTTTTATCTGCATATAGTTCCATATAATGCATTCTATATACAAAATCATAATTTTCACAATACTCCTTTAATCCCCCTTCCAGCATACTGAATATCCATCTGCCTAAAATAAGAATAAGCAGAAAAGTAATATATATCTTTATATTCCATTGTTCTTCCACTCCCTGAACAACTGCAGTCGGTAATATGCTTCCTAAAAATGTTGTTATTAATGAAGGGATAATCACTAAAACACTTGCCCAAAATAATCTTGGCTCCCATTTCAATAGGTTTTTATAATGAAAGGCTAAATTACTTGCAAAACTATACTTTTTCACTTTAATCAACCTCCAGCTTTCTGCAAGCACAAATGACGGCATCTATAGTATCTAAATGAACCTGCGGAAAAAACCACACCACCGGTTCTTTCCGCAGGTTTTACCCATCACAGATAATACATCTTATCCTTCCGCCGTCTCCGCATACCACTGAGCCTGTGCGTTCCACATTTCCCGGTACAGCCCTTTCTGCTCCACCAGCGCCTCATGGCTGCCGTTCTGCACCACGCCTCCCTCGGAGAATACCAGTATTTTATCGCAGAACCGGCAGGAGGCAAGTCTGTGGGAAATATAGACTGCCGCCTTATGGCCTACCAGCCGGTCAAAGCTCTCATACACATCACACTCGGAAATGGGATCCAATGCTGCCGTGGGTTCATCCATAATGACAAAGGGCGCATCTTTGTAGATGGCTCTGGCAATGGCAAGCTTTTGTCTCTCCCCGCCGGAGAAGTTCACGCCGTTTTCCTCGAATTCCTTCCCCACATAAGTATCCAGCCCGTTGGGAAGATTCTCCAGACGGTGTCCCAGCCCCGCCTTTCTCATGGCGTCAAGGACTCGTTCCTCCTCCACCTTTTCGGAAGCCGCAATATTCTCTCCCAATTCCAATGAAAACATACGGTAATCCTGAAATACAACGGAAAAAATATCCACATATTCCTCATAGGCGTAATCCCGTATATCCTTCCCGTTGACGCGGATGACGCCCTCCGTCACGTTGTACAGCCTGCAGAGCAGCTTGATAAAAGTGGTTTTCCCCGATCCGTTTCTGCCTACGATGGCAATATGATCGCCGGGCTTCAAGACCATCTTCAGATTCAAATCATGAATAGCATCCTCCTTTGTGCCCGGATAACGGAAAGACACATGCTCACATTCCAGCAATATGCTTTGGTCCTCATTCTCCGATACATGCCCGCTGCCGTCCTTAGTACTGTTTTCAAACTCCAGATATTCCAGATACTCCCGGCCGTAATCCACAGCCTGCCGCCAGCCCGTGGCGCAGAACAGAATATTCTTGATTCCGTTGATACATTGGATAATACCGGAAGCATATTTCACCACACTGCCCACGGTAATCAGACCAAGATATGCCTTAAAAGCCGCATACAAATAGATCAGACCGCAGTTGACGGTGGTCAGCGTAGCCTCGATTCCGCTCTGCGTCATGCCCTGTTTCCGTATCTCTTTTAACTTCTCCAGAGCCTCCTGCTGCTGACCCAGAACGCCTTCCTCAATGAGTTCCTGCTGTCCGAAAATCCGCAGATCTTTACCGGTTTCGCTGCCTGACAGTATACTATGTAAAATATAATTGCTCACGCGGTTACATTTTGCATACTGATCAAATACTTTATGTATCTTTTTATTCCAATAGTCACTGTTTTTATAACTTGCCCATGAGCAGGCCACGATCATCACCGCCAGTATAATTGACATCACAATCAGCCCCGGATGCCCGCTGCCGCTGCCGCCTGCAAAAAGAGGCGCCGCAACAATAATCGCAGTGACCACAATGATGAGCCCTGTCAGCCCCTTATCCATAGGCCAGATCAGCATCCAATAGATTCCGCCCCTGACATTCACCACCTGTTCCTGCTTCCGCTTCTTTTCCTGAATCTCCGGATTCTCCAGATTTTCAAAATCACTGTAAAGGCTCTTTTCATTCATATCCCTGTTCTGTCTCTCCAGACAGTTTTCCACCTTTGCATTAAAAGCTTCTCTGAGCCACGCTTCCAAAGCCTCCGCCGCAAAGTTAACCGCCAGCCCCGCAGCCAGCCAGATCATAAGTGTGGAGAAAGGCATTCCGCCGATCAATCCGTCGATCAGGATACCTGACAGCACAATCATAATATAAGGCCGAAGACCTGTGACAATGGCACAGAAAATACAGGCTGTAATGGTTGATTTATTATGTACTGCATACAGAGAGAACAACCGACGCAATATTTTAAAATCCGATTCCTTCTTCATTCTAACCTCCATACCGCAGCTTTACTGCGGCTTACAATCCCATTAAATCAAAGCTTCGCTGAAAAGTGCTATATTCCCGGTTTTATTTTAAATCGGTTATGAAACTTCATTCTTATAATATTTACTCTGCATTTCATACAGCTCCGCATATTTCCCTCCTTGCGCCATCAGCGTGTCATGGGTGCCGCTCTCCACAATATTACCGTTCTCCAACAGCACAATACGGTCACAGAACTTTGTGGAAGATAGTCTGTGGGAAATATAGACGGACGTCTTCCCCACCGTGGTTTCGCTGTATTTCAAATAAATCTCATTCTCTGCAATAGGATCCAATGCCGCCGTAGGCTCATCCAAAATCAGCAGCGGTGCCTGCTTATACAACGCCCTTGCAAACAAGAGCCTCTGCTTCTCCCCTCCGGAAAAGTCCACCGCATTCTCATGAATCTCACGCACCAGCAAACTGTCTCCTTTTTCCGGCAGCCTGTCGTACCTTTCTTGGAATCCCGCCTTCTGCAATGCCTCCTGAAGCTTCTTTTCATCAATGTCTTCCGCCCTCCGCGACGCAATATTTTCCTTCAGCTTGGCGGGCAGAATGGTATAATCCTGAAACAGCACGGAGACCAGACTGTAATACTGTTCCCGGTCAAATTCTTCAATATTCCTGCCGTTTAAGAGTATTTCCCCCTCCGTAGGCGTATAAAAACCGCAGATCAGCTTTACCAATGTAGTCTTCCCCGCGCCGTTAAGTCCGATCAAGGCCAGCTTCTCCCCCGGAGCTATCGTCAGATTTAAATTCGAAATCACAGGTTTTTCCTGCCCTTCATAGGCAAAACTGACATTCTTAAGTTCCAGTGTGACCGGCGCTTTGCGCATGGCTTCCACTTCCTCCTTGGGCAGTGCATTTCCCTCGTTCCGATGTTCCTTTGTGTCAAAATATTCCCGGATGCTGCTGAAGGTATTGCTGATAATTCCGAAAGCCAGCGCTTGACGAAGAACCACACACATATTTACGGATAGGCTGTTCACAAAACCAAAGTACAATACAAATTCGGCAATGCTCAGGCTCCCTTTCGACGTCAGGTAAATGAGATAGGAATATACCGCACCGTTACGGATAATATTCAATATCGCGCTGCCTCCATGATACGCAAAATACCATCTATGTACCCGGTTGTATACTTGGTTCATTGTTCCCAAGTTATTGGCATATTTCTTCATCAGCCAGTCCTGCATATGGAAAATACGTACATCCTTGCCGGCCCCTGTCTCCATGGTCTCATTACTGAGATAAGCCAGCTTTCTGGCCAGATTGGATAACACGGGATGTTCTTCACTGTGCTTTTCCCTTGCCATTTTCAGCATCCATATCTCACCGGCGGACGCAAGCAGCGTCAAAACAGGAATCCAGAAACGAACTTGCGCCAAGAGTATGGTATAGACAATCACAGGCGCCAATGCCTCCAACACATATGCCAGCTTGTCTATGGAATCATTAATTCCTCTGCCTTGATAGATGGCGGTATAGGAAGCGCTGGCATGTGTCATAAAGTCCTTCCTTTCCAGCACATCATAGTCCAGCCGCATACGCTTTTTAATAAAAGGTTCCGAATAATGCATCCGGTAAATGGCCCGGCTTCCGTCTATATATTCCTCCTTCATATTGCTCAACAACGTACAAATCCACATCGCCAATATCAGCCCCAGAAGCACTGACAAATAATGCTTTAACTCCCAGTGCTGCTCCAGCCCCGCCACAATGGCGGAGGGCAGGATATCCTTAATCAGGCAGTTAATTGTCCACGGAATCAGACTCAGATAGGAAATCCAAAACACCACCGGCTCCCATTTTCTCAGATTTCTGAAATGATAGTGCAGATTACTGAAAAACCCATATTTTCCGGAACTTTTCTCCATTCTGGCACCATTGTTGAATAACATAAATTTTCCCCCTTTTCTATGCTTATTTTTACGGTACGCTTTTTATTTTCCGTGCAGCTTATTGCCTCCTTTCCGAACTTCCACGCCGCCGGCAGCACCGTAACTTTTTTCTAAACTCCCATGAGCCTGACGGCGCACCGTCACGGCATGCAAGCCGATTGCTCCGCACTTCGCGGTTTCCGCAGGCAGGCTTCAGGAATTTTATAGTAAAATTATAAAAGCCGTGACAAATCGCCACGGCTTTTACTACATCATAACTATTCCATTCCTTGCCCCATTTTCTCCATGGAATTGAACATGAACATCTGCCACCGAGGTAATTTTATCAATGCCTTATTGTCATAAATTCTGATAGAATGCATCATTTTTACCTCGTGCTCCCTTCTGTTCTGCCGCTTCCTGCGGCAAGTTAAGTCAGAGTATAGCACAAAATATTTTAGTTTGCAAGTATTTTAATTTTTGACCCTTTTAAGAGTAACCGTTCAGGTTACTCTTCACTGCTGTCGCCGCGAGGTGTTTTCACGCTGTTCCTGCGTGATAAACCCGAGACAGACATGCGCGAAATCGCTGTTTTGCGATTTCTGTGCATAGGTTGCTGTGAACGGAGTGAACAGTAACACCGTTCTGGTTACTGTTCACCCGCTGTCGCCGCGAGGTGTTTTCACGCTGTTCCTGCGTGATAAACCCGAGACAGGCACATACTATAGCGCATCTCCGTTTTCTGTGTCCCTTCAACCGGGCGAGTCTCTCCGGCTGCATGAAATCCATGTCTTTCATAAAATTTTCTGGCAGGCAAGTTATCTTTTATCACCCATAAACCAACCTTATCCGCCTTCTCTGCATTTGCCTCGGACAAAACATGCCGAAGCAATTCACTTCCCACTCCATGCCCTCTGAAAAACGGTTCCACATATAATTCACAGATTTCCAAACCGTTTTCAATATATTCTGTATTGATTACCCCTTTCACAATCCCGTCGTCATAAACCGTCATATTTCGGAGCAGTGAAGGGTTGTCCAGATACAGTTGATATAAAGGGACAACCTGCAGCTCATTAAACGAGAAATCATCATTTTTAAAAATATCCCTGTATGCCGTTCTTTTGCCGAACACGAATATCTCCGCTATACGGGATATGTCTTCTGTTTGTGCTTTTCTAATCAATCCGGATTCCCCCTTTTACTAAACTCCCATGCAATCAGCTGTACCGTCGCTGTACCACCATAGATAAAAGGCGTCCACTGAAAAAGTAGTCGAATGCAAAACCTTACCACTATATCCTGTATATTTTTAAAATATTATAGGCAATATATTGGGGAAAATTTTGCATAGCACGACTTTTTCAGCAGCCTTGATAAAAGTCTGGGGTTTAAAATATCAATTTTTTAAAAGTGAACTACAATGTACCCGTTCCATTCCGTAACGGAACCTTCTCCGGGCCACCTTGGCATTTCTTCCGCAAATGCTTCCGCCTTTTCGACAAGTTCCGGATCCGTCACTGTCTTCAAGTCATATCCATGCATTTGCAGAAAACGTGCAAGCTCCAACCCGGGTTTATCGAAGGCATACAATCCCCAATCAATGATAGAGTATTGGGCTTCTCCTGCAAAAGAGTAACCATATGGACTGTAATATTTTTCTTTCAAACAAGGGTCAAGCCAGTCCGTCAGGAAAGATATCCGCGCAAATTCTTCGGAAGAATAGTCTGCATAATACCTTTCCACCAATTCATAGGGCGGCATATAACTTCCCGTAAAAATAACTTCCGCATTTTCCCCATACTCTCCGGCAACCGTCCCGGCGATCCCTTCCAAAACCGTCTTATCATATTCGTATTTCCGGTAATCCGTATAAAAACTAAAGTTCGATTCATAGGCCTGATTCCAGATCAGACAAGACGCCAATGCGGCAAACACCAGATTCTCCCTTTTGGTCATTTTCCGAACCAGTAAAATGTACACTAACAGCACCGCCGATGCCACAAAGAAAGGCATATACTGACATGCCCGGTAAAGAGGGGGCTTCAATTCCACAAAGGTTAAAATGGCCGGTATGATTATCATTGCAAGAAACAGCAGGAGATACCATCCGTTTTTCTTTTTTACGGTATATACCACAGAAGCCGCTCCGAACACTGCCAGCGACAGGACGTATACCGTAATCGGGAAATAAACAGCGCCGTTTACACAATAGACAAGCCAATATTTTTTCAAAAGCATAAATATATTCTGCAGCCATTCCCCGTTTTCAAACAGCTGCAAGCCGTATGTCAAATCTCTGGAATTTGCCTCCGGCAAAGAAAAAACGGCTATGATAACTCTCTGTACGGCAGAACGCAGAATCATGCATCCCACCGCTGCGCAAAAGCACAGAAAAAGATTTTCAAACAGCCACCGAAAGGTGAGCTTCTCCTTATCTGCCATACCCCGTAAAAAGAGAAGCATAACAACGCCAAGCAGATAAAAAATGATAAAGGACTCATAGCATCCCACCGCTCCCCACAGAAAAAGCATACTGATAAGTACATATTTCAAACGAACCCTTTTACTCTTTTCCATACTATCCATAAAAAACAATAAAGAAAAGGCCGTTAAAACGTAACCGATGTCAACGCCGTCATGGTAATAATATACCCATACCTCGCTGATAAACGGAAACGTCACAAAAGCGCCTGCAAATGCGGTATATCCCAAGATTCCGATTCTGTCGCCGAAAATGCGCCTCAGCAGCACGCAAAACAAAACCGATGCGGTGAGCAGGAGCAGCAGCCCCGCAAGTTCCGTAATAAAAGGAGTAAATTCGCTGACGTGAAACACTTTATTAATCAAAAACACTGTCCAGCGCCCCATCACCACTTCCAGACCGTCTTCCAAATACAGTCCCACAATGGTATCGTCCACACCGATACTTTCATGGGTAATGACAAACCCGTAACTGAAAACCGATGCAATTGCGGTTACAATCACAAAGAGCTTATGACGAAGAAAATAGTTCATCTCACCCCATAATTTTTTCATACTTCTACCCATCTGCGCGCTGCGGCGCGCACTCAAATCAATAATTGAATACACATTTTTATTCAACCATCCCGACAAGCCGCTTTGCGGCACAAACAATACATGAGAAGAATACTCCTACTTGACATTCTTTGAGCTGCTTTGGCAGCCCCTCTCGGCAGCTTAAAGAATCTTTATACGTTTTCCGGACAATGTATTCTTTGCCGTTTGCGTGCATCGGCTAAGCTTCCGGACTTTTCTTTACGGTACACCGTATGTATGAGAATTTCGTTCATAATGTCCCTTCTTCCGTCCGACACAAATATGGACTCATTATAGCATAACCATTATTAAAATAAAATAATATTGATGGCAAGAATTACCCTCTGACATTACCGGACTGTTACAACCGCCACCGCATAATCGTTTGAATGTATTCCCTGTCTTCTCCTGAAATTGTTTCAATATGTCCGCATTCGGTATCATTTTATACATATCACTTCCCCCTGCATGGAAGAACCAGAGAAGCAGTTCTGGAGACGATCCGCATCTGCAAGGATCAGAATGTACTGCGCGAGTATTTGTCAGGGCGTGAAAAGAAGGTTGTGGATATTATGAAGATGCTTATCGGGCAAAAAGCTGTTTTCGCAGAGAGCGCAGGGATAGACCTGTAAAAGAATGTTTTTATAAAAGAAATGGATAAAGAAGCGGATTCCGCAGGCGCAGGCATTGTGGAAATGTCGTATAACTGGCTGCGTTCATGGAACTGTGGG
>Ga0137308_101590_pt1 | contig 20671 bp, 31 predicted proteins | sample Inofrocosms_June_FD_97181 | JGI IMG/M metagenome (GOLD analysis project Ga0137308, IMG submission 97181) | Mouse cecal microbial communities from Vienna, Austria - N-Acetylneuraminic and N-Acetylglucosamine D2O microcosms_June | ecosystem: Host-associated > Mammals > Digestive system > Large... | reverse complement strand
CCAAGTGAGGTATTAAAATCTTTATTAAATTTGTTATTTGTTCTTGTATAGGGGGCAGTTTCTATACTATATTCTTCATGAATAGTGTCTGACCAAACTTTTTTTATTAAGTTATATGTAGATTCACATTTTGCGGCTCCACTTAGTCCTGACAGCTTAACCAGGCTGGCAAGTTCTATAAAACGTTCCTTATTTTTTGCTTGTTGGGCAGATTTGTTTGCTGAGAATAGACAGATGCCAATTCCTGCAATTGCAATAGCCACAACTATGATAACCAATACCTTTTTATTAAATTTTGGTTTGATAGCAACTGACGCTATTTCAACTGGTTGTATTTTTGAAGCATCTTCGGTAATGGGACATCCACAATTTGGGCATACAGTGGCTTTGTCTGATATTTCCTTTCCACATTCGGGGCAGTTAATCATTGCCATAATTATTCCTCCTTGGTTATTAATTTATTTTTCTTATCGTTTATTTATCCCTCCGGTACCATTCGAAGGGAATTATTTTCCCAGATTATCGGTTCCTGTTCTGCTTAATGAAGAATCTGCTGCAACAGATTCCTCATCAACGCGTTTTAAATAGCCTTTTAATTCTCCTTTAAACTCATATTGAGCTTTCAGCGGGAGCTGATGAATAAGAGAAAGCCATTCTTTATCTTCTTGTGAAATAGGAATTGATGAGGTTTCTTTTCCAGTAAGCAAGTAGTCTGTAGTAACTCCAAAATGTTCAGCTATTCGCACAACAGCATCTGCATTTGGAGTACCTCCTTTTTTCCAATTTGACATAGTTCCTTTACTCATGCCTAACGATTCAACTAAATTGCTAGGTTTTATGCCTTTAATTTTGCAGAGATTTTCCAATTGAGAATAAAAAAACACATAACACCTCCTAAAAAAATGTTCAATAAATTAAACAAAATGCTTGACAAGTGCGATTTATTGAATTATACTAACAACATACAACAACAAGTTACAGCAAAAATCACAATCACCGAACGCCGGAGAAAGGAGCGTGAGATCTCACATCAAGTATTTCTAATGATGGAGCAGACCTTTTCAACACACTCATTCAACTTGGAATCTGATATATGGCCAATTTTATACAAAATAAGGTCTCCATCCAATGTAAAAATTTTGTTTGGACGTATATTGCTGTCCTGATGAAGTGATCCAGAAGAGAAATCAGCTTGAGACAGCGGTATGGCATAGTCATCCTTAACATTCTTTGAAGTGATCTGTAGCATAATATTGTCGTAACCTTCGATATCAGACAAAATGATCGCAGGACGTTTCTTGGAAGCAGTTAAGTCCGTAAATGGAAATGGGAGAACAACAACGTCTCCCTTTACAAATCCTGCCATGCTGTATTTTCCTCCTCACTTAGCCAGTCTTTTGAAAGGCTGGACTCACTCAGGAGAGAATTATTGATTTTTTCTCCGTCGTAAAGAATTGAGAGCTTATTTGTTTTTTCCTTGTGGCTATAAAGGTTCTTCATGAGATTGTCATATTCTGCCTGAGATATAAGGACAACATTGTTGTCATTGCTGCGGGTAATAATTATAGGTTCACAGTTCTGGATAACACTGTCACAGGTTTTATCAAAATTCTGAACAAGGTTATGGGCTGTTGTAGCTAACATAAATATCAATCCTCTCTTTCTTTTTATATTATTATATATGATTTTGAGGGAGAAATGTATTGGTATTACCTGTTAATCTCAGGGTTGTCCGTTCTTCCAAGGAGGTAGTCTACTGAGCAGTCAAGGTAGTCGGCAATTTTGGCAAAGTTTTGAGTTAGGATATCAGTACCTTTTGCCATTTTAGAGATTGTATTAATACCCAATTCACAGGATGATAGCATCTGACCTAATGCAATACCTTGCTGCTGGGCACGTTCTTTAATGCGTTTAGATATATCTTGTGAATTATACATAATGCAATACTCCAATTTTGTAGAACTTACACACATCACCTAATTGGGTTAAAAATAAATTGACAATCACCCAATTAGGTGATAATATGTAATTACAACAAGTTACACTTACAAAACACAATAACGTGTTAGATTAAAAAAGTTTTACGCAAAGTTATTATAACATGTTATTGCAACAAATTAAAGTAAAAGTTTCCAGAAAGGAGGGAATCAATGAAAAAGGAATTATCACCGTGGGGCAGACAGTGTAAAGTACAGATGCTGGTTCTTGGAAAAAGCCTTGAACAGCTCAGCCGGGAAACCAACTTTTGCAAAACCTATCTTTCTGCTGTCATCAACGGGAGAGTAATCGTACCTGATGAAACAATAAAGGTTATCAGCGATGCACTTGAAGTGGATATGGCGTTAAAACGATAACCAGTTATATATCTATTATAAAATACGGAGGTGGGAAAGAAAATGTCAAATATAACCGCAGAAACCAGCTCAAACGCATTCTATCAGGCACGCTGCGCGGCTTCTGCACACAATGAGCAGCTAAGAAGCAGGGAAGGGGCAGCGGACATCATGTCTATCGACAGGGGACGGCTATACAGAATAGAAAAAGGACTGATAAACCCTTATCCAGAGGAAGTACATCTGATGGCAGATCTGTATAACGCGCCAGAACTTAGAAATTATTACTGTACCAGCATGTGCCCACTGGGGTGTGAAATGCCAAAGGCTGATATGATAGATCTGGACCGTATTACAGTTCGTGCAATAGCCTCTTTTCGGCGCTTGAACGTAACAAAAGAGATTCTTCTGGATATTACAGAAGATGGTGTGATCACAGAGGATGAAAAGCCAGATATGCAGAAGGTTCTCGATAATCTGGAGGAACTGGAAGCTGTTACTCAGAATTTAAGGATATGGGTCAAGAAAAATTTGTGAAAATAATGGAGGAGGTGAGCCAATGCAGAGTATGGAGACTGCTCCGGGAGTGATAGCTGTACCAACACGGGTTTATGTAGAAATAAAAGATGTAATGACAATATTCGGCTGTAAGAAATCCAAAGCAGGTAATTATATCAAGGATATCAATGCCGCAGCAAAGAAACAAGGTAAAGTAGTCCCTCCGGCAGGGAAAGTAAATAAGTACTTGTTTTCCAAACTGACAGAAATACCCATTGAGGATATCAATGCGGTATTGAGAGCAAACGACAGGAAGGAGTGATGGCAACGTGGCATACTACAACGTTTGCCCGGACTGCGGAAGCAACTTAGACCCGGGTGAAAAATGTACATGCTCGGCAGAAAAGACAAAACAGCAGGATTTTTTCAGCAGACATCTGAAAAAAACAGCTTCAGGTCAGCTTGCATTAGTGTTTGACGATAAAACCGTAAATGTATCAAGGAGGGAGCGGCATTGAATGACAGCAAAGTGTACCAAATGTCTGAGGACATGGAATATCAGTACCTTACAGAAGATTCCAAGATCCGGTTATATCTGTCCCCAGTGCGACCGGAAAGACGAAAAGAAACCCTTGCGAAAAAAATAATGGCGGCAGCCGTGGCACTGCCTTACAGTGCATTCATTACATACATAGCAGGAAAGTGGATGATCGAATCCGCAGCGAAGTTCCGCGGATATGATGCCATAGGCGGTGAATATATAGTTGCTGTCATAATATTTGTAGCAAGTTTCTGGCTGGTATGGAGAGTGCTGGGAGGGGACAGGGGGCAGGAATGAGGAAGGTATCAGGATTCTTGCCTGCAATGACTGGTCATGAAGGGTATGCAATACGGAAAAAGAGCACTCGACAAAAAGTCAGAGTGCTCAATAGGGTATTCATATTGTAGCAGATCCTGATCTATTAATCAAGTCTAATTTAAAAAAATTTACAATATGGAGGTAAATTTCTATGAACGAATTATCTATCACTAAGAAATATCCGGCAGAACAATACAATCTGTTAGGAAATACGGATGTAATTGTTGAAGTGCCAGATATTAAGTCACCAGTCATACAGTCAATTCGATTAAATCCAGATCCCAAAAAAGGAGATGTATATATCCAGCAGAGAGCAGCAAAGGAATACACAGATAACAGGGGAAATTATCACCCGGCAACTCCGAATATGTATGCTATTACAAAAAACGGTTTGAAAAAGCTGGCGGACGGAGCCGGAATTAAGATGGTTTCCAGTGAACATGTTATTCCTACAACCTGTCAAAAGTGTGTTGCAGTGAACCAGCATACAAATAAGGTCATCCAATGTGGGAACTGCCGTAATAGTGATGTCGCGTACAGGGTAACAATATCTGTTCCCCAGCTCACAGGTGAAATCCTGACTGTAGAAGATACACATGAGATTATCGTAGAGAACACAATTCCCGGAATGACAGAAAAACAGAAAGCGGAGTTTATGAAACATTTACCACAGATCTGCGAGGCAAAGGCTTTGAATGGTGCGATCAGAACGGCGCTACACATTAAAGGCACGTATACAGAAGAGGAATTGAGAAAACCGTTTGTGGTGGCATACTTAGTTCCAAATCTGAATCATGATGAGGTTAAGCAGGCAGCTATCAACAGTATGTTCCAGTCTGCACAAAAGATTTTTGGAAATACGCCAAGTGTCCAGCAGATTGAAAGCAGGGTTCCTGAGCTGGCTGCTGCCGAAGCTGCTGACGGCGAAAACTTTGACCAGTATATAGATGGAACATACACAGAGGAAAGTACACCTGACAGGTCAGAAACTAACAGTAGTTATCATTCTGATAATGATAGAAGCGTGAGAGAAAATGCCGGATATTCCTGTGATGGCTGTGGTAAAGAAATAAAAGAAAATGTTTATGAGTATTCTTTGAATCGGTTTGGCAGACCTCTTTGTATTAAATGCCAGAGAGGAGCAGGCAAATAATGAAGATAATAAGGATTTCAACAGATCTTGAATTGACAGTACACGACTTCCCTGATGGAGCTTATGCACAGCAGCATAAAGAACTGTGTGAGCTGATTGGAAATTATTGTGATATTTATGAATCCGTTGAACCAAGGAGACTATACACTGAACTGAATATGCAAAACGAGCCCGTTACAACGGATGGGGAATGTGTATGCATGCTGGTTGATGAAGAGGGACTATTAAAAGAAAATGAACCGAATCTTGTTGGCAGTTATCTGTATGAGACGGACAAGCACCATCACCCGATTGTCGGAAATATTGTGTTTGCTGGTAAAAAGTGGATAAACGGGGGGATTGATTTCTGTGGTATTGAGGAATCGGTTTTTCCTTTATTGGAACAACAGTTAATAAATTTAATACAACATATGAAAGAAGCAAAGGAGGCATTGGGAAAATGAAAATATTACATACGGCGGACTGGCATCTTGGCACATTCCGCAGCCCAGTCAAAGACGGGGTAAATTTACGGTCAGAGGACACGAAGCGCTGTCTTGACGAACTGATAAAAGCAGCAGAGGAAGAGCATCCAGATTTTGTCCTGATTTCGGGAGATGTATTTGATGTAGGGCGTCTGGTATCGGACCGGTGCTGTGATGAGATTATCACAGCGACACAGTACATACGGGAGCTGTCGGCAGCAGCAGGGCAGGTAGTTGTGATGCGTGGTACGCCTAATCATGACGGACTCGGTCAGTTTCAGGTATTGAATGAAATATTTTATAGCTGCCCGAATGTGCATGTTGTCACAACGCCGCAGGTTCTTTCATTTGACAAGGCGGATATCGCAGTACTGCCGGGATTTGGCAGCGGGGTTTACCGCACAAAGCATCCGGGGCTTTCCCAAGAAGAGGAAAATGCGGCATTGTCACAAGAACTTGGCAATATCGTGACTGGTCTGAAAGTGCAGTGCAGCCCCGGAAAAACCAGCATCCTTATGGCACATTACTCAGTGCCGGGATGCAATACCGAAAGCGGACAAATCATGATGCCGGCACAGTTTGAGCCAGTGATTCTTCCAGAGTCACTGCTGGCAGCGGATTATGACCTTGTGGCACTGGGGCATATCCACAGACCGCAGCAGATCCTGTCAAATAACTGGTTTTATGCAGGGGCAGTCAATACAATGGACTTTAATGATGAGGGGCAGGAGAGAGGCTTCTGGATACACTGTTTCAAGCCGGATTATGTCAGGAGTATCTTTGAATATAACACATCCGTATTTTACAACACACCTGTAAGAGAGTTCAAAACGTTGTTTCTTGATAATGAGGATATCAGCCAGTTTAATGCAGGTGCAGTTGACATGGTTGCGACTTACAAGTGGCGTGGTGAAATAGAGGATAAGATTGTACGTATCCATTACAGATGTTCTGAAGAAAACGCCCGGGCGCTGAACACGGCAGTGCTTGAAAAGGAACTTCTTGATGACGGTGCTTTCATGGTATGGGAGACCCTGCCGGAGAAAATTGAAGATCCTGTAAATAAGACAGAACTTTCCGGTACGACGGACCCAGAAGAAAATCTGATCAGGTATCTGGAGGAGAAACAGTTTCCAACAGACAGGGTACAGGATCTGGTTATGAAAGCAAGACCTGTGATCAGCGATGCAGCAGCCAAAATGCCGGCAGCAGCCAATACCGGCATTTTTGAACCAGTGGAAATCTCCGTGGAAAATTACCGCAATTATGAAAAAGAAACATTTAACTTTGGCGGCATCACCTTCTGTACGATCAATGGCCAGAATGGCGCGGGAAAGAGCAGCCTGTTCATGGATGCAGTTATTGACTGCCTGTATGAAGAACCAAGAGAAGGGGAACTGACAGGCTGGGTAAGGAGTGATGACAACGGCTGTAAGGGCATGATTATGTTTACGTTCCGTATTGGTGAAAAAACATACCGTGTTACACGGACAAGGACGCGGCCAAGGCTCGGTTCGAAAATTAAGACAGGAGAAGGAAAGCTGAATCTGGCGGAACTGGTCAATGGAGAATGGGTAAACCGGTCGAAGGAACGGTCTGCTGATACCCAGAAAGAGATTATTAATATTCTTGGAATGGACAGTTTTACATTTAAATCATGTGCCCTGATTATGCAGGACCAGTATGGACTGTTTCTACAGGCGAAACCGGAAGAGCGGGTGGAAGTCCTTGGCACGCTTCTTGGATTAAGCATTTATCCCATAATGGAAAAAATTGTTGCGGATAATGCGCAGGTGAACGGCGCGAAGAACACAGATTTAAAACGAAAGGTTGAAATCCACAGCAATACAATATCAAGTCTTGGTAATCCTGACGGGGAACTGGAAACCTGCCGTTTAGAACTGGCAGAATATGAGTCCAGACTGCAGGTCATGACAGAGGACAGGGAGCAGAAAAAGCGCATTCTTGAAAACCAGCAGGAAGCCGCAGAGAGGCGGGACAGACTGCTCACAGATATAAGGACGCTTGAAGCGAAAAAAGCTGCCAGAGAGCAGAGCAGAGAAAACCAGCAGTCCATCATAGACAGCAGCAGAGTGATTCTTGACAGCCGGCATGAAATAGAAGCGAAGGTTGAAGAATACAATATCCAGACCGGGAAGGAAAGAACACTGGCAGGGGAATCCGCACTGTACACAGCCAAGAAAAATGAAGCAGAAAATTACAGACTGCTGGCAGAACGCGAACAGGTTTCCATTGATAACATAAAAGCCCAGATTGTGCAGAAAGTGACAGAGCTGGCAGCATTACAGCCGACAGATCAGGATGCAGTGATAAGGGAGAATGCAGCAGAGTATGAGCGCCAGAAGAAACTGCTGGAAGAGGCTTATGAAAAAGACCGCTCTTACAGGGCTGTAGATCAGGAGCTTACACAGAAAAGGTTTGAGCTACAGCAGCTGTCCGCTCAATATGATGCGGATGTAAAGAACATACAGATGACGGAGGAGGGATTAAAAAAGAAAGCGGAGCTTTTATCAAATGTGGATTGTGTGGATATTTCGAATGCGAAATGTGGATTTCTGTCGGATGCAGTTTCAGCAAAGCAGGAACTGGACGGATACCCGGAACGCTATGCAAGGCGGAAGGCTGGCTATGAAGCGCAGGCAGCACCCATTAACCAGCAGGTCGCGGGGCTGGAAAAACAGCTTGAAGAGATGGATTTTGACAAAGGACTTATAGCAGCAATATCGGCAAAAGCAGCAGAGTTAAAACCATATGCGGCGCAGCTTGCAGTATTGAACCAGCGGGAAAGCATGACTGCCATGATACAGGCGAATCTGGATAATTTACAGTCAAATGTATCCGAAGCAGAAAAAAGGCTTGCAGAGGCCAGATTAAAGGGCATGGAGGCAGCGCAGGAGCGTGACAGGTATGCGGAGTCTTTTAAGGAACATGCCGCTGTCCAGAATGCAGTCCTGATACTAAAGCCATGGCTTGAAAAAGAGAAGCAGCTTGCTGTAGCAGAGGAAAGGAAAACGACTGCAATGGGCAGAGTGCTGGAGCTCTCAGCAGAGCTGGTGGATATTGATACAGAGATGGCTGTCAAAAAACGGGAGGCAGACAGGGAAAGCGAGGCAGCGGAGGGCATACAGGAACTGAAAGGTCTTGTTCTGAAAATGGATTCGGATATTTATGCGATAAACGATGCCATCAGGAAAAAACAGATAGAGTTCGGTGCACTGAAGCAGAAAACAGAACAGATTGCCCAGCTAAAAAGGGAAATTGGACAGTTACAGGAACAGCAGGCAGAATATGCGAGAGAAACGGCAGATTTTGATATCCTAAAAGCAGCTTTCAGCCAGAACGGCGTACCGCACCAGATCATACGGTCTATTATTCCGAAGCTTACAATAACATCTAACACAATCCTTGGACAAATGACGGGCGGTAAGATGGGAGTTGAGTTCCGGCTTGAAAAAATAGAAAGGGGCGGAAAAGAAAAGACCACTCTGGATATTTTTATTGAAGAGAGCGGGAAGCCGGCGCTGCCTTACCTGTCAAAATCAGGCGGGGAAAAGGTGAAAGCTTCGCTGTCAGTAATCCTTGCGCTTGCTGAAATCAAGTCATCAGCAGCCGGAATCCAGCTCGGAATGCTCTTTATTGACGAACCGCCATTCCTTGACTCGGACGGCGTGGATGCCTACTGTGATGCGCTTGAGACGATACAGCGCAGGTACCGGGACATGAAGATTATGGCCATAACACATGACCTTGCGATGAAGGCTCGGTTTCCGCAGAATCTGGATGTAGTCAAAACAGAGCATGGCAGCAAGGTAATTTATTAATAATATGCTGGGGGCATCTGCCCCCAGTGGAAGGAAGTGGTTGTTTGGCAAAAAAATATTACTGGCTAAAGCTCAAGGAAGATTTCTTTGACGATGATGCAATCAGCTGGCTTGAAGAGCAGCCGAAGGGAAAAGAGTATGCACTGTTCTATCTCAAACTCTGCCTGAAATTCTTAAAGACAGACGGGATACTGATACGGACTGTGGGAACGATGCTGGTTCCCTATGACATGAAGAAACTGTCAGAGATTACAAAGACGGAGTTTGACACAGTCGTTGTGGCAATGGAGCTTATGAAGAATATCGGGCTGGTTGAAATTCTTGAAAATGGAGAAATATTCCTTCCGGGTCTGCATCAGATGGTAGGGTCTGAAAGCCAGTGGGCAAAGTACAAGAAAAAGAATGGGAAATTGGAAAATTTCCAACAGGATTCCAATAAAGTTCCAAAAAAACTCCAACAGGATTCCAATGGTAACAGGTTGGAAAATTTCCAACAGGATTCCAACGGGGTTCCAAAAAATCTCCAAACAGAGAATAGAGATAAAGAGATAGAGAAAGAGATAGAGAATAATATCATTGTTGCACCTTCGGGCAACGGCGCGGATGAAAGTCAGGATGACATACAAGAAAAGTATCCTGTTGGGGATTTTGAATACCAGTGTGTAGATATTCTTGTACGGTCATGCGTGGCAGTATTTCCAAATTCCAAAGTACCTAAGACGGAAGATGAGAAAAAGAAATGGGCTGTAGAGATTGAGCGGATGAAGCGGCTGGACGGAAGGGGAGAGGCGGATATAGTGGAGGCGCTGGCTTTTGCGACTACAGACGGGTTCTGGAAATCAAATATACGCAGTACCAAAAAGTTCAGGGAGAAATTTGAAACACTGATTATCCAAAGCAGAAAGAGGCAGGGGAAAGGAAACCGGGGAGGAGTAGAAAAAAACTTTAACACGTTTATGAAAAACGAATATGACATTGAGTCCATCGAGCGGGATTTCTTGGCAAATGGCAGAAGCAGTCAGGGATAAAACCATTATGGACGCAGGAAAAAGAGCACAAAAAAGGAGGGCTTTGGGTATGGGGAAACAATATTTTATAGCGCAAATGCAGGGGAAAGAGATATTAGGTTTCCAGCGGATACAGGAACGGGGGAAGCAGACAGAACCGGCAGCACAGGCGTTTAACAGGCGCATGATGGTATATGACCGCAGGTTAAATGGGAGAAAAGAGGGCAAGCGCGATGAAACACGGTGAAGTGATACAAGGAACTGAGAAAGAATTTCTTAGTGTATTTGAACGGCTCTGTTACTCCCAGAGTGCATGGCAGGTATGGGCAGACCTTATCACTGCGATCGCCTGTTCTCTGAGCAATGCTGTTGATAGAACGCCAGAACATTTCACACAGCGGGAAAAGGAGTATGCCCAGTGTATCAGCCGTCTCGGTTCTGTGGAGGCACCCGCAAAGATACTAAGCATTCTCGTGATAGCGCTGGAGAATGAACCCGAACAGGATTTTCTCGGAAAGATGTATATGAACCTGAATCTGTCAAACCATTGGAAGGGGCAGTTTTTTACACCTTATAACCTGTGCAGGCTGATGTCGGAGATTACAGTGGGGGATGTCAACGCGCAGATAGAAAAAAAGGGTTTTATATCCGTTTGCGACCCTGCCTGCGGTGCCGGGGCAACACTGATCGCAGCAGCAAACACCATGAAAGAATCCAAATACAATTTCCAGAACCACGTGCTTTTTGTGGGGCAGGATATCGACCGGATTACCGGAATGATGTGTTACATACAGCTTTCGCTGCTTGGCTGTGCCGGATATGTCTGTATAGGGAATACGCTTACCAGTCCTATAACAGGACATGTGCTGTTTCCGCAGGAGAAGGAAGGGCAGGAGATGTGGTATATGCCGATGTTCCAGTCAAAGGTATGGAGCATGAGGCGGTTTATCAAAAAGATGGGGAATACAAGTGGTACTGTAAACACTCAAAAAACAGTGGAAAAAGAGCGCTTTTATCTATTTTTCGATTATGACAAAAAGGAGGTTTATTAAAGTGGCGAAAGAGATTATACATTTTACGGACGCACCTGAGATTCAGCATTTTGCAATGGTGAAGGTAAGTCCAAATGATAATGTTTACGGCGTGAAGTGGGGAACACTGGTAAAAGATTATCTAAACACAGCATATCTAAGCGAAGAAGCGGACTCCGAAGTGGTTTCGGATGGGATTACATATAAAGTTTTGAGGCGCAGAGAGGTAACGGCCTTCTATGACTCAGACGGGGATACACTCTTTGATGTGGAAAATGCCCGTCTGGCAAAAGAATATGGCTTGCTGGCAAAGGCACCCGAAAGGAGAGAGAATGAAGCTGCGAAAACTGATTCACGGCAGGAAGATGAAAAGGCGGGAACCGTGTATGTTTCCGGTGGGGACAAGCTCCGTAAAGAAGAGGACAAAATGCTGGAATCTGTAAAACCAGCGTACAGGGAAGTGATGAAAGCACAGATGGACCTGTTGTTCTCACAGCTGATCGGGCTCGCGGAGAAGGATGCGGAATTTGAGAAAAAGGTCCTGCTTCCACACAAAAGTATGGAACGGTGTATGAAATATTGTTCGGAGAAGGCAATGGGGCTGCGGGAGCCGTCAGATCAGGAGAAGGATGCAGCCAGAAGAAATCATCTGCCAATCGTGACGCCGGTAGGGGAAAAGCTGGTGCTTAGCTGGATTATGGAATATTACAAGATGGACGACAAAAAGGAGGCTGAGAAAGAGGCAGAAAGAAAGGCAAAGCAGCAGAAAGCAGAAAAAGGTCATAAACCTGAAGCAAAAAACAAGGTCAATACCGCAGGGGCTGCACCAGTGAAAAAAGCTGTGCAGGAAGAGAAGGCACAGGCAAAAACGGAAAAGAAAAAGATGGTCGAAAATAAGATGGAGAACCAGCTTTCACTCTTTGACATGATGGGGGTGTAAAGATGATAAAGGCTTATAAGGGATTCCATAAAGATCTGACCTGCACGATGGGAAAGGGCGTGTATAAGTACAGGGAACATGAATGGCTGGAAGAACAGGAAGCGAATTGTGCCAGAAACGGCTTCCACTGCTGTTATAATCCGCTGGACTGTCTGCGGTATTATCATGATTTCAAGGAATCCGCATATTATCTTGTCTATGCGGACGGGGATATCCATGAGGACGGGGCTGACACAAGAATTGCATGTACAAAGATTAGGCTGGAAAAGCGGCTTTCAACAGAGGCGTTTGTAGCGCATGCCCTGCTCTATATGGCAGAACACCCCTATTTGGAGACGAGCAGTATTGTAATGAATGAAACAGTTCATGGTGAGGCGCGGAACGGTTTCTGGCTGGTCAGAGGCAAGAATCCTAAATGCAGTGCTCCGATCGGAACGGTTGTCGGCATGGCACAGGAAGCAGCCAACAGTAAGGAAATTATCAGCATGACAGTCTATAGGGTGGATGGGGAAAAATACCGGCCAGATGCTGTATATCTTGTAGACGGAAAGGAGATAGCACCATGAAGAGAAAAGCGATTGAAAAAATACAATGGCAGTCTCAGGGAAACAAGAAAAAAATGATGGTTGCTGCCAGTATCCATCATATTGATGGTGAAGAGATTCTGATTATAGATTTTGCTCTCGATAAACCCGTGCTGCGTATTGCGATGTCGCATAATGATTTTGAAAACTTCGTTCCAACAGACAGCCCTTCAAGTGAGAAGCTTCCAAGATGGGGAAGGCGGCAGTATGACACGCTGCGTTCAGAAGGATTTGGGCTTCCTTACGTCGATTATCCTGACTGGAGTGAGCTGGCAGATAGGAAAACGGCAGATCTAATACATTGTTTTGCATACGGCAAGGATGATCCATATCATACAGTCTGGCATTATGATATTGACCATATACAGCGTAATATTTTGTCAGATAGGCAGATGAGGGCTGAACATCGGCGGAATGAGCGGATTAAAAAGAAGATGGCAGCGGTACCAGAACCGACGGACGGATTTAGAAAATGGGCGGTGTCGATGGTAGAAAACCATATCATGTATATGCTGCCATTTAGAAAAAAGAAAAGAACAAAAACGCTCTGTTCCGCATGCCAGACCCAAAATGAGTTTGAAAAGGGAACGATAACGCCCGGAAAACCGGCTGTCTGTCCATCATGCGGGGCGAAATGTACCGTAAAACGTGTAGATTATGAAAATCAGAATCCCGTTACGGGTTACAGATTTTCTAAAGAAGTACTGCTGTTTCAAAAAATTGATGATGAATTTTGTGAAAGACATTTTACCCTTACATATCATGCAGATATTAATGGAGAGCATACGGATATGGTTGAAATAGGCAGGATATTTTATCCGGCAGGCAGTTTCTCACCGGACTGGAAAGGAGATCCTGAAACTGTAAAAGATAAAAAGCGGAGTACATATTTTAACAAATATAATCCGTGGACCGGAGAGATATTTTGGGATGACAGGAATCTTTCAGGAGGTTCAGTTATTGTTCTCAGAAATGGTCCTGTTTATACCAGAAATATAACAAAAAAGATGTTTGAGGGGACAAGATACCAGTATTGTGCAATGGAGCTGGTCAAAAGCAGGATGAGCATTACACCCATTGATTATTTGAAAAAATATGACAGAATGCCGCAGGCAATGGAGATGTTCGTAAAAATGGAAATGTATCGTATGGCGGCAGGGCTTTCACTGTATGATTTTAATGGAGATGGGAAACCGTGGGAAAGACTGGGAATTTCGAAAAAAAACTTTAACCGACTGCGGCATATCAACGGAGGGCGCAGGGCATTAAACTGGATGCGCTATGAAGATGGTACTGGAAAAACTGTGGATGATGAAACCATAAAATTTTTTGAGAGAGAGTCTATTGATCCTGATGATATAAGCTTTGTGATGGACAGGATGAGTGGACGGCAGATCATGAACTGCATTACCCGGCAGCACAGACAGAGAAAGACAGACACAAAGGAAATCTTGCGTCTGTGGAGAGATTATCTGTCAATGGCTTCACGGATGAAGATGGATGTGCAGAAAGAGATCGTATACAAACCTGCAGATATAAAACAGGCACATGATGACTTAGTGAAGCTGTGCGACAACAGAAATGTGATGAAGCGTGCCGACGAGATTGTCCAGAAGTATCCAGATGTAGATGATATCCTGTGGTCCATAAGAGAGAAATATGAGTACAGCGATGACAAATACGCAGTCGTAGTTCCAAAGAAGATTGAAGATATCATATATGAGGGACGGGCGCTGGGACATTGCCTTGATAAGAGTGACATCTATTTCGACCGCATACAGAGGCGGGAATCGTTCATTGTCTTTCTTCGCAGGATGGATGATATTAAAAAACCATATTATACAATGGAAATTGAACCAGATGGCACAACAAGGCAGAAAAGAACGACAGGGGACAGACAGGATAAAGATTTTCAGGAAGCAGTATCGTTCATTCGGAAATGGCAGGGGGAAGTCAAAAAGCGTCTTGACAGGAATGACAAGAATCTGGCTGCACAGTCCGCAAAACTGCGGGAAGAGGAATTTAAAGAGCTGCGGAAGAATCAGACAAAGGTGTGGCATGGCATGCTTGCCGGAAAGCTGCTGGCAGATGTGCTTGAAGCAGATCTCATGGTAGCCAGTGAGCATTAAAGGAGGGCAATAGATGGCAAAGAAGCGGAAAGCAAGGGAACCAGTAGCAAAAATTAGAACCTATCTAAAATATGGATTTGCAAATACAAGGATTGAAAGTTATTACTGTCCCAGATGCAGGCATTTATTGAACGCCGGTCCAGATTACCAGCCAAGATATTGTGACCAGTGCGGGCAGCGGGTTGGATTTGACAAGGTTATCTGGAAAGAGCCAGAGACAATCGGATATGTAGAGGGGAGGTATGGGGGATGAACCGCTCTAAAATTGAATGGTGTGACCATACTTGGAATCCCATCACTGGGTGCCGGCATAATTGTCCATACTGTTACGCCAGAAAAAATATTGCCAGATTCTCAGGAGACGCAAGACTGAACAGGATGGCAAAAATGGATTATTGTATGGAAAGTGCAGCGGACGGTTCAGGTGAGGTATATTCTCTTGATGGTCCGATGCTGAATGAAACAGGAAAACCATTAATATATCCTTTTGGTTTTGAGCCTACATACCACCGCTACAGGCTGGATACGCTGGACAAACTTAAAATGGGGAACAATATCTTTGTGGGGGCAATGACGGACATGTTTGGTGCATGGGTACCAGACCAGTGGATCAAAGAAGTGTTTGCAGAATGTGTAAAAAGACCAATACATAATTACTTGTTTCTCACAAAGAATCCAGCGAGGTATTGTGAATATGGTGTTCCTGTTTTAGATAACATGTGGTATGGAACCACCATTACAGGAGAAACAGAAACGAGTCTGTTTCATTATCTTTCGGCGTTCTGCAACACATTTATAAGTATTGAACCCCTGCTGGAAGCTCTGAAACCAGCAGAAAATACTGTGATGTTCCAGCAGGTCAAATGGGTAATCATTGGGGCAGAGACAGGGCGCCAAAAAAATAAGGTTATTCCAGAGGCGGATTGGGTCAGGGAGATTGCTGCGGAAGCGGACAAGTATGGTGTCCCGGTATTTATGAAAGATAGTTTGATTTCTGTGATTGGGGAAGAAAACATGCGCCGGGATTTTCCAAAGCAGCTCCAAAAGAACAGGTTGAGCCCGAAGATGGCTGAAAAACTTTATGGTGTATGTGCAAGATGCAGCACAAAATTGAGGAAAAGTGATATGATTGCACTTCTGGCAAGGCAAAAGCGGGGAGAACAGCCGAAGCAGTTTGGATTCGTGTGCTGGGACTGCTTTGGACCATTTTGCAGGGAACTTGATGCAGATATGCCGTTTAAAAGATCACAGGAAGGAGCCGGGGAATGAAAATTGATAAGGCAGAGTTGTCCCAAAAAATTAAAAAGTTAAAAAATATCGTTCCGGTAAAAACATACAAGACAGAAATACAGGGTATATTGGTACAAAATGGCTATATGACCGCCAGCAACACAGAACTGACTGTAAAGGCAAAGACGGAGGAGGCAGAGAAGGAATCCTTTGTTATACCGTTAAAAGCGTTCGATTTAATCAACAACCTGCCCAATGGAGAAGTTGAGATTACAGCAGGTCAGAATAATGGTGCATATATCATATCAATTAGGGCAGCAAAGATAAAAAATAAGTATCAGGTTACAGATCCGGCTTTATTCCCGCTTCCACAGACAGATTTTGACAGTGGGGAAGAGTTCCTGATTGACAGCGAATTACTCCTTACATCTATGAAGCGTGTGTCCTATGCGGTTGCGGCAAATGCGGGGAATCCAATTCTAAAAGCGCTGTATCTTCATGCAGAAGATGGGATGCTGAATTTTGTCGGTTCTGATTCGCATGTGCTGGCATGGGACAAAGTCGCGTTTGATGGGAATTTTAAACTGTTAATTCCAAAAGCAGCGATTGAGAAACTGACTGCAATAGGAATCAGTGGTAAAGTATGTATCCGGCACAGCAAAGCAAGTGCAGTGTTTGTCAGTGAAGGTTATGAGATACACACAAGAATTATGGAAGGAGAGTATTTAAGATATCAAAGTATATTTAAAGAGTTCCGCCTACATACAGTGATTTCCAGAGTGGAGCTGCTGGAAGCTATGACAAGAGCGAAGATGTGTACAGAAGAAAAGTGCCCGGTAAAGTTCACTATGGAAGGCGACACACTGAACCTGAGCATTAAGGACAGGATGACAGACTACGATGAAACGCTTGACTTACAGGAGGAACTGCCTGAGTCATTGACAATAGCGTTTGATGCGGGGCTGGTGTTAGAGACATTGAGGGCATTTGATTGTGACAATGTAGGGCTTTCTTTTGAAAGTCCCAAAATGCCAATGACTGTAGAAGCTGAGGACAGTGATTTTAGAGCGGTTGTGCTGCCTGTGGCGATAAGTTAGCACCAGATGTCCTGAATGGACTCGTAGGAATATATATCACAAATACAACAGGGCGGCGGGTGCTGCCGTCCGGAAAGGAGTTCTTAATGGTAGATCATAAAAAAATGAAAGAAATGGACAGTCACTGGAAAGAGATCATGGATCTTGCAGAAAAGTATGGATTTATTGGACAGGCTATCGGAGGCACTGCTGTTCTGCTGACACATAAAAACCAGTTAGAGGCTGATGGAGAAGAAAAATATCTGCGTCGGCAGCGTTCATTATTCAAGTTAGAGATGGAGGTATTAAATGAGTGTACGGGAGATCGCAGAATTAGCAGTTGAAGCTTTGAAATACGATAGAGAAACTTATATGGAATTACTGCAAAATGAGAATTATGAAGAAATTACGTATTTGATAGCAGAATTTCTTGTACAAGAATAAGGATTTAGCAAATGGAAGAAATAATATTGCATCCATGCCATCCAGACTATTGCAATGAATGTATTTATCATGGTGGCGATTTTGGGAATTGTCTGAGTGAGGATTATAACAAACATATCTATGAGGTGAATTGTGTGTGGCATTACTGCCCATATAAACATAAGAGAAAACAAGAAAGTGAATGTGAAGAGTAAGGATTTGGAGGTGATAATTTGATTTTGGGATGTATGACTGAATTGCCCTGTCCGTACCAAAAAGATTTTGATGGGGTAGAGCATTGTTTGAAAGAGGAAGGTAATTGCGAATATCAGATGTTAAACAGCGAAGATAAGAAAAAAGCAAGACCAAGACTTACAGCGAAGGACAGTCAGGGGTATTGGTCACTGAAAGGTGTACTATGGGAATCTTTGTGTGAAGGGCAGGTAATTACGAAAAATATACAACAGCGATTAACAGGGGCATTGTGCAAATTAAAGGATTATGAAGATACAGGCTATAGCCCGGAGAATGTGGAACATCTCAGATATATCTTGGAAGATGCGGTAAAGGAACTGGAAAAATGCCAGGGGCAGACAGAACTGACAAAAGAAATCTGGCATTATTTAAGAGCGTATTGATAAATAAGGATTTGCCGGACGAACAGGCGTTACCGCTGATGAAAGAAAAGATTGATACGTTAGACTGGACGGAGGCAATTATCGTATACATTGATTTGCCGGAAACGATTTTAAGGGAGGTATAGCATGGGAAACAGACCGATTATTTTTGTAAACACAGATGATTATCCTATGTTTTGCGACAATAGATGTGCAAATACAGAGTGTAGCAGACACATATCAAAATTGTATCAGCATAGCGGAGGGGCAAAGATAAGCAAGCTAAGGGATACCGAGGATTGCGAGGGTTACATATCAAGGCGAAAAAAGACTATGCAGGAAATAAAGCAGATTTAAATGGAGTATGTAAGCTAGAGTATGGAAACTGAAGAAGTGAACTATTACAAGCCCCGTTTTGCAAGATGGATAAAATCCAATAAATGGGACAGCATTGCAGAAAGATTATCTGATGCATATATGGAAATAATCACGATGGTAATGAATGCGGAAAAAGATGGAGATTGTAGTTGGATAATATGGAGTAATTGTGATTATGTTCTCAACAGGATAAGAAATATAAGTAAGGAATTATGATTTGGCTTGAATAATCGAGCAAATAAGGATTTAAGTAAATAGAAAGGAGCCAGCCTCCGGCCGGGGCAACATGCGCATGGGCTTCTTGAAAAAATGAGCGAACAGTACAGAAGTAGAGTATATACAGACAGACCAGATTATGCGGACTTTGACGCGCCAGAAAAATTTCAGGCAATAATAAGTATTATCGCCAAAAGATTAAGGGAACATCCAAAGGCAATTTGCTCATATTCTGGTGGGGCAGATAGTGACATCTTGATTGATCTTATCGAAAGAACGAGAGCTGTATTCAGCCTTCCACCAGTCAAATATGCATTTTTTAATACCGGATTGGAGATGAGGGCAACAAAAGATCATGTCAAGTCAACTGCAGAAAAGTATGGAGTGGAAATAGAAGAGGTTAGACCAAAGGTAAATATTGTTAATGCCACAAGAAAGTATGGTGTACCGTTTGTGTCTAAAATCATGTCCGCAGGGCTGGAAGGGTGGCAAAAGAAAAATATTCCATTAAGTATTGCAGAGGAATATGAAGAAGCAGAAGATAAGGCTGCAAAACGAAAAGAACTGAAAGGACGGTATCCGGGGTGTGAGACCACAATAAATTTCTTGTGCTGCTGTAATTCTGCCGGGGAGCCAAGACCAAATATCCAGCTTGTCATTAATTCTTCAAAGTATATGTTGGATTTCATCCGGGAATGCCCGCCGCATTTCCAGATCAGTGCACAATGCTGCGATTACTGTAAAAAACAGGTGGCGCACAGTGTCCAAAAAGATTATGGGATGATAATCACTGGTGAGCGCAGAGACGAGGGTGGAATGAGATCGGTTCCGCGCAAAGACAATACAGCATTATGTTTTACAGAAACAAGCAGTGGACAATACCGCCTGCGACCTTTGTATTATGTATCAGACAGAGATAAGACTTGGTACAAAGAATATTATGGCATTCAGTACTCTGACGCGTATGAAGTCTATGGATTAACAAGAACAGGGTGTTGCGGCTGTCCGATTTCATATAAGGCGACTGATGACTTGGAGCTGATTCGTCCATATGAACCAAACGTTGTGAAAGCTGCATGGAATATCTTTGGTAAAAGCTATGAATACCGCAAAAAGTATAATGAATATAAAGCCTACAAAGAAAATGAAAGAAAAAAACGAGAAAGTGTTATAGATGGGCAATTAGAATTGCTTGATTTTATTGAAGGCTAATTTAAGACCGATAAAGGTCAACTAAACTGAAATTTAGAAAGGAGTGAATAAAACGAAATACTTGTTTATGCTGGTAACTAAGGATAAATATGAGCTGCCTTTAGCAGTAGCAGATACAAGGAAGGAACTGGGGAAAATGCTTGGAGTAAGTCCAGTTACAATAGCAAACAGTATCACAAGGGCAAGAAAAGATGGACACAAAAGTAAATACGTTCGAGTTGAGTTTCCCGATAATGATATTGACTAAGGAGGCAGGGATGAATTGTAAAATATGCGGCAGAGTCCTGAAAAATACTACGAGCCAACAGATGGGATATGGACCAGTCTGTTATAGAAAGATGTTTGGTAATAGTATATTTGTAAGAAACAGAGAACGCAGAACGTTAAAGCAGCGAGATACAACGGCAGGTGATAGTACATATTGTCGGATTCCGGGACAGATGAAAGTAGATGATTACCTGCAGTCTGACGGAAAAACATAGTAAAGGAGAGTGCTTTCGCAACCCTCCTACCAGACAGAATCATTATATCACAATCCTGTCTGGATTGGAAGCAAAATTTAGGAGGGATACAGGGTTGTTTCACGAAGGCTTCCAAACGACATCATTTATTATGAACTTGCTGTCAGTCTGTTCGGAATCTGGACATCCTGCCGCCTTCACAGCTTTTTTTCTTTTCA
>Ga0137308_101587_pt1 | contig 20726 bp, 14 predicted proteins | sample Inofrocosms_June_FD_97181 | JGI IMG/M metagenome (GOLD analysis project Ga0137308, IMG submission 97181) | Mouse cecal microbial communities from Vienna, Austria - N-Acetylneuraminic and N-Acetylglucosamine D2O microcosms_June | ecosystem: Host-associated > Mammals > Digestive system > Large... | reverse complement strand
AAAGGCTGGTTCAGGACTACCCCTGGCTCCAGGAAATCTACGAGGAGATCGCCATGCTGCGCCATAGACCAGAGGAGGTGCTGGGGATGTTTTCGGAGGCATTGAGGATACTGGACCAGAACACAGTGAAATATATGATTGAGGAATTGCAGAAGCAGCTGGAAGAGAAGGCATCTATCATAAAAGAGAAGGAAGCAGAGAAAGCATTCATCATAAAAGAAAAGGATGCAGAGAGAGCTTCCATTATAAAAGAAAAGGATGCAGAAATAGCAGAATTGAAAAAACAGCTGGAAGCCATCCATTCAGGCTGAGCAGAAAGAAAAGAACTCCCCTGTCCAGTGGACTATAGCAATCATGTGTGACACTATCGCCAGGAAGTTCAGAGTTGCATTTCAGCCAAATTTTTTGTATACTATCCTCATTGGAAAAGGAGGCATGTATTCGTGGCAACAACTAACAAGAGAAAGACAACCGGAAAGGGTGGCAAAGGAACCAGAAAATCCAGAAAGAACGAGGTGCAGGCTCCGCTACCGCAGGAGGAAGGGTTTCTCTACGCGGAAGCGATGATCATCTTATCTTTTGCCCTGGCAGTGCTGTTATTTTTGAGTAACTTTCATTTGTGTGGCATTGCCGGGGATTTTTTGCGCGGCGTGCAGCTGGGATTATTTGGCTCTATGGGATTCCTTGCCCCTCTGCTGTTGTTTGTAGGGACAACCTTTTATATGTCCAACCAGGGGAATCCGGCGGCGATCCGCAAGCTGGTGGCCTCGGTGGTGGCGTTTCTCATGCTTTGCGGGTTTCTCCAGCAGTTCTTTGGGGCGAAGCCCATAGACGGGACAAAATTTCTGGAATATTATGAGCTGTCTTCAGCCGAGGGGCGGGGAGGCGGCCTGGTGGGCGGTCTGATCTACGGTGGCCTGTCGTCGGTGATGGGCGGGATCGGAGCATTTCTGGTAGAAGTGGTGTGCTTTTTGATCAGCGCCGTATGCATCACAGAACGCTCTCTGGTAAAGGCAGTGAAGACACGCTCGGATGCAGCCTACCAGTACGCCAGGGAAGATATGGACCGCAGGAAGGAGCAGCATGCCAGACGGCAGGAAGAGCAGAGACGCCTGCGGGAGGAACAGCGTGTACGGGGGGTGAATCTGAACTCTGCAGATTTATCGGCTTCGGCTTATCCGGATGGGGAATGGATGGAAGAGACCGGCGGCATGTATGAGGACGATTATATCGACGATGATTATATAGAAGACGACTATGCCGGAAATGATTACGCAGAAAATGATTATGTAGAGGACGATTTGGCAGAAGGCGATGAGCCGGAATTCCAGAGGACGGACAAAAAGGGCTCTGGCCAGCCGGATTCAAAAACAGGGAAAAGAAGATCCGCCCGTCAGGAGAAAGAGGCGGGAGGCAGGAAATCTGCCCGGACAGAGCCGGAAAAGGAATCAGGGCCTGGTCCGGCAGATATATTTACCGGGACTATTTCGCCGTCAATGGAATATGATGATGAAGAGGAAGATACGGCGCCCTTTTATGAGGAACCGGAGGATCTGGCAGCTTCGGCCCAGAGGCTGGTGGCTTCCGGGATCGGAAGCTATATGGATTCTGGACAGGGATGGCAGGATGGAGCTGACAGGATGGCTCCTGTAAGCCGTTTCCTGGATGATGTGGAGGGAGAGGACGACGGATTCCGGATTCCGGTGACACCCGGGAACCGGCGGATGGAACCAGTAGAGATGAAAGACTCCGGGCCGGAGATTCCGATCCGCATGGGCGGCAGGAGTCCCAGGCAGGAGACAGAAGCTCTGGGACAGAACCAGGAGTCAGGCAGTGTCCGTCCGGGGATGGAGACGGACGGTACAGGACGGTCCCGGGAGCAGGGAAGCTTCCGCCAGACAGGTTCAGCCGAAAGCAGCCGGAGCCAGGGGATGGGCCTCCCTTACCGGACTGCAGAACCAGCCGGTTCAGACAGGAGCCGTGAGGAGCTCTGGTCAGAGGATGAGGACGATTCCGGGGATATCCTGGATATCTCTGCTTATATGCCGGAGTCAGTCAGACCCGGACGGGGTATGGCTGTGGGAGTGGATGCTTACATGCCGGAACCGGCAGATGCCGGCCGTTCCCAGTCAGCCGGTATGACAGGAGCGGGAGCGGGCAGGACGGAAGCGTCAGGCGTATCCGGGAGCCCCTCGGCCGGTATAGCTTCCTGTATGCCCCAAAAGGCCCAGGCCGCGCCATCCGGCAGCATTTCTGTGGTAGAAGATGATTCCGGATTTTATGACGGAGAGCAGCCTTATACCAGGGGGCAGTCTTATAACGGAGAGCAGCCTTATACCAGGGGGCAGTCTTATGACAGAGGACAGTCCTATAAAGGTCAGACCTATACCCGGGCTTCCTCGTATGATGCAGACCTGCCGGATGATGATCCATTTGACACTGGCCAGCCGGACTACATGGCCGGTGACGGCACCTTCTCGATTCCGGAAGAGCCTAAGCGGGTGGTGACAGCCACCGGCAAGGTCATCGAGACGGACACAGAGATGCTTAAAAAGCGGATTGAGAGGAAACGCCAGGAGACGGCGGCGGATGAGGACGGGGAAGCCAGTGTCCAGCAGCAGATTCAGGAGAAGCAGGAGGAACCCAGGAAGGAATACATTTTCCCCTCCCTGGACCTTCTGAAGAAAGGCCCCCGAAATGCAGGCGGCCATTCTGATAAGGAATACCGGGAGACGGCCATCAAGCTCCAGCAGACCCTTCGGGACTTTGGAGTGGGGGTCACGGTTACCAATATCAGCTGCGGCCCGTCTGTGACCCGCTATGAGCTTCATCCCGAGCAGGGCGTGAAGGTGAGCCGGATCGTTGGGCTGACAGATGATATCAAGCTGAGCCTTGCCGCGGAGGACATCCGGATCGAGGCGCCGATTCCCGGAAAGTCAGCCGTGGGGATCGAGGTGCCCAACAAGGAGAATACTACCGTCTATCTGCGTGATCTTCTGGAAGCGGACAGCTTTCAGCAGAACAGTTCCAGTCTGGCCTTTGCGGTGGGCAAGGATATCGGAGGCCAGCCGGTGGTGACAGATATTGCCAAGATGCCCCACCTTCTGATCGCCGGAGCCACAGGATCAGGTAAATCTGTGTGCATCAATACCCTGATCATGAGTATTATCTTCAAGGCAAGCCCGGATGACGTGAAGCTGATCATGGTGGATCCAAAGGTGGTGGAGCTGAGTGTCTACAACGGCATCCCCCATCTGCTGATCCCGGTGGTGACGGATCCCAAGAAGGCCTCCGGCGCCCTGAACTGGGCAGTAGCAGAGATGATGGACCGGTACAAGAAATTTGCAGAATACAATGTCCGCAATATAAAGGGCTACAATGCCAGGGTGGAAGCCCTGGGGGATATCCATGATCCTGACAAACCTAAAAAGCTGCCTCTGATCGTCATTATCGTGGATGAGCTGGCAGACCTGATGATGGTGGCTGCCGGAGAGGTGGAGGATGCCATCTGCCGTCTGGCCCAGCTGGCCCGTGCAGCAGGCATCCACTTAGTCATTGCCACCCAGAGGCCCTCGGTCAATGTTATCACCGGCCTGATCAAGGCCAATGTCCCCTCCAGGGTGGCATTTGCCGTATCCTCGGGTGTGGATTCCCGTACCATCATCGATATGAATGGTGCGGAAAAGCTCCTGGGCAAGGGAGATATGCTGTTCTATCCGGCAGGCTATCCCAAGCCCCAGCGGGTTCAGGGAGCCTTTGTTTCAGACTCGGAGGTTCAGGCAGTGGTGGACTTTTTGACAGAGCAGGGACTGACAGCCTCCTACAGCCCGGATATAGAGCGGCAGATGAGCGTGGCGCCTGCTGCCGCCCAGCCGGAGGCAGGAGACGGACGGGATGAATATTTCTGTCAGGCAGGAAAATTCATCATCGAGAAAGAGAAGGCATCCATCGGCATGCTCCAGCGTATGTTCAAGATCGGCTTCAACCGGGCGGCCCGAATCATGGACCAGCTTTCCGAGGCCGGGGTCGTGGGACCGGAGGAGGGCACTAAGCCCAGACGGATCCTTATGACCATGGAGGAGTTCGAAGCCATGATGGAAGAGCAGTGAGAAAATGCTTCCGTCAGGCCGTGCATCAGGGATCAGCCGGAACATGGCGGATTCCGGAATCGGACACAGATGTATGGACGGAGAAATTTCTGAAAATGCATAGATCCATAAACGTGCTCTCGCAGGATTACCTGTTTTATGAATCCTGGGAGTACATCAGCAAGCAATATAAGGAGGAAGGGCACAGATGAAAACAGATATTCAGATTGCACAGGAAGCAGAGCTGCGCCACATTAAGGAGGTTGCGGCGGACTACGGGATCCAGGAGGATGATCTGGAAATGTACGGTAAGTACAAGACCAAGCTGTCCGACCAGCTGTGGCAGCAGGTGAAGGACCGGCCGGACGGGAAGCTGGTCCTGGTAACCGCCATCAATCCCACACCGGCCGGTGAAGGGAAGACGACTACCAGCATCGGTCTGGCGGATGCCTTAAAGCTTCTGGGAAAGAAGACTATGCTGGCTCTGCGGGAGCCGTCCCTGGGGCCATGCTTTGGGATCAAAGGGGGCGCAGCCGGCGGCGGGTATGCCCAGGTGGTGCCCATGGAGGATCTGAACCTGCATTTTACAGGGGATTTCCATGCCATCACATCGGCCAACAACCTGCTGGCGGCACTTCTGGATAACCATATCCAGCAGGGCAACGTTCTTCAGATTGATCCCCGGCAGGTGCTGTGGAAACGGTGCATGGATATGAATGACCGTGTTCTGCGCAACATTGTGGTGGGACTTGGAAGCAAGATGGACGGTGTGGTCCGGGAGGATCATTTCGTCATCACAGTGGCATCGGAGATCATGGCCATCCTCTGTCTGGCAGAGGATATGAAGGATCTGAAAGAACGTCTGGGAAGGATCATTGTGGCTTACAATTACGCAGGGGAGCCGGTTACAGCTGCCAAGCTGAACGCGGTGGGTGCTATGGCGGCTCTTTTAAAGGATGCCATCAAGCCCAACATGATCCAGACCCTGGAACATACAGGTGCCCTGGTTCACGGAGGACCTTTTGCCAATATCGCCCACGGCTGCAACAGCGTGCGGGCTACCAGGACGGCCTTAAAGCTTGCAGATATCGTGGTGACGGAGGCAGGTTTCGGCGCGGATCTGGGCGCGGAGAAATTCCTGGATATTAAGTGCCGGATGGCCGGACTGAAGCCGGACGCGGTGGTGCTGGTAGCTACCGTGCGTGCCCTCAAGTACAATGGGGGCGTGGCCAAAGGGGATCTTGGCACGGAGAATCTGGAGGCTCTCAAGAAAGGGATAGTGAATCTGGAGAAGCATATCGAGAATATCCAGAAGTTCGGTGTTCCGGTGGTGGTGACCCTCAATTCCTTTATCAGCGACACAGAGGCAGAGTATGAGTATATCCGCGGCTTCTGTGAGGAGCGGGGCTGCGAGTTCGCCCTCTCCCAGGTCTGGGCCAAAGGCGGCCAGGGCGGAGAAGCTCTGGCAAGGAAGGTGCTGGATACCCTGGATAACAAGGAGAGTCATTATCACCCTGTTTATCCGGATGAGATGAGCCTCTCTGATAAGATCCATACCATTGCCACAGAGATCTACGGCGCCAGCGGCGTCACCTATGCACCGGCTGCCGAGAAGGCTCTGGCCAGGATCGAGGCCATGGGCTTTGGCAATATGCCGGTATGTATGGCCAAGACCCAGTACTCTCTGTCAGATGACCAGACAAAGCTTGGCCGTCCGGAGAACTTCACCGTCAATGTCCGCGACGTCTATGTGTCTGCCGGAGCAGGCTTTGTGGTAGCCCTGACCGGAGCCATCATGACCATGCCGGGACTTCCCAGAAAACCGGCGGCAGACGGGATTGACGTGGATGAGGATGGTATGATTACAGGACTGTTCTGACAGGACTGGCGGATCCTGGCGTGCCTGAATATTAAGTATGTCTGTATTGAGAGGATGTGTCTGAATATTAAGTATATCGGACTGAAAGGATGTTCCTATGTTAAAGGATTGGCTGCTGGGACTTTCCTGCACAGTGGTGCAGGGCAGTCTGGAAGTGGAAGTAGAGGAAGTTGTATATGATTCGAGAAAGGCAGCGCCGGGGGCTGTGTTTATCTGCATGGCAGGCTCTCGTGTGGATTCCCACCGGTTTATCCCGCAGGTCCTGGAGGCAGGGGTAAAGGTGCTGGTGGTGGAGCATCCGGTGGAGGCGCCAAAGAATGTGACAGTGGTTCAGGTGGACAATGGAAGGGTGGCCCTGGCGTATCTTTCTTCCGCCCGTTTCGGGCACCCGTCCCGGAAGCTGACTATGATTGGGGTTACCGGGACCAAGGGCAAGACTACCACCACCCATATGATCCGCACCATACTGGAGACTGCGGGCCATAAGACAGGGATGATCGGGACCAACGGCGTGTTCATCGGACAGGAGCATTATCCTACCATGAATACCACCCCTGAGTCCTATGAGCTTCATAAGTATTTTGCCAGGATGGCCGGGGAGGGCTGCGGGTTCTGTGTCATGGAGGTGTCTTCCCAGGCATTTAAGATGCACCGGGTGGACGGGATCTTGTTTGACTATGCCTTATTTACCAATATCTCCCCGGACCACATCGGGCCGGATGAGCATGAGAGCTTTGAAGAATACCTTTACTGCAAGAGCCGGATCTTCACCCAGTGCCGTCATGCCCTGGTGAATGTGGATGATGAGCATGTGGAGGCTGTGACAAAGGATATCCCCTGCCGGTGGGAGGGCTTTGGCCTGGAGCATCCGGCCCAGTATCAGGCGGAGGAGATCCGCTATGTGTCAGAGCCTGACTTTGTGGGAATCGAATTCAATATGGCAGTGCATGGTCTGGCTGGAAGGAATATTTCCGGGGATCCGGCTCAGGCTGCAGGAAAGGTGTCTGACAGTGCAGATACCGGCGTGCCGCAGGAGAGGCAGCCCGGGGATGCCCAGGCTGTGTCAAAGGGGCAGTCTGCGGATGTCCTCAGAATACCAGTACGGGTCAGTGTGGCAGGCAGATTCAATGTGTACAATGCCCTGGCATCGGCGGCTTTCTGTATTCTGGCGGGGGTTCCCGAGGAGAAGGTACGCCATGCCCTGGAGCATATCCGCGTCAATGGCCGGATGGAGGTGGTGTATACCTCCGAAACATGCAGTGTGATCGTGGACTATGCCCACAACGCGGTCAGCATGGAAAGCCTTTTAAAGACTCTCCGGGAGTATCATCCCAAGCGTCTGGTGTGTGTCTTTGGCTGTGGCGGCAACCGGTCTAAGGACCGGCGGTATTCCATGGGGGAGATCGCCGGGAAGCTGGCGGATTTCTCTATCATTACGGCAGACAATTCCCGGTTCGAGAAGGTGGAGGATATCATTGCCGATATCCGGGGAAGCATCCAGAAAACCGGCGGAGAGTTCCTGGAGATCCCTGACCGGCGGGAGGCCATTGCCTACAGCATCACCCACGCCAGACAGGGGGATATGATCGCGGTCATCGGAAAAGGGCATGAGGACTACCAGGAAATAGAGGGAGTCCGTTATCCTTTCCTGGACCGGCAGGTGGTGGAGGAAGTAGTCGCGGCGATGGCCGGCTGTGGACATTTTCCCGGGGCCGCTTCAGAGGGGCCAGATTGCAGCATAAATGTTGCCAGAGAAAAATACCATATTTAGAAAAGAGATTTGGAAATGGAACAGATGACAGTAAATGATGTGGTGAAGGCGGCAAAAGGCAGACTTCTGTGCGGGGATAAAAATCTCCCGCTGCTACATATCAGTATTGATTCCCGGAATGTAAATGAGGGGGATCTGTTTGTGCCTCTGATCGGGGAGCACAGCGATGCCCATGCATATCTGGGGCAGGCCCTTTCTCTGGGGGCGGCGGCGGTTCTTACCAGTGAACATGACCAGATGGAGGATACCCATGCCTGGATCCGGGTGGAGGATACCAAAAAAGCCCTCCAGGCCGTGGGCGCCTATTACCGGGACCGTCTGACACTGCCGCTGGTGGGGATCACCGGCAGTGTAGGCAAGACCACCACCCGTGAAATGATAGGGGCGGCTCTGTCTGCCGGATACCGTGTCTACAAGACGCCGAAGAATCTTAACAGCCAGGTGGGTGTCCCCCTGACCCTTTCAGAGATTACCCCTGAGGATGAGATCGGGGTCCTGGAGCTGGGGATGAGCATGGCAGGGGAGATGACGGTGATCGCCGGTATCGCCCGTGTGGATGCGGCCGTCATCACAAATGTGGGGATCACCCATATCGAGCAGCTGGGTTCCCGGGAAAATATCTACCGGGAGAAGCTGGCCATCCAGGACGGAATGAGGGAGGACGGTATCCTGTTCCTTAATGGAGATGATCCTTTGCTGGGGCAGACAAAGGCCAGGGGAGGACGCCGGACCATCTATTTCGGAACCGGAGAAAACAGTGATTACCGGGCAGAGGATATCCGTCTGGAGGAGGGGTATCCCGTATTTACAGCCGTGTGCGGGAGTGACAGGATCCCTGTAAGGCTGGGAGTCATGGGACGCCACAATGTGGTCAATGCAATGGCGGCCCTGGCTGTGGCAGATGCTTACCAGGTGCCTCTTGCCGCGGCAGCAAAGGCTCTGGAGGGCTTTGAGGGTTTCCAGAACCGCCAGGAGAAGTATGAGAGGAACGGAATCACCATCATTGATGACACTTACAATGCCAGTCCGGTATCCATGCTGGCGGAGCTGGAGGTCCTGGAGTCCATGAAGCAGGCCTCAAGGCGGATCGCGGTTCTGGCGGATATGAAGGAGCTGGGGCCGGATGGGGCGGCTTACCACAGACAGATCGGAGAGTGGCTGTCCGTGCATCCGCCGGATATGCTCTTTACCCTGGGAGAGCTGGCCGGGGAAATCGAGGCGGCTGCTGTAAAAGGGGGCCGGACTCTGGTCCGGTATCATTTTGACCAGGAGGACAGGGAAGGGCTTTATGAGAAGCTGGTGTCAGTCTTAAAGCCAGGGGACTGTGTGATGCTGAAAGGCTCCAACAGTATGAAGCTGGGGGAAGTGGCCTCCAGACTTGTGGAGTATGAATCCGGAGTTGACAGTCCCGGGAAAACCGGGACTGTTGCGGCAGAGTAACCGTCGCGGCATTAATTCTTCGGCAAAAAACAGAAATCTTATGCAAAGAAAAAGGGAGAAGCAGGAAAACCTATGGCCGTTCAATATGCCAGTATTATCATAGACATTTCCCATGAAAACGTAGATCGTGTGTTCCAGTACCGGATCCCGGACAGCTTGTTGTCCCAGGTACAGGTGGGAACCCAGGTCTGCGTTCCTTTTGGTTCCGGAAACCGTCAGAGAACCGGGTATGTGGTGGATATCACCGACCGGGCGGACTATGACGAGAGCCGGATCAAGGAGGTGGCCGAGGTGATCCCGGAGAGTGTGACGGCGGATTCCCGTCTGATCCGGCTGGCCTGGTGGATGAAGGAGCGCTATGGCTCCACCATGAACCAGGCATTAAAGACCGTGCTTCCGGTCAGGCGCAGGGTACGTGCCCGGAACAGGGAGGTGGTCCGTTCCCTGGTGCTGGAGGAGGGGGTGTCAGGAGACGTGCCGGAGGAGAATGTGGCAGAGCCGCCCGTTTCCCTGAACCGGGAGCAGGCGGCTGTGGCGGAGATGTTCCGGTCCGACTACGACCGGGGGATCCATATGCCTGTCCTGATCCACGGGATCACCGGAAGCGGCAAGACCGAGGTCTACATGGCCATGATCGATCATGTGCTCTCCCAGGGGCGTCAGGCCATTGTGCTGATCCCGGAGATCGCCCTGACCTACCAGACGGTCATGCGGTTCTACAAAAGATTCGGAAGCCGCATCTGCGTCATGCATTCCCGGCTGTCGGCAGGGGAGCGGTATGACCAGTTTGAACGGGCCAGACGGGGGGAGACGGACATTATGATCGGCGCCCGGTCCGCGCTCTTTGCTCCCTTTGCGAATCTGGGGCTGATTATCATCGACGAGGAGCATGAGGGGGCCTACAAGAGCGAGGGGACACCCCGGTACCATGCCAGGGAGGTGGCCGAGGAACTGGCCCGGATACATGAGGCCCAGCTGATTCTGGGATCAGCCACCCCCTCCCTGGAGGCCTACAGCAGAGCCCGGGCAGGGATCTACAGGCTCTACAGGCTCACCGGACGGGCAGGAGGCGGCAGTCTGGCGCAAACCGAGGTGGTGGATCTGCGGGAGGAGATGAAGCAGGGGAACAAGTCCATCTTCAGTCTCCGGCTCCAGCAGCTGATCCGGGAACGGCTGGACAAGGGAGAGCAGACCATGCTTTTCATGAACCGCAGGGGCTATGAGAATTTCGTTTCCTGCCGCAACTGCGGGGAGGCTGTGAAATGTCCCCACTGCGATGTGTCCATGACCCTCCACAACAGGAACCGGCTGGTGTGCCATTACTGTGGACATACCATCCCCCTGCCAAAGCACTGTCCTTCCTGCGGCTCTGCCTATCTGGCAGGCTTTGGCACCGGTACCCAGAAGATCGAGGAGCTGACAAGGCAGATGTTCCCCCAGGCCAGGATCCTGCGCATGGATCTGGACACCACCTCCAGAAAGGGCGGACATGAGACAATTCTCTCGGCGTTTGCCAGAGGGGACGCGGATATCCTGATCGGTACCCAGATGATCGTCAAGGGCCATGATTTTTCCAGGGTCACCCTGGTGGGGATCCTGGCGGCGGATACCTCCCTGTATGCACCGGATTACCGCTGTGGGGAGCGCACCTTCCAGCTGCTGGTCCAGGCAGCGGGCCGGGCCGGGAGAAGTCAGCGCCCCGGTATCGCCGTGATCCAGACCTACATGCCGGAGCATTATTGTATCCGGACGGCTGCAAAGCAGGACTATGAGGAATTCTACCGGCAGGAGATGGGATTTCGCAGGCTCATGGCTTATCCGCCGGACTGCCATATGCTGGAGATCCTGATGACCGGGAAGGATGAGGAGCTTTTAAACCACATGATGGATCAGGTCTATCAGTCGGTGAACAAAAATTTCCAGGGGGCAATCCAGCTCATTGGCCCGGTACCGGCGGCAGTTTACAAAGTTAATGATATTTACAGAAAAATTTTATATATGAAACAGAGAAACTATGATATACTAATAAGAATCCAGACGTATATCCAGGACCGGTGGGATGAGACAGAGGCATGCAGGAAGCTGAACATTCAGTATGATTTCAGCTGACAGTGGGGATACACGGCGGCTGGAGGGCATCCGCCGGGGATATATGGAAAAAGGAAAGGGAACAGAGTATGGCGATTAGACAGATACGGACTATAGGAGATGAGATTTTATACAAAGAATGCAAGCCGGTGAAGGAGATTACGCCGCGGCTTGCGGAGCTGATCGACGATATGTTCGATACCATGTATGAGAGCAACGGTGTGGGACTGGCGGCACCGCAGGTGGGGATCCTCAAGCAGATCGTCACCATCGACGTGGACGACGGCAACCAGTATGTGCTGGTCAATCCGGAGATCCTGGAGGAGAGCGGCAGCCAGAGCGGCCAGGAAGCCTGCTTAAGCGTTCCGGGTAAGTCCGGGGTGGTCACCAGGCCCAACCATGTGAAGCTGCGTGCCTATGATGAGCATATGGAGCCCTATGAGCTGGAGGCAGATGAACTGCTGGCCCGCGCCATCTGTCACGAATGTGAGCATCTCCATGGCCATCTGTATGTGGAACGGGTGGAAGGAGAACTGATGGACGTGGAGGAAGAGGAGGATTAAATGCGGATCGTATTTATGGGAACACCGGATTTCTCCGTGCCGTCCCTGGAGAGTCTGATCGGGTCCGGCCACCAGGTGGTGGCGGTAGTGACCCAGCCGGATAAGCCAAAGGGACGGGGCAGGGAGATCCAGATGCCTCCGGTGAAGGAGGTGGCTTTGGCCCACCAGATTCCTGTCTACCAGCCGGTCCGGGCCAGGGATGAGGCATTTATCGCCCAGATGCGGGAGCTGGCGCCGGATGTGATGGTGGTCATTGCCTTCGGTCAGCTCCTGCCGGAGGAGCTTTTAAAGGTACCGGCATACGGATGTGTGAATATCCATGCTTCTCTGCTGCCCCGGTACCGGGGAGCCGCGCCCATCCAGTGGGCGGTGATCAACGGAGACCAGGAGACCGGCATCACCACCATGATGATGGAGGTGGGCATGGATACCGGCGATATGCTGGAGAAGCTGACAGTGAAGCTGGATGAGAAGGAGACAGGGGGCAGCCTTTTTGACCGTCTCAGTGTTCTGGGCGGGGAGCTGATTCTCTCCACCCTGGCAAAGCTTGAGGAGGGGACCCTGGTGAGGACGCCCCAGGATCATGAGAAGGCCACCTATGTGAAGAAGATCTCCAAGGAGTTCGGAAATATCGACTGGTCCAGGGAGGCGGTCGCCATTGAGCGTCTGGTCCGGGGGCTGAATCCCTGGCCCAGCGCCTATACCCGCTGTCAGGGGAAGATCTTGAAGATCTGGGAGGCCCAGGTGCTGGCGGACGAGGAGCCGGATGCGGGAAGGCTTCAGGGACAGCCGGGGATACAGGCAGAAGCGGCAGACCGAAAGGAGCCAGAGATGGAGGCAGAAGCGGCAGGCCGAAATGAGCCGGGGCTGCAGGCTGCCTGCGGTCAGATCCTGGAGGCTAGCGGCGATTCCCTGAAGGTGCAGACCGGAAAAGGGATTCTTAAGATCAACAGCCTCCAGCTGGAGGGAAAGAAACGGATGGATACGGCAGCGTTTCTGCGGGGCTTTAAGCTGGAGGCCGGCAGTGTGCTGGGCTGACGGTTCGGAAGAGTCTGACGGGGTTTTGCCTGCTTTTTTGTGTAAGCCGGCAGAGGCCCTGGTATGAAGTAAGAGGATGCCGGCAGCAGGAGCGCGTATTAGAAAGGAGCGGTAGCATATGCCTTATTACGGCGGATATTACGGGTTTGATCCTACATTGATTCTGGTTCTTATTGGAGCCGGCCTTTCCATGTGGACCTCCTGGGGAGTCAAAAGCACCTACAGCAGGTATTCCCAGGTGCGCAGCATGACGGGGATGACCGGGGCCCAGGTGGCCCAGACCATTCTGCGGTCCCAGGGGATCTACGATGTGACGGTGCAGTCGGTGGCCGGACAGCTGACGGATCACTATGATCCGCGGAGCAAGACGGTGAACCTTTCCCAGGCTGTGTACGGACAAAGCTCGGTGGCGGCCATCGGTGTGGCGGCCCATGAGTGCGGCCATGCCATCCAGGACAATGTGGGCTATTCCCCATTGCGGCTGCGGGCAGCCTTTGTACCCCTGGCTAATCTGGGGAGCAATCTGTCCTGGCCCCTGATCCTGATCGGTCTGTTCATCGGGATGACGCCCTTTATCGAGATTGGGATCTGGATGTTCGTGCTGGCTGTGCTGTTCCAGCTGATCACTCTGCCTGTGGAGTTCAATGCTTCCCGCCGTGCCGTGGGGATCCTGGAGCAGTCGGGGATCCTTCAGGGCCAGGAGATAGCATCCACCCGGAAGGTGCTGCGGGCAGCGGCCATGACCTATGTGGCGGCAGCAGCAGCCTCTATCCTGCAGCTTCTGCGTCTGGTGATTCTGTTCGGGGGACGGAGGAGAAACGACTAGATGGAGACAAGTGTTTTAATACGCTCCAGCCGGGAGATCATCCTGGATATCCTTATAGAGATCCTGGAGAAGGGCAGCTACAGCCATGTGGTGCTGCGTCAGGCTCTGGAGAAGTACCAGTATCTGGAGAAGCAGGAGCGGGCATTTATCACCCGTGTGAGCGAGGGGACGGTGGAATACTGCCTGACCATTGACGCGGTGCTGGATCAGTGCTCCAAGGTGCCGGTAAAGAAGATGAAGCCGGTGATCCGCACCATTCTGCGGATGTCGGTGTACCAGCTTCTGTGGATGGACCGGGTGCCGGACAGCGCGGTGTGCAACGAGGCGGTGAAGCTGGCCATGGGGCGGCATTTCCAGGGCCTGAAAGGCTTTGTAAACGGGGTACTGCGCAGGATCGCCAGGGAGAAGGAGACCTTCCGGTTTGAGGACTGGAGCCGGAAATATTCCATGCCTGCCTGGATTATCGATCTGTGGAAGGAGCAGTATCCGGCCGGACGGGTGGAGGCCATACTGGGCTCATTTCTCACCCGGCGTCCGGTGACGGTCCGGTGCAGCACAGGGCTGGCCTCCATGGAGGAGATCACAGAGAGCCTGAAAGCCCAGGGTGTCCAGGTGACGGCGAGTCCTTTGTGGCCCCGGATGCTGATCCTCAAGCAGCTTGACTATCTGGAGAAGCTGGAAGCCTTCCGGAGGGGATGGATCCAGGTGCAGGACGTCAGCTCCGGGTTCGTTGGTGTGGTAGCTGATCCGCAGCCGGGGGATAGGGTGCTGGATGTCTGCGGGGCGCCGGGAGGCAAGAGCCTCCATGTGGCAGAGCTTCTAAAAGGCACCGGGCTGGTGGTGGTGCGGGATATATCCGAGTCCAAGACCGGGCTGGTGCAGGAGAATCTGGACCGGGCCGGATACACCAATGTGCGAACCCAGGTCTGGGATGCCAGGGAGGAGGATCCGTCCTGGTACCAGAAGGCGGATATCGTGCTGGCGGACCTTCCCTGCTCCGGCCTGGGGGTCATCGGCAGGAAGCCGGATATCAAGTACAAGGCAGACCCTGGAAAGATAAAGGAGCTGGTACGGCTGCAGCAGCAGATCCTGACTGCAGCAGGCCAGTATGTGAAGCCTGGGGGGAAGCTGGTCTACAGTACCTGCACGATCAGCCGGGAGGAGAATGAGGGGCAGAGGGAGTGGATCCTGGCTCATCTGCCATTCTCCAGTATCAGTATAGAGGGCAGGCTGGGAGCAGCCGTGCAGGAGGATACCTTAAAGGACGGCTATGTCCAGCTTCTGCCGGACCGGTATCCCTGCGACGGATTCTTCATCGCGGCATTCCGGAGGAATCCATAGGGATTTTCCGGAAGGCCCAGGATCAGGGCTATTTCGCGGTTACGGATATGCCGGGATAAAATTTTAAATAACGGATGAATATGGAAATGGAAAAAACGGATATTAAGTCCCTCACCCTAAAGGAACTGGAGCAGGTACTTCTGGAAATGGGGGAAAAGAAATTCCGGGCAAAGCAGATCTACCAGTGGCTTCACCAGAAGCTGGCTTGTGATTTTGGTGAGATGACCAATCTGTCATCATCTTTGCGGGAGGCCCTGGGAGAGCGGTTTTTTTTGACCTGTCTGGAGCCGGTGGAGGTCAGGATCTCCCAGATAGACGGAACGAGAAAATACCTTTTCGGACTGGCGGACGGCCATGTGATCGAAAGCGTGTGGATGCAGTACCGTCATGGAAATTCGGTGTGTATCTCTACCCAGGTGGGCTGCCGCATGGGCTGTCGTTTCTGTGCCTCCACCCTGGATGGCCTGGAGCGCAGCCTGACGGTGTCTGAGATGCTGGACCAGGTGTACAGGATCCAGGTGCTGACTGGGGAGCGGGTCTCCCACATAGTCCTTATGGGCTCCGGGGAGCCTCTGGATAATTATGATGCGGTGCTGAAGTTTGTCCATATGGTTTCGGGAAGTGGCGGCCTGAATATCAGTCAGAGGAATATCACCATATCCACCTGCGGCATTGTACCGGGGATCAGGAGGCTGGCCGGGGAGAAGCTGCAGATCACTCTGGCCCTCTCCCTCCACGCCTCCAGCGACGAGGTGCGCCGGGAGCTGATGCCGGTGGCCAGAAGCTACTGTCTGGAGGAAGTGCTGGACGCCTGCCGGGAGTATTTTGCGATGACCGGAAGGAGGATGACCTTTGAATATAGTCTGGTGAAGGGGGTCAATGACAGTCCCAGGGAGGCCATGGCCCTGGCCAAACTTCTGGGAGGGCATTGCGGGCATGTGAACCTGATCCCGGTCAATCCGGTTCAGGAGAGAGGGTACGCACAGCCGGACCAGGCAGCGGTACGGCAGTTCCAGGGGATTCTGGAGAAGCAGGGACTTACAGTGACCGTCCGCAGAGAGATGGGGCGGGACATCCAGGGAGCCTGCGGACAGTTAAGAAAGAGCTTTTTGAATCAAAGAGAGGGAGGTTGACCACATGCAGGCGTATGCGATCACAGATGTAGGGGTCAGGAGAGCCTCGAACCAGGATTATATTTTCGCGTCCACGAAAGGGATCGGTTCCCTGGATAATCTTTTTATTCTTGCGGACGGCATGGGTGGTCACAATGCGGGAGATTTCGCATCCCGCTATCTGGTGGAGCATCTGGTGGAATTTTTCGGAAAGAGCCGTCCGGATAAGGACGTCCACAGTATCCTGAAAGAGGGGATCCGTCAGGTGAACCGGAATCTGTATCAGACCGCCCTCCAGGATGAGAGCCTCCAGGGAACTGGGAGTACCCTGGTGCTGGCTACAGTACGGGGGGATGTGCTGTATGTGGCCAATATCGGTGACAGCCGTCTCTACCTTCTCAGGGAATGTCTGGAGCAGATCACCAAAGATCATTCCTATGTGGAGGAGCTGGTTGCCCTTGGCAAAATGAAACGCGGCAGCAGGGATTATGAAGAGAAGAAAAATATTATCACCCGTGCAGTGGGCACTGGCGAGGAAGTGGATATCGACTTGTTTGCATTGAAGCTAAAGGGCCGGGACTATGTTCTGATGTGCTCTGACGGCCTCAGCAATATGGTCGATGAATTTGAGATGGAATACATCATCCGTACTGAGGAGAGTCTTCAGGAAAAAGCGGAAATGCTGGTTCAGGCAGCTAACAGAAACGGAGGACTGGACAATATATCTGTCATCCTGATCGATCCGCAGATGAGTGAGGAGAGTGTATGATGCTGAGGCCAGGAGTATTTTTGCAGGACCGCTATGAGATACTGGAACAGATCGGTTCCGGCGGCATGTCCGTAGTCTATAAAGCCAAATGCCACAAGCTGAACCGTCTTGTGGCGATCAAGGTACTGAAAGAGGAATTTAGCAGCGACAGCACCTTTGTAGGCAAATTCAAGATGGAAGCCCAGGCAGCGGCAGGTCTGTCGCACCCCAACATCGTCAGCGTCTATGACGTTATTGACGAGGGGAAGCTTCACTACATCGTGATGGAGCTGATTGAAGGTATCACGCTGAAGACATATATCGGGAGAAAAGGCAGGCTGGAGATCAAGGAGAGCATCGGAATCGCGATCCAGGTATCCCAGGGCATCGGCGCCGCCCATGAGCAGCATATCATCCACCGGGATATCAAGCCCCAGAATATGCTGATCTCCAAGGATGGCAAGGTGAAGGTGGCGGATTTCGGAATCGCCCGTGCGGTATCGGCCCAGACCATGTCTTCCTCAGCTATGGGGTCAGTCCACTATATTTCGCCGGAGCAGGCCAGGGGCGCTCTTAGCGATGAACGGAGCGACATCTATTCCCTGGGTATCACCATGTATGAGATGGTTACCGGCAAGCTTCCCTTTGAGGGGGACAATACCGTGGCCATCGCCCTGGCCCACCTGGAGAATGTGGTGGTACCGCCCAGTGTATACAATCCGGAGATCCCGGTGGCCCTGGAGAGGATCATCCTCCAGTGTGTGGAGAAGAAGCCGGAGAACCGCTACCGCAATGTAAATGAAGTGACCGCAGGTCTGATGAATATCCTGATCCAGACGGACGGCGGCGGGAAGGGCGCCAGGGAGCTGGAGATTCCCATTGGTACCGGAAAGAAGATGAATGACCATACACGGGAGATCAGTCCCAAGGAGCTGGCCCAGATCAACGGCCGGATCCCCAGACGGGTGGATATTCCTGACAATGGCCGCAGACCGGCCATAGAGACGGCTGCTACCAGAAAGCCGGCCGCCAGGGAGGATTATGAGTATTCCGGCCGCCGTAAAGGCTGGATGGATGAGGATCTGGAGGACGAGGAGCCGGAGGAAGACCTGGGCGGGGTGCATCCACAGATTGAGAGGATCCTTGCCGTGGCCGGTGTGGTGGTGGCGATTATTATCGTGGCAGTGCTGGTGGTGGTATTTTCCAGGCTGGGAGGTCTCTTCCAGGCTGGCACCGGGCTTTTGGGTAAGGAGACCAGTGCCCAGACCCAGGCCTTCGCGGAGGATGTACCCGACACCACCAGCGGGGAATCCCTGGATGATACCCAGGTGCGTATGCCCAGGGTGCTGGGCCTGCCGGTGGAAGAGGCAGAGAAGCAGCTGAAGGAAAATTATCTGAAGGTACAGTACGATTATGAGAATTCAGATGATGTGAAGGAGGGGGATATCATCCGGCAGAACCCGGAGCCGGGGGAGGCTGTGTCCCGCTGGTCCGCGGTGACCGTGGTGGTCAGCAACGGAACCGACAAGATAGATGTGTCGGGAATGGGGATTGAGGGCCTGGAGGTTGCTACAGCGAAAAAATATCTGGAGAACTGGAAGCTTCTGGTGGATGTGGTTGAGGAGGAGCATGATACGGTGGAAGCCGGTAAGGTAATCCGCTATGAGATTAACAATCCGGATCCGGCTCATCCAAACCTGGTGCCTGAGGGCGGACTTGTGCGTCTTTTTGTCAGCAAGGGCCCCCATGTTGAACTGGTGCCGGTTCCGGCCATCACCGGCAAGGAGGAGGCGGAGGCCATCGCCATGCTGGGAGAGGCTGGCCTGATTCCCGGCAATACTTCCACCCAGCATGATGCCTCGGTACCCAAGGGGTATATCATCAGTCAGTCCGGCGGGACCGACGGCATGATCGAACCGGGCGGGGCCATTGATTATGTAATCAGCTTAGGACCTGAGGTACGTAAGCAGCGGTATGTGGCATCCATTGACACGGTCTATGATTTGAGCAACCTCATAGGCCCTGGGGCCAACAGCGCCAGCTTCACGGTTATGGTACGCCTGCACCAGGTGACCAACGGCCAGGATGAGTATAAGACCCTGACAGAGCCAAGGACCATTACCGGGGATATCCTGCTGCCCATCAGCTATACCAGCATTGAGAGCATGAATGGAACCGATGAGGGAGAAGTAGAGGTGGTGGATGCTACCTCCGGGGCGGTGCTGAAGGCGTATCCGCTGACATTTTTCCCCATGGATTAGGTGGATATCGATATATGAAAGGGAAAATAATAAAAGGCATTGCCGGTTTTTATTATGTTCACGATGGCAGGGAACGTGTGTACGCCTGCAAGGCGAAAGGGATATTCCGGAAGAAGGGGATACGGCCGGTAGTGGGGGATGATGTGGAATTCACCATTCTGGACGAAGCGGATAAGGAGGGGAATATCGACCAGGTCCTTCCGCGGCGGAATCTGCTGGTCAGGCCCGCTTCTGCCAATGTGGATCAGGCCCTGGTAGTGTTTGCCATAGCCCAGCCGGATCCCAATCTGAATCTTTTGGACCGTTTTCTGGTGATGATGGAGGTGAACCGGATCCCGGTCACGGTCTGTTTCAACAAGACAGACCTGGCAGGGGAGGAGGAGCGCAGAAGATACGCCCGGATCTATGAGGATGCGGGATATCAGGTGATATTTGCCAGCACCTATGAGGGCGACGGCATGGAGACGGTGAAGAACCTGCTGCGGGGGAAGACCACAATCCTGGCCGGGCCTTCTGGAGTGGGCAAGTCTTCTCTGACTAATTTTGTCCAGCCTGAGGCCGGGATGGAGACGGGCTCCATCAGCGAGAAGATCAAACGGGGCAGGCACACTACCCGCCATGCGGAGCTGTTCTGCGTGGAGGAGAACAGCTATCTGATGGATACGCCGGGGTTCAGCTCCATGTATCTGGAGGAGCTGGAGGCCGGGGATCTGAAGGAATATTTTCCGGAGTTTGAATCCTTCGGGGATGGGTGCCGGTTCGGGGCAGACTGTGTGCATATAGGGGAGCCGGTGTGCGGCGTCAAGACGGCTGTAGAGCAGGGGCGGATCGCTGCCAGCAGATACGAGAATTACCGGCTGCTTTACCAGGAGCTGAAGGAGAGGAAGAAATATTAAGCCGCAGTTCATGGGGCAGGGAAAAACGGATGACAACATTTATAAAAAACTGGGAGAGGAAAGGATCACTGTGAATTCTGAGAATATTTTGGCGCCGTCCATTCTGGCGGCAGATTTTGGCAGGCTTGGGGAGCAGGTGCAGACTGTGGCCCAGGCCGGAGCGGAGTATATCCATATCGATGTGATGGACGGGATGTTTGTGCCCAGTATTTCCTTCGGGATGCCAGTCATTGCAGGTATCCGTTCCTTCACGGACAAGGTTTTTGATGTCCATATGATGGTGGAGGAGCCGGGGCGGTACGCGGCGGATATGAAGGAAGCCGGAGCGGACCTTTTGTGTGTCCATCAGGAGGCATGCAGACATCTGGACAGGACTATCCACCAGATCCGTGATCTGGGGATGAAGGCAGGAGTGGCCCTGAATCCGGCTACGCCTCTGGATACGCTGGAATATATCCTGCCGGAGGTGGATATGGTGCTTCTTATGTCCGTGAATCCGGGATTTGGCGGTCAGAAGTTTATTCCTTACACCCTGGAAAAGATCAGGCGGCTTCGCAGTATGATCCAGGAGAAGGGGCTGTCGGCAGATATTGAGGTAGACGGCGGAGTAGGGCCTGGAAATATACAGGAGGTGCTGGAAGCCGGAGCCAATATCGTGGTGGCAGGTTCTGCTGT
>Ga0137308_101585_pt1 | contig 20743 bp, 14 predicted proteins | sample Inofrocosms_June_FD_97181 | JGI IMG/M metagenome (GOLD analysis project Ga0137308, IMG submission 97181) | Mouse cecal microbial communities from Vienna, Austria - N-Acetylneuraminic and N-Acetylglucosamine D2O microcosms_June | ecosystem: Host-associated > Mammals > Digestive system > Large... | reverse complement strand
TCAATGCTGTCGCTTAGCTTATCGGTGCCTCTCTCCACATTCTTGATGTCAGAATCCACCTCTGCCGCCAGATCCTTGATCTCATCCGCCAGCTTCTTCACCTCTACGGCCACCACGGCAAAGCCTTTGCCCTTCTCACCCGCTCTGGCCGCCTCAATGGACGCATTAATGGCAAGGATGTTGGTCTGATCCGCAATGGACACAATGCGGCTCATCCTCTGCTTAATTTGTTCCACCGACTCCTGCAGCGCCGAGAAAGTACTGCCCATCTCCCCGAAGTGGGCCTCCACCTCCAGAGAGCTGGTCTTTAAGATCTCCACCTCATCCTGGGCCTTGCCTACGGACCTGGCAATATCATTGCGCACCACGGCAAACTGCTCCGTAGCCTGGTTAACGCTGGAAAAATTCTCTCCCATATTCTCCAGCTGCTGCTGGAAACGTTCCGTCTCCCCAAGGACGCTGTCAAACGAACTGCTCACCAGGCTTAACTCCTCAAGGGACTCCACCTCCTTGCGGACCAGATCCGTATGATATTCCTTTAAGCTGTCCATCACATACAGAACCGGGTACAAATCTTTCTCCTGGTCCTGTCTCTTTCCATCTTTTCGATTCTTATCTCTGTGAAACAGCAAGTCCTCTCCCCCTTCTATTCAAATACCACGCACGTCATGGATTGGTTGACAAACTGGTTGTTAAAATGTTCTCCATATCCCACAAGACCCGCATGGGCGCCCAGGGAGCCCATTTCCCTAAGATATTCCTGCATATAGCCGTTTTCGCTGAACAGTTTGTACCGGAACAGACAGTTGATGGAAAAGACTGCCGAACGCCTTGGGAAATCCCGGCTTATGTTGCCGATGGTCTCCTTGACGATAGCCCTGTAATCGCCCAGTTCCAGAAGGCTTAACACATCGGAATCATTGACCTGTCTAAAGCAGGCCAGCGCGTTGCCGTCCACCTCCTTGATGGATATGATGCAAGTATCGTCGCCGTTAATCTTGCCGAAGGGATTCTTAAAGGTCTGGGTCTGGATCTGCTGCTCCGTCACATGGAGGATATCCTGGTACACCTGTCTGGCCGGCTTGCCGTTAAGAGAACCCATGATATACCTGCCCTTATCCGTGTTGGAAGCGATAAACCGATGTTGATCCATCCTTCGGTATATATTCTCTTTATACGCTTTTACTCTGCCGCTTTGATTCTTCACAATGGCATAGGCCACGGAGTCCTTATAGACTCTGCCGTTGGCGGAAACCCTCCCTCCGTCGCCGGTACCGCCCACCAGAGAAACATTCCGGTGACGCAGAGCCGTATGTATGGTATTCAGCACGCAGGCATCATTGCCGGAACAAAAGTCGATACATATGGTATCCTGCTCCGAGGCGTTCACCTTGCCAAGATCCTGCTCCAAACGCCGAATATACTTTACCGGCATCACGGACACCTGCTCCAGCACATTGGCCGCAGCCACTACCCCGTCCGAGAAAGCAGCCACTCCCACACCTGACTCCGCCACCTTGGTATCATAACACATTCCGATACATCCGATACTTGGTACATTGGGAAAGAGCCGTTCCAACTCCTCCACATGCTCCTCAAACTGATTGCCGTTGGACATCAGCATAATGAGTTTAGGGCCTGCCAGCCCCTGAACGGCTTCCTTCAGGTCGCCTCGCTGACTCATACCAAAAAACTGTCTCACTGTTAGTTCCTCTTTTCTACATTCGTTATAATTATGCCATATGGAATTTATTATACTTGATATCATTCCCACACGTCAAGAACATTCGGCAGTCCCTGAAAAAAGACTCCGGAATCAAGATCCCGAAGTCTTTTTATGGCTCTGCCGCTAATTGAGTCCTCACTCAATACTTATCGTTGGATGAATACGTATTGTAGGAAGGAGTCGGCTCCTCCTCATAGCCGGAATATGCCGGAGTCTTCTCGTAGCTTGCATAGTCCTCCTCCGGCTGGCTGTAGGAACTAACGGATACCGGCGCCGGCGCGGATACCGGCACGGAAGAGGAAAAGCTGCTTCCGCTGGTAGCCTTTAAGTGGAACTTGTTCACCTGCTCCCGCATCAGCTGCGCCTGGCTGGACAGCTCCTGGCTGGCAGCCGCGCTCTCCTCCGCCGTAGCGGAGTTGGTCTGGATTACGCTGGAGATCTGGTCGATACCCAAAGTGATCTGGGAGATGGCCGCGGACTGAGTGGAACTTGCCTCGGAAATCTTGTCCACCAGCCTGGTGGCTTCCTTCACGCCCTCCACAGCCTGAACAAGGGTCTTGGCCGTCTCGCTGGCGATCTCCGTGCCGTTTTGCACAGCTTTATTGGAATTCTCAATAAGCGCGGCCGTATTCTTGGATGCCTCGGCGCTCTTGCTGGCAAGATTTCTCACCTCGTCGGCCACAACCGCGAAGCCCTTGCCTGCGCTCCCTGCCCTTGCGGCCTCCACAGCCGCGTTAAGAGCCAGGATATTGGTCTGGAACGCAATGTCCTCAATGGTCTTGATGATCTTACCGATCTCGTTGGAGCTGTTGTTGATATCGCTCATAGCCTGAATCATATCCTGCATCTTGGCATTGCTCAGATTCATATTCTCGCCCACAGCGTCCACCTTGGCGTTGGCAACTTTGGCGTTCTCGGCGTTCTCCTTGATCCTGTCGGAAATATCGTTGATCGTAGCCGCCAGCTCCTCAATGGAACTTGCCTGTTCCGTAGCGCCCTGGGAAAGGGCCTGAGCGCCGGAGGACACCTGATCCGCGCTGTTGGAAACCTGCTCGCTGCTCTCGCTGATCTTTGTCATGGCGTCATTCATCTGACCGGCGATGGTGCGGAAAGATTTTAATATGGCGTCAAATGTACCGATATATTCCTGAGGACAAATGGAATCCACAGTCAGATCGCCGGCAGCCATCTTTGCCATAAACTGCTTCTCATCATTTACGATAGCGCTCAGCTTGCGGACAACTTCTCTGAACTGCGCGGCAAGCACTCCCAGTTCATCCTTGGACTCGTAAACAATATCCACGTCCAGATTGCCCTGGGCCATCTGGATGGCGGCTTTCTCAAGTTCTGCCACCGGGATGCGGATGCTCCGGATGATGACCATGGAAAGACTTACGCCGATGACCGCCGCAACGCCAAGCATCGCCACCAAAACCACCAACGCGGTCTTGTACGTCCTGGTGCTGTCCACATGGGCATCTTCGCTGCCTTTCGTGTTAAAATCGGACAAATTATTAAAAGACGCGCTGAGATCATTGTAAACTCTGGTACCCTCATCGCCCTTTAAAAGAACTTCCGCATCTTCCAGCTGACCGGCCTTTGCCAGATCCATGATCCTGGTATCCACCTGTTTATACGCATTCCATGCAGTCTGCAGCGTCTCATAAAGCCGCCGCCCCTCGGTGGTGCTGACGTAGTCGCCGTAATCGCTGATATAACCGTCCAGCTTGGCGATCTCCGCTTCCACTTTGTCTATATTGGTGTTTACTTCCTCGTCCGTCCGTCCGGTGACCACCGTAAGCTTGTATCGCCTAAGATTGGACAGGGACGTATCCATCTCGTTGGATAATGTACAGCTGGGCATCCACTTAACCGCGATAATGTCCGTGGACTTGTTGATGTTGCCCATAAGCATGACGCCCGCTATCACCAGCGCCAGCATGAGAGCCAAAGCTGTCCCTACCAATATGTACAGCTTAAGGCCGACTTTCAGATTCTTGATACCGTTTGACATGACTTTCTCCCTTCGTTACCTTGCTAGCTTATAGCATGTTGTTATTTATCACCTCAGGAACAACGGCAGAGCTTTGCGTTTGCCGCCGATACTTCCCCCATAACCCCACCGTTATTCCTGGAAGTTTCTCATATCTCACCGTCTCCTCAGCTTAAACCTTCCGATCAGAGACTTCAGAACCTGCGCCTGGCCTGCCAGCTCTTCACTGGCTGCGGCACTCTCCTCCGACGTAGCGGAGTTGGACTGGATCACCGTGGAGATCTGATAAATGCTGTCCTTAATGTGGTTGATCCCCGTCTTTTGTTCCTTGGATGCCTGCGAGATCACCTTTATCTGTCCTGTGACCATATCGGCTCCCCCTACAACGGAAGCAAGAGACTCCTTGGTCACACCTGTGAGCCTGGAACCGGTGTCAACCATGCGCAGCGTCTTCTCGATCAGTTCCGTAGTCTCTTTCACTGCGTCCGCGCTCTTGGCAGCCAGGTTGCGCACTTCATCCGCCACCACGGCAAAGCCTTTGCCGGCGCTTCCCGCCCTGGCAGCCTCCACCGCCGCGTTGAGAGCCAGGATGTTAGTCTGAAACGCGATATCGTCAATGGTCTTGATGATGTGCTGGATCTCACCGGAGCATGCGCTGATCTGACTCATGGCCTGAGCCATCTCCTCCATCTGCCCGTTGCAGGTAACGATCTGGCGGCTCATCTTATCCGCCTCATCCGTGGTGATGGCAGCGCTGTCCGCGTTGCTGTCGATCTGCTCCGTGATCTGCTCGATCATGTGCAGAAGATTATCCACTTCGGATGCCTGCTCCGTGGACCCCTGGGCCAGGCTCTGGGCTCCTGTGGCCACCTGAGTGGCTCCCGCGTCTACCTGATCGGAAGAAGCGCGGATCTGCTCCATGATATTGCTCTGTTCCCGTCCGATGGTCTCGATGGCTCTCTGGATCTGTACAAAATCGCCTGCATAATCAATCCGGCTTTCCGCCGTCAGATCTCCCTCTGCCATCTGCTGCAGGATCATGGCGATATCGGAAATATAAAGTCTTAAGTTCTTCACCGAGGTATTGAGGCTTTCGGCCAGCTGGCCCACTTCATCCCCGCTGTTTATATCGATCTGGAAATCCAGCTTACCTTGGGCCAGGCCCTTGCTGGACTCCATGATCACCTGGATCGGATTCACGATCTTTTTCATAACATAAATAACAAGCAGCACGCTGGACACCAGGGTCACGACTACCGTGAACACCGAGATGAGTTCAGACCACAAAACCCAGTCCTCCAGCTCTTTCTGATTGGCGCTCACCTGCTCCTGGGTAATGGCTCCCACTTCCTCCAAAAGGGAAACCAGTTTCTCCACATTGGCCTTGGTAACCTCCAGATACAAGCGTTGAGCCTCCTGGGGATCCGTCTTGTTGGCTTCCACGATGGCATTTGCCGACTCATGGATCGCCTGATGAATAGGCTCCATCTCCTTCACCAGCTGATGGATCCTCTCATCCTCAACCTCCTGGATCTCGGATCCGTAGATCCAGCTGCCCAGAACACAGGTTTTATAGTTTGTGCTCCCTGTAAATTCCGTGCCGAAGGCAACAGAAGAACACAAGTTCTCTACCCATCCATAATGCGCTTTCTCCGCTGTCAATACTACGGCATGGATCTGGGTGGCCTGTTCCGTAGATCTGCTGGACACCCGGACTTGTTTCATGCCACTTAACGTCACAATCCCGCTAACGATAACCACAATAAATATAAGGGCAACCCGTATTAAGACCTGTTTTTTTATGCTCTGCTTCATGATAGTTCCATTCTCCTCATAAACCTTAATTATTCAAGTAAATACTATATGGAGACGGCCTTACCTCCCCCATACACCCATCCCTCGCAAAAGATCATTTTGCAATCATGCTTTTGCCTGATGTTCAAGTCAACTTCTGTCTGACCCGGACCATCATCTGTGTTTACTGTTTAGTATATGACCCGCCGTCATTGTTGTGTCCCGCTCCCCTTGCACGGGAAATGCTTTGAAATCAGCAGATCGGCAGATCAACGGATCTGCCGATCTGCTGATCTGCATACTATAAACTTATAAACGATACGCCCGTCAAACACTTCCAAGGTCCTTGTCAAGCTTAAACTTCCTAACCAGATCCTTCATGATCTGCGCCTGGCTGGACAGCTCTTCACTGGCCGCGGCGCTCTCCTCGGATGTGGCGGAATTGGTCTGGACCACGCTGGAGATCTGGTCGATACCCACCGTGATCTGGGTGATGGCGTCTGCCTGCTCCCTGGAAGCCCTGGCAATGGAATCCATCATATCCGTTGCCTCCTGGATTCCCGACACCACCTTCTCCAAAGCTCCCGCGGTCTCGTCGGCGATCCTCCTGCCGTTCTCCACCGCCGCAAGGGAATTTTCAATAAGAACAGCCGTGTTCTTGGACGCCTCCGCCGACTTGCTGGCCAGATCGCGCACCTCATCGGCAACCACCGCAAACCCTTTGCCGGCGCTGCCTGCTCTGGCAGCCTCCACCGCCGCGTTGAGAGCCAGGATATTGGTCTGGAACGCAATGTCCTCAATGGTCTTGATGATCTTGCCGATCTCTCCAGAGGAGTTGCTGATATCCGCCATGGCTGACAGCATATCCTGCATCCTGCGGTTCCCTTCCCCCGCGATCTCACTGACCATATCCGACTTTTTACTGGCCGTCTCGGCGCCGTGGGCATTCTCGTTGATACGGTTGGAGATGTCGTTGATGGAAGCCGCAAGCTCTTCCACAGAAGAAGCCTGCTCCGTGGCGCCCTGGGAAAGAGCCTGAGCGCCGGAAGATACTTGGTCGGAACCGGAAGCAACCTGATCCGCCGACTGATTCAAGGTGGTCATCGTCGTATTCAGGGCCGCCTTAATGCCGATCATAGCCTGGAGGATCTTCTTATAGTCACCGATATAGCTGCTTCTGTCCGCGGACCTGGCGGAAAAATCGCCGCCGGCCATAGCCGTAAGAATCCGCTCGATATCCTTAATAATAGCCGCAACCCCTGTGGTCATTTCATGCATATAGGTTGCCATCTCGCCAAACTCATCCTTTGAGTCATACTCCACATCTGCGGAAAGGTTGCCCTTCACAACCTCTTTCATAACCTCTTCCAATTTCTGGACCGGAACAAGGATAAGTTTCGTCAGCCTAAGCGCAATGAGGCAGGTAAGGATAAAAGCCGCCACCGAGATCAGGACCGAGGCTATGTAAAGGTAATCCAGCATCTTCATGGATTCCTCATACTGATCGTGGCTCTCCTGCTCCATCTTCTGAAACGCCTGACGCAGGACCTCCACATACTGCTCCACCACAGGATTATACTCCCGCAGAATGATCTGCTGCGCCTCCTCGTTGCCTTCCTTGGTCCCTCTGCTGGCCGCTTCGATGGCTTTCTCTCTTACCGGTTTATTATTCACCATCATGGTCTCAAAGTTTTTCAGCAGAGACACATCCCCGGAATAGATTTCATAAATACTCTGAAGCTGAGTCTGGACGCTCTGCAAGTCCTCGTTAACCTTCTGCACCATCCGATTCGTCTCATTCTGGTCGGACTCCACCACTGCCAGCAAAAGCTCTTTTAAACCTTCCTGAAGGCTTATCTGCATCTGATAAACGCTGGTAATGGCTTCATACTCCTGCTCGTAAAATCTCCGGTAACTCGCCTTCGATCTCCGAATTCCGACCCCGGCGGAAATGACCGCGATCACAAACATGATCAGGATCAGGCCAAAAGCCAACAAAAACTTCTTGCCTACTTTCAGATTCTTCATTTGTTGCTCCTCCTTGAAATTTTGAGTGGCCTATATGGCTTAACGCATTGTTACTTATGAATCCGCTCCGTCTGTGGAGAGGGCAATCCAGACGTTGTCATCATACTGTTTGCGCACACTCTTTTATTCTTTCGGCGAATTTTTTTTTTAGATAACGGATTCTTTTAAAAAATATGATATATTTTCTTTATATCGACGGTTTTTTTCAAATAATAACTTATGTATCTCTTTTTTCCGCCGATAAATAACCATAAGTGTGTTGCAGTCTGCCGCGTCTTGCCACAGACTGTTTGATTTTTATGCATAACATTTAAAAAGATAGGTGGTGTAACAGAATGGATAATGGTATGGAAGGTATGCTTGATACATACCTTTTCGAAACAAACTCCCTTTTGGACCGACTGGACGAGATGCTGATGGCTGACGAAAAGATCGGCGACTTCTCAACAGATGACGTCAACGAGATTTTCCGCATCATGCACACGATCAAAGGCTCCTCTGCCATGATGGAATTCAGCGCTATGGCGGAGATCGCCCATCACATAGAAGACATGTTCTTCTATATCCGCGATAAAGGCATTGACAGCCTTGATCCACAGCACAAGAAAGAGCTTTTCAACCTGATGTTCCGTTCGGAGGATTTCCTGCGTGGCCAGGTGGAAAAAGTCGAAAGCGGGGAGGCTCTCGATACAGATATCGATTCCTTTGCCGCCGATATCAATAATTTTTTGAAAAAGATCAGCGGCGCGGCTGCTGACGAACCTGACCAGGCCCCTGCCCAGGAGGCGGCGCCGCCGGCGTCTGTGGCCCTGGAACATCTTCCAGACGACAAGGAAGCCGTCTGCTTCCTCCACATTTTCCTGGAGGAGGGTATCGGCATGGAGAATCTGCGGGCTTATATGATCGTCAACGCCGTTCAGGAGTGCGGCATTGACCTGCGCTACTACCCGGAGAACATGGAAAGCGACTCCTCCACTTCCGCTTCTATTATAGAAGAAGGATTCTTTATGGCATTTACTTCGGAGGACGATGCCAACAAGGCTTCCGACGTTCTGCGGACACAGAACTATATCCGTTCCTATGAGCTGGCGGCCGTGCCGGAGCCGGAACCAGAGCCGGAGATCCCGGTCAAGGAAGAGCCGGCTAAGAGCGCTGCTCCCGCAGCCGCTCCCAAGCCCGTTCCCGCTCCCCAGAAGCCTGCGCCGGCCAAACAGGCCTCCGCCCCGCCGGTAAAGCAGAATCTTATCAGCGTAAGCCTTATGCGTCTGGACAGCCTGCAGAATATCGTGGGGGAGATCGTTATCACGGAGTCCATGGTGACCTCCGCTCCGGAGTTAAACCAGTTGAGCCGGGATGCCTACGACAACTTTATGAAGTCCGCCCGCCAGCTGCGCAAGCTTACGGACGATCTCCAGGACATTTCCATGTCCCTTCGGATGGTGCCCATCTCCGGCGTATTCCAGAAGATGAGCCGTATCGTCCGGGATATGAAGCAGAAATTAGACAAAGACGTGCATCTTACCCTTATCGGTGAGGACACCGAGATCGATAAGACCATCGTAGACAGTATCCAGGATCCCATTATGCATATGGTCCGCAACGCTATGGACCACGGTATTGAGGACGATCCCGCGGAGCGTATCGCCGCAGGTAAGAGTCCCCAGGGCGAGATCATCTTATCCGCCACCCATACCAGCAGCGAGGTTGTCATCTCCATCGCCGACGACGGCCAGGGCATGGACCCGGAGAAGCTTCTGGCCAAAGCCAGAGACAAGGGCATCCTTACCAAGCCGGAGAGCGAGTATTCCGTCAAGGAGGCCTTGGGCCTTGTGATGCTGCCGGGCTTTTCCACCAACCAGGAGGTTACGGAATTTTCCGGCCGTGGCGTGGGCATGGACGTTGTGAAAAAGAACGTGGAATCCGTAGGCGGCGTAGTGTCCCTTACCAGCGAATACGGCAGGGGGACTACCTTTACCATGAAGATCCCGCTGACCATGGCTATTGTGGACGGCATGAAGGTGACGGTGGGCAATTCCATCTTTACCATCCCTATCGCCAATATCCGTCAGTCCTTAAAGATCCTTCCCGAGGATGTGATCCGGGATGAGAACGACAACGAGATGCTGGAGCTGATGGACAGCTTCTACCCTGTAGTCCGCCTCCACCAGTTCTTCAACATCGATACCGATGTTACGGAACTGTCCGACGGCATCGTTATGTGGGTAGAGACCAGCGACCGCTCCTTCTGTCTGTTTGTAGACGAGCTTGTGGGCGAACAGCAGGTGGTAGTCAAGCCCTTCCCGGCATTTTTGAACTACTTCGAACTTAAGAACTCCGGTATTGCCGGCTGTACCATCTTAGGCGACGGCAACATCAGTATCATTCTGGATATCCAGAGCCTCCATTCCGCGGCCCTGGAGAACGTGTAAACAGAAGGGAGGAATCAACATGTCTGAGCAACTTAACAATCAGGCGGACATCCAGGAAGTGCCTGAGGCAGAGACGGATGAGCTTTCTACGATAGACCGCTGCCTCACCTTCGAATCCGCGGGTTTGATCCTGTATATCAGCACCAACAACGTGATCGAGATCATCAACAATCACTCCATAACCACCCTGCCGCTGATGCCGCCCTACATCAAGGGGATTATAAACTTAAGAGGGCAGATCCTTCCGGTTATGGATATCCAGCAGCGCATGGGCAAAGGCCCCACGGAATTTACGGGCAGCGCCTGCATCATCGTTCTGGATATCGACTCCGTATCCCTGGGCATCATCGTAGACTCTGTGCGCCAGGTTATGGATATTGACTTAAAAGACGTGCGCCCCATTCCTTTAAAGCATCAGCAGAAACTGCTCAACGGAATGGTCACCATGGAAGACGGCAGCGTATTTATGTCCATCGACTGTCAGGCTCTGGCTGTTCCACAGTGATGTTAGCGAGCGCCGGCCGCCCTTTGGGTTACTCCAAGGGGCTGTCCGGCGCCGGATGATATTTTTTGAAAACGAATTAACACAAGACAGGGGGAATTTTTGTGCTGGATCTAACTGACAGCGATTTTCAGCGACTTTATACTTATATTAAACAGCATTATGGGATTGATCTGAGTAAGAAAAAGCAGCTTATTGTCAGCCGGCTTTCCAACACGTTGACCGCTCAGGGTTTTAAAAATTTTACTGCGTATGTGGATGAGATCTTATCCGGCCGCGACTCGGAGATGGTTACGGCCATGCTCAATAAGCTGACCACCAATTACACCTATTTTCTCCGGGAGGAAGCCCACTTCAAGTATCTATGGGATGTGGTCCTTCCCTACCTGGAGAAAAAGCATGCCCGGGATAAAGTCTTAAGCATCTGGAGCGCAGGCTGCTCTTCCGGGGAGGAACCCTACACCATCTCCATGTATCTGAAAGAGTATTTCGGCACCCAGGCTTCCCAGTGGGATACCAGGCTGTTAGCCACGGATATCTCCCAAAAGATCTTAAACACAGCCAACACCGCTTCCTACGGGGAGGAGAGCCTTTCCTCTCTTCCGGCTAACTGGAAGCAGAAATACTTTACCCAGAAGGGTCCCGGCAAATACACGGTGTCTCCTGACATTAAAAAGAATGTCATTTTCCGGACTTTTAACCTGATGGATCCCATTCAGTTTAAGAGAAAATTCGACCTGATCTTCTGTCGAAATGTTATGATCTATTTTGACCAGGAGACAAAAGACGCCCTTGTGCGCAGGTTCCACGGGGCCACGGTCCCCGGCGGCTATCTCTTTATCGGACACTCCGAGGGACTTAATAAGGTCTCCTGTCCTTATGATTATATACAGCCGGCCATATACCGCAAAAAATAACAGACCCAATACGGCTGGTAAAGAAAGAAGGTTTGAGTGATTATGCCTCAGAAGATTCGTGTAATGGTAGTGGACGATTCCCTGGTATTCCGGTCCTGGCTGGTCCAAAGCCTTGGGGAGGATCCCCGGTTCGAAGTGGTAGGCTACGCCGTTAACGCCCTTGATGCCAAAAACAAACTTCCTATTTTAAAACCGGATATTATGACTTTAGACATTGAGATGCCAGGCATGACCGGGCTGGAGTTCTTGCAACAGATCCTTCCGTCCCATCCGGTGCCTGTCATTTTAGTATCTTCCCTGAACATGAGGGTCTTCGACGCCCTGGCCGCCGGAGCGGTGGATTTTGTGCGCAAGCCCGAAGAGGGCATGCGGGAAGCCTTTTTGCGGAGCCTGAAGGCAAAGCTGGCCGTGGGATCCAATGCCCATGTCCGTCTTCCTCAGCCGTCACCGGCTGCGCCTGCCAGGACTGCAGCTTCCATCCCCCGGGGTTCTGCCGCGTCAAGTACCGGAAGTACAGGTCCTGTTGATCTGATCGCCATCGGCGCCTCCACAGGCGGGACCGAGGCGATCCTGGAAGTGGTGCGTCATTTCCCCGCCAAGATGCCCGGCATCGTTATTACCCAGCACATGCCTCCCGGCTTCACTTCCATGTATGCGGAGCGGTTAAACCGGATCTGTAAGATGGAAGTTCGGGAAGCCAAGCACGGCGACCGGGTACAGCCCGGCCTGATCCTTTTGGCTCCCGGCGGGCTGCAGATGCGTGTTGTCCGCATGGGCGTCGGCTACAGCGTCAGCTGCACCGAAGAGGAAAAAGTCAGCGGCCATAAGCCATCGGTGGACGTACTCTTCTCCTCCGTGGCCTCCATCGTGAAAAACAAAGCCATCGGTGTTATCCTCACCGGCATGGGAGCCGACGGCGCTGCCGGTATGCTTCGCATGCGCAAAGCCGGAGCTTACACCATCGGCCAGGATAAAGAAAGCTGCGTAGTCTACGGCATGCCCATGGAAGCCTTTAAGATCGGTGCCGTGTGCCAGCAGGCCGCTTTGACCAATATTCCGCAGCTTGTCATGGCTCGACTTGCCAAATCGTAAGAGAAACGTAATAAATATTAGTAACCCGAAGCTTCTTGCTTTCAGATCCTTGAATCCAAAAAGTTTCGGGTATTCTGTCCTGTGGGGTTTGACAAAACAAAGAAATGAAGACGACCAACAGCAAGAAAACTTACAGACACAATCCAACAGCCCGTTCACCAAAAGACGGCCAGATCCCGCCTCTGCCCCCCGGCGCAGGCTCCGGCGGCCCCATGCGTGGGAAATCCGTCCAAAAGATCCGGGGCAAAAAGAAAAAAAGCGGCCTGGAACAGATGGTCACAGGCGGTATTGTGGCGGCCTCCCTGTCCATGACCGTCAGCCTGACCGTCTATTTCCGCCCTTTTTTAAGTGAAAACGTTTTCCCGGCTGTAAAGACCTTCTGTTCCCATACGGCGGATACGGTGACAGACACTTTGTCCAATCTGTTTGCCGCCCCCGCAAAGGCAGAGGAACCTGCTTATCCGGCCACAGACGCTGCCCAGGAAACTACGGCGGCTGTCCCTGACATGCAGGAGGAGATATCCTACATGGACCACAGCTCGGAACTGGGCAATATCGCCGACATGAGCGCGGAACCGGTGTATCCTCCTCAGGAGGATGCCATCTATTCCTGTATACTGGACACCTCCCTTGGACCTCTCATCTACTACAACCAGGGAGATATCCGCTGGAAAGAATACCTTTACGGCGGCTATGACCGGCTGGCCAAATACGGCTGCGGCCCTGTGTGCGTGGCCATGCTGATCAACAGCTTTACCGCCACACCCGTCTCCCCTGTGGAGATGGCGGACTGGTCGGCCAATAACGGCTATTATGCCCGCCAAGGCGGTTCCTACCACGGTCTTATTCCCGGAAGCTTATCTGCCTTTGGCCTTAAGGTGGAAAGCGTCACCCAGCGGACGGCGGACAATGTGAGAGAACTTCTCAAAAACGGCCATGTACTGGTGGCCCTTATGGGCCGGGGCGCCCTGACTCAAAACGGCCACTTTATCATCATCGCCCAAATTAGCCCCAGCGGCAACGTATACATCGCCGACCCTGCCAGCTATGAAAACAGCACAAAAGAATGGGATCTTGAACTGCTTGTCAGCGAACTGAAAAAAAGCTATGACAGCGGCGGCCCTCTGTGGGCCGTGTCACTGGATGCTTCTTCGGATGCGGCCCCTTAAGGAGGATGCACACAGCTCCATCATCTCCTCATCCTCCGGGCCGTCCCCCATTGCCGCCGCATCCCTTGGCAGGATACCAAGGCTTTGGCAGATGAATCGGACTCCGCCGGCCTTAGTCGCTTCCTTATGGACGATCTCCAGACAGCTGCCTTCCGCAAACCACCGGATCCCTTCCATTCCTTCCATCTCTTCTGCTCTCATCAGGCGTTTTGTTTCCTCCCGGCTCCATTCCATCCGCTTTGGACGGAACAAGGTTATCTTATAAATCACGCCATGGTGCGGATCCCCATAGGTCAGAATCCGAAAACGGTACCGCTCCCTCTCCTGCTTAAGGGCCCAGACCCACTTGGGATCCAGAGCCAAAAACTTCTCCTGCCTCTCTCCCTCTTTCGAAAACACCACATGACCTCCTCCTGAAAAAACCCCGCCCTCAAACAGAGGCCACACCTCTTGACACCTTCTCATTGCGTCTCGGTAAGACAGGGAAGTGGCAAAAAACAGTCGGCACTTGTCCCTTGCCAGGGCTTTCAGCTCTGTGATCGTCTTGGGCGCCAATCGCCTCTCCCCCTCTTTTATCAGCGTTTTGTCAATATCCAGAAACGCGGCTTTTGGTCTTACAGGGATCCGAAACAGAGGGTAAGGGCCGAATAGCAGCCGGTTCATCGCCTCGTCTCTTCCGCCGTAAGCCAGATAGCAGGTACAGGCTTTCCTCCCGCAGGACATGGTCCCGCCCTCTTTCCCGGAAAAGGCGTTCTTTGGAAAACTTCCCTCCCCATCATACCAGTTGCCCGGAAGCGCACGGCTTATATTGCACCGTTTCATGGTTCCGTCCCCCTCCACAAACAACCGCTCTTCGCATAACCTGGCCTCGGCAAATGTCCGCTCCAGTTCCCGGCCAAAGTAGGGATCGATCTCCTCAAAAGCTATCCGCTCCTTTTGGGTATAGTCCCGCCCAAGGCCGTCCATCTTGTTGATCCACAGATAGATGGAATCGGGAAGTATACGGCGCAGTGCTTTTATGGCATCTAAATATCGGATGTCCCCAACGGCTCCCGCGCATATCCCCGCTCCGCTGTCCCAAAGTTTTCTGCAGGTTTTCCCAAACGCTTCTGCATCGGTCATCTCCGGGTGAAAGGTGGCCCACAGCCTTAATTTGTCAAGTTTCCCTCCTGCCTGCCGGTAGATCTTCAGGGACTGCTCCACCGAAAAGCTTAGATTGGTCTGGGCTCCCACTGCCTCCATCCTATCCATGGCGCTAAGACGGCCCAGCCCCTCCCAGTACCAGGGATGGATCAGCGCCTCCCCGTAGGGCGTCACCATCAGGCTGTGGATTTCCATGGCCTCTGCCCTGTCTGCAAGGCTTAGGCAGAACCGGTCCCACTGTTCCTTGTCCCGTAAAAGCTCTCGCCGGGACATGGGATGTTTGGAAAACGGGCAGTAACTGCACCGGTAATTACAGCTTTTCAGGCTTCCTCTGTAAAGGATCATATGCCGTGGTCTTAAATCCATGGTCTTCCTCCCACTCTCTCATAGCCTCAAGGACAGCCTTTGAGATCAGCTGTGGACCCAGATAATCCGAAAGTCCCATGCCCTTATCCGTGAGGACCAGATAATTTCCTTCTTCCCTTGCCGCAAACCCTTCCTCCATCCACCGGGCGATCTGAGGAAAATCCTCCAAAATCCGGCTTTTAAACCGCTCCTGATACCATTCCTCTTTGACCCCAGGCCGGATCAGCACATGGCGGATCACATACCGCCTCTTTTCCTCGTCTTGGGAAAGGCGGATGCCGTGGCGGATCTGTGTAAAATCTTTTGTCTCCTGGTATGCCAAAAGCTCCTTTTTGCACTGATGGGCGGTTATGGCGTAAGGCGTGCAGAAATGAAGATTGCCCACATAGCTTCTGCCTCCGCAGCCAAGGGCCAGGGAGGTGGAAAAACCGCAGTCGGAAAATTCCCGCCGGGTCCCGTCCCGGTATACAAACCGCCGCATGGAATCCTGACAAAACCCCTTTGACTTAAGAAATTTGCTGGCCTCCTGATACTGTTCGTACGCCTTTTGAGGCTCCGGCACCATCCCCTCTCTCTCCAGCCCTGCGCCATGCTTGATGTACAGGGGATATAAAAAGATCTCCTGAGGACTATACGCCACCGCCTCCTTAAGGGATCGGATCAGAGACGCCGTATCCTGTCCCGGGATCCCATAGATAAAGTCCAGGTTTACGCAGGCAAAACCAAAGGACAGTAAAAGATCCAGAGCCTTTCTCGCCTGATCCGGGCTGTGGCCCCGCCGCAAGACAGCCAGCTCCTCCTGGCAAAAGCTCTGGATCCCCATGCTGACCCTGGTGACCCCCGCGTCCTTTAAGATCTTTAACTTCCCCCTGTCCGTCTGGTTGGGCGCCGTCTCAATGACCACGTCCCGCCCCGATTCCAGGGTAAACCAGCTCTCGATCCGGGAAAACACCTGATCCAGCTGGGCCTCCTGCAAGCACAAAGGAGTTCCGCCCCCAATGGTAACGCTTGAAAAGCTGGTCTCTTGGCTTTTCAGTATGCCGGCGTACTGCTCTGCCTGCCGCCATACAACCTCCAGGTAGCGCTCCATGGCCTCCCTATTGGCGCCGGTGACGGAAAACAGATTGCAGTAACCGCATTTTCCCTGGCAAAAAGGGATATGGAGGTACAGCCCGTGGCCCGGCCCTTTAAGCTTGTCCTTATAATCCCAAAGAGACACCCCGCTCATGGGCCTGTAGGCTGTCTTGTGGGGGTAACTGTACATATATTGAATGTATGGATTAATCATAAAAACGCCCTCTTCTCCGTCTTCACAGAAAAAAATGCTTGTAGGGAACCGTATTTACCACAGGATGATTGATCCCATGAAACTGGCACCCATCCTCCCCGTAACACGTCCCATGGTCCGAGCAGCAGATGACAAAGGCGTCCCCCCGCTTCTCCTTCCACCCGTCAAGCAGTCTTCCCAGCTGTCCGTCAACGTACCGCAGCGCCGCCCCATGGCTTTCCACGGTGTCGTGGTCCGCTGCCTCCAGATAAAAATAATTGGGATAGTGGATGGCGTCTACGTTCAGGTACAGAAAGATCTTCCTCTCCTCCTCCGCCTCTTTTGCCTTCCGCAAAAGAAGATCCACCTGATTTTTAAAGCTGTCCTTCACCTGGCACCCAAAGGAAGGGTGCCAGTAGCTTTTCTGAAAATATCCGGGGAACACCTTGCCCAGGTCGGACCGCTTGTCAAAAAAGGACACGCCGCCTACGCACCACGTATCGTACCCGTCCTTTTCCAGCCCCTCCATAATGGTGCTGCCCGAAAAGCCGTATGCCCCTTTGGGAACCTTATTGCCCAGGCCGATCTGCTTGGGGAAAAACAACAGCTCCCGGTCCGCCACATTTTTGGAATCCCAGGGCGCCGGAAGAAACCCGGAGAACATGGCGTGGTGGGACGGCCATGTAAAATTCCCCGGAGCCTGGCATTTCTGCCATCTTCCGTACCGGTTAAGGACCTTGGTGGTCCCTTTCTCCTCCTCCCTCACCGCCACGTCGTACCGCAGGGTGTCCAGGCAGATAAACAGAATATCCATACACCCTACGACCCGGCTCATATCCACAGACGGCTCTTTCCTTGCGGCCGAAGAGGCCAACAGGCGGAAAGGCACCTCGCCGTCTTTCTTGCTTCCCATGGTCTTAGCCGCGCCGTCCATTTCCTGCGCTAACATGTATTCTTCCATATCCTGTCCTCCCACTGTCTCCTCATTTGCCATTCCCTCATCATCTTTCCCTGCTTTTGGTAGATCCGGTTCTCCCCGTAGATGTCCTGGTAAATCAGATCCCCCTGTCCGTTCATCTCGATGACTCTGGGCCGAAGGCTGCCTTTTTCCAGAAGGATGTCGATCCCTGCGCTGCGAAGCCCCGGATAGCACCCGGCAGCTTTCAGACAGATCTGTCTCACCCTGTCCCACACCGAATCAGAAAGCCCCAGCTCCTCCGCTTTCAGAGGACGGTTATTTAGCTGCAGGTTGGTAATGGGACCTTTGGACAGACGGGCCAGCGCAAAATCCACTTCCCCGTCCTGGACCACCACCCGCAGATCATAAGAATGGCCATTATGCTCCGCCTTGGGATACCATCGTTCCGCAATGCAGTCCTGTCTTAAAAGCAGCTGCGCCATGTCGCTTACCTGCTGCCGGTCCCCAAACCGCCGAAGCCTTTTGGTGTTCACTAGCCGGCCTGTCTCCGGGTCTTTGGCGGCGCAGGTGTAAAGAACCATCTGCCCTTTTGCAGGATCACACCGCAGAGCCATGACCCCGGCCGCCCCGGATCCGTAATTGGGTTTTAAAAAAACCTGGAATATCCCCTGATCTTTCATGGCGTCAAGAAGGTCTGAAAACCGGGGATACTGCCCTGGTCCTTCCTTTTTGCCGCCTTCCCAGTCAAAAAACTCCAACTCCTCTGTCACAGGGATCCCCATTTCCCGAAGCCGCCGTTTACAGCCCCTTTTATCCAAAAGCGCCTTTATGGTCTTCGGATCATTGAAAAAACAGATCTTCCCCCTGCTGCCCTGCCGCGCCAGCTCCATCAGGTTTTCTTTGTACTCCCATGTCAGCCCGGAAAGCTGTTCCAGACAGCAGCTGTCCCACAGCGGCGGATCAATCTTTAAAAAAAACGGTCCCGCCCCGCTGTCCTGGGACAGAAGGTTTTTGGGAAACTCTTTCCAGTCCAACAAGCATAGCTGAACGCCCCAAAGGGCAGCCCCTTTTTCCAGATATCGGGTCCGCTTTGTTCCGGGGTTCCCCAGAAGCATCAGACGGCTCATTCCGTCAGCATGGCGTTCATCCAGATCTCGCCGTGGTACTCCTCCGCCTCATTGGGTTCCGAGGCGTCTACCTGGATGGGAAGCTGGCTAAGTTTTTTCACCATGCCGTCGGACATGTAGTGGTAGTGGACATCCAAAACCTGGATGTTGGGGAATTGGGGCAGCTTTTCAAGGAGCAGCGCCCCGCCTTTGTCCGTCAGCGTCCCGTTGGCAAGATCAAGGGTGTGGATCCGGCTCATATACTTGCTCTCCAGCGCCACCTGCGCCAGATCGTCCTGGATCTCGCTGTCCTCAATGCCAAGATGGACAAGGTTTGGGAAATCCGACTCCTCCAAAAACGCCTTCACCGTGTCTTTAGTGCCGTCAAACCCGTAATTTTCAATGCCTATGTACAAAACCAGCTTTTTAAGGCTTGGCAGTTTGGCCCGTTTTAGTTCCTCAAACACCGACGTGCCGAGACCTCCGCAGATAATGGTCAAAGACTCCAGATTCTCGTGTTCCACATCCCCCAAAATAAGATCCGTACTGCCCTTGATGGTCAGCTCCTTAAGGCCCGGCAGCGCTTTCCACAGCCTGCCGTAATTCCCCTGCATGATCCAGGAGACCTCGCACTCCTCGTAATCCATATCCCCCACAAACAACTTCTCCACATGGGCAAACCGATCCTTGTTGTCTGTGATCCCGTCAAGGATATCCTGGCAGCTGTCCCCGCACGCGTCGCCCCAGCTTCCGATGGTCAGATCCGTCACCTGGCCAAACTCCGGGTCCGACAGGATATCTTCCACCATGGTCTTTGGCCCTTTGCCGTCCTCATACTGCTCATAATCATACTGATACCGCTTTGCTTTTCCCATAAATACCTCCTGCATATTCCGTTTGATCGTTTTCTTCATTATACTGCCAATCTTACGGTAAATCAATCGCGGCTTTTGATATTTTTTTAACATACTATTGCATTTTCACAGATCTATGGTAAAATCAAGGACATTACAGAAACTGCTTTGACCCTGGGAAGTCAAATGTGTGCATATCTCCCATCCTGCCAAAGACCTGGAACTGCCGTTACAGGAGTTTTTTATCAATGTACTCTCGGAGTCTCTTTGTTCCTGATTTTGTGAGATGATTTTTTGTCAGATGTGCATAAATTTATGAGGCGTACGTGGAACGTACGTTGATTAAATTTATGTGCATATGACGGAAAATCATCCACAAAGGCAGGTGCAAGAGAGATTCCGAGAGTACATATCAACGAAAAGGAGGAACACACATGAAACCAACCGGTATAAACGCGTTTTTAGAACGCAAGAATATTCATCCGTCTCTTAAAACCTATTTCATCGACGCTATGGGAGCCATGGCCTTCGGCCTCTTTGCCTCCCTGCTCATCGGTACCATCTTCGCCACCTTAGGCGAAAAGACCAACCTCGAAACCTTTCACATCATCTCCCAATACGCCAAAGAAGCCACCGGAGCCGCCCTGGGGGTCTCCATTGCCTATGCCCTGCAGGCGCCCCAGCTGGTCCTTTTGTCCGCCGCCACCGCAGGCATCGCCGGCAATGCCCTGGGCGGGCCTGTGGGAGCTTTTGTGGCCGCTATCGCCGCCGTGGAGTCCGGCAAGGCGGTGTCCAAGGAAACCCGGGTGGATATCCTTATTACCCCTGCCGTCACCATTATCTGCGGCGTTGCCGCGGCCCGGTTTGCCGGCCCCGGCGTCTCCTCTTTTATGACAGCCTTTGGCAGCCTGGTAAAAACCGCTACAAACATGCAGCCCTTCCTTATGGGCATCCTGGTATCCGCTCTCATGGGCATTGCCCTGACCCTTCCCATCAGCAGCGCCGCCATCTGCATCATGTTAAGCCTTGACGGCCTTGCCGGCGGAGCGGCCACTGCCGGGTGCTGCGCCCAGATGGTGGGCTTTGCGGTCTTAAGCTTTGGGGAAAACGGCATTGGCGGCCTTCTGGCCCAGGGCCTTGGCACCTCCATGCTCCAGATGGGCAATATTGTAAAAAACCCCAGGATCTGGATCCCTCCCACCCTGGCTTCCATGGTCACCGGCCCCATAGCCACCGTAATTTTTCACCTGGAGAATATCCCCGCCGGCTCCGGCATGGGAACCTGCGGATTGGTAGGCCCAATCGGCGTGTACACCGCCATGAACGGAGGGGGCGGGATGTGGGCCGGCATCCTTCTTGTGTGCTTCATCCTGCCTGCCGTCCTTACCTGGATATTTGGAAAAATCCTGAAACAGGCAGGGTGGATCGCCGACGGGGA
>Ga0137308_101582_pt1 | contig 20862 bp, 18 predicted proteins | sample Inofrocosms_June_FD_97181 | JGI IMG/M metagenome (GOLD analysis project Ga0137308, IMG submission 97181) | Mouse cecal microbial communities from Vienna, Austria - N-Acetylneuraminic and N-Acetylglucosamine D2O microcosms_June | ecosystem: Host-associated > Mammals > Digestive system > Large... | reverse complement strand
ATTTTTTCCATCAAAATACCCTCTCAGAATCTTTTTTGAGTTTTTCCTGATATATATTTCTATTTCTTTTTTGAGTTTTTGATCAATTTTCATTGGATCACTTATAAAAACTCAAACAAATTTCCATTATTTTGAGAAAATAAAAAAGAGCATTTCTGCCCTAACTCTCATATGTTTTCCAGTTATAGAGATAATTGCACGAAAAAAGCACCATCAGATTATTTATCTCATCCGTTGGTGCTTTCCATAATTCCATATTTCCTCATCAATATTTTTTCCTCTCTCACCGGGAATAACAAAACTATCCCAATCGACAGGATCCTTTCTTACTTTCTTTTGCGGATAATCCAACAAAGTAACTATGACTTCCTTCTATATAATATGGACTGCCTATATTCCACACAGTCCACAAAATCCGCCATATTATCTTTCAAGCCTCCTCATTTGTATGTCTGTCTTTATCGCTTAGGCATGGCTTAGATAAAGCATTACGCGAGTAAACTCGCAATAGTGGTTTCCTTATGCCGGACTGGCGGTTTCCGCCAGCCCGGATATGCGGTTTCACCGCACAAGAATATTCATTGAGACAAGCGGGACTTTTCGCAATAGTACAGCATACATACAGAATTGATTATCAGTATTGCGGAATGATGTAAAGTTCATTGTATCGGCATCAAGCAAAGCGGAAAAAGTGGTTAAGTATATACTGAATGAAGCTGAAGTATGAGCGTAAAAAATGGGTGTAACCGATGGGATCAGAATGGCTACACCCTATTATAATGCTTATATTTATGTGTTTATATTATACGCCATTTATTGACGGTCTATTTTATGCTATATTATTATATCACGTTATGATTTTAGGGACAAATCAGGCTTATAATGGTATTTGTGATAATTTATAGCCTGATTGTTTGAATATGCTAAATGGGCTTAGAATCGTGATGTATGATAAGGATTATGGCTACATATGGCAGTAGTCCTGACCTGATCAGGGGGAGGGACTGAAGGTGTATCCCGGTAGGTTTACATCTTTTTCCGGAAACTTTAGTCTGAGAAAGCGCCTATCTAATCTATATATACGTCACCTCAAAATTTCAACCCCGAATTCAACCTCTATTTCTCCATCATGTGTACAAGCCTGGACAAAACGTACTTTATTTTGTGCTTTCGGCGCTGATAAAACCACAAACTGATCCGGAGTAACAAACATATCCGCTAAATACTCCTCGACATCAATATCTCTAAAATCAATAAGCTCACTTTCTTGGTTTCTCAACATAAAACTTTGTTCTGGCTCTTCGGTTTTAAAAACCACTTAACTCTATGATTACCAATGGTTTTACCTACATTGCAGTGCTGATCTTTATCGCTGCAATGCCCGTGTGGCTGCAGAAGTATACGAAATCCAAATTTTTCGACTATGCGCCGCCCATCGTATTGCTCTATCTGCTTATGATGATTTTCTGCACACTGAAAGTGTGGGATATGGAATCTACCAAGGCTACATACTCCGCACTGAAAACCAACATTCTTTACGCCATGATCTTCCTGACTCTGCTTCGCTGCGGCATCCGCAAGATCATGAAACCCGGTCCCAAGATGCCGGGCGGCTTCTTCGCCGCATCCGTTTCCATCGGCATCGCTTTTATCGTTACCTTCGCGGTTATGAAAGGCGCTATCGGTGCGGAAGCATGGAAGCCTCCTGGCGCTTTATGCGGAATCTGGATGGGCGGCTCCGGCAACATAATCGCCGTACAGGCTGCTCCGGATATCGGGGAGACGGAAATGGCATATGCCTTTGTGGTGGATTCCATCGACTACTCCATCCGGGTAATGTTCCTGCTCCGGGCAATCAACCCGGCGCCCTTGTTGATGGCACTGACGGGGTACGTCATCGGCACCGGCGGCGGTATTATTGTAGCACGTATTATGGGAATGTTTGCGTAGGCGGTGTCTGCCCGGGTCTATAACATATGTCCCTTTTAAGTAAAGTGTTGCTACGGCATACCATCGGCAGTTTCTGCAACACCAGTCTGAAAAGGGAATTACATATTGAAGAACAGACCGTAAAATAACAAATGCTCTGAGAGTTTTTATATTATCTCTCAGAGCATTTTTACCGGATGGACAGCTCAAACGCATTCTCTTCCCGGAGGTTTTTCTTCCGCGCCCTCTCCCACAACGCCTGCCGCCGCCCTTATGCCGTTTCTTATTCATAAGTTGTACAGTAGCTGTTTCTGTCGCCGTTAAGGACATGCTGGTACATATGCACCCTTGTGAATTCTTCATAATCAGTAGAAGAATAACCACAGTTGCAATGGTAGTGTGCCACTTTCTGCTCTTCGCCACCAAATACAAGTGTAGCCTCTTCGCTATATGCGATACATGAATCCATGTATTTCCCATCAGCCCATGACTGTTCAGCTACTGCCTGTTCTGCTGCCGCCTTCTCTGCCGCAAGTCTTTCGGCCTCCGCTTTCTCTGCTGCTGCCTTCTCTGCCGCCGCCTGTTCTGCCGCTTTTTTCTCCGCTGCTGCCTTCTCTGCCGCTTTTTTCTCTGCCGTTGCCTGTTCCGCCGCTGCTTTCTCCGCCGCCGCTTTCTCCGCCGTTGCCTGTTCCGTCGCCGCTTTCTCTACCGCATTACCGGACTTTCCGGAATCAGCGGGAGCCCCATTAGCGTTTACAGCAGTTTCCATTTTTTGGAACGCCGCTGCCGTACCCTTGCCCGTCTTGCTGCCTATGGATGCCGCATTGCCGGCGCCTGCCGCGTTATCGGTTTTGTCCGCGCTTACAACTTTTACATCGCCTGTCGTATCATCGGACTTTTGTCTATTATCAGCCCTCTGTTCGCTATCGGGCTTTTGTTTGTTATCAGACTTCTGTCCGTCGCCGGCAATATATTCAGACTTTGCCGCTGCCTCTTCTACCGCATCGGCCTTTTCTGCCGCATCGGCATCTTCCGCGATAACGCTTTCATCACCGATGTCCTCTGCGTCAGCGAATGTCTCTGTATCTTTATCAGCGATTACAGAAGTGTCAGCCGCATTCCGACCGGAGCTGACTGCTATCGGTACTCCAACTGCAAGAGTGGTTGTAGTCACTCCGGCTAAGATTTTTACTGCGATCTTTTTCATCATTGCTTTCATAAGTTTTTTCTCCATTTCAAAAGTAGTTTTTATTGCTTACACACATAAAACGACTGAGGAAACCGATCGGTTGCAGGTTTTCAAAAAAAAATTCATTTTCTTATGTCAGCCTGTTGATTTTGTTTTGGGTCAGGATCGTTTTCACAAGCTGATAAATAAAGGCGGGAACTCCGATGATAGCCGATAATACCGCCTTAACTCCTATATAAATAATCCAGAACCAAAATGTTCCAAATAATGAAACAGGAAAGAATGACTGCAGGTATGTTAAAAATTTCCAACCAAACGGAATGCAGAACGCAACAAAGAACAATCCCACATAATCGAGAAGATTGTCGTACGCATCCGGATGTGTAGCCTCCCACCATACAAAAAAGATGCCGACCAGAACGCCGATAACAGCGGTTTTTATAAACTCGCTGCGGGTGTCAATCAGAGCGTCCTTATATTTCTGCCTTCGCTGATCCTCCTTATTCTGGGCTTGCTGCTGCTTCTCCTGCCGAGTCCTGGCGGCACAGGCATCACACATACAGGGCGTATACTTTTCAGCGCACTCTCTGCACAATCCCTTTCCGCATTTCTGGCAGGTTGCGACAGCTTCTCTCTCGGTGTGATTAAAACATTTCATGATGGTAATTCTCCTTTTCTTTTATGTATAGCTGATATAACATTCAGGCACTCAATCAGAAATAACGATATCAGACACAGTTTTTCATATCTATACAAGCTGCTTGTCCGCATTGCACTGCTTCTCGGAGATACTCTGCTGTGCCAGGATCCCCATGATAAAAATCCTCACTTTTTCAATCGTGGTATCATCTTTAATTTTTTCAATGTCTTCTTTTAAATCCTGCTGCGCTTTCGTCATCGATCTCTCCTCCTTTATGCTGTTTATAACAACAATATATATTGTTTAATGCAATTTGTCAAGTGGTTTTCAATCAGCAATGTTGACATTTGCAATATATTTTGATATGCTTACTTCAGTGAGGTTATTGTGATGGTCCATGAACGATTAAAGATACTCTTGAAAGAACTCAATATATCCCAGCGCCAGTTTGCTATGAAAATACATCTCGACACCGGCTACTTTTCAAAGATCATACACGGCAAGGTAAATCCGCCCGACCGGATACTGCTGCTTATCGAAAATGTCTTTCATGTAAACAAAGAATGGCTGGAAAACGGTCAGGGTGAAATATTTTCCGATCAGGATATGCCTCTGGCAAAAAAGCAGGTCCTGGAATCCATCGATTATCTGAGCGACGAACAGGTCAATGCCGTTTCTTCTTTTATCAAATACTTAACCGAAAATCCCAAATTGTGATACGGTAACAAAATGTGAATCGAGCAGGGGAAATCTTTTCACCTGCTCCACGCGCCGGGCACCCGTCAGCTCTGCTGACATCCTTCCTTTGGGTGCCCGTGTGCATAAAAAGGGTGTGTCTTTATCCGGACACACCCTTTCGCTGTTCCTTTTCGAAAATATTCAGTCAAGGACATTGATATCTTCGGCGAGGGGCTGCCCCAGGGGAACCATCCAGTCGTTGGGCCAATAGGTAGTGGTCGGATCGATGCTGAACGTGATATGCCGGCCTTCATACTGCTCCATGCCATCAATGCCCTGGATATTGACCATCAGGACTTCGCCGTCGAAATAGCCATCTTCGCTGGTCATGAGGCGCAAAGTCTGCGGCGTATCCAGTACAATCATGCGATAAAACTCACCTTCAAAAAACTCACGGGCAGATTCATACTGCTCATAATAAGGAGAGTTGGCGTCAAACCTTTTAAACAGCGAGAGCATCTCGTCATAATCGTATGTATCGACAGTGCCGGTAAGAACGATGCGGTCCCCGTCGGCAGGAAGCATACCATTGTCGGACGATCCGGGCGTCTGTGCCCCGCCTGAATCAGGCGTTGTCCAACTGTCCAGCGCAGACAGATCGTCGATCTCATACCATTCGATCTCAATAAAAGCGATCGAATCGGGCATCTGGTCGATTCTGCCCTCCCAACAGGTTTCCCGCCTGAGGGAATCTCCGTCCAGTGTGATCCGGGTAACAGAACCTTCCCCGGTTCCGCCGCTAAATCCCATGGTCATCATTCCGTCTCCGTCCCCCGCCATGGAGAGTCCATCGCGAGTTCCGCCCGGAATCGCTTCGGCGGACTGACGCACGGTTTTTGTATCCGGATCATATTGAAAAACGAGTGTAGAGACTGCGAATGTCCATCCCCCTTCTTCCTTTTCCAACAGCAGCGTCGGAACCAGGTCATCCGGCTGCATCTGCACCAGTGCATACCGATAGCCGACTGTCTCCAGATCAGAAATGGTTTCATTATAATCATAACTGTCCGCCTGGCTGATGATGGTGCGGTACTGTTCCAAAGCCTCGTCGATGGGATCTGTCTCCTCCAAAACCTCAGATTCCTCCAAAGCCTCAGACTCCTTCTGCGACTCCTCCTCTTCCGATTTCTCAGCCCCCTCCGAACCCTCAGGCTCCTCCAGGCCGTCAACCTCTTCGGTGTCCCACGATTCCTGAGCCCCGTCGAAACGGGAGACAGCCCAGACCGCTCCAAGGGCACCAACGCCGACAACCGCGGCTGCGGCAAGAGCGATGAGTCCGATCTTCAGCGCGCCGGAGCCGGCCGCTGCGGCTGTGCCGGCTGAAGCGGCGCCCGCCGCCGTCCCTGCCGTACCCGCTGCTTCGGCGTTTGCCGCTGTTCCTCCCATACCTGTCGCTTCGGCATCCGCCATTGCTCCAACCGTATCCGCCGCTCTTCCTGCTGTACCCACGCCCTGCGCGGCTCCCACGGACCGCGAAGCAAAGATAGCTTGAAGTATCCTGCCATCCGGCACTTCCGCCGCATATACCTTCTGGCTTCGGAAAAGCAGCAGCAGGAACGGAATCGGAGCCAGGCTGTAGAGTTTTGTGCCCTGCTTCTCCAGTTCCCGGACTTTCTTTTCGATCTTGCCCCGCCCATACATCAGCCGGCTCTTAACCGCACTCTCAGAAACGTCCATGGCGGCGGCAATCTCTTTCACTGACATCTCCTCATAGTAGAACATACCGATGACAGCGCGCTGATCTTCCGGCAATTCCTCGATGATCTCGCGGATCAGGCGTTTTGTCTCCTTCTGATCGATAATCTGATCCGGAAGATTTTCGCTGCGCTCGTCCGGAAACAGTTCCTCCGCGGGAGTACCCTGCTCATCGCCGGAGCCCAGCTCCGTAAACAGCATGGGGCGCTTCTTTTTCAGCCAATCTCTGGCTGTGTTGGCAGCGATCTGCCGTACCCACGGCAAAAATTTCTCATCACCCTGAAAGCTGTCTAAGTGGGCGAATGCCTTTATGTAAGCGTCCTGTACAATGTCAAACACTACGTCCTCATCCCTGATCATGGACCTGACAGTGTAATAGACGCTGCTGTAAGTCTTTTCATATAAAGCGCCGACGGCATCCTGACTGCCGGTGCGCGCCGCAGAAATCAGTTCGGCAAACGTACCGCTCCGGGGCACCGGCTTTCCGCAATACTGACAAAATACAGCATCATTTGCAATTTGTTTTCCACAGGAAGTACAGTACATACTTTATTGATCCTCCTCTATCCCTTCCATGTCCGCGATCCTCCGCAGCATATCCGCTTTTTTCATCTCATCTGTCGGGGACGATTCGATGACCGCCCGTAGCATACGCCTGATGAAATCATCCAACATAGTCTCTTGTCCCTTCATCCTGTTCATGGTGTGATCCTCATACCCATAGAACGAACAGAGGGGACTGTTGGTTGCAGATATTTCAATTATTTCTTTATTAATTCGGCATATACCTGAGCCTCATTATAAAATGACCCGTTATTACGGCCTCTATGCCGGACATCGCGATAACGATAAAAAGCTCAGAAAAGCCATCCGCCGCTCCAAGCACAAATTCATTCTGCGTTATTCAAAATGACGCAATAACATAACTGTCTCTTTTGGTTATGATCCGTTATGGTGTTCTAAGTACAGCGCCACTATGACTCTGACGGATCTGTATTTTAAGCACAAGCGGGTTTCTCTGGAAGAAATGTACGAAAGGTCCATGGCAGAAATCAAATGCCGTTCTAATCCCCCTGAAGGAATGACAGCAAAACCCGTTAAGAATATGTCGGATTCAGACCTTTTGGACATGCACTATGTTCTAACTGAAGATGATGACCGGGACGGTGATAAAACGCAAGAAGGTTTCTATAATAGACCTCTTTCAGTAATCGCCTTGTTCTTGTGCCCGCTTTTATACAGGCTTTTTTTATCAGAATTCCTCCGTCAGAAGCAATTAAGAGTTTTAGCACGTATGGTAGTATAGCACAGTAAACCGCAAAAGTAAATCGTTGAATTCCCATTTCCCGATACCTAAAGCATATCACGTATATAAAGCGCGATCTGGTACGGCAGGCGTTCCGCAGGAGTGGCAAGCTCCGTGCCCAGCAGTTTTTTAATATTGTTCATGCGGTAGATGATCGTATTCCGGTGCGTGAACATGCTCTGCGCCATCGCCTGTATACTCCCGTTAAACTCCAGATAACACTGCAGCGTCTCCACATAGTTTGAGTTATGCCGCCTGTCATGCTCCTCCAGCACCGACAACGTCTCCTGTTTCATCTGCGCAAGCAGGGCAGCATCCGTACAGCTGTACAGCAAACGGTAGATCCCCATCTCTTCAAACTGCAAAAGCGCAGTTTTTGTCCGCATCGCCATCCGTGCCGCCACCTCCGCCCTCCGGTAGCTGACCGAAAGGTTTTCGATATCCATCACCTGGCTTCCCACGCCTACATAGATCGGCCGATCCGGCATCCGCTTACGGGCCCGCTTTAACATCCCCTCCCCCAGTCCAATGAATAGTTCCGGCGTTATCGCGTTCGCCACGAGCACAAAAAACGAATTGTAATAAAAGAAACTCCCGTTGTGCGTGATCTGCTCCAGATACACCTGCAGCCGGTAGGAGAGTTTTCTTCTGTCCACCGTATCCATCGAGTCCAGCCCCTCGCTGGCGATGACCATAACCTGAAAGGTTCCGTCCACATCAAAATGCGGCAGCAGCTTTTTCCGGTACGCCTCCTGATTGTCCGGCTGCTCCACCGCCGCGATCAGCGCGTTCACAACCTGTTCGTCCGTGCTGCCCTGCACAAAAATGCGGATGCTGAAATCCTTCATCATATCGGAGAGATGTATCTCCCAGGGCACGGTCAGAAGCGGCAGATCATTCTCCTCACAGTATGCGAGCAGGCCATCCGGCAGCTTTTCTATGTAATTCCCGATATTGACAATCAGGCCTGCCGCATGGCGCTGCACCAGATGTCTGGCAAGTTCCATAAGCGCCTCCTTCGTCGGAAAGCCGAGCCCCGTCGTGACCGCAAGTTCCTTTCCCCAGAAATGCCGTATGATCGTCGTATCCTCTACCAGATGCACCCAGCTGATCGAGTTGGACCAGCCGTTTTTTCCCGCCAGATACTTCATCCGGTAGCGTTCCTCCGAGGAGATCATCATATCCTGTATCGTAAAACCCATCCCTTCTGCCTCCTTTTCTATTGCGCCTGCCATGTCCGTGAATATTATATCACTTTTCGTACTGTCAGTACATATTTCATTTCCATTTTTAGGTTTCAGAGCCATTGGATTTTATTATTTTTATGTTATGATTATTTTAATAACAAACACACATAAAAAAATAAAGGAGGCGCATCTCATGTTAACAATTTCAAACACACTTGTAACCAACTACAGTTATACACCATCATGGATTAAGTCCGAGCGTTATCTGTACTGTGACAATTTTGCACGGGACCTTGCCGAAAGCAGACATGCGTCCTTCCTCGTACTGATCCGGAAGCTGCTTCACAGATAAGTGAAGCCCGCTTTAACATAAGCATAAAAAAATAATCTGAAAATGATATGCTCCCTTGCGGGCGGACAGGTGAAACAATAAAACCTGTCTGTCCGCAAGGGAGCATATCGCTTTTCTCAATACTTTTTCCGTTCTTTCAATTCCTCATACAGCACCGTATAATTATGGTACCTTACCTTGCTGATCCTCCCCTCCGCCAGCGCCGCTTTCACGCTGCACCCCGGCTCGCTCACATGCACGCAGCCGCGGAACCTGCAGCCGTCCTCATACTCCCTGAATTCCGGATAAAAATCCTTCAGTTCCTCTTTCTCCATGTCAAAAAGCTGCAGGGAGGAAAACCCCGGCGTATCCATAATATAACTTTCTCCATCCAATGCAAACAACTCCGAATGGCGGGTGGTATGCCTGCCTCTGTCGATCTTTTCGCTGACGGCGCCGGTCTCCATCTCCGCCTGCGGATACAGACAGTTGATCAGAGAAGATTTTCCCACACCGCTTGGCCCCGCCACCGTGGTCGTTTTTCCCTGCAGGACCCGCCGCACTTCCCTAAGGCCCTCTTCCTCCTTTACGCTGATAAAAAACACCTGATAGCCGCAGGTCTCATAGGCGCTCTGCAGATCCGCCCGATCCTGCGCGGAGGCAATATCGCTTTTATTAAAACAGATCACAGAGGGCAGCCCCTGCTGTTCCATCATGATCAGAAACCGGTCCAGCAGATTAAAATTCGGCTCCGGTTTCCGGATCGCAAAGATCACCAGCGCCTGATCGATATTTGCCACTGCGGGGCGGATCAGCCTACTTCTGCGGGGCAGGATCTTCCTGATGTTTCCCTCTTTTTCCTGCTGATCCAGCACCTCCAGTTCCACATCGTCCCCCACCAGAGGCTTGATATTCTCCCGGCGGAAAATACCCCGGGCCCTGCACTCGTAGATCTGAAGGTCCTCCGCATGCACATAATAGAATCCGGCAATTCCCTTTACTATCTTTCCCCGCATATCGCATTTACTCTTTTCGGCATATCGGAACGGTTACCTCTCTTCTGTAAATTCAACTGTTCTTTCTATTGTCTTATCTGTCGTACTCCCCGGTGAGGTTTCGACTGTCTCTCCGGTCTCCGGATCTTTTGTCGTCACAGGTTCCGTTATATTTGTGTACCGGAAGGTGATCTTCCCCGTGGAAGATTTGATACCGGTATAATTCACCGCGATCGGGAAGGAAGCCGTCTCTGTATCCAAAAGCTTTGTACCGTCAGCCGTCACGATGGTCACTTTCACCTTCGTACCGTCCTTGTACTCCGGATCTTCCGCCGCAGTGGGTCCTGTTATATTCCCGCTGTAACTGTAGGTCGCCGCCTTGCCGCCCATACTGATCTTAATATCGATAGGCGTACCGGGATCTACAAAGGAGCCCACGGAATAACTCTGGTAGCATACCTGTCCCTCCGGGAAATCCTCGCTGTTCATCTCTCCTACCGTGCCGAGCTGCAGTCCTGCTTCGATCAGCATCGCCACAACCTCATCCTCCTCCCGGCCCATCAGATCCGGCACCCGGATCTTGGAATCCTCCGCTCCGGTGCTGACTACGATCGTCACCGCGGAGCCCTTCGGCGCCTTTGTGCCGCTCTCGGGATTCTGGGAGATCACGTAGCCTGTCTCCACCTCGGAAGAGGCGCTCTCGCTCCGGTTTACCACAAAACCCGCTTTTTCCAGCGTATTTTTTGCCTCCTCATAGGTGATCCCCGTGGCCTTCGGTACAGCTACACCCTCGGTACCGCTGCTGACGGTCAGCGTGATCGTCGTGCCGGGATCTACCATAATGCCTTCCTCCACCGATGCACTGATCACCTGATTCTGCGGATAGGCGGCGTTCTCCACGTATTTCACTTCTGTTTTCAGCCCCTTCTTCTCCAGACGGTCCTGCGCGGTTTTCACCGCCATACCGATGACATCTATCATCTCTACCTGCTCGGTCTGCTCCTCCTGCTGCGTCTCGTCGTCCCTGCTGCCGCTTAAGTGGAACAACCCTAAAGCCCTGCCCACTAATACGATCACAATGCAGCCGATGATGATTGCCGCAACAATGGCAAGTATGGTCGTAATCTTTTCCATCCGGGGATCATAATCCTCTTCGTAATCTTCTTCCTCTTCCCCCTGGTCCGTATGTTTTACTCTGTTTAACCGCATGGACTCTTCCATATTGTCCTTTGCCGCGGAGACCTTTTTGATCCGCTCCATCTCCCGCTCCGTGATCATGCGGGTGGACGCCTTTCTGTCCGGCTCCATAACTTTCACAAAATCCTCATCGGGATTTAACAGGGACTGTTTCAGATCATCGATCAGTTCCGCCATGGACTGATACCTGCGATCGGGGCTTTTCTGGCAGCATTTAAAAACGATCTGTTCCACGCTGACCGGAATTTCGGGCACATATTCCCGGGGCGAAGGCATCTCTTCCTGAATATGTTTAATGGCGATCGCCACGGTCGTCTCCCCGTTAAAAGGCACCCTGCCCGTGAGCATTTCAAACATCGTGATGCCAAGGGAATAAATATCGCTCTTTTCGTCACTGTAGCCGCCCCTTGCCTGCTCCGGCGACGTATAATGGACCGATCCCATCACATTGGAAGTGATGGTATTGCTGGTGGCGGCTTTTGCAATGCCGAAGTCCGTCACCTTCACTTTCCCCTCTTTGGAGATCATGATATTCTGAGGCTTGATATCCCTGTGAATGATATGATTATTATGGGCAGCCTCGATACCCATGGAAACCTGAATGGCAATGCTTATCGCCTCTTTTACGGAAAGTCTCGCCTTCTTTTCAATGTACTTTTTCAGTGTAATGCCCTCTACCATTTCCATGACGAAATAGTAAATGCCGTTTTCTTCCCCTACATCGTACACATTGACGATATTGGGATGCATCAGCCCTGCCGCCGCCTGGGCCTCCGTCCGAAACTTGGAAACAAAATTGGCGTTCTCGGAAAACTCCTGTTTTAATACCTTGATCGCCACAAACCTGTTCAGTTTATGGCATTTTGCTTTATAGACATCTGACATGCCGCCGGTTCCGATCTTCTCAAGAATCTCGTAGCGGTCTCCTATCATCATTCCGATCTTAATCATACTTTTTCTTTTCTCCACATTCAAGCTTCGCTGCAAAAGCGAGGCATACATCAAATATCCGGCTCGATCAGTATCAGGGATATATTATCCCTTCCGCCGTTCAGGTTTGCAACTCTCACAAGAGCCTCCGCTTTTTCCATGATGTCGCGCTGGGCATTTACGATCATTCTTATTTCTTCATCTTCCAGCATATTACTGAGTCCGTCAGAGCACAGCAGAACAATGTCCCCCTCCCGGAGCTGTACCTCATAAAAATCCGCCAGCACCGCATGGGTAACTCCTACCGCTCTTGTAATAATATTCTTATTAGGATGGGTCCTTGCGCTTTCCCTGTCAAGTCCGCCCATCCGGATCATTTCCTCTACAAGGGAGTGGTCCGTCGTGATCTGCCGGATACTTTTTCCGTTCACGATATAAAGACGGCTGTCTCCCACATTGCCTACTTTCAGGCAGTTTCCGTAGATCGTCGCAACAACCACCGTAGTCCCCATGCCTTCCAGATCACGGTTCCCATTGGAAAGTTCAAAAATACCGGCGTTCGCTTTATCGATCGCGCACTGCAGAATCTTCTCCGGACTCTCCTCCGGGGAATGCTCCGCCTCCTGACAAATGGTGTCCACCGCATAGCGTGAAGCATAATCCCCCGCTTTATGGCCGCCCATACCGTCGGCAATCATAAACAGATTCGGCAGATTTCCCACCGGCAGTTCCGAGGAATACACCACGTCCTGATTCAGTTGTCTTCGTTTCCCCTTATCCGATAAGGAGGCTGTCTTCATCAACGCCTTCTTCCCCCTGAAGCCTTACCCGCCATCCTCTGGACGGCAGGCGTTTCTTTTGTTGCAAAACATAGTATCTACAAATTAAAATACTACCACATAAATGGCAAAGGGGCAAGAAAAATCCGATCCTGCCCTCTCTTTTTATCCCTTATTTTACCAACTCAGCCATAAAATATGTAACCTATTTAAAATTCCTTCTGAGCTGTCCGCAGGCACCGTCTATATCCCGTCCCATCTCCCTGCGCAGAGTGGCATTGACGCCCGCCTCCTCCAGCTTTTTCTGAAACATCCTGACCGTCTCCTTGCCGGAAGATACGTACCGCCTCTCTTTCACCGGATTGACCGGTATCAGGTTCACATGAGCGTGAAGCCGCTTTGCCAGCCGGATCAGCCCCTCTGCATCCTCATCCGTATCATTGACGCCGCCCGCAAGAGCGTACTCAAAGGTGATGCGCCGCCCTGTCTTTTCAAAATAATACCCGCAGGCATCCATCAGTTCCGCGATACTGTACTTTTCCGCTACGGGCATCAGTTCCCTTCGCTTTTCATCCGTCACACCGTGAAGGGATAGCGCCAGCGTGATCTGCAGATTCTCCTCCGCCAGCTTTCTGATCTCCGGCACCAGCCCGCAGGTGGAAACCGTAATATTCCGCCGGCTCATATGCAGCCCTTCTTCATCCGTCAGCATCCGGATAAATTTCAGAAGGTTCGCCCCGTTATCCAGCGGTTCTCCGATGCCCATCACCACCACGTTGGAAACCCGCTCCCCGGTGTAACGGGTAACCGCATAGATCTGGTCCAGCATCTCCCCGGCGCTTAGATTCCGGACAAGGCCGCCCAGTGTGGAAGCGCAGAACCTGCAGCCCATCCTGCAGCCCACCTGTGAGGAAATGCAGACCGAATTCCCGTGACGGTATTTCATCCAGACGCTCTCCACCAGATTTCCGTCGGACAACGCAAACAGAAACTTTTTCGTGCCGTCCGTCCGCGATTCCTGCACCCTGACAGGCTCTAAAGCCGTCAGGTCAAACCGCTCCCCGCATTTTTCTCTCAATGAAAGTGACAGATTTGTCATTTCCGTAAAATCCCGTGCCAGCTTTACATGCATCCACTCATAAAGCTGCGCCGCCCGGAACTTTTTCTCCCCGATTCGCTCCATCTCCTGCTGCAGTTCTTCCGGAGATAAAGATTTTATATCTATCTTTTCCATAAAATTTCCTTTTAATATGACAACAGCGGAGTGGCAGTCCTCCGCTTCCTCAACTGTTCTGTTTTCCTGTTTATCTTTTTCCTTACTGCCGGCACTGCTCTGGCTTTCAATCAGTTTTTGTACCGTCCATCTAAAATCATATCAAGCATCGTCCCGAACCGTTACATAATAATTACACAATAACCATGCCATACTGATCTAATCTTTTGATTTTAAATCATATCTAATCTTTTGATTATGAATCATGTTCTTACGGAACGCGCGGAAAATGCGCATTCCCGTCCCGTAAAAATCAACCTTCTTTCCGCCTCAGCCGCGCCAGAAAGAAACCGTCGCATTCATGAACCCCGGGCACAAGCTGCAGCATCCCGCTCTCCGCTTCCCCGCACTGCAGCTTCTTTGGCAGATACGGATTCAGACTCTCCGGCACAAGCGGAAACTCCCGGCACATCCACTGTACCTGTTCTTCATTCTCCGCCCGGTGGACCGTACAGGTGCTGTACATGATAATCCCGCCCGGCTTCACATACCGCCAGCAGGTTTTTATGATCTCCCGCTGCAGCCCTGCCAGTTCCGCAAGGCTCTCTTTTGTCACATGATATTTGATATCTCTTTTCTTTCCGATAATCCCAAGCCCTGAACAGGGCAGATCCAGATACAGAACATCCGCCTTCCCCTCCGCCTCCGCGTCAAAAACACGGGCGTCCCGGACCTTTACATGCAGACGATCCGCCTTCATCCGCCCTGCGTTTTCCCGGATCAGTTCCGCCTTTTCCTCCGACAGATCCCTCGCCTCCACCTGTCCCGTCTCCCCTGCTTTCAGGGAAGCATGCAGGCTCTTTCCGCCCGGCGCCGCACAGATATCCAGCACAAAATCCCCCGCCTTTATCCCGGCGCACTCCGTCACAAGCATGGAACTGACGTCCTGCACCGTCACAAGCCCCTCCGGAAAGCCCGGAAGCTTATGTAATCCTTCCAGATTCCGGCAACGCCATGCATAAGGCAGATAGGGATCTCTTTCGCAGAGGACACCCTTTTCTTCCCATGCCGCGGCAAGCGCCTCCTGCTCACCCGGAGAAAGCGATTCCGATATCCTGAGGCTCACCGGCTTCACCGAAAGGAAGGCTTTGCACATCCGCTCCGTCTGTTCCCTGCCATAGTCCTTTTCCCATAGCTTCACCAGAAACTCCGGCATGGAATAACGGACGCTGACGCCCCTGAGCCAGTCCTTTTCCTTATCCGGATACACGATCTTTTCCTTATTTCTGGCAATATTACGCAAAACGCCGTTCACAAATCCCTTCAGGGACTGAAAATGGCGTTTCTGCGCAAGGCGCACCGCCTCGTTGCAGACCGCGCTGTCCGGTATAGAATCCATATAAAAGAGCTGATACACGCTCATCCGCATCAGCTGCCTGATCAGCGGCTTCATTTTAGGGACGGGGACGCCGGAGAACTGGTTCAGGATATGATCCAGTTCAATCCGGCGCTCCAGAGTCCCCTCCGTCACCCGTTTGATAAAGGCCTTTTCCCTGGCAGGCAGATAATCATATTTCTGAAGTACCTGCCTAACCAGTACATTGCTGAATCCTGCCTCCATTTCCAGTTCCAGCAGGCTATCCAGCACGATCTCCCTTGTATTTTCCATTAATCCCTGTCCCTTCCGCCTCTGTTTCCGAATAAAATGACAAGACGCAGAAGCTGCAGGATCGAAGACGCAGCAGCCGCCACATAAGTCAGCGCCGCCGCGCCCAACACCTTCCGCACATGCCCCACTTCCTGCTGCCCCAGTATCCCGTACTGTGTAAGCATATGCATGGCTCTGTTTGAGGCGTTGAATTCCACCGGCAGCGTCACGATCTGAAACAGCACCGCAGCAGAAAAGACCCAGATGCCGATCTGCACAAGAAGCGAGCCCGCCCCGCCGAAAATCACACCAAGTATCACGATCGGAAGTCCTATCCGGCTGCCGATATTTGCCACGGGAACCAGAGCGGCACGGATCCTCAGCGGCGCATATCCCTTTTGATGCTGCACCGCATGTCCGCATTCATGGGCAGCCACACCGATGGCAGCCACCGAACTGCTGCCGTATACCGCATCCGATAAGCGCAGTACTTTGGAAGAGGGATCATAGTGGTCCGTCAGGCTTCCCCTGATATGCTCCACCCGGACATCGTAAATACCGTTTGCGTTTAAGATCCGCTGTGCCGCCTGCGCGCCTGTCATCCCGCTCATACTGCGCACTCTGGCATATTTACTGTAGGTGCTGTTGACCTTCGCGCTTGCGGCCATGCAGAGCACCGCACCGATCAGAACCAGCACATAAGTCCAGTCCATATAAAACCCGTATCCATACCCGTATCCCATATCAATCACTCCTTCCGCTTTGCCCCGGCACAAACGGCAGCGAAAAATTCCTCCGGATCTCCTGCCTGTTTTCGCCCTGCTGCACAGACCGAAGCATTTGCCCGGCTGCGTCTACGCCGTTTATTCCAGCATTTCTCCTTCTTTTACCTGATACCCCAACAGAAAATCCCGAACGGGCATCCGTTTTTTTCCTTCCAGCTGCACTTCCTTCAACACAAGCACGCCTTTTCCGGTCTGTACATAGATACTGTCCTTTGTGACAAAAACAACCTCTCCCGGGCGAGGCGCGTTCTTTTCCGCGCCGTGGCGGAACAGGCCGCCGTGAAAGCTTTCCGCTTTCTGTTCCTCTCCCGAAACCTCCGACTGCCAGATCTTCAGACTTTTCTTTCTGAAGGTACAGTAAGCGCTGGGCCAGGGATTCATTCCCCGCACCAGACGTTCCAGAACCCCGGCATCCTTTTCCCAGTCTATTTTCCCCATATCCTTATTTAACATACGCACATGGACGGCATCCTCTTCCTGCTGCTTCACCGGAATGATATCTCCCGCCTCTATTCTCGGCAGTGTTTTCACCAGAAGTTCCGCACCGAGCCTGCTGAGTTTATCAAACAGGCTTCCGCCGGTGTCATCCTTTTCCACAGGAATCGCTTTCATCGTCAGAATATCCCCAGTGTCCAGCCCTTCATCCATCTGCATGATGGTCACGCCGGTCATCTCGTCCCCGTTTAAGATGGCATACTGTATGGGCGCCGCGCCTCTGTATCTGGGCAGCAGCGAGGCATGGATGTTGATACAGCCGTACTTCGGCATCTCCAGAATCTCCTTGGATAAGATCTGACCGAACGCAGCCACCACAAAAATATCCGCCTCATATTTTTTCAGCTCTTCCACCGCCTCCGGCGCTTTGATCTTCACCGGCTGCAGCACGGTAAGCCCGTGCGAAAGGGCGCACTCCTTGACCGGAGAAAACTGCACCTTCCGGTCCCGCCCTTTCTGTTTATCAGGCTGGGTTACCACCGCACTTACCTCATATCCCGCTTCCAGCAGCGCCTCCAGCGCCTCCACCGCAAAATCCGGTGTTCCCATGAAAATAATCTTCATATCCTGCACTTCCTATTCCAGTTCCGTAAATCCCCTTCCAGTACCTTGTGCGGCAGAAATATTTCCGGACATTTCATGTCCGTAAATTTTCTGGGTACTGTGCGGGCATTTACTGATTTTTTATTCCAGTTCCGTAAATCCCCTTCCAGTACCTTGTGCGGCAGAAATATTTCCGGACATTTCATGTCCGCAAATTTTCCGGGCACTGTCCGGGCATTTACTGATTTTTTATTCCAGTTCCGTAAATCCCGGTTTACGCTTCTTCCTCTTCTTCCAGTTCTTCCACGTCCATCAATCTGCCTTCCACCTTCTCCACATACAGGTGACCGTCAAGATGGTCGTATTCGTGGCAGATGGCTCTTGCCAGTAATTCTTCCGCTTCCAGCACAAAATATTCCATCTTTTCATTATAGGCTTCCACCTTCACATAATTCGGCCTTGTTACGATACCTGTTTTTCCGGGTACGCTCAGGCACCCCTCATGGCCGGTCTGTTCCCCGGACGTTTCCAGAATCCTTGGATTCACAAAAATATAGGGATCTTCCCCCGTCACATCCACCACAAAAATCCGTTTCAAAACCCCCACCTGCGCCGCCGCCAGTCCGACGCCGTTCGCTTCATACATGGTATCCAGCATATCCTCGATCAACTCTGCCGTTCTCGGTGTTATCTCTTTTACTTCCTTGCTGATCTTTCCAAGAATCGTATCTCCCTGTTCCCTCACATTTCTCAGTGCCATTATCTGCTCTCGCTCCCTCTTTGTCCGTATTTCTGTTTCCACTGCAAAGGCCCCTTTACGATCTTTTAATATCCATGTATGGGGTCAACATCAAATTGTACCTGTTCTGAACGGTTTTGTAAAGTCTGTATATGATCTTCCATCTCATCCCGCAGCTTCGCCAGCACTTTTTCATCGCCGCTTTTCATATAAAATATATATCTGTAGCTGTCGTTTAACTTGGATAAAAAAGCTTCTCCCGGTCCAAGCACCGACAGCCGGCTGCGCTCTTCCCTCCGCCTCGCCATATCCGCCAGTTCTTTTGCGAGGTTCTTTGCCGCCTCCTGCTCTTTTCCCGTCACAAGCACCGCCAGCATATGGGCAGCCGGCGGGTACAGGCCGATTTCCCGGTAAAGGATCTCTTCCTCATAAAATCCTTCATAATCCTGAGAAGAGGCATGGACGATACTGTAATGCTCCGGCTGATAGGTCTGGATCACCACCTCCCCCGGCATATCTCCCCGCCCGGCTCTTCCCGCCGCCTGGGTCAGAAGCTGGAAGGTCCGCTCCGCCGCCCGGTAATCCCCGGCAAACAGAGACATATCCGCCGCCAGAATCCCCACCAGCGTCACCGCCGGAAAGTCATGCCCTTTCACGATCATCTGGGTTCCCAGCAGAATATCCGCCTCCCCGTCCGCAAAGGCGGAAAGGATCTTTTCATAGCTGTCTTTCTTCTTGGTGGTATCGCCGTCCATCCGCAGGACCCGCGCCCCCGGATACATCTGATGAAGCTTTTCCTCCACCGCCTCCGTGCCCGCCTTAAAGCCCAGAATATAGCGGGAAGAGCAGACGGGACAGACCTTCACGGCGGGTTCCTCGTAACCGCAGTAGTGACAGACCAGTTTTCCGTTTTTATGCTCCGACAGAGAAACGCTGCAATGGGGACATTTCATCACATGCCCGCAGTTTCTGCAGGATACAAAGCCTGCCAGCCCACGGCGGTTTAAAAACAGCATGATCTGCTGTCCCTTTTCCAGTCTGTCCTCCATCAGTTCCTGCAGCCGCCTGCTGAATATGGAACGGTTTCCCTCTCTCAGTTCCCGACGCAGATCCACCGGATATACCTGCGGCAGCACATTGCCGGTCAGCCGCTCCCCCAGATAAAAAAAGCCGTACTCTCCCTGCTTTGCCCTGTAGTAGCTTTCCAGGGAAGGGGTCGCGGAGCCGAGCACCACGGACGCCCGATGGAGAGAGGCAAGATACACGGCAGTCTCTCTGGCATGATACTTCGGCATCGTCTCGCTCTTATAAGAAGGTTCATGCTCCTCGTCGATGATGATCAGCCCCACCCTCGCAAAGGGCGTAAACAGCGCGGAACGGGGGCCTATGATCACATCGATATCCCCGTTTTTCGCCCGCTCGCACTGGTCGTATTTCTCTCCTGCGGAAAGTCCTGAGTGGAGCACCGAAACCCGATCCCCGAAGCGCCTCATAAACCGCACCACGGTCTGATAAGTCAGCGCGATCTCCGGGATCAGCACGATCGCCTGCCGCCCCCTCGCAAGGCAGCCTTCGATCAGGTTCATGTACACCTCCGTCTTGCCGCTTCCCGTGATGCCGTGTATCAGATAAGTTTTTCTGACATCTCTGTCATAATCCTGCAGCACACTCTCTACGATCTTCTGCTGATCCCGGCTGAGTACCGGCCGGTTTTTTCCGAAAGTATTTTTCTCTGCCGCCGCCCCCGCGGAATCCTTTACGGGATTTCTGTAGATCCGCAATGTCTCCACTGAGATGGCGCCCTGCTTTTCCAGACTGTTTATCGTGGACGGGGAAATATGCAGTTTTTTTCTGACCAGTTCCATCGGCAGTCTCTCCTGCCCTGCCAAAGCCAGCAGCAGCCTTGCCATTGCCGGCCTTCTTTTTTCCGCGCACCGATCCGCCAGGGCTTTCGCCTCCTCCCCGGAAATCCGGCGGCAGATCTGCTTTTTTTCCAGATTCTGTTTTTTTTGTTTTGCCGGAAGCACCGTCTTCAGCGCCGCGATCATCGTGGAACCGTACTGCTGTCTGATCCAGCCTGCCAGCCGCACTAAAATGGCATCCACCGCTGTGTCCGTCTCTGCGATATCCGCTATTTCCTTTACTTTACTCTCCTCAAAGGAAATGCTGTCCCGAAAGGCGGTCACATACCCCTGACGCAGCTTATCTCCTCTGCCGAAGGGGATCAGCACGCTCATCCCCGTCTCCAGTTTTCCCCGCAGTGCGTCAGGAATACGGTAAGTAAAGGGACGATCCACGCTTTCATGGGATATATCGACGATGACGTCGGCATAGGAAACATCCTTGTTATCTCTCTTCATGTTCTGTTTTCCCGTCTCAATCAGGAAGAAATCTTGATTCCTTCCTCCTCCAGAATTTCCGCGATCAGCACCCGCTCATCCATAGGATACTGAACGCCCTTTATCTCCTGATAGTCCTCATGTCCTTTTCCCGCAAGCACCACGATATCGCCGGGTTCGCCGT
>Ga0137308_101581_pt1 | contig 20863 bp, 19 predicted proteins | sample Inofrocosms_June_FD_97181 | JGI IMG/M metagenome (GOLD analysis project Ga0137308, IMG submission 97181) | Mouse cecal microbial communities from Vienna, Austria - N-Acetylneuraminic and N-Acetylglucosamine D2O microcosms_June | ecosystem: Host-associated > Mammals > Digestive system > Large... | reverse complement strand
ACAGCAGCTTATCGTCATAAACCGCCCTCTGGCCTCCCACAAATTTCGGCCTGGTTCTGGCGCACACCACATGGGCGTTCCCGATCTGCTTCTGATTAATACGGACCGGAACCGCCACATCCTGCAGATGCATTCCGATCAGCGTGTCTCCGATATCAATCCCCGCCTGCGCCCTGATATGCTCCACCGCCACAGGATCCCTGAAGCTTTCATAAGCCATGCAGGCAAAAGAGCCTCCCGCCTTGGGCTTTGGCACCGCATTTACCACGGTGAGCCTGTCCCTGACAGCGGCCTGTCTCTCCACGATCAGCGCCCGGTTCAGATGCTCGCAGCACTGGGCCGCCAGAAACAGCCCTCTCTCCTGCACTGCGCCGTAAATACCGTCAAATACCGCCTTTGCCGTCTCCACACTGGAAAAGGTTCCGATCCGCTCTCCTGCCACCTCACTGGAAGAGCATCCCACTGCCAGAATGTCCCCCTCATTCAGCTTTGCCTGATCAAGAAGCTCCCGCAGCGCCTGCCTGGCCTCCTGTTCCACTCTTTGGAGGAAATCCTCTTCCATCCTTCTGTCCGCCATTCCTGTCTGCGTCATTTCTGTCTGCGTCATTTCTCTTCACCTTTCTCCCTCAGCCTGCCGTCACTCCATTCCAGCCTTTTCTCCTCTCCCTTGCGAAGAGATATATCCATGGAAAACATCCCATATTTGAGCTGCCACCGATAGTCCTTATCCGCCCGGATCACAAACTCTGTAAGAATACCTTCCGCCCAGAAGATATCCACCCCGGCACAGCCCTTTACCCGCAGTCCTCTGACAGAACCGCTCTTCCATGCCCCCGGAAGGGCGGGAAGCAGCACGATCCTCTCCAACGTACTCTGCACCAGCATTTCCGCAATGGCAGCCGTGACTCCGAAATTCCCGTCGATCTGAAAAGGAGGGTGCTTGTCAAACAGATTAAGATAGGTGGAGTTCGCAAAAAGCTTTTCAATATTTTCATAGGCACTGTCGCCATCCCACAGCTTCGCATAGTGATTCGTAATCCACGCCCGGCTCCAGCCCGTGTGCCCGCCGCCTGATGACAGACGCCTCTGCAGAGTGACCTTTGCCGCCTGGGCCAGCTCGGGGGTGCCGTCCACCGTGATCTGCTCCGAGGGATGCAGCCCATACAAATGGGAAATATGCCTGTGCCCCGGCTCCCACTCCTCATAATCCTCCGGCCACTCCATGATGTTCCCATGCTTCCCGATTCTGGTAGGAATCAGCCGCTCCCTGGCCCTGCGGATCCGCTGATCCAGCTCATCCTCCACACCGAGAATTCCGGCAGCCTCATTACACTGGGTAAACAGGTCCCTGAGTATCTGATTATCCATGGTCACGCCGTAAATATTCGCACCCATTTCCCCGCCGGGAAGAATAAAGGTATTTTCGGGAGATACGGAAGGGCAGGTGACCAGATACCCGTCATGCTCCACCAGAAAATCCAGGAAAAACTCTGCCGCCGCCCTCATGATGGGAAAGCTTTCCCGCAGGAAATCCTGATCCAGCGTGTATTGATAATGTGTCCATTGATGGGTACACAGCCAGGCCGCTCCCATCACCCAGTAAGAACCCGGAATCCATTGATCCTGCACTGCGGTATCCCCGTGCATGTCCGTATTGTGGTGGCACACGAAGCCGCCCGCCCCGTACATCACCTCCGCGGTTCTCCTTCCGTTCGGTACCATTTTCTTAATCAGCTCAAAGAGCGGCATATGGCATTCCGAAAGATTACAGATCTCCGCAGGCCAGTAATTCATCTCCGTATTAATGTTGACCGTGTACTTGGAATCCCAGGGCGGAAGCATATCCTGGTTCCAGAGCCCCTGTAAGGTCGCCGGAAGAGTTCCCTGTCTGCTGCAGGAGATCAGAAGATACCGCCCGTAATCAAAATACAGCTTGGAAAGGCCGATATCAGCCGCCTGCCGTGCCGCCGCCAGAATCCTCTCATCCGTGGGCACACGGTCATATTCCGAAAGATCTCCCAACTCAAGGCTCACGCGCCCATAGAGAGCCCTGTAGTCCTCCACATGCTCCCTGCGCAGAGCCTCAAATCCCTTCTCCTTCGCCCTCTCGATCCGCATCTGAATCGAAGCTTCCAGCTCTTTCTCCGAAATGTGATACGTGGTGTCCGCACAGAAATAGAGCGTCACCTCACTGGCATCCGACACCAGAAGGTGCTCACCCATTGCAGACACCCTGCCGTCCGGGCTCTGTGCGGAAAGAATCATGGAAAAATCAAAGCCGCCCTTGCCCAGATTCCCATAGAGACAAACCCCGTGATCCCCTGTCTTCTTCACGCCGTCAAAAAACTTGCTTCTCCGCAGAATTGCGGAAAAGCTGATCCTTTCCTTCCCGCTGGCAGTAAGACGCATAGCCATAACGTCAGACGGGGCCGCAATAAACATCTCCCGCTCAAAAAGCGTCTCCCCACAGCGGAATTTCTGCCTGTAGACCGCCTGTTCCAGATCCAGCTCCCGCTCGTAATCCGTGAACTTTTCCATCCCCTCGAACTCAATGTGAATATCGCCCAGGGTCTGATAGGGATGCATGCCGTCAGGGCAGCCGGACATGGCAAGCTTGATCAGCTTCTCCGCCTCCGCGATCCGTCCCTCAAAAATCAGCTTCCTGATAACGGGAAGCTGCTCTCGCATATCCGGATTATTCCGGTCAACCGGACCTCCATACCACATGCTCTCCTCGTTGACCTGGATATGCTCCCTGTCCGCACCGCCATATACCATGGCGCCGAGCCTGCCGTTTCCAAGAGGAAGCGCCTCCTCCCAGATGCCGGCAGACTGCCTGTACCATAATCTGCTCATTTGTACCCTCCGTTTCATTCCGGGCGTCCTGCATACGAAGCGCATAGCGCCCGGGAATTTTTAATTTTTCTCATTGTATTGTACCGCAAAAACAGGCTTATGCAAAGAATTCCTTCAGAAGATCCTCAAGCTCATCCTGATAATCAGCGCTTGCCGGGACAGCCTTTTCCATATCCTCCTTCACCCGAAGGCCTTCCTTCCACCCCATGGTCCTTTCCGGAGACATCTCATCCTCCCTGTCCTGTGCTTTCTCCCCTCTTAAAAGGTTTTCTCTCTCCACCTCAAGCCTCGGCACCAGGTGATTCTCCAGATAATCCACCAGATTTGTCTTCAGAATCTTTTTCTTTCCCTGGATATCCACAAGCCCGGAAATGGAAAAATAAAGATACAGCCCAAGTATACTGGAGAGATAATAGGGAATAATCTGGAATAAAGTATCCCCGGCCGCAAGCGTAAAACAGATCGTGATTCCTGTCACCAGAACGGAAAGCATCATCAGCTGTCCGGAAATGTGAGAAAGACGGATCAGCGGCATTTTCAGGAAAGTGATTTTCTGAATAAACTTGTCCACAAACACGGATGTGTTTACCATTCTGCCGTTGAGCTTATAGCAGTTGATGTATTTTAGCTTACATTTTTTTAAGGACTTATTTTTTGTGGCAGGCATATTTCCTGATTCCCGGATCATAATATGAAACAGCACACCCATAATAATCTGACAGATGATACTGAGAGACAAAAGTCCGATTATGGCCCCGGCCAAATATTTATGTTTTAAAAAGATTGCTATCATGATATCCTCCTTGTCGATGATTCCTTTCATTTATTATAGTGGAAAGGGGATTTGCACTCAATATCGCACCCCCTGTGATGCATCCTTCTTTTGCGGCAAAAAATTACATAAATCTGCCAAAAAGTGCTTTTTTCCACTGGAAAGTACATGCTTTTTCTGCTATACTGACATAGCAGAAGACAAAACTTATTACAGTATGGAAAGGCACGGTGTATTTGTAATTATGAGATATCAGACCAAAGGTACATGTTCCTCCTTTATCGATATTGAGGTGGAGAATGACGCAATCAAATCAGTGGAATTTTTTGGCGGATGCAACGGTAATCTGAAGGGGATTTCCGCACTCGTAACCGGCATGAAGATTGACGATGCAATCTCCAAATTAAAGGGAATCCGGTGCGGGTTTAAGCCCACTTCATGTCCTGATCAGCTGGCACAGGCGCTGGAAGGGATCAGAAGCGGCAACTTCTAACACAGGAGGCTCAAATCATGGGCGATTCAAATGCAGTCAAAAAAATTGTATTGACAGGAGGCGGCACCGCAGGGCATGTGACTCCCAATATAGCCCTCCTGCCCCGCCTTAAGGAACTGGGTTACGAGGTGTCTTATATCGGTTCCTATGACGGAATCGAAAAGAAACTGATCACGGATTTTGACATCCCTTATTATGGGATCGCCACGGGAAAATTCAGACGTTACCTGGATATCAAGAATCTGACCGATCCCTTCCGGGTGGTGAAGGGATTTGGGGAGGCCAGAAAATACCTCAAAAAAATCAAACCGGATATCGTCTTTTCCAAAGGCGGATTTGTGAGCGTTCCGGTAGTGCGCGCCGCTGCATCCCTGCACATCCCCTGTATTATCCATGAATCCGACATGACTCCGGGACTTGCAAACAAAATGTGCATTCCGGTGGCCGAGAAAATCTGCTGCAATTTTCCGGAAACCGTCACCATGCTTCCCACTTCCAAAGCGGTGCTCACCGGCTCCCCGATCCGGGAGGAGCTGACAAAGGGAGACAAGATCGCAGCCCTTGACATGTGCGGCTTTACCGCAAACAAACCGGTGATTTTGGTGATCGGCGGAAGCCTTGGAGCCGCCTCCGTGAATCAGGCGGTCAGGGACGCCCTTCCCATGCTCCTTGAAGATTTTCAGGTGGTGCATATCTGCGGCAGGGAAAAAATCGACAACATGCTCCTGCACACAGCGGGTTATATGCAGTTTGAATATGTGAAAGCGGAGCTGAAGGATATCTTCGCCATGGCAGATCTTGTAATTTCCCGTGCGGGGGCCAACTCCATCTGCGAGCTTCTCGCACTGAAAAAGCCAAATCTCCTGGTTCCCCTTTCCGCAAACAGCAGCCGGGGCGATCAGATTTTAAACGCCAGATCCTTTGAGTCCCAGGGCTACAGCATGGTAATCAATGACGACGACCTCTCGCCCGAGCTTCTGGTGGAAAAGGTGACGGAGCTGTATTTTACCAGGCAGACCTTTATTGAGGCCATGGGAAGAAGCCACCAGCCCGGTTCCATCTCAACCATAACCGGACTGATCGAAGAGATTGTTAACCGAAACAGATAAAAGAAACCAGCCCGGCAAAGCCTTTTCAGCGCTTTGCCGGGCTGGTTTATGAGGAAGAGCGCCTCCCTAAAGGTCGCCTGCCGTCAGTGACGTGACCAGAAGATCATAGCTTGGCGTACCGAAAAACCCATAATACTCCTGCACATTGATTTCGTACTCCATTCCGTCAATTCTCGCTTTTCCGGGGATTCCCCGCTCCATGATCCACAGGTTCATATGATTCCTCCCGCAGTAATCCTCCAGAAAATCATACACCCCCTCGGGATCCCGTATCCTTTTGGGAAGATTGATGGCAAGACTTTGTCTCACCGCGCCCCTTGCCCCGTTTAATTTCTCGGACATGCGGACCAGATAGAGATATTCGATCAGCCACGCCCCAAGAAGCGCTCCCAGATTGCAGTACACCAGCCATTCTGCCAACGGTCCCGCAAACCGGAACAGAGTAAGCGCAGCTCCAATCAAAAACAGCCAGTACATGCCTGCGGCTCCGTAATAAAGATTTTTGTCTATCCTCGTTTTCTTGTTGTGAAAGCTCATCAGCAGGATTCCAAGACCCCAGAAGCCCGCAACGAACAGCAGAAGATATTTTATCACAAAATCCCAGTACTCTCCCCGCGTAAATAGCCTGACCAGCACCAGATTGTAAATCAGCATCGCCGCCCCCAGAACGCTTCCCTCTTTTATATTTTTTATCATACGGTTTCCTCCTTTCTCCTGCGCACTTAAACGCCGTCTCCCAGATATTTACTCCTGCCGCAGGCGCAACAGCAGTTCCTTCAGATATTTTCTGGATATATAGACCACCTGTCCGTCTCCAAGCTCCGCCGCCATCAGCCCGTTGGCAAGAGGGCGGTACACCTTTACCTGATCCGTGTTCAGAATCACGGACTTGGAAACCCGGGCAAAGCTTGCGGGCAGCATATGCTCCAGCTCGTAGAGCTTATACTGGGAATGAAAACTCCCCTCCCCCGTACAGACCAGCCGTTTGTTTTTGTCAGCCTCCACAAACAAAATCTCTTTTCCGGACAGATAAACCGCCTTTCCCTCCTGTGTCACCGCCAGGACGGGGTTGGAGGTTCCGTCATTTTCCAGATATTCCTTCAGTTCCTCCATTCTTTTGTTCTCCTTATGCAGATGGAGCTGCGCATACTCCTCTTCATGCTTTGCGATTAAATGCAGTGTGACCTTCAAATCATCACCTCTTTCTGTACAGATTTTGTTGCATTTATTGTACCCATATCATACGAAACGAAAAGGCGGATGTCTACCCTCTCTGGATGAGTGGCAGTACATCCGCCTGTAAGTGGCCGACATTTCTCTCTTGTTGTCATTATATTACCACAAAAGCGTCAAAAAGTCAAGACTTGAATGTATATTTGATGCCAGGTATAATAAGTCCCATTACGGTTATCATGCTTTTATGAGTACCAGAAACAGGAACTGCAGTTTCAGATGGGAGGGATTTTATCAATATGGATATCTATGCTTTAATCTGGAAGGAAAAGGAAAAGAAGGAGCTCGGCACACTGCTCGCATGTAACGAAAAAACACAGCGCTTCGGCCTGTGCCTGACCGAGGAACAGGCCAGGGAGCTGGTGATCTGCCGCAATAACAGCCTGAAAAAATATCAGCGGGTGGAATTCGGCTCCGGAATTCTGGATAAGCTGATCTATGTTTTCTGCGATTCTCCGTATATCGATGGCGGCAGCTATGCGGAAACGCTTGAAAAGCTTCAGGATGTCTTTTACGCCTTTAAAAACGAGACGCAGGACAAGGTCACGGACGATGAAATTCTAAATTTCATGAAGGAGCAGTTCGACAGCGTCTGCTGCGGAGATATCGAGTATCTTGGCGGCACCTGTCTGGAACGCTTTTCCCGGGCAGTGCGTGACGGTTACCGCGGATATGAGAAGAGTCAGGGAATGGGAGAATACGAACAGTTCAGCGAGGAGGAGCGCTGGGATGCGGATCTGTATCATGAGGTTTTAGCGGAATTATTCTGGTAGAAGGGAGAGTATCATGATGAAAAACAGGATTAAGGTACAGGATATTTTTGCCCCGGAAGGCTTTCTTTCGGCAGACGCATTACTTCCGGCCGTGGCATCACTGTCTGACAGGTACACCTCCAGGGAGAGCAGCTCCGTCACTTACGAAACCGCAAACATGCTCATGGAGGCCGTGCTCTACTGTATCCAGGAGTGCCTGGGCGAATCGGAGCATGTCATGACATCCGATGCAATGCCGGAGCCTTTGGTTCTTTATGAAAAAGGCTATGAGGCCGTGCTTGCCAAGGTAAAGAGCGCAAACGCACTCTATGAAGAGCTGATCAAAGACTTCACGGACTATGGCTGCCGCAACTATGGAGACACGGTCTTAAAGGGAATGCCCGCCTTCTTTCTAAAATACGATGCCAGATTTTGTCCCCAGGACCATATTATCACCCTGGATTACCCCCTGCTTGCGGGAGACCTTGAGCTGTGCGGCGTAGATCAGATCCACGATTATCTGCATAAGCTGCTTATGGAAAAGAGGTTCCTTGGTCATTTTGACAAAGCGGCGGTATCCGGTCTCCTTTCCGAGCTCTGCCCGGAATACGGCGAGCTCTATCTGGACAATATCTGCCGTCCGGTGCTCTCCCGGGCGGCGGAATGCCTGATACTGGATAAGCCTCTTACGGATCTGCGGCTGTCAAACGAGGAAAAACGGGAACTGCAGGAATATTTTACAGGGATGGACCGGGAAAAAATCCGGGATCAGAAGAGAGCTTTGGCAGTACTGCTTGCCAAAAAGACAGGAGTGGAGGAGGAATATTTCAGGGCGGCCTTTTGACGGGCCGCCTTTTGGTGGTGCAACGGCCCCATCCTAATTACTTTTCGGTATCTTGTCAGACCAAATCTTTCCTTGCCCTTTAGCTTTGAAACATAGGCATCCTGTCCGCTATCAGTTTTTCAACTTCATGCAGCTCTGGCATCACGCGCAAAGCCCCTTTCCTGGTTGTAATAATAGATGCAGCTCCATTTGCAAAAGTCAGCATTCGGTATAGCCTTTCTTCATCCATATTATTAAGCCCGTATTTTAAGACATGATGCAGGCAACATCCGCCAAACGTATCCCCTGCCCCTGTTGTTTCAATCGTATTTTCCTGCAAAAAGGGTGCGGCCTCTATACGCAGATCTTTATAATAAGCGCGACTTCCGCTTTTCCCCATAGAAAGAAGTATTAATGGAATCTCATATTGGCTTCTGAGCTTACGGATACCGGCATCATAATCTTCTTCTCCTGTAAACCACTGGATTTCATTATCGGAAATTTTCAATATATCGCACTTTGAAAAACCATACGCCGCCTGTTCTCTCGCCTCATCAAGCGTCTTCCAGAGGGGTGTACGTAAATTAGGATCAAAAGAAATTACTGCTCCGCTTTCTTTGGCAATTTGAATCGCCCTTTTCGTCGCCTGTCTCACATCCTCATGTGTCATGGATAAAGTTCCAAAATGAAAAATTTTGGTATTTTCCAGTAAATTGACCAAAAGATCTTCTTCTTTCAACATCATATCCGCACCAGGATTTCGGTAAAAAGAAAAATTTCTGTCCCCATCAGCCAGTGTCTCTACAAACGCAAGCGTTGTCCGGACAGTTTCATCCATAATCAGGCCAGACGTGTCAATCCCAACCTCTTTAAGCGTTGCTTTAAGGCGATTTCCGAAAATATCCTGCCCAACCTTCCCAATAAAAGCAGTCTTCCTGCCAGCCTTGGCCAGCATGCCCAATACGTTACATGGCGCCCCGCCGGGATTTGCTTCATAAATCGAATTCCCCTGTCCGCTTATTCCATTTTCAGTAAAATCAATTAATAATTCCCCCAACGCAACTACGTCAAATCTTTCCATTGCCGGCTATCCCCCTTCCTTGTATACCTTTGCTAATACATTTTATATGAGATCGTATTTTACCACATCCATATTTACGGTTCCGTCAACGAAAAAAGAAATCCCATCCGCCGCCTGATCCGTGTACAGAACGGCGGATATCACCTGTTCTCCATCGTTTACAAACGCCTCCACGCTGAAACGGTCCAAAATAACCCTCAGCTTCAGTGCGCCGTCCTTACAGAATACCTTACTGCGCCTCTGGTGGATGATAGCCCTTCTGGAACCGGAAAACTTCCTGTCCACTTTAAGCACGGATTCGCCCGGCCTGTAGCTGAGCGATGTCTGGTACATCTCGTTCTGGGCAAAACGGATTGCAAATTTTCGATACATGTCACAGCCCTCCTCAGGGCGGATCACCACCTCCATATCTACCCGCCGCCCTCGAATGCCATCAGGACAGATGGTTCCGGAGAAAACGAGTTTTTCATAGACAACTTTATTGCGTCTCATCGCTTCCAGCTCCCGAATCGGTTTCTGGTAAAGTCTCCCATTTCGAATGGAAATTTCTCTGGGTAAACTCATCTGTCCGAACCACGGTTCCTCATTCTCTCTCCTGTGGTTGCAGGTATCCCAGTTCTGCATCCATCCCAGCATGACCCTGCGTCCGTCTGCAGTCAGCAGAGTCTGCATAGCATAGAAATCAATGCCGTAATCCACAGACTGGTCGCTCTCTTCGATAAAGCTCTCCGTCTCCCTGTCGTAATCGCCGATCAGGCAGAGCGTGCCGTTACCATTGTGGTATTCAAAGCCGCGGGGCAGCATATCCTGAGGGCTGGTAAGGAGTACCCATTTCCCGTCCAGCCGGAAGAAATCAGGGCATTCCCACATCTTCCCAAAACGGTTACGGTTGGAGGCGAGTATGCTTTTAAACTGCCAACGGAAACCGTCCTCGCTGGAATAGAGCAGAATCTGTCCGCTTCCGTCCGCAGATCTGCTTCCAACTACGCAGCGGTAAGTTCCGTCCGCCTCCTGCCAGACCTTCGGATCCCGAAAATCTTTCCGGCTGGAACCCTCCGGCACATCTCTCTCGTCCAGGACAGGATTGTTTTCATACTTTTCGTAGTCCACCCCATCTCCCACTGCGAGACACTGGGTCTGAACCTCCGTATAACCCCCGTTAGCCTGCCGCTCCCTGATCACGCCAGTGTACATCAGAAGCTGCCTGCCATCCGGAAGCGTGACCGCACCGCCGGAAAAGCATCCATCCCTGTCATAGAATTCATCCGGAGCCAGAGCCGTCGGAAGATATTCCCAGTGCAACAGGTCATCGCTAACCGCATGCCCCCAATGCATGGGCCCCCAGTAGGAATTATACGGATTATACTGGTAAAATAAATGGTATTTCCCCTTGTAATAGCTGAAGCCGTTGGGATCGTTCATCCATCCTGTCCGTGCTGACAGGTGAAACGCCGGTCTCTCCTCCTCAGCTATCATCTTTTCTGAAACCTCCTCAAATTTACGGGCCTCCCTCAATGTCTGACTTATCATGGCAATCTCCTTGTCTATTCTGTCTATCGTTTCTTGGGTCTGTTAAAAATTATTTTTTGTTTTGACGATAAACAGCCATTCAGCAGCCCTGATACAGAGAGCTGAATGACTGCCTCGCCCTGCCTTCGATTAGTCCTTATTTACGCACTATTTCATTTCTGCAAAATATGCGTCAAGATACTTTTGGAAGATCTCCAAATATCTCTCCAGCTTATAGCCGTTAAGCATTTCAAGATATTCATCCCAATCCGCATCGGTGAAGCCGTCACGGATCCACTCAGACTTCTTGGCATTTACGTTCTTACCGATATCCGCCATGATGTTTGACAGTTCCTCGATATCCTCCTTGCTCATAAAAACCGTGGGATATACATAATCTGTTCCTGTCATATACGGAGTATAGTACTCCTTGATCCAGTCCAGACGATACTGTGCGTCATCAGGACAGGTCACGTATACATCGTAGTACTCATCCAGGATCGCAAGAGGTCCGCCGACAGCCTCTGCCTCTCTTACCTCCACAGGGGATGCGTCTCCCAAAGGCGCATGCTGCAGCATAGGTTCTCCTTTATCATTTGTGCCCATCGTAAAAATATCAAACTCATCCGGCTCACCGTATGTACCCCAGTTATTCTGAGGAGACTGAATCGGATCATACATCTGATCAAGCCATGCACATACCAGCGCAGGATTCTGCGCTGTTGCCGTAACTACGCAGCGTCCGCGGTCATAGCCGCTGGTGAAGGAACCATTCGTGGGAGTGAGCACTCTCTGACCGCCCACTGCCAGGGGCGGAAGCGGGACATAATCTTCCAGATTGTCAATGTTTGCCGGATCCCAGCTGAAGAACACGCCATAACGGTGGGATTTACCCTTTGCCACATAAGTGGACCAATCATGAGTAAACGCCTCGGGATCAATCAGGTTCTCCTCATACAGGGAATGCAGCCATGCGATACCTTCTTTCCAGCCCTCCGAAGTAGCGCTGCAGACAACCTTCTTGTCATTGGTAACGACGATATGCCTCCACTTGTCAGGATCACCATAGCCCTCGCCAAAGGAGTTGAACAAAACACCGGGATCTTGTCCTCCGTCATTCACGATACAGGACATGGGGATTATGTCGCCCTCAATCTCAAATTCTGCCTGCAGGGCAGCCGCATTATCGCGAAATGCAATCAGCACTGCTTCGAAATCCTCAACGTTCTCCGGTATCTCCAGTTTTAGGAAATCCAGCCACTTCTTATTGATGAAGGGCATGTTGTCAATGGTCTGGATAGCAGTCTTATCAGAACCCAGCTGCTCGATCCAGGGAAGAGAATAAATATGTCCGTCAGGGGCAACTGTCATCGCCCTGTACTCAGGATATTTGTCAAATACACCCTTCAGATTCGGCATATAATTGTCAATGTACTCCTCCAGAGCGATAATAGTTCCGCCCTCGCCAAACCTGAGCAGGTCGGCCTCGCCAAATCCCGCTGTAAAGATAAAATCCGGCAGGGAATTAACATCTGTCATAAGTGTCTGGATTTTGTCGCCCCACTCGCTGTTCGTGATCGCATTCCACTCGATATGTACGTTGGTCTGTTCTTCCAGGCGCTGGAAGATCGTACGATCCTTGGGTTCCGTTGTGTTTGCCGGATAATTGATCAGACCAGTCAGAGTTACCTTCTCAGCCTGAGGAAAAGTAAGTTCCGATGCATCTACGGCCTTAAAGGTTCCATCATTCAGTTCCACTTTTTTCCCGCCGCATGCCGTCAGGGAAAATATCATGCCCGTCGCAAGCGCAGCGGTAATTAAACGTTTCCATAATTTGCTTTTCATAGCTCCTCCTATTTATTTTTATTTACGTCATGTATTCGTTTTGTAACTATAAGCTTTAACCCTTTACAGATCCTACCATAATCCCCGCATCAAAATACTTCTGGAAGAAGGGATACATCACCAAAAGCGGAAGACTGGAAACAATGATCGTGGCATATTTCAGCAACTCCGCCAGCTGCGCACGCGCGGCGGTGCTCTGCATATCTGAAATCATTCCCGACTCCGGCTTGTTCTGAATCAGGATGGCGCGCAGCACTACCTGCAAAGGCTTTTTCGAAGCGCTGTCCAAATAAATCATTGCATCGAAGTAGCTGTTCCACATACCTACAAAGGACCACAGACTCAGCACGGCGATGATTGGCATACAAACCGGCAGCAGAATCATGAAGTAAAACGTCATCTCATTTGCTCCGTCCACATCCGCCGCTTCCCTCAATTCCGTGGGAATACCCTGGTAGTAGGTTCTGGCAATGATCATGTTCCAAACGCTGAAAGCGCCGGGAATAATGATGGCCCATATAGTGTCTATCATTCCCAGACTCTTAATCAGCAAGTAGGTAGGGATCAGGCCGCCGCCGAAGAACATCGTGATAACGAAGATCACGTTAAAAAATGACCTGCCCTTGAAATCCGCCCTGGACATGGGATACGCCGCAAGCAAGGTAATAAAGACAGACACTACCGTAAAGGTCACGGAGTAGAGTACCGCATTCCCAAAGCCAACCCAGATCTGCGCATTGCTGAACACGCGCTGATAAGCCGTTATTGTCCATTTGCTGAAATCAAAGGTAATACCCTTATTTTGCAGAGTAATGGGATCCATAAAGGATGCCACCACAATATAAATCATGGGGATAATAATCGCCACCACGAACAGCCCCAACAGTATGTAACCTGTCAGAAGCAGCGCTTTGTCCTGTAAGGAATATCTGCTGAATTTTTTCTTTGTCATATGGTTTCTGCACCTCCTCTACAGTCCTTTTCCTTCATTCATCCTCGCCACGATCTTATTCACAGTGACCAGAAGAATGACATTGATGACCGTATTGAACAGTCCCACCGCCGTTGAAAAGCCATAATCACCGTCAAGAAGACCTTTCTTGTACACATAGGTAGATATGATTTCCGATGTTCTCATGTTCAGATCCGTCTGCAGCGCATAAGCTTTCTCAAATCCAACGCTCATGATATTACCGGCTGACATGATGAATTGGATGATGACCACGTCCTTTATGGCCGGCCATTCCACCGCCTTGATCTGCTGGAAAATATTGGCGCCGTCAATAACGGCCGCCTCCTTCAACTCCTGGCTGGCATTGGAAAGAGCCGCCGTGTACATGATGGAACCCCAGCCGGCGCCCTGCCAGATACCGCTGGCAATATAAATGGTGCGGAACGCCTCCGGCATGGTCATAAAGTCAGTAGAAGTGCCCAAAAACAGGTTCAAAGGGCCGGTAACGGATAAGAGAATTTTCACGATACCGCAGAGCACGATAACTGAGATAAAGTTCGGCATATAGAGTACCAGCTGGATTTTCTGCTTCGTTTTTGCACTCTCCACGTGATTGAGCAGGAAAGCCAACAGAATCGGAACCGGAAAGCCCCACAGCAGACCATAGATGCTCAGCTTCAGCGTGTTAACCAGATAGGACAGGAAATCCGGCGAAGACAAAAACCTCTGGAAATGCTTGAAACCCACAAACGGGCTTCCCAGAAATCCCTTGATTGCATTATAATCCTCAAAGGCAATCAGAATACCGCCCATAGGGATATAACGGAAGATAATTGTCAGGGCAAACGCCGGGAGCAGGAAAATTACATACAGCTGCCAGTGTTGTCGCAAGTAAACGAGCGTGCCGTGTAACCCAGCCCCTTCTTTACCCTTCCAGGGAGCAACGCCCTTGGACGAAGCTGATTTCGTACTTGATTTCATAATTGAATTACTCCTTTCTCCTTTTTTCTGTTAATCTGATAAAACTTTATGCACCTGCGTATTTCTCCTCTCCCCTCCCAGTCACGCATATATTGTGCATTTGTAAAATATATATTTCATTTTTGTAAATATAACTTTACCGTGATTTTATATATTTGTCAACAATAAATTTTAATATTATTAATACTTTTTTATAAAAATTTTATTTTTTATCCATCACAATTATGCAACAATACGATCTGACCAGCTTTTTTCTTATTTTTCTACCCAAAATGGATAATCACTTACAAATATACACCAGAAACATAATCCCATTTTCGTTTCTGTGTTTTAGCAAAATATCTATTTCAAATTTTTACATTTGACACCGAATAAATTGTATATTATAATAGGTTCAGAAATTACTTAATGCTCTTTCAGACATCGAAAAAAACGCATTACCCGGAAATGAGGCACAGAAACGGAGAGACGAATATGGCAGAACGAGTCACCATTCAGGACATCGCCGATGCCCTTGGCCTATCTCGAAACACGGTCTCCAAGGCCATTAACAACACTGGTATCCTCGCTGATGCCACGAGGGAAAAGATCCTAAAAAAAGCTATCGACATGAAATACAAACAGTTCTCCTATGCGACCATAGCCGGTTTAAACGACAAGACGGCAGAACCCGCTCCTGTTCCAGCCTCAATGCCGATGGAAATCGCTCTGTTCAGTATTGGCTGTATTGGGAACTCACATTTTTCTTCCTCTATGCTGGACGATTTTCAACGGGAGCTCTCTCAACTAGGTTACAGTTTTACCGTGCACAGAATCCACCGGGAAGATGTCGATGCGCTCCGGCTTCCCGGCCATTACAACAAAGAGAAGACTGCGGGCATCATCTGCGTGGAGATGTTTGACCGAAAGTACAGCAATATGCTCTGTTCCCTGGGAACCCCCATTCTTTTCGTTGATTCGCCGGTGATAGGCACGGGCGATACCCTGCAGGCGGACTGTCTTTATATGGAGAACAAAGCCAATATCCGCAGTTTTGTGCGGGAGATGGTATCCCGGGGCAAGAAGAGGATAGGCTTTATCGGGGAATACCTGCACTGCCAGTCCTTCTTCGAGCGCTATATGGGATACCGCGAGGCATTAACCCTATCGGGACTGTCCTGTCCGGAAGAATGCTGCATCACGGACAACAAAACAGATGACTTAAGCGACGAAGCATACCAGAAATATCTGGCAAGCCGCATCGAAAACATGCACTCACTTCCGGATATCTTTATCTGCGCCAATGATTTTGTGGCCCTGGATCTGCTTCAGGCATTGAAAAAACTGGGAATCATGGTACCAGAGGATGTCTGGCTATGCGGCTTTGATGATTCCCCGGAATCGAAAGTGACAACACCCTCCCTCACCACCATACATATACACAGCCAAATCATGGGCTTCTCCGCAGTGTATCTGCTGATTTCCAGAATAAAGGAACCCTCTTTGAATTACCGCATAATGCATACGGAAACCTCTCTGATATACCGGGAATCCACCGCCGATCAGACTGAAAGGAGAATGACATGAACAACATAATGAATCCGGAAGGTCCAGTTATGCTTTTCTTTACCAAGATAGCGTACAGCGCATATCTGAATGTCCTGTGGTTCATCTGCTGCCTGCCTATTATTACAGCAGGGGCATCTACCACCGCTCTGTATTATGTAACGCTGAAGATAGCGAAAAACGAGGAAGGGAATGTCACCAAATCTTTTTTCCGAGCCTTTAGGGCGAATTTCAGGCAGGGAACTGTCATCTGGCTGATTCTTCTTGGGAGCGGTATTATCCTTGGATTGGATGGATACATTTTTTATCATATGCGCTTTGAAAATGCGTTCTGGACCATCGGCGCCGCAGTGTTCATGGTGCTTTTGGCGGCATATGCCATCATCCTGATGTACATATTCCCCCTTCAAGCCAGATTTGAGAACACGGTCAGGATGATGTTCATCAATTCCATCCTGATCGGTATGCGGTTTCTATTGTGCACCGCATTAATGGCTGCCATCTATTTGGTTATGGCATTCGTAATCATCAATATCTTTACTCCCATTATCATCTTCGGAGAAGGGCTCTGCGCATTAATCCGCTCTCATCTATTGGCGAATATCCTGCAGCTTTGCGCGGAAAAGGCTGCTGGTTCGAACGGAACCGACAGCACGGAAGAAGCAAAGGAGACCCGGGAAATATAACGATAAAGAAAGGGAATTCCCATGAAAAGAACTGCCTTGAACGGCATTAGCATGTTATTAAAGGATGATAATCTGCGCACCCTTCACGGATGGAAAAAGGTGCAGCATATTTTAGCTTATTATAAGTTTCTGCTGCTTATCATATGCATTTTCGCATATTTCATAATCTACAATATATATGGTTACCTCACCCATAAGAACATAATTCTCTACACTGCCCTTGTAAATGTGGTGGCAGGGGAAGATCTGACCAGGCAGCTGGAAGGGGATTTTCTGGATCATCTGGGTGTGGATACCTCCAAAAATGCCATGAAGCTGTATACGAACCTGTATCTGACAGATGATGAGCTTAGCGTCTATCATGAGTACACTTATGCTTCCCGCATGAAAATCCTGGCAATCCTGGAGGGGAAATCCCTGGATGTCATTCTGATGAACCAGGAGGCTTTTGACGCATTTTCCCAAAACGGATACCTCTATGATCTGGAGCAGCTTTTCTCCGAGACGGATCCTGCCCTGTATGAGAAAATAAGATCAGATCTGGTTTATAATATCGTTATCCTTGAGGACAATGCCAATGACCGGATCCTGAACAAGTCCATTCCTTACAGCGCCCTGACAGAAGAGCACGCCTTCGGACTTGATATATCTCAAACGCCATTCATCCGCCAGTCCGGCTTTGATGAGAGCGTCTATCTGGGCATCGCCGCCAATTCTCCCCGGCTGAATACCGTATCTGAATATTTGAAATACCTGTATGAGATTATTTAATTTCCGGTCTCCTGTTTTTTCCAATTCCTCTATAAATATATAGGATATCGCAAATTATTTATTTTGGATTTTTACATTTGACACATTTTTTATATGTGCATTATAATAGGCATATAATAAATCATGTCATGCATAATGAATTGGAAATAATAATCAGGAAGGAAATAATTGATTATGGCAGACCGCATTACCATTCAGGATATTGCAGATGAGCTTGGTGTTTCCCGAAATACTGTCTCCAAAGCAATCAATAATACCGGTGTCCTTGCCGATGCCACAAGAGAAAAGGTTCTAAAGAAAGCCATAGAAATGGGCTACAAACAATTTTCCTATGTGAATCTTCAAAATTTTGAAATGTCAGATTCCACACTTTTTTCTACAGCCAAAAGGGAGATCGCCCTATTTACCTCTAACTTTATAGGCAGTTCTCATTTTGCTTCCACCATGCTGGATAAATTTCAGCGGGAGCTTTCTGTACTGGGCTACGGCTTTACCATGCACCGGCTTCAGGAACATGAGATCGAGAAACTGATGCTTCCTGCCTCTTACGCTCAGGATCGTACCGCCGGGATCATCTGTATTGAAATGTTCAACCGAAGTTACTGCTCCATGCTCTGTTCGCTTGGTACACCTGTCCTTTTCGTGGATTCTCCGGTTTACAGTCTGACAGAACCGCTGAAAGCCGATCACCTCTATATGGATAATCAATCCAATATACACCGGTTCGTCCGCGAAATGATCCTTAGAGGCAAACAACGAATTGGATTTATCGGAGAGATCACATACTGCCAGTCATTTTTTGAACGTTACATGGGCTACCGAAACGCCATGTACCTATCCGGCATGACCTGTCCGGAAGACTGCTGTATTACAGGCAATATGCCAAACCTCAAAAGTCCTGGCTATAAAAAATACAGGGCATATTTATTCGAAAAAATCCAGAAGATCAATAAACTTCCGGATGTATTTATCTGCGCCAATGATTTTATCGCTATAGATGCCTTGATGGTATTTAAACAGCTGGGTATATCCGTTCCTAAGGATGTCTATTTGTGCGGCTTTGATGATTCCCCGGAATCAAAAGTAATGACCCCTTCTCTGACCACAATTCATATCCACAGTCAAATTATGGGATTTTCAGCTGTACACCTGCTCATATCCAGAATTAAAGAGCCATCCTTAAATTTTCGTACCATCCATACCGAAACAAGCCTTATTTACAGAGAATCTACCGGCGACTAACATGAAAAGGAAAAGAAAGAGCTTACACATTGCTCTCATGCAGTGAAAACCCGTCTCCCTTGCCTGTCTTTGACACAGGAACAGGCAAGGGAGCCGGTAATGTGCCGCAATAACAGTCTGAAAAAATACCAGCGGGTGGAATTCAGCTTTGCGGGGCGGATGAGGAATGTTTCAAATAAAGCAGAAAATAACGCCGCCCGGTCTCCTCCAAAAAGCTATCCTTACTCCCTCCGTATATTTCATTAAAATGCAGTCCAAATTTTTCCAGAACCAGTTTCATATTTAAATGCCCATTGATTATAAATTGGTTTTTCTCTTGCGATCCTACGTCATAAATTTTGCTTTCAATGGACTCCTCTGCCAAAAAGAGGTTATAAAGTAATGATTCAAAAATACGATTCGCTACAACCACGTTGCCATCAATATTTTTAACAAAACCCAAAATTTCTGCTATTTCCGTAGATGGCTCCAGGGGATTATACGGAATACTTTTCCCCATAAATAGTAGCGCATACAAAAGATTCCTTAGTTTTGGATAATCAAATAATTTATTCAGGATATTTTTGAACGGGGCGATGTCGTTATTATCCTTCATGGTGTCGATGCCGTCATTCATGGCAATGTAGCGCACACCGTTCCGAGGGAAAAAGTCCTCAATCAGGATACCTGTCTGTAAATAATTTCTCCCCAGCCTGCTTAAATCTTTCGTGATTACAAGGTTTACCTGCCGCCGCTCAACGGCTTTCAGCATTCGCTTCAAGTCAGGGCGTTCCATGTTCAAGCCTGTGTACCCGTCGTCCTGATAGACCGCTGCGACTTCCCAGCCCTGCCGTTCGCAGTATTTTTCCAGCATATCACGCTGATTGGCAATACTGGCGCTTTCCCCCTGTAAGTCATCGTCTTTTGATAACCTGCAATAGATTGCCACACGAAAACCACCAGCAGGCGTCCTATCCGCCATTCCATAATCCATTCCGTTCATCATAGCCATTTACCCGCACAGTCCAGACGGCTGGCTCTTTTGAACCTCACTGTCATTATACGCTTTGTCTTGTGAATTTGCAAGAAAATCTTTTGAAATATTTTTACTATAAACATTTTCACTGTGAATATTTTTACTGCCTTCATTATGATATTTCTCGGCATATTGCCCGGCATACTGCCGTGCAATCAGACTCACAAACACGTCCGTTGCGTCCAGTTCCCCGTCAAATACAGCAGTTACCTTGATACTTGTTTTATTTTTTGCCATAAGCATTACCTCCATAAAGAAAGCCAGACAAAGAGAATCAGCAACGAAGTCCGGCAACGGACACCGTAAAACCTGTAATCTAATGTCTGGCTTATTATTTTTACTTTTTCTATTTTCTTTAAACTTTTCGTTGCTTTCGTTGTCAGTAGTTATAAAAATAACAACAAAGCCTGTAAATATCAGCATTTCCGGGCAGGAGAGAAGCAGATTTCCCGGCAACGAACCCAGCAACGAAGTGACAACCTGCCCGGCAACCAACGCTTAAAATCATTCCAGCCACTCCTTTGGTATCCCCATCTGACGGGCTTCTTCTGCTGTCAGTTCCGAAAAACCAGCTTCGTTGCCGGGTGGTTCGTTGCCGGAATCCGCTATGCGTTCCCAGCCTTTTTGTCTGCCATACCCGTCAAACGCCCTCGGATTGGAAAAATACCGCCAGCCTGTGACTGCCGTATTCATAATCTCGTTAATGTCGTGAATCTGCCAGCGTTTCGGCTCGTCATATTCATGGTGCAGGGCTTCCCGATAAAGCTGTTTGGAGCACACCCGATTTCCACTGTAATTTTCCAGAAAGCCGATAATCATTCCCGCTTCGGTATCTTCCGGCATAAAGTCTTTCTGTACCTCCACAAGTTTTCTCTGTACAGGCTTGCTGAATTTCATGGAATACTGCCCGCTTCGGTAAATCTCCATCGCTTCTGCCCATACCTGCAAAAGATATGCCCTTGAAGCGTCCTCGTCCTCTAAGATATGTACCTCGGCATCCTCCGGGCAGACCATCACAGGCAGAAATCTCCGGTTCCCTGCACGGTCAAGGGGCAGAAAGTCCAGCCTGTTTGACGTGCCGCCGAACACGCATTGCCGCAGCCTGTCCTTTGGCTGTAATTCATAAGGCGTGCGGTACGTTTCCTTCTGCCTGCTGATAAAAGAGCGGATTTCTTCGATGCTCTTTGCACTGCTGGTG
>Ga0137308_101579_pt1 | contig 20879 bp, 14 predicted proteins | sample Inofrocosms_June_FD_97181 | JGI IMG/M metagenome (GOLD analysis project Ga0137308, IMG submission 97181) | Mouse cecal microbial communities from Vienna, Austria - N-Acetylneuraminic and N-Acetylglucosamine D2O microcosms_June | ecosystem: Host-associated > Mammals > Digestive system > Large... | reverse complement strand
TCACATTGAACCTACTATCTTGCTAAAGATAGATTACAAACAAGCCCGCGCGGAACAAATGAGTTCCGCTTACGAGCGCACTGCGAACTCGTCCATCAGAAAATGCACCGGAACGGGCAGGCAGCCGCCGTGTATATGGTCGGCTGAATAAAATAGTTGCTGGAAAAGCTGCGTGTAAAGGATTGACACCAAGAAGTTAAAGCTGGAATCATTGTCAGGAATCAAAGCGAATAACGCCACCTTCTTTTCTCCAAGCGTTGCAAGGTCAAGCTCGTCTGCCGAAGTCAGTGCCGCCAAACTTTCAAGGTTGAACTTTTCAAGCCTTGCGGCAAGGGTAATCTGAATGGATTTTAGCGTCTTTGCCGAGCCGGAATGATAGGAACGGTAATACTTCAAAGCGATATGGTCGGGATTATCAAGCTCCAAATCCGCAAAGAGATTATCAAGGGGAGAAGGTCTGTTGTCCTCCTCGTCCTCAATCGCTGCGGCTCTGAGCATTTCCATTACCATTGCAAAGTTTTGTTCCTCCTCCGGTGCTTCGTAATGCAGATAGAACACAAGAGCCAAGAGCAGCATAGAAGCTGCCATATCCCAAAAGGGATCGTTTGACTGTGAGCCTTTCGGCGTAGTGCTTTTGAAAAGGTTGGTGACAAGCCGCTGAATATCGTTGTCATTTCTTAAATAGACGAAGGGGTTATAGCAATGGCTTTTCTCCATAGAGATTAAGTCAAGCACCCGTATCTCAAAACCTTTCTTTTCAAGCAGCTTTCCGACATCACGCACGATTTCCCCCTTCGGATCAAGAATCACAAAAGAGGTGTTCGCCTGCATTAAATTCGGCTTGCAGTAAAAACGGGTTTTGCCCGCACCGCTGCCTCCGCATACTAATGTGTTGAGATTTCGCCTGTGTTTTTTAGCGTTCAAGCCTATCCGTACATTCTGTGTCATCAGCTTGTTAGCGGAAGGCGGGTTTTGTCTGTATTTCTTATCTACGGCTTTCGCATTGCCCCATTTTGCCGAGCCGTGTTCCTCCCGCCTACGGTAGTTCCTCCGTGTTGAAAAATATACGCCGATTCCCATTCCGTAGCAGAGCAGCAAAACGAGGACAGTTTTTACGCTGTCCCCGCAAAGCTCTATATGAAACGGATTGTTCAATACGGTCATCAGGCTCGGCAGTATCTCCGGCAAGCCGCCCTTTACGGACGGCGCTATCAAAAGTCCGAGCCACACAACAGGAAGAATACCGATAGCAGAAAGAATCATAGAGGACTGCCTTTCGCTATCTCGATTCACGGCAGCCCTTTTCCTTTTCTATCACTTTGAATTTTCGTTTCGGGGCGTGTCCGAACTTGATAATCAGATCGTCAACGGCGTCGGTAGACTTGCCCTCTTTTTTCAGGTCTGTCTTTTTATCGTTCAGGGAACGAATGACAACGCCGTGTTCGTAATCGTCCAAAGCGACATGATACAGTTCCTCTTTCATTTAGATACCTCCGGTTATCGTTCCTGCTCTTTAGAGCGTTCCTGTTTCTGACGGTAAAGTTCATCAGAGATACGGGATATAATATCTTTGAGCGCCTTCTGCCCCTTACCAAGCTCCGCCTTGATTTCCTTCGGCTCTTTGCTTTTCAGCTCATCGGGAATACGGTCAATGGCAAAATTCTTTGTATCCACGCCGTACTTCTTGCAGAGCATATAGCCGATACACACCGCCTGAAATCCCATATCCCTGCGGCTGTACGCTTCGCTGTTCATGGAAAGCTCAGCGTGTCCCAGCTCCTGTGCCACGCATTGACAGAGTGCCACGCTGTCCCCGATATTCTTTTTTACATAAAGCGTCTGATCTTCATTTTTATAGAACGCTCCCATATTCGGATAGGGAAGCTCATCAACGCTTTTAACATCAATCGGTGCGGTGTCGAGCATAACCGAAACCAGCTTTTGCGGATCACGGTTGACGGTGGGCGCTGCGGGTTTCCTGCCGCTTGTCTGCGAAACATCAAGCACCCTTTTCAGGTTGAAATCAATCCCCGGCGTACCGTCCTTCTTGGTGTACTCGTAAGGATCGAGAATGATAAAGGTCTTAGAGCCTTTGTTAATCTTTACACCCTCGGAAATCCAATCGTCAAATTCCCTGACCTGACTTGCCTGCGGAAACTGCTTATACATCAGCAGAGCGTTGTTCGCCGTGTATCTGTCCATACGGCTCTGCACATCGAGATAGCCCCTGAATTTTTCAGGGGACTGTACCACCTCGGCGGCGGTATCATCAAGCAGCTTATACACCGCCTCTTTTTCGGCTTTCTTTTTTTCCTTATATTCCTCCGGCGAAAGCTGCGGGCGGTTATATGAGCCGCCCTTGTTCACCTTAAAATTGCTTGTCATAATCGTTACCTCTCTTTCGGTTTTTCTGATATTTTCGGCTGGGGAGAAAGTGTCTGTTTCTCTGCCTGCCTTTCTTCCTTAGCTGCCGCCTTATATCGGTTCAGGTTTTCTTTTACAGAAACCTTCACACGGTTTACTCTGAGCTTATCCGCAGCGTCCATAGCCTTTTGCTCCAATGAAGCAAATCCTCTTTGGGCTTTGTCAAATAAGCGGCTGAGCCTTGATAAAATCCCTTTATCCGTTTTGGTATGCTCCGCTTCCTTTGCGGCTTTCCCAACAAGCAGCAGCCCCATATTTTTGAAATGCCCCTTTGCGCTCTGAAGCTCTGCGTTCATATACGATAGCTTCATCGTATCCTGCGTCATATCCTTTGACAGCCTGTGAAACAAAGAGGACAGCTTATCAAGTGCCTCCGGGATTTTCATCGCCCTGACTGACTGTGCAAGCGTATCCTTACCTTTTTCACGAAACGCTTTCATAGAGTTTCCGGCAGACTTTATGAGGTTATCCTTCGTCTGTCTGACTGCGGAAAAACCCTGCCTGATTTTATCGTCCGTTTTCTGCACAAGGTTTTGGCATTTGCTTCTTAAAGTGCTGTTGTGGATCAGGTTGATTTCCTTACGCATATCCTGAAGCTCGCCAAGCATTCCTGTCAGGGTTTCCTCCATACTGCCGATATAGGTTACAAGCGACTGCACCTCGGTTTTCTCTTTGGTTAAACCGTTTTGGTCAAGAGTTTTGAGCAACTCCGCAATCTGCGGGTGTTCATTCAAATTTTCCATTTAGGTCTACCTCTCTTTCGGTTTCTTTGATTTTTTCGGCTGATGATGAACCGTCTGTCGAGGTTGTTCAGGTGTTTTCGGCTTCTCTTTGGAAACCTCCGACAAGGTACGCTCTGCTTCCTTCTCCGCTTTGGCAACCGCCTTATATCGGTCAAGTTTTTCTTTAACCGATGGCTTTTTCTCTGCCGCCTTTGCGATACCCTTATCAGTGTGCGTACCTGTCGTTTCTGAGTCTCGCTCGGACGGAGGGTTTTTGTCCGTCTTTGCGACCGTAGGGTTTTGCATAGAGTTTCCCTCCTTCTGTGCGGGATCTCCCATTGCTTCCTCTACAATACGCTCGCCCCTCGTTTTGGTCGGGACATCTTTCTCAGCCGCTTCACGGTCTGCCACATCTTTTTCCGCTTCTGCAACAATAGAAACCTTATCCACCTTGCCAAGTTCAAAGCGGTCAACAATGCGCTGGATTTTGGAAGCGTCCTCCGCACGGGCGATAATGTCAATCGGCACATCTCCGCCTTTGGTGTTCCTGTCCCGAAGGACGCAGTAGAGAACGCCGTATTTTTTTGCCTGCTCGGTAAATTTCTGCAAGTCCTTCTGTGGGAGGGAAAATACCTTTAATTCTTTGCCGGACTTAATCATATTTGTAAGTCTCGCCTTGCCCCTTGTTTTGTTCGACTGGCTGACTTCCTGCTTCAGAACGGAAGTCAAAAGAATAGCAACATTCTTTGCCGCCGAGCCTGTGAGTTTTGCAGCGACCTCAAATCCTTCAAGCGATAGCCTGACAATCTGTTCCGCTGCGTCACCGCCGTTTGTCATAGCTGCGATTCTCCTTTCTCTTAGATTTTTCTTCCTCTGCCTGTACTTGCTCTAAGGTTTCTTTCATAACGCCTGACCTCTCGGCAATTCCATCGCAGAGTTTTACTTCTTTACGAAGTTCTTTTAAGCGACCGGATATTTCTGAAATCTTTTCCTTTGCCTCAGACAGCCGTTCATCTGTGATATTTACTTTTCGTATTTCGTTTCGGAGATGGGTTCTGTCGGCAGTAAGGGTTTTGATTTCCACTTCAACTGATTGCTTATATGAAAAAAGCTGCTCGTCTGTACCGATATGGTTACGACCGAGCAGCGTTGTCTGTGCTGTAAGTTCGTCCAGCTTTATTAAATCATCTTTCAGAAGATAATGAAGCCTTGCGGGATTCTGTTGTTTCATTTTATACTTTGGAAGATAGCTGAGCCTGTAACAATAATGAAGATACAAGCCATAAAGACCGCCAACCTTTTTGATTTTTTCCTCTCTCGTCGGCAGGCTGTACTGCCTGACACGGTAAGTCTTTGGCTGGAACGGAACGAAAGCGATATTGTCCCTGTTCTGAATCAGCCGCTCCAATATCCGCTCCTTTGTATAGTCCTCACCGAGCCGATAGGTTCGTATTGGTTTTTCGCTGCCTTTGGGGATAATGGTGGCGTACTTGCGGTTAGGACTGAGATTCGAATGATAGCCCATTACGCTAAGCTCATACTGAAACTGTTTCAGGTTATGGCTCATCGCAATCGCTTCATCAATCGCTTTCCGGGCGTTGTTGTACCGGGTGGGCATACCCGCTTCGTCCTTCATCGTGAGATACTTAGGAGACTGGTGTAGCTTCGGATTTTCCACGATGGAAAGTTTATGCTCCAGACAGATCTCATCTGCGATATGCCGGAAGTAGTACCAAGACTTTTCCTTGTTCTGCAATCTCTTTCCGTCCGCAAAGGAAACCGAGTTAATAACAAAGTGACAATGCAGGTGCTTAGTGTTCAGGTGCGTTGTAACGACTACCTGAAAACGCTCGCCCCACATTTTGTTTGCAAACTCCATTCCGATCTGCTGCGCCTGTTCCGGCGTTACTTCATTTTCCTTAAAGCTCAGATACCCGTGATAGGCTTGAATCCCGTCCGTCTTGTCGTACTGCTCCTTGACCGTAACAAATTGGTCACGGGCTGTTGTGACATTACAGTTGATACCCTCGCAAAAAAATTCCCGCTCAGTTTTTTCCTCGTCCTTTGCATAGGCAAGCACATCTTTAAGAGCCTGATATTCTTCGGGCGAGTATTCGGGATTGGCAGTCTTTTCCGGGTTTGTCGCATAGTCGATTACCTGACCGAGCCGTTCTGTTACCTTCCACAGCTTGCTTACTGCCATTTCAATCCGCTTTTCTCAGGTCGCAGAAATTCACGCTCAATATCCGCCTGAAATTTGTGCCAGCGTTCCGCTTCGCTTTTCAGCATTTGCGTATCAATAAAGCCGAGTGCGTTTGCCTTGACAGAAAGCTGATTGATATTGTTGCCGATAGCGGAAAGCTGACGCATAACATCGTAAAACTTTTCGTCAGGGCGTTCCTTCGGCTCATAGCCACGCACCAAAAGTCTGACGAGCGCCGCTTCGGACAGACAGGTTTTCTTTGCTTTCTTCTGTAAGTCCTGCGCTTCGGGTTTGGAAAACCAAAACTGCTTTTTTACGGTTCGTTTCATAAGTCGTTGTCCTCCTTCCTTGTAGAATGAATATCGTTAATACGGTTGATCTGCAAAAGGCACATCGTGACAACGCCGGCAATGCCGCCAAGCAGACAGCCGATGATAAAGAATAGTAATTCGTGCATAGTCTTTTCCTTTCTGATAAGCGGGGTATTAGGGGAAGTCCCCTAACGAGTTTTACTGTTTTTGCGACTGTAGGAGTAAAAACAGTCTGCTCGCTAAGCTAATACAATCTCTCCGGGGTAGCCCGTACCTCGCTGATTTATCTCTCCATATCTCTTGTAGCAGGCTTATACGGTATCGCTTTTATCCCGTCGTCCATGCGTACAAATTTCTCAGGATACCGGAATTTTTCCGAGTATTTCTTTTCCAAATCAGGCGGCAGGCTTAAGAATTTCTCCGAAGAAATGGGAGCGTGGCAGATGAAAAAATCTCCCGCCATAATCTCAATCATTTCCTGTTCTTTCATATAGCAGCGTTCGATTTTCCAACCGTCCTTGCCGCCTTTTTCTGCTGCCATATACGCTTCCAAGCGGACATTTTTATCCGTACCGTCAAGCGAAGTTGCGTAAATAGAATAGCCGCCCATATTCGGACGGTAGGCTTTGTTGTCGCTGGATACCGCATAGGTGCGGGACTCCAACGGATATTTTTCTGTAAAGCTGTCCTCAGTAAAGACGATATATCCCTCCAGATGTTCGCCGTTTTTTTCGGCTTCTCTGAACTTCTGCGTCATTTCACCATAACGCATATCGACTTCTTCCTCGGCGTAAATCGCTCTGTTCAGCGGCAGTCCGCTTATCTTGCCTTCCTCATTACAGATGATTGCAACCTCATCTTCAAAGGGCATATATTCTTCAATATCGCCGCCCACAAGCTCCTGCATTGCTTCAAGGGAATCTTCGATTTTAACGGTTTTCGGATATTCCCCCGATTGAATAAGGAGAACGGAAATGGTTTCAACCTTATCTCCGTCACAAAACCGTTCGCTGATTTGCGTTTTATCAGGCTCAAAGGAAACTTCCTTAAAACCGAAACTATCGCAAAAATAAAAGCCGGACTTTACAGAATCCGACTTGATAACTTCAACCACATCCGACACGGAAAGCGACCTTGCTTTATATCCTGTAGGATGTTCTGCATTGAATTTTCTGAACACATCTTCAAGCGTTTTGCAGTCCACACTCCCGACATACACGCTGTCGTAAATGCTGCTGTTGATCTCGCTGCTGCCCTGAAATTTCGGAAGCAACTCTATTCCGAAGAACGCAACTTGCTTCTCGTCACGGTCAGTATTTACCTGATAGATTTTAATTTTCACGAGCGTTCACAGCTCCTTTCCTTATTTTTATTTCGTGATATTCCAAGCTGAATACAAAGAAAGTCATTGTAATCCTTGCCTTTAGGCGGCGGATCATCAATGACTTTATAACTGTCCGGCAGAATTGCTTTTAACGCTTCGGTTGCCCTTCTGCCCGTATTGTCGTTATCCAAATGAAGAACAATTTTTTTGATGTGCGGTTTACTTTTAAGATGCTGAACAAGAGCGGCTGGCGTGGTGCTATCCTCAATTTTTTCTTTCGGGAGGTAAACCCCGGCAAGGGAAACAAGGTTTTCCCGCCGCCAATCCCTGCCTGAAATCTTTGCAAGCGTGGCGAACGATAACAGGTCAATGGCACACTCAAAGAGATGTACCGTATCGCTTTTACTGTCCGCTATCCGAAAAGAATAGTGTTTGTCGCTGCCGGAGCAATCGCCCAAAATGCGGCGGTCTATCGTCGCTCTGTATGCGGCGTATCTTGCTTTTCCTTGCTCATCAAAGCCGACGCAGACAAGATTATGATACGGCAGGCTCTCAAAGATTAGCCCTTTGGAAATGCAATATTCTATAATGGAATATTCAATGCCACGCCCGAAAAGATACTCAGTTATCTTATCTGTGGTAGCACTTTTCTCCGGCAGAAGCAAGACCTTTGGCACATCTTTTTTCGGCTTTGGTACGGCAATAGAAGGCATAACCGCCGCCTTGCCCATCAGGGTTTCCACCGCTTCGACAAAGGAATATTCCTTTACCTTTATAAGATAATCAAGAGCGTTATACCCGCCGATTCTCTGCGACCACCACATCCACTTGCCGTTTGAAATCTTCAAGCTGTCGTGGGTACGGGTGGTATAGTTGTTGCCGGAAATCCTGACAAGCTCATTTGGCTCAAAGGCTTTCAGATAGGAAAGTAAATCAATCTGCCGAGCCTGTTCAATAACCTCCGGTGGGATATACGGCATAGAAAGTCACCTGCTTTCTCTTGCGTTTTCCCGCTTAATGACTTGATCTGCTCTCGTTTCAATGGAATCACGGATCGTATCCATATGCTCGACCTCTCTGTCCTTAAACTCCTTATACACATCGTCCAGCGGACATGGAGATTTTAAGAGTGTCTTTGCCTGCTTCGGTGAGAGTTCCAAATCCTCCATACACATCACAATGTCCTCACGCATTGTATATTCGTAGGTGTGATTCAGAATTTCGGCAGGCTCTTGTGTGAGCAGCCAGTTTCGGTACTTGTCCTGCTCAGCTTTCATTTTCTCATAGAGCAGGGTGTTATAATCTGTTTCGCCCATTGTGCGAACACCTCCTTAAACAAAAATATAGCCGCCTGATTTCTTTTCAAAAACCAAGCGGCTATGTAACATCATTATTAACTCTTGACCAAGAGAATATATACTCTAATATCTAATAAGCAAAAGTGGTCGTTCATGTATTATCAATTTTAGAACTGATTTTCTTTATCTCTCTCTTGCGTAAATTTTCTATAAGAGATGAGTAAACTTCACAAAAGCTCTGAATTTCTTTAACTAATTCATCTATATCCTCTTTTGCTGCTTGTGTAAGATCCCAAACAACACTCATTGCTTCGCCGGAGGCACTCTCGATGCAATTTTCTAAATTATCCTCATATGCCTCCATTGCATATTCTTCTTGTAATTGTTGATTTATATATTCTTCCGAATCAAACTCTGATAACTCAATCAATGTATCAAAGCTCCTTATTTCTTCAATTCTCGAACATTTATCCAACAATTCTTCATATACATCATTGGCAACAATAATCTCATCTTCATTTCCATCGGTAATAGTATCAATCGCATCGTAAATATCACTTGCAATCTTACACGCCTCATTTACAAATTCAACAACTTTATTTAATGTTGATACTGTCAAAGTAGCCTCATGTTCAACATAGTAATACCACTCGCCATCTACATCATCATGCAGTCTATATACTTCTTCATAAAGCTCATTCTTAATATTGTATGTAGCAGAAAGCGCTACATTTGCCTCAAGTAAAAGAGCCGTATAATCATATTCATAATATGGTACAGATGAGTTTTGAATGTTAGATAAAACCTCAGACTTAATAAAATCAATCAAATCTTTATCACTTGAAATAAATCCAAACTCTGTGTTATTTGCACTTTCTTCTGAATAATTGGCTGATCCAACATAAACAATAGAATCAGTCATAATTATTTTACCATGATTGGAAAAATCAAAAAATACTGTAGAGTTAATACCAAGGTTTTCAGGTTTTAGCTTTGATAAATACAGGTTAATTTTTTGTCTCGCTTTATCTCTGAAGCTATCGCCATAATATGTTTCCCATCTGCTTGGAATATTTGTAATAACATTAATAATACAATGTTCACCTGCTTTTTTCAATGCGGAAACTAAAGCATTTTTCTTTTCAGATATGTTGTAAGTGATAATGGTAATCTCGGAAGCTATTTCAAAACTGTCTAAAACCTCTTGATAACCTAATTCATTTTTTGAATACACAAACTTAGCGTTTGTGATAAGAAATTCTTTTTTCATATTATCAACCTTCACTTCAAGCTGTTAGCAGATGAATTTCAACAACTGTTGTAATAATATTATAGCACATCTTTATGTCTTTTTCTACTGTGCTATGTAAAACGGGACAGATTTCTCCGTCCCGTTCGTTTACTCAAATGTCTTTTTTGTTTCGATTCCGTCAACCAAGCCACGCATATAACAGAGGCGGCATTCCTCTACGGCAAGGCGGTTATTGGCAAGCAAATACTCAATCAGGACTTTACAATCCTCAAGAGACAGCTCCGCAGGCTTTTCCAAATCAAGCACCTGTGTCAACTTTGGAATCCTATTTTTACATTCGGATACCCTCTGCTTTGCCGCCTTATATGCTTCGTCATTCCTGCCTGCTTTGACAACTGTTTCAGATAAGTAGCTTTCAAGATCAAGGTCGCTGTTAAAAAAACTGACCGGATTTTTTGTATCCATAATCAAAAACTCCTTTGCATTTTTCTATATTATAACTCTGTGTCAAACTCTCTACAATTATGCGATTTTCCTGATTTATCTTTCCTGCACTCTGCTTTTTCTTTCGGAGCGTCCTTCTTCGCTCTCTTCAATCTCACCGTCAACGATCTCATTCTGCTTCTTATCCACATTCAAAAGACCGTTCAGAACGCTCAGGCGTTCCGTTTTTTCGGTAAGCTCCTGCTCCTTGTCAAACGGCTTCTCCACCTCTTTTTTTGCGGTGGCAAGCTGATTCTCAACGCTTTCAAGCTCTTGCTTTTGCAGTTTTAATCGCTCAGGGATTTTCTCAATAGAGTTGTCGATTCGGGTTATATTGCCGGCAGCGTCTGTACCTAATGAGATAGTGCGGGAAGCCTCTCCCTTTACCTTTACCTGATAAACCTTTTCAAAGGCTTCAAAGGAAAGCTCCAAATCAAAACCTCTGTACTTGCCAAGAGGAACCGGATCGGGGGAGGTCATCTCCTTGCAGGCTTCAATGATTTTCTGTCCTGCGTCCACTCTTTCCGAAAAGAAAACACCCTGAACCTCAATGCCGACAAAGCGGTCATCCGTTGGTTTCGGGTGTTCGTTTGCCCGTTTCAAATCGCTTTCAAGACCTGCAATCAATTCTTTTGTCTGTGCGATTTTCTTCGGGTAGTATTTGATTATCTTATCCTCTAAAACGTATTTTTCAGAGAGATAGCTTGATTTCAAAAGCCGCAGCTTTGATACCTGAATGTCTAAATCCATCTTCTCCTTGATATACGGATTGCCTGTTGCAAGCATTTTAATCTCGGCATAGCTGAGAGCCGTTTCGTCTATATCCTCGCAGGAACGGACAGGCGATTTGCTCGTCATAATCTGACTTTCAAACTTCTGTTTTCCCTCCACAAGCTGATACAAATAAGCGTCAAAGGTATCCTCCGTAACATAGCGGTAGAGGTGTACCTTCGGATTTTCGTTACCCTGTCTGACCGTTCTTCCTGCCCGCTGCTCCAAATCTGACGGACGCCAAGGGCAGTCAATATCATGGGAAGCAATGATTTTATTCTGCACATTCGTCCCTGCTCCCATCTTTGCGGTAGAGCCGAGCAGGATACGGACTTCTCCCTTGCGTACCTTTTTGAACAGCTCCTGTTTTTTAGCTTCGGTGTCCGCTTCGTGGATAAACCTGATTTCCGATTCGGGAATACCCCGCTCGATGAGTTTCTTTCGTATGTCAGTATAAACCGAGAAAATCCTTTCGCCCTTCGGCGTTGAGAGGTCGCAAAAAAGAAGCTGTGTTGACCGCTTATCTGTGTTTTCCTCCCAAATGCGGTACACTTCGCCCACACAGGCGTTGACCTTGCTGCCCTCATCATCAGGCAGCATTTCATTGAGCATACGCTGGTCAAGCGCAAGTTTTCTTCCGTCGTTGGTGATTTTCAGCATATTATCCACGCTTGCGTCTATACCGCCGTTACGGATTTTTTCGGCTCGTTCCGCAAGGGAAGCAACCATATCTTTCTGAATCTGTGAAGGCTTCACAGCGATATTGTGGTATTCAACCTCCGGTACAGGCAGGTTAAGCATATCGGCGGTCTTAATGTCCGCAACCTCCTTGAACATCGCCATCAGTTCGGGGAGATTGTTAAACCGTGCAAAGCGTGTTTTGGAGCGGTAGCCTGTGCCTTCGGGTTTCAGTTCTGTAACTACCATCGTCTCCCCGTAGTTGGAAGCCCAAGCGTCGAAATGCTGTAAGTCGTGTTCTTCAAGCGTGTTATACTGCAAGTATCTCTGAATGGTATAAAGTTCTACCATCGAATTAGAAATTGGAGTACCCGTTGCAAACACAACGCCACGCCCTCCGGTAAGCTCATCTAAGTAGCGGCATTTCATAAAAAGGTCGGAACTTTTCTGTGCTTCCGTCTGAGCAATGCCGCCTACATTCCGCATTTTCGTGTATAAAAAGAGGTTCTTGTAGTAATGACTTTCATCAATAAAAAGCCTGTCTATGCCAAGTTCTTCAAAGGTAACAACATCGTCCTTTCTGCTCTGGTCGTTCAGCTTCTCCAGCTTAACGGACAGCGATTTCTTTGTTTTTTCAAGCTGTTTTACAGAAAATTTATCGCCTTTGTTTGCTTTCAGGTCAATAATTCCATTCGTAATATCCCGTATCTGCTGCTGCAAAATCATTCTCTGCCGTTCAAAGCTCATTGGAATTTTCTCGAATTGACTATGCCCGATAATCACAGCGTCGTAGTCCCCGGTTGCGATTCTGCCACAAAAGCGTTTGCGGTTTTTCATCTCAAAGTCTTTTTTGGTAGCGACTAAAATATTTGCCGCCGGGTAGAGCTGCAAGAACTCCGCCGCCCATTGTTCCGTCAGGTGATTTGGGACAACGAACAGGGATTTACTGCACAGACCGAGCCGTTTGGATTCCATTGCGGCGGCGGTCATCTCAAAGGTTTTTCCTGCTCCTACGGCGTGTGCTAAAAGCGTGTTACCGCCGTAAAGAATATGGGCAACGGCATTTTTCTGATGTTCCCGCAGCTCAATTTCAGGATTCATACCACTGAATATGATATGGCTTCCGTCGTACTCACGTGGACGGATACTATTAAATTTCTCATTGTAGAGCCTAACTAACTTTTCACGGCGGTCAGGATCATTCCAAATCCAATCCTTAAAGCCCTGCTTGATAAGCTCCTGCTTTGCCTGTGCAATCTGTGTTTCCTTGTTGTTTAAAACCGCTTTCTTTCTGCCCTCATCGTCCTCGATATAGTCAAAGATACGGACATCTTTCATATTCAGCGTTTCTTCAATAATCTTATAGGCGTTGATCCGGCTTGTGCCGTAGGCATTGTATGCTTTCACATTGGAACGGTCATAGGATTTACCTTCCACATTCCATTCGCTTGTAAATTTTGAGTAGTGAACCTTAATGTTCTGCCTTGCCCACATCGGCGTATCCAAAAACTCATAGATAAACTGCTGCACGATTTCTTCGGGCAGCCAAGTCGTACCAAGCTGCACAAAAATCTCACTGGCTGTCAGATCTGTCGGCTGCACCTTTTCAAGTGCTTCCATATTGATTTTGTAATCTTCGGGATAAACCTCGGCAGACCGCTTCGCCCAAGCGAGCTTTTCCCTCACATTGCCGGAGAGATATTCATCCGCCATCAGATACCTTGCTTCGGTGCTGTCACCGTATCCGTACATTGGATTTAGGAAGATAACGCCTTTCAAATCCTGATAAATTTCTTCTTCGGATTTTCCCGTAAGCTCACACATATATTCCATATCCACACGGGCTTTTTCACCCATAGATACGGCTAACGCTTCGCTTGCGGTGTCAACAGAGGTAACGGGCGTATGGGTTTTAATCGTCCTCTTGGTAAACATATCCGCCTTGCGTTCAAGGTTTCCTTCCTCGTCAAGCACCTCCAAAGCGGAAATCAGAGAGAAGGAACTGTCCTGCGAAAAAGCGGAACCATTGGCTCGGCTGTTAATCAGACCGTACTTTTTGGAAAAGGTATCATACAGTTTATTTAAGCGTTGCTGCTCTTTTTCAATCTCCCAATCAGGATAATCCAAAGTCTGAATTTCAAGCAGATTCCGCACACAGTCACGAATGGCAGTCATACCTTTAATACGGTTTTCCGCCGTAGCCGAACAGTCTACGGGTGTCATTCGTGAGTTTTCCCGGTAGTAGATTTTATCGTCCACCACCGTATAGGAGAAGTTGCGTACATTCGGATCGGCGGGGATAGAGGTATCTTCCTCCTCCAGTTCTTCTTCGGTTTCATATGCCGTTATCTCGGCGTGAATGTTTGAAATCGCCTCGTAAAGCTGTGCGGCAAGGTCAGCGTTCTCATAAGGGACAACAGTATTCTCATCGCCAAATCTGCCGGATACGGTTTTCCATTCTCCAAGCACCATTTCCGGGTAATCGACAAAATATGCGTTCATCTTAAAGCCGTTTTCATCGGTATTCAAATGCACCCATTCCGGCTCAATGTCCATAATACGGTCACGCTTTTGCAGAATGAGAATGTCTGAGACAACCTCCGTTCCGGCGTTGCCCTTAAAGGTGTTGTTCGGCAAACGGATAGCGCCGAGCAGGTCGGCTCTCTGTGCGATATATTTTCGGACAGCGGGATTTTCCTTATCCATTGTACCCTTGCTGGTCACAAGAGCCATTACGCCGCCCGGTCTTAATTTATCAAGCGACTTTGCGAAAAGGTAATCGTGTATCAGGAAGTTATGCTTGTTGTACCGCCTGTCGTTGATACGAATATCCCCAAATGGGACATTTCCCACAATAGCGTCAAAGAAGCTGTCGGGGACATTTGCTTCCTCAAACGGCTGTGCGGCGATAGATGTTTTCTGATAAAGCTGCTGTGCGATTCCGGCAGAAATCTTGTCAATCTCCACACCGTACATCTTCGCTTCCTGCATGGACTGCGGCAGCATACCAATGAAATTGCCGATTCCGCAGGAAGGCTCCAAGATATTTCCCTCACGAAATCCCATCTGCTCCATTGCCTTGTAGATTGCGGAAATGACCACAGGCGGCGTATAGAAAGCGGTGAGAACAGAACCCTTTGCGCTCTCGTATTCATCGGGTGTAAGAACAGAGGAAAGCTCTAAAAACTCTGTCGTCCAAGAGGAATTATTTTCGTCAAAGGGTTCGGGAATACCGCCCCAGCCTACATACTTTGAAAGGATTTCCTGCTCGTCAGGCGTGGCAAAGCGGTTTTCTTCCTGACACTTTTTGAGAAGCTGGATTGCCATAAGGTTTCTTCGGAAGCGTTCTTTTTTTCCGGCTTCTTCTACCGGATTGGAAGCAAGGTCAAAGGTATGCCGCTCGCTCATCAGAATGTCAGGGTGTAAATCAAAGGTCTGTACCCTTGTCCGTTTCGGCTGTGAAAAGCTCGGCGTAAGCGGCGCAGGCTTTTCTTCTATCTGTGCAAGTTCCTCATCAGAAACAAAAGTAAGCTCGTCAAAAGACAGATAGGGCAGCGCCCGTTCAATCATATCTTCAAGGCTTACAAACTTTTCTTCCCTTACAATGGTATTATCCACAAATGTTTTAATGCTGAAGCCAAGCAAATCTATATTCGCCTGAACTTCGTGCTTTCCATCTTCGGTTGTGGTATATGCCACGCCTACATCAGAAAGGTCGGTATAATCCGCACCTTCCTCACGCTCAAACTCCTCACGGCAGTATTCATCAATCAATGCCTTCGCTCTGTCAAGCGGCGTTTCAGGCTCGGCAATCTGCAAATACGGACTGTCGATTATTTCATACACATTCAGCGGAACATCCATCTTTGATAGGAAGGATTGGTCTATGGTTTTTCCGTCAGCGTCCCGGTATAAATAGAAACGAAACGCCGTACCAAATGAGCTTTCTTCCTCAATATCCCTTTTAAACTGATACTCGCTGAGATAATCTTCGATGTGTAATATATCTCCGGCTTTATCGAGATACTCGATTCTCCCTACTGGTTTAGACTCCACTGGGTCTTCCTTATTGGTGGAAACGACTGTGTGGGTAATGCGTTCCCCATTTTCAAGGGTAGCAATTACCATATCATTCCCTCTGTCAGTCAGCATATTTGCATAGATTTCAAGCTGACCAGACGGAATACGGCACATTGACACAAGCTCACCGTCAACTGTTTTGTTCGTGAGATTGAGGGCGAAGGTATCGGACATATAGGTGGCGTCGTTTCCGTAAAACTCAAAGAAACCGTCTGTTTGATACAACACTATGGCATTGGGATTGTCGTGCTTAATTTGGCTGTACTCGTTCTGCTGGGCAAGCTGCATAAAGCTTTCTTTAGACTCCAAGCGGGGTTTCGGATTTTGCAGAGAGCGATCCATCAGTTCCACATTCCACTCATCTATCCGTGTGATTTCAAACGGCTTTCCGTCCAAATAAACTTTACTGCCTATCTTATAAGTGGTGGCAAATAACGCTTTTTGCTGTTCCTGCTCCGCCGCTTTCTCTATCCTTGCGACAACATCATCAGGAAGCCCGTCAACATAGTATTTGATTTCGCCCTCATTGCTGATATGGGCGATGGTCTGATAGTCCCCGTGTTCTTCTACGGCTCTGTTCCAAACGGTTAAGCCGTTGCCGAGATACCCCATACCAATGTCATAAGGCACTCTTTCTGCCTGAGAAATAAGCGCCTGCATTGTTGCTTCCGTCCGCCCGATATAATCAGGTTCAGGTTCGGCATAGGCTTCAAGATAATCCGAAAATTCCTGCGTTCCAACATCAATGAGTTCCGTGTATGCTTTGCTGTCAATATATTCATAAAACCCGCTGACTGAATTGCTGTTTGCTTTGGCTTCCTCTATCAGCTTATATGGAATATGCAGGACAACAAACTGCCCTCTGGTATTGGAGTCAGGATTATAATAGATTGCTTCAAATTCTTTCATGCCCGGACGGTGAAAATAGTAGTCATCATCCCCAATGGGCGTGGTGTTCGGATCATCGGTCTGTCTTTCTTCAACAGTTTCTTCTGAAATCTCAAGGTGCAGATACTCACTAAGTCCTGCTTTTTCTATGGCGTGAATATAATCGTCTTTGAGAATGGTATCCGGTGTGACGGTTACCAGCGCCTTGTTTGCCATATCTACCTCAAACTCGTAAGAACTTATATCACGGGAAGTAACATAGAACTTTTTGATATTGCCGTCGTATTCTTTTACCGCCTGCTGAAAATCACGCAAATCCCCGGCACTAAAAATGCCCTGAGCTACCCAATACATTTCGCTGCCGTTTACCAGATCAGTTTCTTTGAAACACATATGAGGAGGGATAAGTTTTTCAAATTCAATGGCGCTGAAGCGGATTTCCGGTTTTTCGTTGGTCTTTTGCTTTGACATTGGTTCCGTAACCTTCAGGTGGTCGTTCATCGGATTTTCCTGCACCTTGCGGTCAAACTCATCTCTGTCCATTTCCTTTTGGAATAACGGATACTGCATATCGTGGAGCATTACACGCTCATTATCAAAGGACAGGATTTCATATTCGTCAGCGCCCATATACACGGTATCGCCAAGATGATATTCATAGTCTGTTGCCGGAGCAGCCTCAATCTGTTTTTCTACTTTTAGTGATGTGAACTCGCCTATATATTCAAACAGCTCATTTGTACTGGGAAGATAAGACTTTCCGGTTTCTATGCAGCGAAACACATCGGCTTCCGATTGCTGTGCCGCAAGATAAAATTCATCATAGGAATAGGGCAGACGGCTTCCGTTATATACAGACATACCAAGACTGTTCTTAGAAACCGTTACATTTGCGATTTCCTGCAAAGTGCTTTCGCTGTCGATTTTTCCAATCGGCACAAAGTGATAGCCGTTATATTCAAATCCTTCCTGTTTTTCCGGTTTCTTTTCGGGTGGTGCGGTACTTAGAATTTCTCTGTTCTTCCGTTCCTCCACAAACTCGGCTCTGCGTTCCTCCTGTTTTTGCTGCCATTCAGGATAGACAGCTTTTTCCTTCGGACTTAAATAGCGGTCAAGGCGTATCAGCTCGGCAATTCGTTTTTCCACCTGTGTCCAAGACAGATTGATATGCGGCTTATCGCTGCCAATTCCTTTGGAAATAGTGATACCCTTGCCGTCGTGCTGCTCGTCAATCCCCGCACCAACAATAACAGGATAGGCTCCGCCCCAACCGTATTCCTCTTTGAGAAAGTCAGCGTTTTCCTTTGCGGAAAGACTCTTTTCAAACTGCTCATAAATGCGAAACTTTCCCTCGGATATGCCGCTTCCACGAGTGAGAACAGCGTCGATAATCTCCTGAGAAAAGGTAAAGGCAGAGGATTTTTTGTCCTCTGCCTCTAACATCAGTGTGAGCTGTCCGTTTATTGACGGAAGCGGTTTTATCGTATCCTGAAGCTCTCCGAGAAGCCGCATTGCTTCAAAATGTTTTGCCACAACGCCCCAATCAAAATAGCTCTGCGCTGTGCGGCTTAGATAGCTGCCCTCCCAAAAATGAAGAACATTCTCAAAGGTCTTGTAACCGACACGCCTGCCATCGCTTAAAATAAGCTCGGTGTAATCGTCATTGAAAATACTCTTGATAAATTCCGTCCGGGCAGTATCATCAGGAATATTCTCATAAAAGGCACGAATTTCGTCCTTTGAAGCCTTCAAGTGCGGCGTTGTTCCGAGTATTTCGTTAATGGTTTCATCACCGCCGAAAAAGGGAAGGCTTTTGTCCTCGTGCCGGCGGTCGTAGACTAAGCGAAGATTACTTCCGCCTTCACGATTTCCTGCACTCTGCTTTTCAGATTGTTCATCTGCCGTACCCACGACATCATATCCGCCGCTTTCAGGCTCTCCGTGATGCCTTCCTTCGCCGCCATCTGCTTTGTCAGCGTTTCCTCCATCGTCAAGGCTCTCTGCTCCGTCTCCGCCAAGTGTTCGGTCAGGGTACAGCTCGTCAGAAGATTGTAGTAACAGACTTTGTGGTGTTCTCTCAGAAACTTCCTCCTCATCTGAGCGTATCTGCCCAAGCTCACTTCCGGCTGTTCCGGTATTGTCAGGCTGGGAAGCTGATAATCGCCCTGCATTGTATATCTGATCTCGTTCATTATTAAGACTCCTTTCGTTGTTTTCTCTGCCTATATTGTAACCGGCTTTTCCGTTTCCGGCAATTATGCGATTCTGCCTGTCGAATGCGGTAATGGTACGGGCAATCTCCGCAAGCCCCATTTCCGCAATATCGCTGGTGGCAAAGCCGAGTGCGTTCAGCGTTTCGGGTGTTGTGAAGTTCACAGCGCCTCGGAAATCATCAGGCTCAAAGAAGCCTTCGGTATCCAGCCCAAGCCGTGACATCAGCATATACGCCACGCTGTTTTGTACCGTATCTCTGTAAATAACCGAGATTTCTTCTTCACTTACACCGTCCAAAAGGCTGTTTTCTACTGAATAAAAAAGGTCAGATAAATAGTCGGGAATGTTATCCTCAACGGCATTTTTAGCGGCGCTAAAGATAGCGGCTTCAAGGCTGCTCTTATCGGCAAGCTCCCCAAAGGTGCTTTCAAGGGTATCAATAATCTCCCCGCTGTATTCCGGCTTCATCTGCCAAATGGGAACAGGACGGGAATAACGGCTTTCGTGGGTATCGGATATATCAAAGTAATGGATAAGCCGCTGTTTACTTCTGTCTGCGTCCTCAAATACCGCAATGCCGTGTGCGCCACGGTTTACCCAGCGCCCGAATCTCCCATTCCAACGCTCGATTTCCAGTACCGCCGTTGCGTCCGGTTTTTGTGCGTAGACAAGAAGCTGCTCGTCAAAGCGCAGCTTATAGTTCCGGCAAGCGGAACGCAGAAACGCTTCCCAATTCTGCGGATTCATCACTACCGTTTTACAGGTACGGGCATACAACTCGGAAATCAGATCATATTTTCGTGCCACCTACAAACACCTCCTATCGTTCATAATCTTTGTTTCTGTTTTTCGGCTTTGTAAGAACGCCGTTCTCATCGTAATTCTTCGGATCGGCGGCAGGGGTGTGCCAGCCGAACATAGAGCCTGCCTTCATCGCTTCCGTCTGTGCTTTTGTTACGCCGGATTTGCTGTTGTATTCATCGGCTAACGCCTTCCGTTCGCTTGGCTTTCCTCCGCCAATATCGGTTTTGAAATAACCGCTTTCGCCTTTTTTGACAATCCCGATTTCGTTTTCCGTCTGCACATAAACATAGCATTGCTCTGGCAGGGACGAGCGGAGCGGAATCACTGTATTGACGTTTTTCTCCATTCGTTCTGCAAACTCGCAGATATGATAGAGGTTATTTCCGACTTCCAAATGGTACTCGTCAATATATCTGCACTCACGGTCAAGCGGTTCGCCGTTATCCAAAGTAATACGGATTTTATCTCCGTCAGGGATACGGAACAGCTCTTTATAATGCGGATCAATAAAGCGGATACCTTTTTCCGCCTGACTGATATGCCTGTCGAGCCATTGTTTCTCATAGCAGTAGCAGTACAGATTGTATTCTCCCTGTCTTGGATTAAACCGCATAAGGTAGGCGTATTTTTCCGTATCCACACGGATGCCGTACTCATTACGGTCGTTTTCAAAGGAGCTTTCCGGCGTATCATGGCAATGCTTTGACATAGCCCCACGCCCTGAAAGAATACCGTCATTTTCTCTGAGCGAATTGATAACATCATCAAATTCCGCCTTGAACTCGTTGGTTTTCAAGTCCTTGCGAAAATCATTCCAAGAGGAATAAAACTCTTTTCCGCTGCTTCCAAAATCTGCCCTCAGATAGCCGATGAAGCTCGTCTGCATTGAAATCTGCTGGCTCTGACGGTAGGTGTATTTTCTCTCATCAGCAGTCATTGTCTTTATATCCATTTTCATCACCTCGCTTGTTCTTTTGCCACCCTCTGTTTCGGTATGTGAAATCCGTAAACAGCGGCAATCTCGTCACCGAGCCGTTTTGTAACCCTCGTAATATCGGCTCTCGTTGCCCTGCCTGTGTAAAGTTTGTATTTCAGGCTTTCCACTTGGCTTTCGGTTGCCGTATCCTTAAACACCCGGTACAGATAATGGTTTGTTCCGTCGTGGTGGGCGGCGTCCGCCCTTAAATCCCCGTACTTATCCACATACCACTCCGTATAATCGGTATCAGAATACAGACAGTCCTTGATATTTCCGGAATCAATCATCTTGTATCCCATAACCCTGCCGTTCCATCTGCCAATGTCTCCGATAATGATAATGGGCTGTGAAAGCTGGATATTGAGATTTGTCCTTTCATCGGAAAGATAATCTTCGTTGGTTTCGACCATCCATTTATAAAGCTCGTTTTCATCATTCGGATTATCGT
>Ga0137308_101577_pt1 | contig 20884 bp, 17 predicted proteins | sample Inofrocosms_June_FD_97181 | JGI IMG/M metagenome (GOLD analysis project Ga0137308, IMG submission 97181) | Mouse cecal microbial communities from Vienna, Austria - N-Acetylneuraminic and N-Acetylglucosamine D2O microcosms_June | ecosystem: Host-associated > Mammals > Digestive system > Large... | reverse complement strand
CAATTTTCAAACACGCTCTAGATGTCCAAAAGACGTGGACAAGAAGGAGGGAACGTTATGTCTACTATCTTAGTTACAGGTGGTGCAGGGTATATCGGAAGCCATACTTGTGTGGAGCTTCTGAATGTTGGCCATGATGTGGTGGTTGTGGATAATCTGTGCAATTCCAGCAAGGAGTCTTTAAAGCGGGTGGAGGAGATCACGGGGAAGCCGGTGTCCTTCTACGAGGTGGATCTTCTGGATAAGAAAGGGCTCAGCCAGGTCTTTGACAATGAGAAGATTGATGCGGTCATCCATTTCGCCGGTCTGAAGGCGGTGGGTGAGTCGGTCTACAAGCCGCTGGAATACTACCATAATAATGTTACCGGCACCCTGATCCTGTGCGACGTCATGAGGAAGCATGGGGTGAAGAGTATTGTGTTCAGTTCCTCCGCTACAGTGTATGGGGATCCGGCTTTTATTCCGATCACCGAGGAATGCCCCAAGGGCAATATCACCAATCCCTACGGAAGAACCAAGGGAATGCTGGAGCAGATTCTTACAGACCTGCACACGGCAGATCCCGAGTGGAAGGTTATGCTGCTGCGGTATTTCAATCCCATCGGCGCCCACAAGAGCGGCAGGATCGGCGAGAATCCCAAGGGAATCCCCAACAATCTGCTGCCTTACATTACCCAGGTGGCAGTTGGCAAGCTGGTGTGTCTGGGTGTCTTTGGCAATGACTATGACACACCCGACGGAACCTGCATCCGCGATTATATCCATGTGGTGGATCTGGCTGACGGCCATGTCAAGGCCCTGGATAAGATGGCAGGGGAAGAGGGCGGTGTCTGGATCTACAATCTGGGAACCGGAACCGGCTACAGCGTCCTGGATGTGATCAATGCCTTTGAGGAAGCAAATGACCTAAAGATCAACTATGTCTTCAAGGAGCGCCGTGCCGGAGATATTCCCTCCTGCTACGCGGATCCGGCCAAAGCTGAGAAGGAGCTGGGCTGGAAGGCTGTCCGGGGGATCCGGGAGATGTGCGAGGATTCCTGGAGATGGCAGAAGAACAATCCTAACGGATACAATGAATAAAACGTACAATGCCGTTATTGCAGATAGGGATTATCCCTGCTGAGCTTCTTAAGCTCTCTGGGTGTACAGTGAAAGGTCTCCTTGAACTGTCTGTAGAACCGTTTGCTGTTGAGAATCCCGTTCTGCTCTAAGATCTCCTGGATGCTGTTATCCTTATATAGAAGATCCTGGTAGACATGGTTCAGACGCACATGGCTGACATACTCCAAAAAGGACATTCCTGTATTCTTCTTGAAAAAACGGCAGAAATACTCCTTATTGAGGCCAAGCTCACCGGCTGCATCCTGAAGCTCCACAGGCTCCCTGTAGTGCTGTTCCACATACTGGAAGATCTGTTCGATGCGGCTTAGCTGGCTGTTCCCTGCCGTGGTGACGGTATCAGGGACCGGGATACTGAATTCATCCACCAGCACAGCCATGACAGCCAGGATCAGGGCACTGCTGCTGAAAGGATAGCTGGTTTTCTGGACAAAGTAAAGCTCTGTCAGATCCTTCAGATATCCGCACAGCCGGTTGTATGCATCCTGCTGCTTTGGCAGAAGCTTCTCTGCGCAGCAGATGATCTGCAGCAGTTCGATGTCAGACAGATACCGTCTCAGGGCAGTCTTGGAAATATGGATACAGATTCCCATAGTCTGGGGAAGCTCGTAGATCACCTCATGGATCACAGCGGAATCCACGACAATCAGGTCCAGGGGATGGATGTGCCAGGTTTCTCCTTCCATGGTAAGCAGGGCACTTCCGTTAAGTATGTAGAGGATCTCCAGGTCCTGATGCCAGTGGGGCGGTGAGTTGTATTTCATGGTTACAAAATCAATCCGGAATCCCAGCTCCGGCGATACATTGGTCTCTCTAAAAATCGTTTCCATGGGATCATCATACGACATTTTCCCGGAACAATCAAGGGAAAAAGTCAATATTGACCAGATTTTGGATAAGATCATGCCTTATATCTTCCTTGTTTTTCTAGTATCATAAGCATATCAGTTGAATGGCTGATACAAAATGATAGTCAAAAAGGAGGAAGTTATCATGATGAAAAATATAAATAGATTTTGGACAGAGCAGAGAGAGGGAATCCAGGCAGCAGCCTTCACCACGATCATGGCCCTGGTTATTATGACCGTGCGTTATATGGCTTACTTTTCATAAGCTTCGGAGGTCTGGCTGTGAATATGGATATCCAGCTTCCCCTGCAAAAGTAAAAACGTAAAAGGCAGCAGAAGGCCGAAGGAATGGCCCTCTGCTGCTTTCTTTTGCTTTATGGGAAATTACGTCTTGCAAAGAAGAAGCTCTCCGGATAGGAATTGTATCGCTGAAGCGGTCTGCCGCGGGCGGAGAATCCTGGGCAGCAGGAGTCTTTGTAAACCGTTTATAGTGCAAAACGTAGAAATACGCTGTGTTTTTTTGGAAGTGCTGCGCATTGACATAGAGAGGTCGGCGTGATAAATTATAATTATTCAATATAAACACGTGTAGATACTGGAGGTAAGTAATTGGGAGCAAAGGTTACGCGGAATGACGTGGCAAAGCTGGCAGGTGTTTCACCGGCAGTCGTGTCCTATGTTTTGAATAATTCCAATTATGTCAGCGATGAGAAGAGAAAAGCGGTACTGGAGGCTGCCAGGGTGCTGAATTACTCGCCGAACCGTTTTGCCCAGGGGCTGCGTACCAATCGTTCTTTTTCTATCGCCCTGATTGGTGATTCCCTGCAGAGTGAGTTGTTTGCAACTCTTGCTGTGCGTCTTTTCAATATGGATTATTATTCTTCCCTTTTTTACGCACAGCGGAGTGATTCCTTTATCCGGCGGATCATGAGCGGACGTTTCGACGCGGTCTTTATGACCAGCAACGGATTTTCTTCCCAGCAGCTGAATAGGATTGTAGATGGCGGGACACCGGTGATCCTTTATAGGAGCCGTGATTATGAGGGATTGTCTGCCCGGATCGTATCCATGGCCCCGGATTTCTATGACGGAGTATGTCAGGCTATGAGGCATCTGGTAAAACGGGGACATAAAAAGATTGCTTACATACCGCCCCTTCACTACCAGACCCAGGGACTGGGGGGCAATGATTTCCGCATCAGGGCCTATGAAGATATGCTGCGGGCCAACGGACTTCCTGAGAATCCGGCCTATGTGTGTACCAGTACGGAGAGTATGTCTGCTATTGAGACGGAGGTCACCTGGATGATGCGTGTGCTGCCGGCGGATCAGAGACCGACTGCGTTTCTGGTGGGAGAGGACGATATAGCGGCACAGCTGATGCAGCATCTGAGACTGCTGGATGTGCGGATTCCGGAGGAGGTCAGTGTGGTAGGCTGGGGTAATGTCTCCAGTGCACGGATCACCACACCCCAGATTACAACCATTGATGCAGGTGTGGAGGATTTTGCAGTGAACATTGCAGATGCCCTGAGGCTGATCGCAAGCGGCGGCCAGCCGCAGGCCAGAACATTCCCGGTGCGTCTGGTGGTGCGGGGCAGCGCATAGCACAAGGGGTGGAACCTTGTGAGGCAGAACATGGAATTTTATAATTGGACAGGTATCTTTTTATGTCTGCTGCCGGAGCATATTTGAAAATTCATTCCCGTTATTTGCGCGTCCCATCTGGCGGTATATCTGGCCCCAATTCAGTCAACGCAGCCCGCTGCGTCTCCTTCTTCTGGGCCGGATTTCCCACAAACAGTGACGCACATCTGGCGGAATATGATTACAGTTCATGGGGCAGCAGCATTTTTCTTATCCAATATCTACACGTGTTTATACCAGGGGCTGGCAGGCTTTCTGTAACAGCCCGGATAGTGTAACAGTTCAGAACGGGATTTGACAGGTTAGCAATCCGGCCAGACCGGTTGTGATAGAAGATATGACCGTCAGATACTAAAGCGGTCATGAAAAAACATTTTCTATTAAAAGGAGGAACGAAATGAAAAAGAAAATTTTTTCAGCACTCACACTGACCATGGGATTATCTCTGACAGCCTGCTCCGGCGGCGCGTCTTCCGCTCCCACCACAGCAGCAGGCAGCGCACCGGCCCAGGAAGCAGCCCCTGCCGCAGGCAGTGAGAAAAGTGAAGGCGGGGCAGAGGCCCAGGAGGGAGGCGAGCTGGTGCTGGGCTTTGCCGTACCGCTGACTGGTACTTCCGCGGCAGGCGGCGAGATCGTCCGCAATGGTGTCCAGATGGCTGTGGATGAGATCAACGAGGCAGGCGGAATTGACGGCAAATGGACCATCCGCCTGATCACAGAAGACAATCAGAATGATCCTTCCCATCTGTCAATGTTATGGAGAAGCTCTGCAACCAGGACAATGCCAATGTGGTGATCTCCTCCACGGCAAGCTCCTGCTGTCTGGCAGATATGGAAGTAACCAGGGCCGCCAGATGTCCGGAGCTGGCTCCCGCATCCACGGCAGCTTCCCTTACAGAGCAGGGCAATGAATATTTCTTCCGTACAGCCGTCACCGACAGCAGCAATGTGGTCTGCCTGTATGACTACTTCACCGGGGCCATGAATGGTTCCAGAATCGCAGTGCTCTATGAGTCCAATGACTTCGGAAACGGCGGCTACCAGCTGCTGCAGGACTATGCGGGTCAGTACAATGTGGAGATCATCGACGCCCAGGCTTACAATGTAGGGGATGTGGACTTCAGCGTCCAGCTGACCCAGTTCAAGGAGGAGGCTCCGGATGCCATCTTTGTGTGGGGCCATTATGAGGAAGTCACCATTATGTGCAAGCAGATGGCCCAGTATGAGGTGGAGATCCCGGTCATGGGAACCGGCTACAACAGCCCCTACTTAACCGAGATGGGGGGCGAGTTCGTGGAAGGGATCATGCTCTCTACCTGCTATACCACCGCGGACCCGGATGAGAAGGTTCAGGCCTTTGATGCCAAATATACCGAGCTTTACAAGGCTTCCTATGACCAGAACGCGCCCCAGGCCTATGACACGGTCTACATGATCGCAGATGCAGTGACCCGGGCCCAGAGTATTGACCGGGAGGCTATCCAGAAGGCTCTGACAGAGATGAAGGATTTTGACGGCCTGACCGGCGTGATGAATTTTGACAACACCAACAATGTCAGCAAGACCTGCAAGATGATAAAAATCGAGAACGGACAGCAGGTTCTGTGCGACTGACGGTGAAAGAGGAGGAAACGGATCCATGTTTATTCAACAGTTGCTTAATGGCCTGACTATGGGAAGTATCTACGCCCTGCTGGCCGTAGGCGTCTCCATGATCTACAAAGCAATGGGCATGATGAATTTCGCACACGGCGATACGATCATGCTGTCGGCATTTTTCTGCCTCACGATCTACAGCGCAGGGCTTCCCCTCTGGGCAGCCATCCTGATTGCACCCTTTATTTCGGCAGCGCTGGGCCTTTGCCTGGAACGCTTCGTCTACCGCAAGCTGGAATATGGATCCTTTTCCAATCTGCTGATTGCCACGGTGGGAGTGTCCTTTATCATGAAGAATTCGGCGGTGGGCATCTGGGGCGCCCAGAAGCACAACTTCCCTGCATTGTTCAGTATGAAGCCCATCCATATCGGAAGCTTCACCATCCTGCCCCAGTGTATCGGAATGCTTGCCATTGCCGCTTTCTTCGTGGGAGTGCTCCAGCTGTTTTTCTACAAGACAAAGATCGGTAAATGTATGCGTGCCGCGGCCTCCAACGCTGAGGGTGCTACCATGATGGGCATCAACGTGTCCTTCACCCGTTTCCTGACCTTCGGGATCAGCGCTGCCTTTGCGGCGGTAGCGGGGATTCTCATGTCGCCGATCTTTTATGTAAGTACCACCATGGCGACCAATGTGGCCACCAAGGGCTTTGCCGCCGCGATCCTGGGGGGCTTTGGCAGTATCACAGGAGGCTTTGTGGGCGGCCTGATACTGGGGATCATCGAAGCTATCGGCGGCGCATACATCGCCACAGCCTACAAGGACGTGATATCCTTTGTGGTGCTGATCCTGGTGCTTTATTTCTGCCCCAACGGTCTGTTGGGCAAGAAGACAGAGCAGAAGATGTAAGGAGGGAACCCTTATGAAAACAAATATGAAATCCGGCGCTCTGCTGAAATGGGCAGTGGTGGCCGCAGTGGTGATCCTGCTTCCCCTTGTTCTGCCCAACAGCTATTTTATCCGTGTACTGGATCTGGTGGGCGTGTATATCCTTCTGTCCACCGGCTCCAATATCCTGACCGGGTTTGCCGGCCAGCTGTCCATGGGTCAGGCGGCCTTCTATGGAGTGGGCGCCTACACCACCGGCCTGATCGGCATGTATCTGGGGTGGGGCTTCTGGCAGACTCTGCCCTGCGCCATCCTGGTGGCCTGCATCTTCGGCCTGGTGTTGGCTATCCCGGCCCTGCGTCTTAAAGGCGGGTATCTGACTCTGCTTACCATCGGATTCGGCGAGATATTCCGTCTGGTCATGAACAACTGGGTCAGCTTTACCAGGGGGCCCTCGGGGATCACCGGCATAAAGACCGTGAGCATCCTGGGCTTTGAGCTGGCCACCAAGACCCAGTGGTATTATTTTATCTTTGCTATTGCCACTCTGGGGCTTATCTACCAGCGGATCCTGATGCAGAGCCGTGTGGGCCGCGCCTTCATCGCTATCCGGGAGGATGATCAGGCGGCGGAGCTGACCGGCATTGACATTACCCGCTACAAGATCATGGCCTTTATTACCAGTGCCGTGTATTCTGCCGTCGCGGGCGTCCTGTACGCTCACTTAACCGGTTACATAAGTCCCGATTCTTTCACTGCCAATGAGTCGAACTTTATCCTATGGGCAGCCATCATCGGCGGTCTGGGTACCTATCTGGGGCCGGTGGTAGGAGGATTTGTAATGGTAGTGTTTCCTGAGGCCCTCCGTGCTCTTGGCTCCCTGCGTCTTGTGATCTTCGGAGTGATCCTGATGCTGGTAATCATCTACTATCCCAAGGGAATGGTGCCCTTCTTCCAGCAGGTGTACGCCCGGATACGGACCGGATTCCCAAACGGCCCGTCAAAACAGGAACAGAAGGGAGGCGACTGATATGGCACTTTTAAAGCTTGACCATATTTCCAAAACCTTTGGAGGACTCAATGCGGTTTCCGATTTCTCCATGGAGATACAGCAGGGGCAGGTCTGTGCCCTGATCGGTCCCAATGGGGCAGGCAAAACCACGGTGTTCAATATGATCACCGGTGTGTATCAGCTGTCTGGCGGTTCCATTTCCTTTGACGGAAAGGATTTGAAGGGAGTAGCGCCCCATGATATTGTGAAGCTGGGGATCGCCCGTACCTACCAGAATATCCGTCTTTTCAAGAAGGCCACGGCCCTGGAGAATGTTATGACCGGCTTTCACTGCCGGACAAAGGCCAATATGTTCAGCATCGTATTCCAACGCAAAAAGACTCTGGAGGAGGATGCCCGTATCCGGGCAGAAAGCGAGCGGATCCTGGATTATCTGGGCATGTTGGACAAAAAGGACGAGCAGGCGGGGAGTCTGCCTTACGGCCACCAGCGGCTTCTGGAGATTGCCAGGGCCCTGGCTACCCAGCCGAAGCTCCTTTTGCTGGATGAGCCGGCCGCAGGTATGAACAGCGACGAGAAGAAGGAGCTGATTGCCATTATCCAGAAGATCCGGAAGGATTTTGACCTGACGGTACTGCTGGTGGAGCATGACATGGAACTGGTCATGAATATTTCCGAGTTTATTACAGTGCTTAACTATGGCGCCAGGATAGCCCATGGCACCCCGTCTGAGGTACAGAAAAATGAACTGGTGATCGAAGCCTATTTGGGAAAGGGGAAGGGTAAATGATTCTGAAAATAGAAGATCTGGTATCCTCCTATGGAGTCATCAAAGCCTTGAAAGGCGTATCCTTAGAGGTGAGGGAGGGGGAGCTGGTGTCCCTTCTGGGAGCCAATGGAGCCGGGAAATCCACGCTGCTTAAATCCATCATCGGTATGGTAAAGATCAACAGCGGCCATATCCGGTATGAGGACAGTGAGATCACCGGTCTCCACCCTTCAAAGATAATCAACAATGGAATATCCATTGTTCCGGAAGGCCGGAAGATATTTGCCGATATGTCTGTGGCAGACAATCTGGAGCTTGGCAGCTTTTCCAGAAAGAAGGATAAGGAGCTGGATAAGCGGATCCTGGAGACGGTCTATGAGTTCTTTCCCAGGCTCTATGAGCGCCGCGGTCAGATGGGCGGACTCCTGTCCGGCGGAGAGCAGCAGATGCTGGCCATCGGCCGTGCCATGATGAGCAATCCCCGGCTGCTTCTGATGGATGAGCCTTCCATGGGTCTGGCGCCCCTGGTAGTTGAGGAGGTATTTGCCGTGATCAGGAAGCTGAAGGAGACAGGCGTGACCATCCTCCTGGTGGAGCAGAATGCCAGTATGGCCCTGGAGGTCAGTGACCGGGCCTATGTGCTGAACACAGGCAATATCGTTGATGAGGATACCAGTGAGAATATGATGAAGAAGAGTTCCCTGGTTGAGGCGTACCTCGGCGGTGGGAATAAGGAGGAATAGCAGACAGTGGAACTGAATAATCTTAAACTGAATATTGATACCGGGCTGGTACTCAATATAGGATTTCCCATGAAGAACAGCAATGCGCCCATTGCTTATAACAGCTTATTTGCATCCAGGAATATGAATATGCTGATGCTGCCCCTGGAGGTGCCAAAGGGCCGTCTGCCGGATCTGCTTTCGGCCTGCCGCACCATGAATATACACTATCTGTGTCCGACCATGCCCCACAAGGGGGATATCATTCCGTTTCTGGATGATGTGGATGAGCTGTCACGGGTATTCCATTCGGTCAACGCGGTGAAGATTGATCCGGACGGTACCAGCCACGGCGTGGGCATGGACGGACGGGGCACAGTCAACGCGCTGCTGGAGGCCGGTGTGAAGCTGGATGGGGCCAGGGTTCTCCTGGCAGGGGCAGGAGCCATCTGCGGCGTCATTGGAGTGGAGCTTTCCCGCCAGGGGGTCAGGAACCTTCAGATCCTGAACCGGACCAGGGAGAATGCCCAGATGATTGCAGATAAGCTGAATACCCACACATCCATGCGGGCCACGGCAGATACCATGGATGCTTCCACTCTAGCCCGGGGAGCAGAACAGGCGGATGTGCTGATCCAGGCCACGCCCCTGGGGATGAAGGGATATGGGGCGGACTATGAGGATCTTTCTTTTATTGACCGTCTTCCCTCCCATGCGGCGGTGATGGATGTGGTGCTGAATCCTTCCGTGACATCCATCCGCAGAAGAGCCATGGAGCGGGGACTTAAAACTGTACCGGGGATGGAGATGCTTCTGGGGCAGATGGATGCCATCTTCGGGTATCTGTGGGACGTGAAGCTGACGGATAAGGATAAGACGGCCTGCGCCCGGGCGCTGTGCGCCCATCTGGGGGTAGAGAGTCCCCGATAGGGATAGAGGGATTTAAGGCAGGATTTATACTGGGTTCCCAGAGAAACGGCAGCCGTCCGGGAAGGATCTGGGGGTCTGCGGTGAATGGGAAAAAGAAAGCTTCCGGCTGCAGCAGAGGATGCTGCGGCGCGGAAGCTTTTGGCTGTTGTTTAGTCTGTGCTCATTAAGGTCTTCATGACAAATGCGTAGATCTCCTGGCTGCTGTCCTTCCAGCGGGCGCACATGAGTTCGGCCTGCTCCTTGTCGGGGACGGAGAGATCCAGGTCAATGAGGGTGCTGCGGCCTTCACGGACTTCGCAGTGGACGACGTAGTCCTGATTGGTGGACTTATAGTAGTCTGCCAGGGTGCCTACTTCGTTGCGCATACGGAAACGGTTGTCCTTAAGGTATTTGTCCATGTCCTCCACGATGGCGGGGGAAATGTTCTTGCCGAAGAAGCTAAGGGTATCCTCGCCTTCCCGGGTGATCTCGTAGCGGGTGCTGTTGTGGGTAGACTCGGTGCGGATCAGCCCGGATTCCTGCAGCTCGTTAAGTGCCTGCTGGAGGGTAAAGTAGCTGGCATATTCATGCTGGAGAAAAAATTCCGTCAGCTGGGCATTGGTCAAAGGGAAATTGACCTGCTTGAGCATGTACAGATTCATCAGTTTATAAAGTGTCATTGGGTCCGATAGCATAGTTTCATCACTTTCTTTGATTGGTTACCCGGTGGAAAAGGTGTCATGGGCAATATCTTTTTTTAATCATACCAATTTAATTCTTTTAAATCAAGAGAAAATATGCTAAGATAGATAGATATTGAGCATTTATTGTTGTATTTTGCGCTCCGGAGATCCAAAAAGGGGGATTTTCCTGGGCAGAGTGGGAGAATCCGGTCATGGTTTCTGGAAAAAACAGGGGACGGTGGGGATTTTCCGGGAGTGCTGCAGCTGTCCGGACATAAAGGGGCGCGGCAGAGTATCCGATTACTTCCTACAGGTGATACCATATGAAAGAAAGAATTAACCGTCTGGCGAAAGGGATTGTGGACGCGGAGGTTCTGGAGACTGTGATGCAGCCGGAACAGATATCCGCCACGATCCTGGCAGGGGAACTGGTAGATTACGAATTGTATATTGCAGACACGGCAGGCCGTTACATCAAAGGGCTGGTTTATTCTTCCAATATCCGTGTCCGGCTTAAGAATCATGCATTTGGCGGCATCCGCAACCGGATCTCCTATGAGGTGGATACGACGTATCTGACCCAGGGAGATGTGATTGAGGGGGCCTTTTATCTGGTAACCAGTGGAGGGGAGCGTAAGGTTCCCTATTCCTTTGGTGTAGAGCTGGGGGCTTCGGGGAAGCTTCTGGACGCGTTGAAGACACCGGCGGACTATGCCCAGGTAGCCCGTATGGATCTGGAGATGGCGCTGCGCATCTATGATTACCAGGATTTTGTGGAAGCGCCTTTTATGCAGGATATTCATGTCCGTGCCATGTACGACGGCCTGCGCACCGGGCCGAACCGGCAGAACCAGCTGGAGGAGTTTCTGGTAGGGATAGAGGCCAAGGAGCCGGTGGAGCTGGCCTGTGAGGACGAGTCTCTTCTGTTTGAGAATGTCCAGGAGATTCAGGCGGAGAAGCTAAAGATCCGGCGCAGCGGCTGGGGATATATCCAGTTTACCGTGTCGGTGGAGGGGGATTTTCTGGAGCTTCCCAGGAATACCTTTACATCCCAGGACTTCCAGGAGCAGGTATGCGGGATCTCTTACCAGATCAATCCGGCCTATCTGCACAGAGGGAAGAACCTGGGAGGGATCCGGATCGACACGGTACGGCAGCATTTTTTTATTCCAATGGAGGTCTGGGGGGCCGGGGACAATGGACGGAAGAAGCGGCGGGTGGATTACAGCCGCTATCTGGCGCTGCGGCTTTTGTATGAGCTGGGCGACTGTCAGGAGAAGGATCTGGAGAACCAGATGCGCCAGGAGGCAGAGCATCTGCGCAGGGAGTATGGAGAGAATGCCTGGAATCTTCTGATCCAGGCGGAGCTGGCTATGCTGGACGGCCAGGAGGAGCTGGCCCTGTCAAGCCTGGACGGCAGCCGGAAAGATGTTCTGGACCAGCGCCAGGAGCAGGTGGAGCTTTTCTGCTTCTACCAGTATCTGACCATGAGGATCCGCAGGAAGGAGGGGATGCGGGATGCCCTGATCCGGCAGGTGAAGAAATATGTCCTGGAGGAACAGAAGCATCCTTATCTCTACCTTCTGTGGCTGAAGCTGGAACCGGAAAAGGCGGCCAATCCGGCAGAGATGCTGGGGCAGATGCGGCTCCTCTTTAAGAACGGCTGCCGGAGTCCATTCCTCTATGCCATGGCCTTTAAGCTGCTCCGGCAGAACCCGGGGATGATGGTCTCCATGGAGGCCTTTGAGCTGCAGGTGATGGTATTTGCCGCCAGGAAGGGGATACTGGATATAGAGCTGGCCAGACGTACGGCGGAGCTGGCCGGTGTGACCAGGCATTATCACCAGCTCTATGAGCGGCTGCTGATCTATCTGTACCAGCATTTTCAGGATAAGGAGTTCTTAAGTCCTGTCTGCGGGATGATGATCCGGGGGGACTGCCGCCAGGAGAAGCATTTCCCCTGGTATCAGAAGGCTCTGGAGGAAGGGATCAGCCTGACCCGGCTCTATGAATATTTTCTGTACTCCCTTCCGGAGGATTATCCGTGCCTGCTGCCCCAGGAGGTACTGATGTACTTCTCCTATGAGAAATCCATGGATGATTACAGCCGTTCGGTTCTCTACGCCAATATACTCCGGTATATGGATCCGGACAAGCCCCTTTATAAGCAGTATGAGCGGGATATTGAGCAGTTCACCATGGAACAGCTTCTGAAATCCCGGGTGGATGAGCGGCTGGTGGTCCTGTACCAGCACATGATCTACAAGGAGATGATCGACAGCAAGGTGGCCAGGGTGCTGCCCTCCATCCTGCGTTCCTGCCGCCTGACGGTAGAGGATTCCAGGATCCGCAGTGTCATCATCTGCTATGAGGAGCTGGAGACAGAGGATGTCTGTCCGGTCAGGGACAATGTGGTCTATGTACCCTTGTTCCTGGAGCGGTCAGTGCTCTTGTTCCAGGACGGATCCGGCAACCGTTATGCCAATATCCCCTGTGAGAAGCAGGCGGCCCTGGACAAGGTGGATGTCCGGGAGCTGGAGGAGAAATGCTACGAGATCTGTCCGGACCATCCCATGCTGCGGCTTGAGGAGTGTGAATTGATCCTCCGGGAGGGGATCCAGGGACCGGCGGATGAGACGGCGTTAAAGCGGACCAATGCCACCATGAAGCTGCATCCCCTTTACCGCAGGCGGATTCTGGCCCAGATGATCGCCTACCATCAGCGGAGAGTGGAACAGGACGGGGCGGCCGCCCAGGATGTGGAGTATCTCCTGAACCTGAATCTGGAGCAGCTTAACCAGGAGGAGCGGGCAGGTGTCTGCGAGACACTGGTGGACCAGGGCTATATGCGGGAGGCCTACAGGATCCTGATCCGGTATGGCTGGGAGCGGATCCGCAGCGGACGTCTGCTGAAGCTGTGCGGCTATCTGGCGGGACAGAGACGTTCCGGGGAGGATGAGATTCTTTTGGCCACCGGCTGCCGTCTCTTCTCTGAGGGAAGGTATGACGGGGTTCTGCTGGATTATCTGTGTGCCCATTTCAACGGCTCAGCAAAGCAGATGTTCAAGATCCTGAACCAGGCGGTCCGGGACCGTGTGGATGTCCACGACATGCCGGAGCGTCTCCTGGCCCAGATGGTATTTACCGGCAGCACGGACTGGATGGACCAGGTGTTTGACTGGTACACCTCCGGCAAGAAGATCAATGACAGTCTGGTGAAGGCTTATTTTACCCTGAAGTCTTCGGATTATTTCCTGAAGGAGAAGCCTACGGACGGCAGGGTGTTTGCCTATCTGGAGGGGGCTGTCCAGACAAGCGGGGACAAGTCCAGGATCCCTACCATCTATCTGCTGGCCCTGGGGCGTTATTATGCTTCCTGCCAGGAGCTGGATGAGGAGCAGACCGCTCTGTGCCAGACCATCATGGATATCCTGATCGGTGAAGGACGTGTGTTTGCCTGGATGAAGGATCTGGGAGGCCGGGTCCGGCTGCCGGATTCTGTCCTGGACCAGGTGATCGTGGAGTATCACAGCAGCCGGGATGCCAGACCGGAGCTGCAGATCCGGATCCTGCCGGAGGAGGAGGAGTTCCATCCCGATGAGCTGAGACGGGTGTATCCGGGGATATTCATCCGGCAGAAGGTGTTGTTTGAAGGGGAACTTCTGGAGTACCAGATTTTTGAACTCCAGGAGGAGGAGCGCGTCCTGGTAAAGGAAGGCGGTCTGTCGTGCAACCCGGACCACAAGGGCCCGGAGGGAAGCCGTTATGCGGCGCTGAATGAGATGGGGCTTTGTCTATCCCTGAGGGAGGAGACTAAGCTGAAAGAGAAGATGATAAAATATCTGACAGATACGGCAGCCATGGAGGAACTGTTCTCCCTGCTTTAGGGTCCTGTCAGGTGAAAGGGACGAGGTATGGAAGGACTTGTAGTGGGAATTGATTTGTGTGATGCTTACACACAGGTGAATTGTGCAGATGAGAGAAAGACCTGGACGATCCCTACGGTGATCTGCCGGAGCAAAAGCGCAGACGAATGGTATGTGGGAAAGGAGGCCTATGCCCACAACCTGCAGGGAGACGGGGTCATCGTGGATAAGCTGGTGAAGCTGGCGAAAAAGGACGGGACAGCTACAATCTGTGATGTCCGTTACCCTGCCAGGGAGCTTTTGACACGGTTCCTGGAGCATGTGCTGAGGCTTCCGGCAGATGAGTATGGAAAAAAGCCCATCCTCCAGCTGGTGATCGCCGTGCCCAAGCTTGAGGCGGGGCTGATCCGGCTTTTGAAGGAATGCGCGGGGCAGCTGGGATTTGAAGACCAGCAGGTACATATCATCAGTCACCCTGAAAGTTTTACCTACTATATTCTGAGCCAGAAAAAGGATATATGGAATGGTGTGGTCGGCATGTTCGAACTGTCTGACGAGCGGCTGCGGTACTATGAGATGAAGGTACAGCGGGGTATGAAGAAGACCATCGTCCTGACGGAATATGAGGATATGGAGGAGGGATTCTCCCTGGAGATCCTTTCCACGTCTTCCGGATGCCGTCTGGCAGATATGATCCTTTCCTCCTGCGCGGAGCGTATGATGCAGAAGAAATCCTACTCCTCCGTGTTTCTCATGGGAAAGGGTTTTGAGAAGCGGGAGTGGGCAGAGGAATTCATGAAACGGATCAGCAGCAGCCGGCGTATTTATCTGGAGGATGCGCTCTTCGCCAAGGGCGCGGCCTACAAGGCGTTGGATCATCTGCAGGAGAAAACCCAGTATCCCTACACCTATATCTGTGAGGGGCGTTTGAAATCAACGGTTTCCATGAACGTGATCCATAAAGGGCAGGAGACCTCCGTGGTACTGGCAGCTGCCGGGGACCAGTGGTATGAGAGGGTAGCGGCCCTGGATGTGATACCGGACAATCAGAAGAGTGTTGACTTTGTGGTGACACCCCTGGATGCCAAGAAGAGGAAGCTGGTTTCCATTCCCCTGGAGGGCTTTCCGGAGCGTCCGGAGAGAACCACGCGGGTTCATATCCAGGTGAAGTTTCTGGATGAGCGGACTATGGATGTCCATGTGAAGGACCAGGGCTTTGGGGATCTGTTCCCGTCCTCGGGAGTACAGCTGAGACAAGAGGTTATGCTATGAGTTTATTGTTGTGCAGTCAGGAGTACGCCAGACGGCCTTATCATGTGGAGATGCTGGGAATCCATCTCTTCACGGCCCAGGAGCTGGCCTATGTGATCTATCATTATCCCCTTCTGGTGCTGGATGGTTTTATCAATGACGATCTGCTGGAGTTTCTGAAGGAGGAGCTGAATCTGGGGATGCTGGCCGTGAAGCTGGAGCGGTGGCTGAAGCGCCAGGAGAAGCTGGATGAAGCCCTGGTTCTGATTCTCCAGGAATGCGGCTATTATAACGGGGTGGAGATCAACCGGTTCCGCCACCGGCTTATGGATCTGCGCAAGAAACATCCTGCGGAGTTCTCCAAGCTAAAGGCTGACGAGCTGTTCTCCATGCACCAGTATACCAGGGCGGCCAGACTTTATGAGGAGCTTCTGGACCGTCCGGCTGACAAGCACGTGGATGATACATTTCTGGTAAAGGTTCTTAACAATCTGGGAGCCTGCCATGCCCAGACCTTTCATTTTGACAAGGCTTATGAGGCTTATGAGAAGGCTTACCTGCGGAACGGAAAGGAAGAGCTTCTGCAGCGGATGTACATCCTGACCTTGCTGGATGAGAAGGTGCGGCTGGGAGAGCATATCCAGGCGGTCATCTCAGAGGAACAAAAAGAAGCCTGGGCGAAACGGCTTAAGGATGTCCGGGACCGTGCGGCCCGGTCCGATGCAGTGGTTCAGCTGGAGGCCCTGTTTAAGAAGGATTCTATCCGGCGGCAGGCAGGGCAGACAGAGCTGGTGCACAGGTGGAAGCAGGAATTCCGGAGACAATTCAAGTAACAGTTCAGACGGGCGGCAAATCGGATGAGAAAGTGTGTTGCAAACACGTTTTTGTTTGCATAAGCGCTTTCTTATCCGATTTGACATCGGGCTGACGCCGGTCGCTTCTTGTCCCCGATGCTTTTCGGGGGCAAGAAGATGGCCCGTCTGAACTGTTACGAACTGTTACCAATTCAAGTGAGGTTTTGTGGTTTCTGCTTGACAAATTTTCCGGAAGACACTATGATTAACACTATACAAAAAGGCTGGGAAGAAGAGGAGTACGGCGTGGTACCTGACAGAGAGGACTGTTCGGCGGCTGGGAGACGGTCTCAGGGAATGCGCACGGAAGGTAGCTTTGGAGCCGGGATTCTGAATATGTGCGGGAGGGCCGGAACTGTTTGCCGGTTCACGCAAGAGCTGATGCAGGAGTAGGAATCCACGTCCGGTCCGCGTTAAGGACAAAGAGCCGGCAGGCCGGGATCGCGTTTATCCATGCCAGCTGCCGGGAATAAAGGTGGTACCGCGGAGATAGTTCGCCCTTTATACAGCTGTGGCTGTATGGAGGGTGTTTTTGTTTTCCGACAAAAATTAAGGAGAGAATGACAGATGAAAGAACTGGAGAAAACCTACAATCCTTCGGCTATTGAAGGGAAGCTGTACCAGAAATGGCTGGACAATAAGTATTTCCGGGCAGATGCGGCCCGTGGAAAGCGGGAGGGAAAGAAGCCCTTTACCATCGTCATGCCGCCGCCCAATATCACCGGGCAGCTCCACATGGGCCATGGCCTGGACAATACCCTGCAGGATATCCTGACCCGGTACAAACGGATGCAGGGCTATGAGGCCCTCTGGCAGCCAGGGACAGACCATGCAGCCATCGCCACAGAGGTCAAGGTCATCGACAAGTTAAAGAGCCAGGGCATTGACAAGCAGGACCTGGGCCGGGACAAATTCCTGGAGGCCTGCTGGGACTGGAAGAAGGAGTACAACACCCGGATCATCAGCCAGCTTTACAAGCTGGGGTCCTCCGCAGACTGGGACAAGGAACGGTTCACCATGGATGAGGGGTGTTCCGACGCGGTGCTGGAGGTATTTACCAGGCTTTACGACAAGGGCTATATCTATAAAGGTTCCAGGATCATCAACTGGTGCCCGGTGTGCCAGACCTCCATCTCCGATGCGGAGGTGGAGCACGAAGAGCAGGACGGCTTCTTCTGGCATATCAATTATCCCATTGTCGGGGAAAAAGGGCGGTTTGTGGAGATCGCTACCACCCGTCCGGAGACTTTGCTTGGGGATACGGCAGTGGCTGTGAATCCCGAAGACGAGCGGTACCAGGATCTGGTGGGCAAGATGCTTGAGCTTCCCCTGACGGGGCGTCAGATCCCGGTAGTGGCGGATTCCTATGTGGATAAGGAATTCGGTACGGGCTGTGTGAAGATCACACCGGCCCATGACCCCAATGATTTTGAGGTGGGAAGACGCCATGATCTTCCCGAGATCTGCATTATGCACGACGACGCCACCATTGACTGTCCGGGCAGTCCTTACGACGGCATGGAGCGCTATGAAGCCCGGAAGGCGATTGTAAAGGATCTGGAGGCCCAGGGACTTCTGGTGAAAGTGGTTCCCCATTCCCACAACGTGGGAATCCATGACCGCTGCAAGACTACGGTGGAGCCTATGGTGAAGCAGCAGTGGTTTGTTCGGATGCATGAGATGGCCCAGCCGGCGATCCAGGCATTAAAGACCGGCGAGCTGAAGTTCGTTCCTGAAAGCTTCGGCAAGACCTATCTTCACTGGCTGGAGGGCATTCGTGACTGGTGCATATCCAGACAGCTCTGGTGGGGGCACCGGATCCCGGCCTATTATTGTCAGGACTGCGGCGAAATCGTGGTGGCCAAGGCCATGCCGGAGAAATGCCCTAAGTGCGGGTGCACCCATTTTGAGCAGGACGAGGATACCCTGGATACCTGGTTTTCCTCGGCGCTGTGGCCATTTTCCACCCTGGGCTGGCCGGAGGAGACAGAGGAATATAAGTATTTCTACCCCACGGATGTGCTGGTGACCGGCTATGACATCATCTTCTTCTGGGTCATCCGCATGGTGTTCTCCGGGATCGAGCAGACGGGCAAATGTCCCTTCCATACGGTGCTGATCCACGGTCTGGTGCGGGACAGCCAGGGGCGCAAGATGAGCAAGTCCCTGGGCAATGGCATCGACCCCCTGGAGGTGGTGGACAAGTACGGCGCGGACGCGCTGCGCATGACCCTGGTCACAGGCAATGCACCGGGCAACGACATGCGGTTCTACTGGGAGCGTGTGGAGAACAGCCGCAACTTTGCCAACAAGGTGTGGAACGCGTCACGGTTCATTATGATGAATATGGAGAAGGCGACCGTGGAGGAGGTTCCTCTGTCAGCCCTTACCATGGCAGATAAATGGATCCTCAGTAAGGGCAATACCCTGGCAAAGGATGTGACGGAGAATCTGGACAAATATGAGCTTGGCATTGCCCTCCAGAAGGTGTATGATTTTATCTGGGAGGAGTTCTGTGACTGGTATATTGAGATGGTAAAGCCACGTCTCTGGAATGAGGAGGATACCACCCGGGCGGCGGCGATCTGGACGCTGCGGACGGTGCTGATCCAGTCCCTGAAGCTTCTGCATCCCTACATGCCTTTCATTACGGAGGAGATCTTCTGCAACCTCCAGGACGTAGAGCCGTCCATTATGATCTCTTCCTGGCCGGAGTACCGAAAGGACTGGAGCTTCACAAAAGAGGAGCATGCGGTTGAGACCATCAAGGAGGCAGTGCGGGGTATCCGCAATGTGCGTACCTCCATGAATGTTCCCCCAAGCCGCAAGGCCAGGGTGTACGTGGTGTCCACGAACCAGGAGGTTCTGGATATCTTTGAGCACAGCCGGGTATTCTTCGCCACTCTGGGCGGCGCCAGCGAGGTGTGCATCCAGACCGACAAGACCGGAATCGGTGAGGACGCGGTGTCTGCCATGATCCACCAGGCTGCCATCTACATGCCCTTCGCAGAGCTGGTGGATGTGGCAAAGGAGAAGGAACGGCTGATGAAGGAAAAGGAGCGTCTCACAAAGGAGCTGGCCCGGGTCAACGGTATGCTGTCCAATGAGCGGTTCGTCAGCAAGGCGCCGGAGGCCAAGATCCAGGAGGAGAAGGCCAAACAGGAGAAATATACCCAGATGATGGCTCAGGTAGAAGAGCGGCTGGCGCATCTGGAAGGATAAAGGGCTTTCAGAAAATATGCAAGTGTTACATTTTTTATGTCATAATCTGGAATCACCAGGCATATAATGAAGTGATATGCGGAGAACATGCCAGTGAGGTTTTCCGTGTGCCTGAGTATGTGGGAGAAGGGTGTCGGCGGCACGTTTCTCCCAAGAACAAGGAGTCAGCTTGAAAAGGGAAAATGCGAGGGAATATCTCCTGGGTATTCCTATGTGGACAAAGAAGAAAAATACTTTGAGCCAGGTAAGGGAGTTCCTTACAGAGCTGGGGAACCCGGACAGCCGTTTGAAGATCATCCATGTGGCCGGAACCAATGGCAAGGGATCTGTATGCGCGGATCTGACGGCTATTCTCGTCAGGGCCGGATTCCGGGTGGGAACCTTCATATCCCCCCATCTGGAGGATATCCGGGAGCGTTTCCTTCTGGATGGAGAGATGGTTTCAGAGGAAGAGTTCCAGGGCATATTTGATCAGGTGCTGCCGGTTGTCCGGCAAAAGGCCAAAGAGGGATGCTGCCATCCTGCTTTTTTCGAGTTTCTGTTTCTCATGGCCATGGTGCTGTTTGAAAAGGAGCAGGTGGACTATGTGGTGCTGGAGACAGGACTTGGAGGGCTTTTGGATACTACCAATGTGATCCGGCATCCTGCAGCCTGTGTGATCACTTCTATCAGCCTGGATCATACCCAGTATCTGGGGGACACGATCCCCCAGATCGCAGCCCAGAAGGCGGGGATCATCAAGGCAGGGGTTCCGGTTATCTATGACGACAATCTGCCGGAAGCGTCGGCAGTGATCCGGGAAAGGCTCCTGGCTCTGGGGTGTGTCGGCAGTCCGGTGGACGAGCAGTCATTAACCCGGAAGGGGACATGGAGAGAGATTCTGGATAAAGTCTCCTTCATGGCCCCGTACCAGAGGATGAACGGGGCTCTGGCCCTTAAAACTGTGGAGGTTTTGAAAATTCCGGGAATTACAGAAAGTCTCTGCCAGGAAGCATTAAGGGCAGTACACTGGCCTGGCCGGATGGAGGAGGCGGCCCCGGGCATCTGGCTGGACGGCGCCCACAATCCGGGAGGCATCCGGGCCTTTGTCCGGGCGGTAAAAGCGCGGGAGGGAGACAGTCCGGTCCGCCTTCTGTTTGCAGCCGTCTCGGACAAGGATTATGGAGAGATGATCCGGATTTTGCGGGATGGACTGAATATTGCCCAGGTTACGGTGGCCCGGCTGGATAGCGGGCGGGCCGCAGACCAGGGGCTTCTGGCAGCCCGGTTTCGTGAGGCGGGATGCAGCCGGGTGACAGAAGCCGGGACAGTAAGAGAAGCATTTGCCCAGGCGGTGAAGGGCAGGAAGGAGCAGGAAAGACTCTATGTGGTGGGATCCCTCTATCTCATAGGGGAGATCCGGAAATGCTGCAGGCAACAGGCTCTCGAATGCATTTGAAGGTTATGAAGGAGGTATGGGATGCTGGATTTTGAGGAGGAGCTTAAACGTTTCCGTCC
>Ga0137308_101548_pt2 | contig 20896 bp, 21 predicted proteins | sample Inofrocosms_June_FD_97181 | JGI IMG/M metagenome (GOLD analysis project Ga0137308, IMG submission 97181) | Mouse cecal microbial communities from Vienna, Austria - N-Acetylneuraminic and N-Acetylglucosamine D2O microcosms_June | ecosystem: Host-associated > Mammals > Digestive system > Large... | reverse complement strand
TAGCTCAAATTTATATTCGTTAAATCGATACAAGGAGCGTTATGATAAGAAAATAGACAAAGAATATTTACTGGGACGTTACGATGCTATACCGGTATTTGATGATGAAGTGTTGGAGGATTTAAATGTATAATCGTTACAGGTTAACATCAACGGTATATGACCGGGAAGATGAAGCCCAGAAAATTATTCCGGAAAAAAGGGTATTCTTGTCCGTAGAAGGAAATGTGACAGAAAAAGAATACTTCGATGGCTTATCAAAAAATAGAGTGAAAATAGGTATTAATGCAAAAGTTGATGTAGAGGTTTTGCGTAGGGGAAAGAAGGATACGAATAGTGCACCGCAGCAGGTAATAGAACTATTAGAAGAATATGTTAGGCTTAGGGAGCAAAATGAGGATGATATTTTACAAGAAGTATCAGAACAATTTAAGGAACAATTTTCGATGGATTTTATAAAGCAATTCCTGGAAACGCCTGATAAATTACCAAAGAAACAGAGAAACTTGTTTGCTACGGAATTGAAGAAAATAGGCTATGACATCAATTATCGGAAATACTTAAAAAAGTATAATAATGAGAGGGATGAGTTTGCCGTATTGATTGACAGAGATATGCAAACACATTCAGAATCTAACATGTCTGAATGTATTAAGTATTGCAGGGATAATGGATATAAATGTTATATTGCGAATCCTTGCTTTGAGTTTTGGTTACTTATGCATTTAGCTGATATAGAAGCGGAATTTGGTGATCAGCTAGATAAAATTAAAGAAAATAAGAAGGTTTCGGAGCAACATACTTTTGTGAGCAGGGAGGTATCAAATAGAGCACATCACGGGAAAAGTGGTATTAATTTTGCCAGAAGATATTTGCCTTATATGGATAAAGCAGTTATTCAGGCAAAAAAGTTCCCTGATGATGAATATGAATTGGTGGATAGCATAGGGTGTAATTTATGGAGACTGATCGAAGAACTAAAAAATTATGGGAAATAGACAATGTTATAGAGGAGGAGCTAAAAGGGAAGTGTTATACTTCTTTAGTATGGACTAATTCTTGTGCTTATCCTTGAGATTTTTGAAAGGTATTCAGAAGATTTGGGATACATGCAAAAATCTTTGCACAGATGATTCGAAATATACTGTTCATAGAGAAGATATTATGGTGAAATTTACTGCACTTCGAAATGCTAAAGTATTAGATTCTAAAGTCCTAAATGTCACAAAAGATGTCGCAATAGAAATGGAAATATTAACTTTGATCAAAAAATACATCTATTACTATCACTGAAATAGCCAGGCTGTTATTAGACGAACAATCCAGAGAGGTTTGGATGTATTAAAGAGTACAGGTACGATTGAGCTTAAGGATAGTAAATGATACGGCTATTGGGAAGTTTACGAATATTTTTTGTATTCCATCGTACCATTACCAGATGGGAATGGACGGGTTGGACGCCTGATCATGTTCAAAGAATGCCTGAACAATAACATTGTCCCGTTCATTATCTCAGACCAATATAAAAACTATTATTACAGAGGCCTCAAAGAAGGGCAGACTGGCGGGAAAAAAGGATATTTGAGAGACCCCTGCGGGAATAAATATGCCATGGACCGCACTCCCAGTATTTCCTTTAAACTGAAAAATGTCCGTCACCGCCACTGCGTTTTTACAATTGATGAGCACCTCCGGGAGTTCTTCCTGAATGACCGTTCCCTCCTTGACTGCCTTTTTCATGCCGTAAACAATGTTGTTTCACGCATGTTCTTTAAGCAGAATAAGTCCATGAACTTCACTCCCGGTTTCATCATGGTTCTTCACACCTTTGGCAGAGATCTGAAATGGAATCCAAAACCGATTCTTCTTTGTAAAAAGGTAAAGTCCCGCTGTTACCGGGAACACAAAGACGGTTTCTATGTCTATGCAAAGCCAGATAAATGTGACCCCAAAACCGCCATAAAATACATTGGGCGCTGTCTGGGGCGTCCCGTTACTGTCGCATCCCGAATTGACAAATATGATGGAGACTTTGTTACCTTCCATTACAACCGCCACGAAGATGACGCTTATATTGAAGAGACTCTTCCTGTTATGGAGTTCATAGGGCGCCTTATCAGACATATCCCAGAAAAGCATTACAAAATTGATGCGGTATAGCTTGTACCTTACACCGTGGGACTCTCACCCACTGAATTTTAAGCCCTTAGCTGGGCGCACCATATAAAGCAAAAAAGCATCGGCCATTATAGTCGATGCTTTTTTCAGCGCTTATTGTTCTTTAATTTGATTTCCTACGTTTATTTCCTGGCTTTCTATTAAGCCGCAACGTTTATTGTCCTTGACATCATTTGTGACACCACTTATAATGAATGGTGCAGGAGGTGTCTATGTCACAATTTGATAAATTACTTAAGCGGATACAGGCATTGGATAAGAATTTACGTTTCGAAGAACTGCGAAAAGTCCTAGAACGCTATGGCTATTCCATGGAAGGTCCTGCAGGTGGGAGCAGCCACAAATCATTCCGTAAAAAGGGAAAAACCACAATCACCATTCCTCAGCATGACCCAATCAAAAAAGCCTATGTTGAAGAAGTCAAAAATATAATAGAAAGTGAGGATGACAATAATGAAGACGCTTGATTATTACATGTCACTTCCCTACCATATGGAAATCATCCCAGATATTGAGGAAGGCGGTTTCACAGCAAAGTTCCCTGACCTTCCGGGCTGCCTGACCTGTTCAGAAACCATAGAATCTCTCATGGAGAACGCACAGGATGCAAAAAAAGCATGGCTTACTGTTGCTCTTGAAGACGGCATTGAGATTGCAGAACCTGGTGGGGAAAAGACCCTTTCAGACTACTCCGGACAGTTCAAGCTAAGGATGCCAAAAAGCCTCCACAGGTCTCTTGCCGTTCACGCAAAAAAAGAAGGCATTAGCATGAATCAGTACTGTAACTACCTTCTCGCTATGAATGACGCCACCCATACCGCAAAGAAAACTGTCCCTTAATAACATGAGTAATAATAACTTGACTAACTCCATATGGGGCTCCACTAAGATACTGCTGTAAGCAGCTTTGACGCTTAAATAATTTTTTAAAATTTTTCGCAAAAAAACCTCCCATTTTATGGGATAATGCGGGATAATAGAATTGAACACATAACTATTTTTTCGCAATCCCTATAAAAGAGAGGAGGTTTTACCATGAAGCTGGAATAAAGACCACAAGGAATGGGAAAGCCTGGTATGATTATGTGCAGATACAGTTTGGAAATCATTTTCTGCCTTTCCATTATACTAAAAGTCCAGGAGTATGGAAACAGCCAGTTTTCCCCTTGTAAATCCCCCTATTTACAAGTATAATAAACTTATCTGTCAAACCCTTAAAAAGTGCTCTCAGAGTTTCCGAATCAGGACTTTCCGGGAACACACAAAAAAGAAAGAGGTAATTCTTATGAAGAACAAAAGAAAAACCCGTCTCGCTCTGACAGCAGCCTCTCTATGCCTGCTGGCTGCATTCCCGGTACGCGCCCAGGCACTTTCCCAGAATGCCTTTGACCCTTTGTGGCAGGAGCCTGAAAATGTCAGCTATATTGTTGATTTTCTGGATTATGACGGAAGCATTCTGGATTCAAGGGTCTGTGAATATGGCGAAAAACTGGAAGATATCAAGATTCCCCAGCGCCTTTCTGATGAGGAATACAACTACCAGTTTGCCGGATGGGAGCCGCAGCTTTCCGAAATCGTTACAGACTGTGCCTGCTATATGGCTGTCTATCAGAGACAGGCCAAATCCTCTGTAAGTGGAGGAAACAACAGCATGGAACCGGAAATACATGAACAGTCAGAAGTTTCACAAAAAGCATCCTCTAACACATCCTCTTCAGAAGCAATCGATCAGATCCACGCCGTTTCCTTTGATGTAATTTCTTTTCAAATAGGAACTGAGACAGAAAAGCCGAAACCTCCAATTGAAAATACAGAAAATCTCCATGAACCCACTATCCCAGAAGATTCCTCTCTTGAAACGATTTCATCCGAAAGTGCCCATGAAACAAACAAAAATGTTTCCCAGGAGGAGAACGGCAATTCCCATCCGGCCTCTTCACTGGCCGCCGGGACAGACCATATGCCAAATACTCCGGAAACGTCTGCTGGCATAGACACAGACTCTTTCGCTGCGCAGATGGAGCAGCCGGATGATGCCGCTGTCCGTAAAAAGAAACAGGAGCCGGCCCGTCCCATTCACAAGAAGAACAACCGGGTAGAAAAAGCGCCGGAGAAAGCATCCATACAAAAGACTGCCCAGGCATCTGTCAGTGACACCAGTACACCCACACCAGCACCTGCCCTGAAAAAATCCGGACAGATCTCCAGAACACAGCTTCCTGCATCCCCGCTGACATGGATTTTTACCGGATGTATGTTAGGTATGCTTCATTTTGGTTTCCGTAAATACAGACGGCGATCATAATATCAGCGGACTCTTTCGGTCATCATGGTCTGATTCAAAAAATAAAGAAAGGGGAAATCCTATCGTGGGATTTTATCTGAACAGTAAAAAGGCACGGAGCAACTATCAGGAGATTGTAAATTCCGCGTATTTTGTGGATAAAACTCTGCTGCTGAAAGAGCTGATTCCTATTGTGGGCCAAGGAAATACAACGGGACAAAAGTGCATACATTAGCTTTCTGAGTACTTTGCTGAAAGACCAGCCTTATGTGGAGATGGTCTATATGACCGGAATCCTTCCCATTGAAAAATACTCCAGCGGTTCAGAACTGAATATGTTTTTAGAATATACTATGGCATCTGAAGAAAAAAACTGTGAATATTTTGGATTTACCGGGGAAGAGACAGACTGTCTGTATGAAAAATATCTGGAACTGGCAGAAAACCCAAGAATCACAAGAGAAGAACTGCGGACCTGGTATGACGGGTATCACACCAAAGAAGAAATCTTTTCAGCAAAAGAGCCGTCTCTGGGTTAGGTATACCATCTGAAGAAGCCATCCAGCAGATTAAAGATCGAAAATATGCTCTCAAATTCCGAAAAAGGCTTGGAGAAAAGGAAGCATATACTGGGAAAATCCTTGCAGTGGGAATTACTTACCACAAAAAGGACAAGGTGCACAAAAGCATAATCGAGGAATTGGCATAATACTCTGCCCATGGCAGGCAATACCCATGATTCAGTGTGGGTATTCCTGCCAGACCAGAATAAACCGCTCCTACAAAAACATCGTCATATAAATGGGCATACAGAATATATCCCTGTCTTTTCTAATATCCTTTGTGTAAATCAGATATCTCCTCAAAACCCGCGCAGAAAACTTATGATAAAACGCGTCCAGCGAAGCATGTGTCCGATAACCGGAAGACTTTATTTCCAGCGGACAGATTTTATTTTTTCTTGCCAATAGAAAATCCACTTCATAATTATGATTTGATGTCTCTTTGGGAAATGTATAATAGTACAATTCATTTCCCGACGCTTTCAGCATTTGTGCGGCCATGTTTTCGTAGAGATACCCTAAATCAGCTCCCAGTTTATCACTTAATAATTTCTCGTAAATCACATTCTCCGTAAAATCCCTGTCCTTAAAAGCCAGAGTTGTGAACAATCCAGTATCGCAGATATATAGTTTATACCTGCGGGGGTCTTTATGCAGAGCCAGGCCTGCATTTGGGTCATCGGCGTGATACGAGATATAGACGGTCATGGAGTCCTGCATATCTGCCAGTATCTCCCTCACCCGTTCCTCCTTCTCCCCTGCTATTACACTGGACACCTGGTATCGGGATGCATTTTTATTCAACTCGGCAGGTATGGCATCAAACAGCATCCCGGCCCTCCCGGAGGGGTCAATTTTCCTGTAATCGTCTTCATATAATTCTAAAATGTTACGTTTTACCTGATCCACAACACTCAGATTATTGGTTGAAATATACATATCTGCAGCCTGGGGCATACCGCCCACAAGCATATACAGGCGAAAGTCCCGAAGCATCCGCCTATTGAGGTCATCCCCAAGGGGCATCATGTTCTCATAAGCATGTTTAAGCAGAGGAATAGTGGCCTGATCTCCCAATGCCCATCGGAATTCCTCATAATCCAGTGGATACAGCTGCAGTCTTGTTTCTTCACTGGGAATCACAATATCTTTTATATTCTTTTTGATTGTTAACAGCGTACCTGTCTCGATATAGTCATACCGGCGGTCCTTCACCAGATGCTTCACTGCCTGCCTTGCCAGCGGCTGCATCTGCAGTTGACTTGCCAACCCTGCGTGCTCCCTTGATTAAGAGGGCAGTTCTGCCATCAAACTCTTTTTTCCAATCCAGCATTTTCTGATAAAGCTTTCTTTTAAAAATCACCATAGCAAATTCTCCACCATCTATGCATATACTCGGAAAATGATTATGCCGAAAATCCCCTTTTTACAACCTTAGAAATTTTTCTTTACGTTGAATTTGATAAAACATAACGAATCCACCAAAAATCTCGAAAAAACTATTGATTTTGTAACAATTTGTCTATATAATATAATCTCAGATGTGGTATGTATCATATACATGTTGCGATGTATTTTTTATGGGGGTAGTTAGGTGCTGGTGTGCCTCTCGGTCTTCAAAACCGCTGTGAGGGGTTAGGAGCCTCTCAGGTGAGTTCGATTCTCACGTATCCCCGCCAAAAAAGCAAACAAAGGAATCCATTTATATGAATGATAAGAAAGAGAGTCTCCGTGCTCTCTACAAAGTCGACGAGGTGCTTCAGGATGAGTGCCTCATTTTTTTTAAGAAGCATTTGCCTTATTCACTGGTCGCAGACAGCGTCCGTGAAGAAATTCACATACTTAGAAACGCGATTTTAAGCGGGAAAGAACCCCCTCCTGCCCTCAACGACCGGAAACTTTTTTTAGACCAGGTGATAAAGCGGATTCAGGCGGAATCTGCTCCCAGCCTCCGCCGCGTCATCAACGCCACCGGCACCGTACTTCACACTAATCTGGGGCGCTCCCCCATCAGCAGGGAAGCCATGGAACATGTATCAGAGACAGCCTGCTCCTACTCTACCTTGGAATATGACTTGGAAAATGGAAAACGGGGTTCCCGCCACGACCATGTGGAATCCTTAATCTGTAAAGCCACAGGTGCCGAGGCCGCCATGGTAGTGAACAACAATGCAGCGGCCACCATGCTGGTGTTGTCCAGTATGGCCCATGGACGGGAAGTGGTTGTATCCCGGGGCGAACTGGTGGAAATCGGCGGCTCTTTTCGTATCCCGGATATTATGAACCTCAGCGGCGCTGTTTTAAAAGAAGTGGGAACTACCAATAAGACACACCTTTCTGATTACCTTCGCGCCATTGACCCAGAACAGACTGCAGCTCTCATGAAAGTACATACCAGTAACTACCGCATTATTGGTTTTACCGAAGATGTACAGCTTTGGGACCTGAAAAAACTGGGGGAAAAGTTTTCCCTTCCAGTTATTTACGATATGGGAAACGGGCTCCTGGCAGATCTGAAAAAATACCGCATTTTTGAACCCACCGTTTTAGATGCCCAGAAAGCCGGAGCCGATGTGGTTCTATTCAGCGGCGACAAACTTCTTGGCGGCCCCCAGGCAGGTATTATAATAGGAAAGAAAACCTATATTGAGGCAATGAAATGCCATCCTCTGGCCAGGGTGGTGCGGGTGGACAAGATGACTCTTTCTGCATTGGAAACCGTATTCTTTGCTTACCAGGACATGGAAAAAGCCGCTCAGACAATCCCGGCACTGAAGATGTTGTCCTGCTCCAAAGAAACCCTTCTTCAGCGGGCCAATCAGCTGAGGTCCAGCATAGAACAGGCGTCAGATATGGTTCAGGTCTGTGTACAGCTATGTGAAGACTTCGTGGGCGGAGGTTCGGCCCCTGACGCCCGCCTGGAAGGATATGCGGCTGTACTGCACTCTGACAAGTTTACAACCGAATATCTGGAGCGTTTTCTGCGTAAAAGTAAAATTCCCATTATCTCCCATATCAATCAGGATAAAATATGGCTTCATGTGCGCACACTTCTGGAAGGTGATATGGAGGACACCGTTTCTGCTGTTTCATTACTGAAAGGATAATTGTTGTTATGCAAAATATTGTGATCGGAACGGCCGGCCATATCGATCATGGAAAAACCTGCCTGATCAAAGCATTGACCGGCACAGATACAGACCGCTTAAAAGAAGAAAAAAAGCGGGGCATCACCATTGAGCTGGGTTTTGCCAAACTGGAAAGCGGCGACGCTGACACAAATATTGGCATCATTGATGTACCTGGCCATGAAAAATTTATTAAAAACATGCTGGCCGGCATTGGAGGCATTGACTTTGTACTGCTGGTGATTGCCGCCGACGAAGGCATCATGCCCCAAACCAGGGAGCACATGGATATCTTAAAACTGCTGGACATCCAGCAGGGATTTGTGGTGCTGACCAAGTGTGACCAATGTGAGGAAGACTGGCTGGAACTGGTAAAAGAAGAAATTTCTGAATATTTATCCGGCAGTTTTCTGGAACATGCCCCCATTTTCCAGGTATCTTCCCACACCGGATATGGCATTGATGCACTCCGTGCAGAGATTTTGAAAATGGTCAAGACACTGCCCGCCCACGATAACGACCCGGACAAGTTCCGTCTGCCTATCGACAGAGTTTTCACAATGAAAGGACACGGGACGGTTGTCACTGGAACACTGATTGAGGGAAGCTGTAAGGTGGACGATGAAGCAGTTTTGATGCCTGCGGGAATTCCTGCCAGAATCCGCAGCATCCAGGTCTACGGAAAGGACGCTCCCCAGGCTTTCGCGGGACAGCGGACAGCGCTGAATCTGACCGTGAAAACAGAAGTCATTGACCGGGGATTCGCAGCCGCGAAACCCGGCAGTATGATAAAAACTTTCATGGTAGATGTCCGTCTGCATCTGCTGGAACATACAGAACGCAAGGTGGTGAACAACAGCCGGGTACACTTCTACTACGGTTCAGACGAAGCCATAGGAAAGGTTGTACTGTTTGACAGAGAGGAACTCCTCCCAGGTGAAACTGCCTATGTACAGATTCGTTTTGAGCGTGAGATCGCTTTAAAACGCCGGGATTACTTTGCCATCCGCTTCTACTCTCCTCTGGAGACCATCGGCGGCGGCATTGTTCTGGATGCCAGCCCCAGGCGTCATAAACGCAGCCAGAAAACAGTGCTGGAGTCAATGCAGATCAAAGATACCGGAACGAAAGAAGAAGCAGCGGAAAAGTTTCTCGAGGAGGAAAGCCAGGTATTCCCCGATACCAGCCTGTTGGCGTTAAAGACGAATTTTTCCGTATCTGAAACCACTTCCCTTCTGAAAAAGTTAAAAGGTACCGGACGGGTCTTGGAAATCGGAAAAAATATATTTATCCACAAAACTTTTTTTGACGGCATCGTTCCTTTTATCACTGACACGCTGAAGGCATTCCATAAGTCTAACGCATTGACAGAAGGACTGTCCAAAGAAGAACTAAAAAGCCGTCTGACGCAGAAGCTGTACGGTGCAGAGGCCAAAAGTATTGATGTTTTCTACGATTATCTCATTGAGAAAAAAGTGATCAAGGAAAAAGAAGGCCTGACCTCTCTGTATTCTTTCACTCCAAAGCAAAACAGTGATAACAAACAGGAAGTACAGAACATCCTCAGCCTGTATAAAGAAGCCGGATTCGCCATGCCCAAAACCGACGATACCATCAACAAGAGTAAAAATGCAAAAACCACCCGGCAGCTGCTGGAAAAACTGGTAAAGGACGGGGAACTGATTAAGATTACCCCTGCTTATTATATGCATAGAGAGTGTTATGAAAATGCTCTGGAACTTTTAAAAGATTTCATTCAGAAAAACGGAAGCATCACCTTGGCAGATTTCCGGACTCTTATGAACAGTTCTCGTAAGTACACGCAGATGATATTGGAATATTTTGACAGCAGACATATTACAAAACTGGCGGATGACAGAAGGACGTTACTTTAAGTACTATAATCGTCATATCATATTTTCTAATATAAAAAAAGAGATTATCGGACGATAATCTCTTTTTTATATTAGAAAACTTTAAATTTCGGCTATTCCACATCCAGTTGAGCTTTTAATGCTTCTTTTGCTCTCTCAATGTCCTTAGCCTCTAAGATCGCAATCTGTCCCGGTCTCTGAACATCATAGAACTCAAACCGGCCTTTATTACAAAGTCGTCCTTCATTGGCAGAGTCAGGATCAGCCACTACATCCAGAATCTTGTTGTCTTTCAACAGCAGGATACGTTTACATTCTTTCTTGCAGTTGTAGCAGGTGGATTCCACTCTCTTAACTTCCCATGGACGATACTGTGAACGATTCTTCGGTCTCAAAGCGCCCACTGGACATGCCTGGATACAGTTTCCGCAGAATTCACATTCCATGTTGTTGATCCACAGATCCTGGAAAGGAGCTGAAGAAACTTTTGTATTGAATCCCCTCTTGGAAAGCCCGATAGCACTGCGGCCTACCAAATGCTCACAGGTGTTCACACATCTGTGGCAGAGGATACATAAGTTTGGATCATATGTAAAATATGGATTGGAGTCATCAATGGGCTTTTTCACCATTTCCCCTTCATAAGAGGTCTTTTTCACACCATATTCATAACACAGAGACTGGAATTCACAGTCACCGTTGCCAGCACAGTCAAAGCAGTTGTTGGGATGGTTGGAAAGCATTAAATCCAGTACTCCCCTTCTCGCTTTTATGACTCTCTCGCTTTTAGTCAGGATTTCATTGCCGTTTGCAATTGGGAAAGAGCAGGCCGTTACCAATTTGGGCATACCAACGATTTCAACCATACACATCCGGCAGGATGCCTCTGGTGTCATAAATTTCAGGTAGCACAGCGTGGGGATTTTAATCCCCACACTTTCAGCTGCCTTTAAAATAGTTGTCCCAGGATCTACTACGACTTCTCTGCCATCTATTGTTGCACGAATTTTTTCTACGTAACTCAAGATATAACCTCCTGTACACAGTATTTCAAATTAGGCTTTATAAATAGCCTCCTTCTTACATTTAGACATACAAACACCACACTTCAGGCACTTAGATCCATCGATCTCATGAGGCTGTTTCTTCTCTCCGGTGATTGCGTCAGCAGGACAATTCTTAGCACAGAGAGTACAACCGATACATTTTTCAGGATCAATATGGTAAGAAACCAGGTTCTTACATTTGCCAGCCGGACATTTCTTATCCTTAACGTGGGCAATGTATTCATCTTTGAAATACTTATACGTAGACAATACAGGGTTCGGAGCTGTCTGTCCTAATGCACACAAGGAATTCTCTTTAATCAGATTACAAAGCTCAACCATACGGTCTAAGTCTTCCATCTCAGCCTTGCCTTCAGTAATCTTATTTAAGAGCTCAAGCAGTCTCTTTGTTCCAATACGGCACGGTGTACACTTACCGCAGGACTCATCTACTGTAAACTCTAAGAAGAATTTGGCAATATCTACCATACAGTCATCTTCATCCATTACGATCAGTCCGCCAGATCCCATCATGGAACCGATAGAGATCAAGTTATCGTAATCGATGGGCACATCGTAGTTCTCCATGGAGATACATCCACCGGAAGGACCGCCTGTCTGAGCAGCTTTAAACTTCTTGCCGCCAGGAATGCCGCCGCCGATATTCTCAACAACTTCACGAAGGGTAGTTCCCATAGGAATTTCCACCAGACCTACGTTATTGATCTTACCGCCAAGTGCGAATACTTTTGTACCTCTGGATTTTTCTGTACCCATGGAAGCAAACCATTCTGCTCCCCTAAGGATAATCTGAGGAATATTTGCCCATGTCTCAACGTTGTTCAGGATTGTAGGCTGTCCAAACAAACCTTTTACTGCAGGGAATGGAGGACGGGGTTTCGGCTCACCACGGTTTCCTTCGATGGAAGTCATAAGAGCTGTCTCCTCACCACATACGAACGCCCCTGCGCCCAGACGTAAGTCAATATCAAAGTCAAAGCCTGTGCCAAAGATATCTTTACCTAATACGCCATATTCCCTTGCCTGCTTCAGAGCGATATTCAAACGGTCTACCGCAATTGGATACTCAGCACGAACATAGATATAACCCTGATTTGCACCGATTACATAACCGGCAATTGCCATAGCCTCGAATACTACATGGGGGTCACCCTCTAATACGGAACGGTCCATAAATGCACCTGGGTCACCTTCGTCGGCATTACAGCATACATATTTCTGTATGCCAGGTGCTCCACCCATTGCAAACTGCCATTTCTTTCCGGTGGGGAAGCCGCCGCCCCCGCGTCCACGCAGTCCAGAGTCTGTGATACATTTCACAACGTCTTCTCTTGACATGGTGGTCAACACTTTTGCCAGAGCCTGATATCCGTCGGTTCCAATGTATTCATCAATGCATTCCGGATTGATCACACCACAGTTTCTAAGAGCAACACGGTTCTGCGGTTTGTAGAAATTTGTCTGGTTCATGGAAATGATACCGTCTTCGGTAACTGTTTCCTGATACAGATATTTTGTTACCACATTGCCTTTTACTAAATGCTCGGAAACGATCTCAGGAATGTGTTCAATCTCCATATTGGAATAGAAAGCTGCTTCCGGATAAATGATCATAACGGGGCCCAGGGCACACAGTCCATGGCATCCGGTGCGGATTACACATACTTCTTCTTCCAGACCAGCTGCTTTGATTTCTTCTTCCAGTTTATCGGCGATTTTCGGGCTTCCTGACGATGTACATCCAGTACCTGCACATACTAATACGTGTGAACGGTATTTTCCCGTACCTTTTTCAGCGTGCTCTCTTCTAAAATTAACAACATCCTGATATTTTTCTTTAATTTCTTGTAATTGATCAATTGTAATCACTATGTACGCCCTCCTTAACTATTCATATTGCGCGAGAATATCATCAACCATGTCAGCAGTTAGACGTCCATGAACTTCTCCATTGACAGTCATAACTGGTGCCAAGCCACAAGCGCCGATGCAGCGGCAGGCTTCCAATGAGAATTTACCATCTGCTGTACACTGTCCTCCTGTGATTCCCAGGGCACTCTGTAATTTGTCGTAAATCTGTCCGGAGCCTTTTACATAGCAGGCTGTACCAAGACATACAGAAATGTTGTATTTTCCCTTGGGATACAGGGAGAAAAATGAATAGAATGTAACAACGCCATAGATTTTTGCTAACGAAATCTGTAATTCATCAGAGATAATTTTCAGCGCCTTCTCCGGAAGATAGCCAAAGATATCCTGCGCCTGCTCCAATACAGGGATCAAAGGGCTCTTAGTTCCCTTATATTTCGCAATCAGTTCAGCTAACTGGCTTTCCTGCTCTGGTGTTCCCCTATAAGGGATGTTGATTCTTTCGTCACTCATTTTATAATACCCTCCTTATTCCACATGACTTACTCCTGGAGTATTGCCTGATGTAAGAAGTCATGTCAACACTCCAGGATGATACTCTTCTTAAAACATTTTACTCTTTTTTTTGCGTACGATATTCGGAACTTCCTTATACCGGCAGCACTCCTTCTCTTCGACAGCTTTTTCTACATGGACAGCGGTCACTTTATACTCTGGTGTCTTTGAGAAATCATCCAGGTGGTCGCCAACCAGCCAGTTAGAGTTACCATCTAAGAAATGGAACGGCATCCAAACTTCGCCCTTACTTGTCTTTCCGGATACTCTTGCCCAGGATGCAATGCGTCCATGTGGGGAAGATACATATACTTTGTCGCCGTCGCTGATTCCCAGTTCTTTTGCATCTTCGGTATTAATCTCAATGAAAGAGCTGCTGGAAATTTCATTAATCTCAGGCGTCTTAGCAGTCATAGCACAGGCATTATAGTGATAGAGTATACGGCCTGTGATCATGATCAACGGATATTCTGCGGATACTTGCTGTGTAGACGGCTGATACTTCGCAGGATAGAAGTAACCTAAGCCCCTTGCAAATTTACCCACATGCATGATCGGAGTGCCGGGATGCTCTTTCGACGTACAAGGCCACTGTAATCCTCTGCCGCCAATTTCCGGGCTGTCAAGCCTTTCATGGCTGATACCGGCAAAAGATGGAGTAACGGAGGAAATTTCATCCATAATCTCAGCAGGAGTGAGAATCGGCTGATCGTAGCCCATTCTCTGCATAATTAAGGAGAAGATCTCTGTATCTGGTTTGGTACCAGGAATCTCAATTGCTTTACGCACTCTCTGAACACGGCGCTCGGTATTCGAGAACGTACCTTCTTTTTCCAGATAAGAACGTCCGGGCAGAATTACATCGGCATATTTGGCAGTCTCTGTCATGAACAATTCATCCACAACTAAGAAATCCAAGCTTTCCAAAGCTTTAATTACATGATTGGTATCCGGATCTGTCACAATCGGATCTTCACCGAAAATAAACAAACCTTTGATTTTCCCGTCAATCATGTCATGGAAACATTCCGTTGCCATTCTTCCGGGCTGCAAATGTTTCAGGTCAACGCCCCAGGCTTTTTCAAATTTTTCTACAACTGCCGGGTCTGCAACCTTCTGATAACCAGTAAATACATTAGGCTGAGCGCCCATATCACAGGCACCCTGAACATTGTTCTGTCCACGGATGGGGTTTACGCCACAGCCTGCTTTACCAAGTTTTCCAACCATCATCGCCATGTTGGACATAGACATAACGCCTTCTGTACCTGTATGGTGTTCTGTTACACCAAGGCAATACATGATCGGAGCACGGTCTGCTTTCGCATACAGACGAGCCGCCGCTCTCAAATCTTCCGGATCAATGTGGCAGATTTCGCCAACTTTCTCGGGTGTATAATCCTTCACGATTGCAGCAAGCTCTTCAAATCCTTCTGTTCTATTAGCAATAAATTCTTTATCAATTAAACCTTCTTCAATGAAGACGTTCATCATGCCATTTGCAAATGCAACGTTTGTACCTGGTTTCAACTTCAGGTGGATTGCCGCCTGTTTTGCAAGGCCGATTTCACGAGGGTCAACTACGATGAGCTTCGCGCCTCTTGCAACTGCCTGACGTACCTGCATACCAATAACCGGATGGGCTTCTTCAGGGTTGGAGCCGCACAGCAAGATTACATCGGAATCATGGGTAATATCTTCGATGGTGTTTGTCATAGCACCAGAACCTAACGTCATTGCCAGACCGGCAACAGTAGGTGCATGTCAAACGCGGGCACAGTTATCGGTATTGTTTGACTCAAACGCAACCCTTGTCATTTTCTGAAGCATATAAATATCTTCATTGGTTGAACGTGAGCAAGCAAAACCTGCCAGTGCCTGACCTCCATATGTATTTTTGATATCTTTAAATTTCGATGCTACCAGGTCCAGGGCTTCATCCCAGCCGGCTTCTTTAAATTCACCGGTCTCCCTGTCCTTGATCAGCGGGGTTGTGATTCTCTCATCACTCTGTGCAAAGTCAAAGGAAGCGGAGCGCCCCTTCACGCACAATAATCCTCTGTTGGAAGGACCATCTGCTGCTTCCACATCCACAACCTTGTTGTCTTTTACATACACATAATACTGACATCCGGTTGCACAATGGGGGCAGGTGGTAAGAACCTTCTCCACATCCCAATGGCGGTATGTTTTCTGTTTCTTCATAGTCAGCGCGCCTGTTGGACATGCCTGTACACAGTTACCACAGGATTCACAATTTGAATCCGCCCAATCCATGCTGAATGCAGGGCTGATCACAGATCTGAATCCACGCTGTGTGGTATCAATGGAACCGCGGCATGTGCGCTTCTGACATGTATTTACACACCTGTGGCAGAGAATACATAAGTTTGGATCATAAGTAAAGAACTTATTTGAATCATCAATGGGTTTCTCAACTCCCTCAAATGGTACATCTTTTACTCCATACTCGAAGCAGAGATCCTGGAGTTTACACATACCATTCTGCGGGCAGGAGAAGCAGTCTGTCTTATGATTGCTCATCAACAGTTCCAGTACGCCTCTTCTGGCTTTTACAACTCTCTCACTCCTGGTATGCACCACATTTCCGTCAGCAGCTGGGAATGAACAAGCTGTGACTAATTTTGGCATACCTTCGATCTCAACCATACACATACGGCAGGATGCTTCCGGAGTGACATCTTTTAAATAACATAATGTTGGAATCTCTACGCCGGCAGCTTTAGCTGCTTCCAGAATCGTAGAACCCTGTTCGACTTCTACGGCGATTCCATCGATGGTCACTTTAATCATCGTATTTCCTCCTTACTTTTTTGGTAGACGCTAATAAAACATCAGAACATTAAGGGATAGACTCCCTTTCATAACGTTTGAACATGACAAAGGCCTCCTTTCAACACTTTTTGCTTATCTTGAAAGCACGTCGGTCCCCACCCACGGAACCAGCACTTTTGGTATTCTTATTGTCCTGTCTTCCATCTGATTCTGCTCCAGCACTGCTGCAAACAATCTGCTGGTGGCCAGTCCAGACCCATTTAAGGTATGTACATAATGTATTTTGCCGCCGCTGTCTTTATACCGGGTATTTGTCCTTCTCGTCTGAAAAGTTCTGGCGTTAGACACAGAACTGACTTCTATATATCTGCGCTCTGCCGGAAGCCATACTTCCAAATCATAAGTCACAGCCATGGCCGAACTGCATTCATCAGCCGCCAATCTCACTACCCTGTAATGCAGGCCAAGCAGCCGCATCAAATGCTCCGCCTGTGCCAAAACATGAAAAAAAGCTTCCTCAGACTGTTCTTCCGAGACAAATTGTACCAGCTCCACCTTGTTAAAATGATGCCCGCGGATCATCCCCTTCTCATCGGGCTTTTTACTGACTTCTCTGCGGAAACACGGGGTAAAAGCCGTATATTTCAAAGGCAGCTGCTTATTTTCTAATATTTTATTTAGATAAAAATTAACCAGGACCGTTTCTGCTGTCGGGATTAAAAACTGATCTTCATCCTGAACATTATAAACTTCATCCCGAAACTTTGGAAACTGTCCTGCCCCAAAACCGCAAATCTCCTTTGCTACAGGCGGAAATATCAGCATCTCATATCCGGCTTTCTGATTTTCTTCCAGACAAAAATTCAACAGAGCCCATTCCAGTCTGGCTCCCAGCCCTCTGTATATCCAGTACCCGCTGCCCATCAGGCTCCCGGCCGTTTCATAATCAATCAGGCCGTGCTCCCGGCACAATTCTATATGACTCACAGGAGTAAATGAATATACCTGCTGCTGTCCAGACATGTACAAAACCTGAGAAACATCCGGCACATCATCTTCTAAAAGATTGGGCAGAACCATTAAAACATCTGCCAGCTTCTCTGCCTTTTCCCTCAAAGCGGTTTCCCGGCTGTGGATTGTTCCGTCTATGCGGCGGATAGATTCCAGCAGATCCTCTGCATCTGCTCTCTGCTTCTTCCGCTGGGCCACTTCCTTTGACAACAGGCTTTTCTCATGTCGTGCCTCCTGCACCTCTGTCTGCAGCATCCTTTTTTCCCGGTCCAGTTTCAGAATCTCTTCTACAGAAATCTTAAAACCGCGTCTTTCGAAATTCTTCTGTATCTGTTTTGGATGTTTCCTGATCTGCTGTATATCCAACATAATAATCTTCCACAACAAAATAATTGAAAAAGCACAATGATATTTCAATTATCATATATTCTTATATCAATTTTAAATAACTATAACATAATTTTAATGATTTGTATATAGCAATTTCCACATTTCAAAAAATTTTCGCCAGTACTTTATTGTACTGCCGTGTGAAAAAGTTAAGAAAATAAACGTGGGATAAACGTCAAAATGAACTACAGCTATTTTTCAGAATTGACACCTTATTTCTTTATCGTGTATAATTTTTATAAAAAAATCAGTACATTCACTTTGTAAAGGAGAAGATAAATGTCAGAATTCACACACTTTAACCGGCATGGAGAAGCCGTCATGGTAGATGTGGGCGAAAAGAAGGAAACAAAAAGAGAAGCCGTCGCCGAAGGCCGTATTACCATGAGCCGGGAATGCTTTGAAAAGGTAAAAGACGGAACAATGGGAAAAGGAGATGTTCTGGCTGTGGCAAGAATTGCCGGGATTATGGGAGCCAAAAGGACATCTGACCTGATTCCCCTCTGCCATATTCTGAACTTAACCAAGGTAGAAATCCAATTTTCTCTGGAGGAAGAGTCCTGCGCCGTCCAGGCTGTATGTACTGTTAGGACCACTGGAAAGACCGGTGTGGAAATGGAAGCGCTGACAGGGGTAACCATCTCGCTTCTGACCATTTATGATATGTGCAAAGCAGTGGACAAAGCCATGGAACTGGGGGATATCCATCTGTGCAGAAAAAGCGGCGGCAAGAGCGGTGATTTTGTACGCCCGTGACAAATTGAAAGCTAAAAATAAAGAGGAATGGAGAAGAACAAATGACAGACAGAACCGATCAATACGGACGAACCATCGATTATATGCGGGTCTCCATCATAGACCGCTGTAATCTGCGATGCAGATATTGTATGCCCACAGATATTAAGTGGCTTCCGCCCAAAGAAATTCTGACTCTGGAAGAAATTACAGAAATCTGCCGTCAGGCCGCCCGGGCAGGTATCCGCAAAATTAAGATTACAGGCGGGGAGCCTTTGATTCGAAAAGGATGCATCGAATTGATCCATATGATTAAAGCTATTCCCGGTATCGAACAGGTTACTCTCACCACCAATGGAGTACTCCTGGCCAAATACGCCAGACAGCTTTGGGAAGAAGACATTAACGCGGTAAACGTCAGCCTGGATACGCTTGACCGTGAAAAATATAAAGAAATCACCGGTTTCGATGCTCTCTCTGATGTGTTAGATGGAATATCGGAGGCAGAGAAATATAAAATCCCGCTGAAAATAAACGTGGTGCCCCAGCGGGGAGTTAATGACGGCGACTGTCTGGAACTGGTGGAACTGGCCAGACACAGAGCCATCCATGTGCGTTTCATCGAGATGATGCCTATCGGACATGGAAAACAGTTTGAATCCATATCAAACAACGAGCTGCTGCTGAACATACAGAGGCGCTACGGCCAGGTGGAGGAGGGAAAAAAAATCTACGGGAATGGCCCGGCCACATACTGCCACATTCCTGGTTTTCGGGGAAGCATCGGTTTCATCAGCGCCATCCACGGTAAGTTCTGCAGTTCCTGCAACCGAATCCGACTGACTTCTACAGGCGAGATCAAACCCTGCCTGTGCTACGATGACCATATCTCATTAAAAGAAGCACTCCGCAGCGGCTGTAAAGACGAAGTATATCAGCTGCTGCTCAGGGCAATCAGGCAGAAACCGGCCCAGCATTGTTTTGATGAAGACCAGACAATGATTACCGAGAAAAAAGAAATGGCTCAGATAGGCGGATGACTATCTGGGCCGTTGTGCCTGTTTATTTGGATACACAGGCGCTGCGGCTGAATCAGGCCAATACCATAATATCCCTGGCTTCTATCAATATCCACATCTCTTTTTGTGTTCCTTCCCGCCGGCAGAATTCTTTCCAGGCTTCTTTTGTCATTTCCACCCTGATTTTTCTGTTTTCCTCCTCTGCCTCCAGGCCCTCCGCTCCCTTTGGCTGCAATAGAATAACAATGGAAAATACATCCTCCACCACCCGCATAATCTCACAGCAGAACGTGTTTTTCTTTCCAGCAGCGTCTTTGGATAATACCGGATAGATATAATGGCTGCGGACCCCAATATAATGAAACGGTTCTGGAGCATCCCCCTCATATTCCAGGGTAACCCCCCAGTCCTGGGCATAGACCCGGCCTTCTCCCGCCGGACAGGCCCGGGAATAATTTTTGCAGCCGGACAAAACCGCCGCCGCCCGGGAAACAGGCGTCTCAAAAAGCTGTTTTATAGGTATCACCGGGCTGGATTTTCCCTGCTCCATCACACACACGCGGTCACAGAGACGGTAAATCTCTTCCCTGCTGTGGGATACAAAAAGGGTACTTCCCGAAAATTCCTCCAGCAAATCGGACAGCTCCAGTTCCAGCTTCCATTTCAGAAAATCATCCAGTGCCGAAAAGGGTTCATCCAGCAGTAAGACCTGGGGTTTTGACAGAAAAATACGAGCCAGTGCCACCCTCTGCTGCTGTCCGCCGGAAAGCTGTCCCGGCTTTCTCTTTTCCAGTCCATCCAGGGCAAATTTCTTTATTACCAGACGGACAGAGGATGCTGCCCGGCTTTTTTCTTTTTCGTAAGGCAGCAGAGCGGCCATGAGATTCTGCCACACTGTCATATTGGGAAACAGTGCATAATTCTGAAACAAAAGCCCCACATGACGCTGCTGGGGTTTCAGATTAATCTTTTTTTCTGAATCAAAGAAAACCCTTCCATCCAGTTCAATCCGTCCTGCATCCGGCTTCAAAATCCCGGCAATGCAGCGAAGCGTCATACTTTTCCCGCACCCAGATGCCCCTAGAATCCCAGTCACACCCCCATCTGCTTCAAATTTTGTCTCCAACACAAAACTTCCCAGATTCTTTTTAATATCCACATACAAAGACATATCAGTTCCTCCCGGACAGGTGAATGTGAGAACCCCCAGAGGTTTTCTCACGTTTCTCCAGCAGATTCACAATCAACAGGACAACGGCAGAGATTACCACATTTACCACAACCCACCGAAATGCCAGCGTGTCATTATTTGTCCGCCACAGCTGATACACCGTTGTGGAAATGGTAGCCGTTTTTCCCGGTGTATATCCGGCAATCATACTGGTGGCACCGTACTCACCCAGAGCTCTGGCAAATGCCAGCACCCC
>Ga0137308_101575_pt1 | contig 20920 bp, 17 predicted proteins | sample Inofrocosms_June_FD_97181 | JGI IMG/M metagenome (GOLD analysis project Ga0137308, IMG submission 97181) | Mouse cecal microbial communities from Vienna, Austria - N-Acetylneuraminic and N-Acetylglucosamine D2O microcosms_June | ecosystem: Host-associated > Mammals > Digestive system > Large... | reverse complement strand
GGAACGGATGCACCGGCAGAAGAAGCTCCTGCAGCTTCCGGCGGTGATGTAAAAGTAGCTCTGATCACGATGGATTCCATCGACCAGCACTGGGTGACCTTGAATGAGGGCGCACAGCAGGCGGCATCTGAGCTTGGCGTGACTGTGGATTTTCTTGCCCCCAACACAAAGGACGACGCACAGCAGATCGAATGCGTGAACAATGCGGTGGCAGGCGGCTACAAGGCAATCATCGTAGCAGCCAACGGTCCTGACGCGATTTCTTCCGCTCTGAAGGAAGCAGCTTCCGCAGGCGTGAAGCTCGTGTATGTGGATTCTCCGGCAAACGTGGACGCGGAGGCGACCTTCTCCACAGATAACAAAGCGGCCGGTACAACGGCGGGTCAGGAGATGATCAAGGCCCTGGAGGCGGCAGGCGTGACATCGGTATCGTTAACGTAAATGCGGCAACCGACTCCTGCGTGATGCGTGAAGAAGGCTTCCGCGCAGCATTTGAGGGCAGCGGCTTCAACCTCTTAGAGACGCAGTACGGCGAAGGCGATGCTGCGAAATCTCAGAGTATCGCAGAGAATTATATTACCCAGGGTGTGGTAGGAATCTTCGGCTGTAACGAAGGCTCCACAACCGGTACAGGAAATGCGATCAAGGCAGCAGGTAATTCCGGCATTGTCGGCGTAGGTTTCGACAAGTCTGATGCGATCCAGAATCTGATCAAAGACGGTCATCTGCTTTGCACGATGGCACAGAATCCCGATGTGATGGGATATGAAGGCGTGAAAGCGGCAGTTGCGGCAGTAAACGGCGAGAGCCTTGGCGGTAAGGTGACAGATACAGGTGTATCCGTAATTAATGTGGCGGCTCTTGGCGCAGGCGGAGCGGATCCCGCAATGAACAAAGGCGCGGCGGCAAGCCAGGAGTGGAAGATTGCACTGATCACAATGGACTCTATCGACCAGCACTGGGTAACCCTGAACGAGGGTGCACAGGCAAAAGCAGCGGAGCTTGGCGTGAGCGTGACCTTCATGGCTCCCAACACGAAGGATGACGCACAGCAGATTGAGTGTGTAAACAATGCAGTGGCAGGCGGCTACCATGCAATCATGGTAGCGGCAAACGGTCCCGACGCAATTTCTTCCGCATTGAACGAGGCGGCGGCAGCAGGCGTGAAGATTGTATATGTGGATTCTCCGGCTAATGTGGATGCAGAGGCAACGTTCTCCACGGACAATAAGGCGGCGGGCAAGACTGCAGGCGAGGAGATGATCAAGGCGCTTGAGGCGGCAGGAACTACTTCCGGCGACATCGGTATCATCAACGTAAATGCAGCGACAGACTCCTGCGTAATGCGTGAGGAAGGCTTCCGTTCCGCATTTGAGGGAACCGGATTTACCCTTATGGAGACCCAGTATGGCGAAGGCGATGCGGCGAAGTCCCAGAGCATTGCGGAAAACTATATCACTCAGGGCGTAGTTGGCATTTTCGGATGTAACGAAGGTTCTACCACGGGTGCCGGCAATGCCATCAAAGCGGGCGGAAACGCAGATATCATCGGCGTAGGCTTCGATAAGTCCGATGCGATTATGAACCTGATCAGTGACGGCCACCTGCTCTGCACGATGGCGCAGAACCCAGATCAGATGGGCGCTATGGGCGTAGAAGCGTGCGTGAAAGCGTTGGAAGGTGAAAGCCTTGGCGGGGCTGTACAGGACACGGGCGTATCTGTACTCACAAAATAAAACGCAAAGAAAACAATTCACAACTGACTTCGTCATATGAAAGCAGACATGATTGTGATACAATATCACAGAGAAAACCGTCGGAGTTTCCGGCGGTTTTCTTGGCAGTATGATGCGGGAAGGAATAGGAGATGGGGATAGAAACGTTAAAAGTTATGATCGCGGACGATGAGGAGCGCATCTGTCAGCTCATTGAGGCGCTGATAGACTGTGATGCGCTTCAGATGAAGGTTGTGGGGGTTGCCCACAACGGATTGGAAGCCTGCGAACTTGTAAAAAGCTTAAGGCCCGATATTCTGATCACTGACATCAGAATGCCGGGCTACAGCGGTCTGGAACTGATAGAGAAGGTAAAAGAAAGCGAAGAAAACCTGGAAATTATCATTATCAGCGGGTACGCCCATTTTGCCTACGCGCAGACGGCCATCAAATTCGGCGTGGGGGACTATTTGCTAAAACCGATCAACAAGGAAGAGCTGACAGGCACACTGCGGAAGCTGGGAGAGAAGATACGCAGCAGGAGAAGGATGGAGGAGGATCAGCAGCGGATATGGCAGAAAAGTGAAGCCGACATCCGCCTTTTCCGTATGAATTTCTTAAGCCGTCTGACGGAGGAAAGTGCATGGAACCCCTCCCTGGAAGAGCTGCGGGAGAAATATTATCTTCATGCGGGGGAGGGCATTTTTCAAGGGTTTCTCGTAAAGGTGGACTGTGAGGGGGAGATCAGCAGGGCCGGCATGGATCTCATTCTTGGGAAAGTGCAGGGCCTTTTGGAGAACAGTTTCCGTTCCAGGTGTATCGAGTTTGTGGCAGGGATCAAGGGAACGGGATGCATCGGTTTTTTAAATTATGAAAGTGAGAGGACGGAAGAGATACGACGGATTTTCCGGGACTGTCTGAATCAGCTCGAAAGCGAAAAAGGGATCTTTGGGCCGGTCATGTTTACGGCGGCTCTGGCGAGCGCGGCGAAAGATCCGGGCGGGCTGCCGGAGTCTGTCTCGCAGGCGTCTCTTATCATAGAAGACAGGCTCCTTAAAGGGACGGGAAAGCTTCTGGAGCGTGTGCCGGCAGCGTCTGCGATCCATGAACAGAATATTTTGGAGAAATATGTGAGACAGATTGTTCATGCCATTGAGGTGATGAGTGTGGAGGAGTCGGAGGAAGCGGCCGCACAGATGCGGCAGACGATACTGGAAGTGCGGGACGTCAAGGGTTTTGAGGTGAGGGAGCTGATTTATTCCGCAGCGCGTCTCTTTTTGAGCCAGGTGGACGTCAAAAACAGGGCGGAGACACTTAAGGATTTTGAGGAGCGGAGCTCTGTGTGCGGCAGTATGGATGAACTGCTTGCCAGACTGACTTCTTTGCAGAAGGAGTATGTGGAGGAAATGAGCCGGAAGCATGAGGCGGACACGGTGCGCCCCATCCGAATGGCGAAGCAGTATATCCAGAACCATTACAGCGAACCCATCACTCAGGAGGAAGTGAGCGGCGCAGTGGGCCTGAGCGCGGCCTATTTCAGCGTGCTTTTCAAGAAAGTGGAGGGAGAGGGATTCGCCAAGTATCTGATTGGTGTCCGCATGGAACAGGCGAAAATCCTGCTGCGGGAGACCAATATCCCGGTGTCGAAAATCTGCCAGCAGGTAGGTTATAATGACCTGAAGCACTTTACCCACACTTTTGAGAAGACAACGGGGGTTAAGCCCACGGTTTATCGGAAGATGTACGGATAGGAGAAACGCCGGATGAGAGAAGAGTATCGGTTAAAGTATATATCAAACAGGATTTTTCTGATTGCGGTCATCATATTCCTCTACTTTGCGGAGGAAGCCGTTCGGAACGTGCTGCTTGAGCTGCGCGGGGAAGAAACCATGTTCCGGGCGTGCATTCATGTGCTGATTGCACTGTTGTATTTTCTGGTCGTGTGGTTTGGCGTGGTCTTGCCTTACAGGCGTTCTGAGCTTCTGGTGCGGCGTTTTCTGGAAGGGTATCTGACGGAGAGCCGGGATTTCGCGGAAGTGTTTCAAAGCCCGTCCATGAAAAGACAGATGGACGAGATCGAAAAAATCCTACGTTCTCCAAAGATGATTGACTTGAATAAAAGACAGGCGCAGTATCTGGCGCTGCAGAACCAGATCAACCCCCATTTTCTCTATAATACGCTGGAGAGTATCCGGGGAGAGGCTTTGATTGCGGGCCTTTCCGGCGTGGCTGACATGACGGAAGCGCTGGCCAAGTTTTTCCGCTATACGATTACCAACGTGGAAAACCTGGTGACCGTGCAGGATGAACTGGACAACTGCGAGACTTATTTTCTGATCCAGAAATACAGGTTCGGCGAGCGTCTGCAGCTTCATGTTGACTATGATTCGGAAGACTGGGAGGATATCATGGGCTGCAGGATTCCCAAACTGACCTTGCAGCCGATTCTGGAGAACAGCATCATTCACGGGACGGAGCTGAAAGTGGACACCGGCAATCTCAGAATCCAGTTTGAGCGGACTCAGGACAGGCTTCTGATCAGGATTTCCGATGACGGGGTGGGTATGGATGAGGAAACGCTGGCGAAGCTGAACCGCAAGCTGGGGCGTGACGGGAACGAGCTGATTCATGGGGAGGAGCGCAAGGGCGGTATCGCGCTTGCAAATGTGAACAGCAGAATCCATCTGCTTTTCGGGGAGGAATATGGGCTGCATGTGTATTCTGTACCGCAGAAGGGGACGGACGTGGAGGTTACCATTCCGTTCCAGATGGATTAAAGGAAACTGGAAGTTTGGGAGTTCTGTAGTGCAGACGCTTCGGAATGGAGAGGGATATGAGACAGGAAGTGTTCCGCATGGAGCGGGTAACTTATTTGGATAAGGGAAGTAAACAGCTCGAGGATTTTAACCTGCAGATTTACAGAGGCGAGATTATGGGGATGGTTCCCATAAGGGCGCACGGCCTGCAGGCGTTTTTGCAGCTCATGCAGACCAACATGCCCCTCTATGACGGCCATGTATATTATTGCGGCGAGCGCGTCAATTCCTGGAAGAGCACGCGCAGATCGGTGAACAGGATCGGCGTGATCGACGCCCACAGCAGACTTGTGGAGCACATGACGGTTTCCGACAATATTTTCGTGCTCCGGCAGGGTTTCCGTCAGAATTTGATCAAAAACAGACTGTTGCAGAGACAGCTTGCGCCTTTTATGGAAGATATCGGCGTGCACATTCCGGCGGATGCCTATGTGGACAGGCTGTCCGCCTTTGAACGGGTGACGGTGGAGCTTCTGCGGGCGGTGGTGGCAGGATACCGTCTGATTGTGCTGCATGAGATCGGTACGGTCATAAACGGCAGCGAGCTTGGGAAACTCTATGAGATCATGCACCACTATGCGGGACAGGGTTTTTCCTTTCTCTATGTCAGCCTGCATCTGGAGGAGATCATGGAGGTCTGCGACCGGGTTGCGCTTTTTTCCAGCGGCAGGATCCAGAAGGTGGCCGGCCGGGCGGAGATGAAGAGTGAAATCGTGCAGAGCTATACGATTGAGTTCGATAAGATGATACGATATCATATGGGACGGCGAAGCGCTGCGGGGAAGAATAAAAAGGCGGTTTTGTCCCTTTCCCACATTTCGGGGGAAGTGCTCACAGACTTTACAATGGAAGTATATGAGGGAGAGTGTCTTGTGGTTCAGAATCTGGACGAGCAGGTGCTTAGGGATATTTTGTCTGTGCTCTATGGCGACAGGAAACCGAGGGAAGGGAAACTTTGTGTGGGAGGCAGGCCGATTCGCCCCGCTTCCTGCAGGGATCTTGCGCTGATTTCCGCCGATCCTACCAGAACGATGGTGTTTCAGGGGATGAGCTGCCTTGATAACCTGTGTATGGGCCTGTCGCGCCGGGTGCCGGGCATATGGAAAAATACACGCATGAAAAACAGCGTAAAAAGAGAATATGCGGAAATATTGGGAGAGGATGTGTTTGTGACCCCGGTGGAGGCGCTTGGGGACAGGCAGAGATACCAGCTCGTGTATACGAGAGTTTTGTTGCAAAAGCCAAAAGTGGTAGTGTGCGTGCAGCCTTTTCGGGGCGCGGATCTGGCGCACCGCGTATTTATATGGAAGATGATGGAAATGCTGCTGGACAGGGGAATGGCGGTGGTAATTCTGACGATCAATCTGGCGGATTCCATGTCTCTTGCGGACCGGCTGATCCGTGTTGGCAAAGAGGGGATTGTACAGGAGGTGGAGAAGGAAGCGTTCGGATCGCTCTCGATTGCTGCGCCGTGGATGGATCTGTATCGCTGAGAACTTGACGGATATGCACCGTTCGGGCGCCCGGGGTTTGGCCGGAAACGTAAAAAGAACCGTCCCCAGAGCTCTTACGTCTCCAAAAACAGTTCTTCAAACTGCACCGCCAGGGGCTCGAACCCTGGACACCCTGATTAAGAGTCAGGTGCTCTACCAACTGAGCTAGCGGTGCATACCTTCTTTGGTAACACATCGAATGAGTGGTACTCAATCAACGCAAGAGTTATTATAGTATAATGTTTTCCGTAATGCAAGTCTTTTTTTAAAGAAATTTTAAGAAAATTTCAAAATTTTTTAGTATTTGCATTTGGCGGGTCAAAATGATACATTATTCACAGATTTAAATGGTGGAGGAATGGTCTTATGATTTTTGAAAGTCATGCACACTATGACGACGAGGCGTTTGACAAAGACAGGGAGGAGATGCTTGCCTCTTTTGAGGGACACGGGATCGGGACGGTGATCAATATAGGCGCCAGTCTTTCCGGGAGCGAGGCGACTGTGAAACTGGCGGAGCAGTATCCTTTTATATACGGAGCGGCAGGCGTGCACCCGAGCGAGGTGGAAGAGCTTTCGGAGGAAGGCATGGAGCGGCTGCGTGCGCTGTGCGGCCATGAAAAGGTTGTGGCGGTCGGCGAGACAGGGCTTGACTACCATTACCCGGAGCCGGCGGTGTCCTTGCAGAAGGAATGGTTTGCCAGACAGCTTGTGCTGGCAAGGGAGGTAAAGCTCCCTGTGATCGTCCATTCCAGAGAGGCGGCGAAAGACACGCTCGATATCATGCAGGCACATCACGCTGGGGAAATTGGCGGCGTGGTGCACTGCTTTTCCTATGCGAAGGAGATGGCCAGGGAGTATCTGAACATGGATTTCTATTTTGGCATCGGCGGCGTTATCACCTTTAAAAATGCGAAGAAACTCAAAGAGGCTGTGCAGTATATTCCTATGGACAAGATACTTCTGGAGACGGACAGCCCGTATCTTTCGCCGGATCCCCACCGGGGAGAACGCAATTCTTCATTGAATCTTCCCTATGTGGCGGAAGCGATCGCAGAACTTAAGGGGATTTCAAGTGAGGAAGTGGTGGAGACGACAGAGCGCAACGCGAGAAAACTGTTCGGACTCTAAGAGAGGAGCCTGCGCGGCCTTTGTGTCGAAACATGGCACAGCGGCTGGCGGAGGGAGAGAAAGAGGCATCTTTATGGCTGATTTGGGAAACTTTACAAATACTTCGGAAATACTCAGAAAATATCAGTTCCGTATGCAGAAAAAATATGGGCAGAATTTTCTGATTGACGCCAATATTCTGGCAAAGATCGTGGAGGCGGCGCAAATCACGAAAGAAGACCATGTTTTGGAGATCGGGCCGGGGATCGGCACCATGACACAGTACCTCGCGGAGGCAGCCGGCCGGGTGACGGCGGTGGAGATCGACAGGGACTTGATCCCGATTCTGGAAGAGACCCTGTCATCTTACGATAATGTCAAAGTCCTGTGCGGGGATATTCTGAAAGTGGATCTTTCCGCGCTGGCAAAGGAACATGGCGGGCGTCCCATAAAGGTGGTGGCGAATCTTCCCTATTATATAACGACACCGATTATTATGGCGCTTTTTGAGAGTCGGATTCCGCTTGCGAGTATAACGGTCATGGTGCAGAGTGAGGTGGCGGACCGTATGCAGACCGGGCCGGGTTCCAAGGATTACGGGGCGTTGTCGCTGGCGGTGCAGTATTATGCAAAGCCGGAGATCGTTGCGAGAGTGCCGGCGTCCTGTTTTCTGCCGCGTCCCAACGTGGACAGCACCGTGGTGCGGCTGACGAAGTATGAGAAGCCGCCTGTGGAGGCGGATGACGAAGCTTTTCTGTTTGCCGTGATCCGGGCGTCCTTCAACCAGCGGCGCAAGACACTGGTAAACGGCCTTGCCAATGCGGGCGGCCTTGGGATCACCAGAGGACAGGTGGAGACAGTTCTGGAGGAGATGGGGATTTCTGCGATGGTGCGCGGAGAAACATTTACTTTAGAACGGTTTGCCGAATTGTCGGATCGGCTGCTGCGGCTGCGGAAGTGAGCCGGCTATTTCTGAAAAATACAAGATAAGGTAATTAGATACAAAATTCATGCCATATATTGGGAGACAGGGTACTTTTTTCGACGGATTTTGTTTACATTGATAAGGGACTATGGTAAACTGAAACAGATAATAGGGTCATTGTGTAGACGGATAAAATAGCGAAAGTACGTTGATGAGGTGAGTACCTTGGATAAGTTTGAATACAAAGCCAGCGCGGATGAGATCAAGGCGCTGATAGCAGAGGGAGAGTACGCGGAGGCAGCGAAGATTGCGGATAAAATTGACTGGCGCAGGGTCAGAAGCGTGATGATGCTGTGTACAATCAGCGATCTTTATAAAATTAACAGACGCTTTCAGGAGAGCAAGGATATTCTTCTTCTGGCTTATGAAAAGCACCCGACGGGCAGACTGATCATCTACTCTTTGTGTGAGCTTTGTATCAAGATGGGGGAGTACGACCAGGCAAGTGAATACTATAAGGAATTTGTACAGATTGCGCCGAGAGACACAGGGCGCTATGTTTTGCAATACAGGCTCTATGAGGCGCTGGATGTCAGCATAGAGGAGCGGATAGCGATTCTGGAGGAGTTTAAGAAGCGGGAACCGAGAGAGAAGTGGGTGTATGAGCTCGCTTATCTGTATCACCGTATCGGACTGACCACGAAGTGCGTGGAGGAATGTGACGAGATGTTTCTCTGGTTCGGAGAGGGAAGGTATGTGATCAAGGCGCTGGAGTTAAAGGCGCTGCATCAGCCGCTCTCCCAGGAGCAGCAGGAAAAGTATGATACTTACATAGAAGGAAGAAGTGCGGGAGAAAACGTAGACGATGAGCCTGTGGTGGAAGAAGAGCCCGATGAGGTTCCGGAAGATACACAGGTTGCGGATGAGATCAGCCGCGGAGAGGCCGAGATTTACGGGGACGAGGAAGAGGTGCTGGCGGCACCCACCACAGAACTGCCCGAAGTCAAAACTGTGGATGTGGGGCAGTATAACACCATCAATCTGCAGATGGCATTGGCGGAGAGCATGAAAGAGGTTCTGTCCGACGGGGATGATGATCCGGCTGACATGCCGGAGTCAGAAGACCTGACTGACATGCCGGAGGAGATGGAGGAGTCTGACGCAGATGCTCCGGCGTTCCAAGATACTTATGAAACACAGGAGGAAGCGTTTGAGGATGCCGGAGGGAGCCTGGCCGATGAGGAGACGGCAGAGCCGGAGATCTCGGAAACAAAGGATCCCATACCTTTTGAGAGACCAAAAGAGCGGGAGCAGAAGTCGGCTATCACGGATACGATCATTGCGCCGCTTCTGGAGGAAACGGCAAAACTGCCTAATCTCAACACATTAGATGAGGAAGAACTCCAGACGGTCAGTGAAGAGATTATGCGGGAAGACACAGCCGTCTTTGACGCGCAGAAAATTATAGAGGAAATGACGAGGGAGGCCGAGAGGCTGCAGGCCAGAGCGCTCAGGGAGCAGGCGCTTGCGGCTTCCAAGCCTACAGAATATGACAAGTATCTGGCGCAGGAGTACGACGGACAGATCAGCTTTGTACTGCCTGACGCGGAAAAGGTGGAAAAGCAGATCACCGGGCAGCTCAGCATTGACGACATTATGGCTGAGTGGGAACAGATGAAAAAGAATAACCAGGAGAAGCGGATGGAGGATGTCCGTCAGCATATCATGGCGCAGACGGGCAGTCTGTTTGCGAACTTTGACGAGGCGACGAAGAACGGCCTTCTGGAAGAGCTGGAAAAAGCCTTTGTGGCGGCTATTATGAAGGAATCCAGCAGGAATCCTCATGTGAAAAGGGTGGTTTTCCCTGACGACATGCCAGAGGAGAAAACGCCCCCTGCAAGAGAAAAGCAGGCGGCAGTCCGGGAAATAGAAGAAGAGCAGACGGCAGAGCAGGAGCCGGAAGATACAGAAATTTCTGCAGACACAGGAGTTGCAGAAACAGAGGGCAAGACATCTTTGAAAAAGCCGAGGAAGCCTGTGAAAGAAGATGCTCCGGCGCAGGAAGCGGAGGAGCCCGATTTAGAAGAAGGAAGCGCGAGGGGCAGAGAACTCAGCCCGGAGGAACAGGAGCTTTTCGGAAAATTTGTCCACCAGCGCAAATCCAGGAAACAGCTGATCCATGTGCTGGATAATATGAGTCTGGCGTCCTGTACGGGCAATATCATTATCACCGGGGAGGAAGAAGATACGGCGATGTCCCTGGCAAAAGCGCTCATCCGGGAAATGCAGTATACTGACAGCAATTTCTCCGGGAAAGTGGCGAAGATTGAAGGACATGTCCTGAATAAGAAGGATGTGGAGGCGACGTTTTCCAAACTGGATAACGGCGCGTTGATAATTGTGGAGGCAGCCAGACTGAAAACAGCTACCGTGGCATCCATGATTAAGGTGCTTGAGAAGGAAAACATGGGACTTCTGGCGCTGCTTGTAGGAACGAAGACGGAAGTGGGTGATCTGCTCGCGAAAAACGGCGCGCTTACAAACAGCTTTAACCTGAGGGTGGATATTGAGCCTCTGGACAATGAGGCGCTGGTGGCCTATGCGAAGCAGTATGCGGAAGATATGGAGTACTCTATCGACGAATTTGGTATTCTGGCGCTGCATACGAGAATTGCGGACAGACAGACAAGTGATCATGAGGTGACGGTTGCCGAGGTGCGGGATCTTGTGGATGAGGCGATTGAATACGCCAATAAGAAAACGCCGAAACATTTTATGGATATTTTGCTTGCAAAGAGGTATGATGAAGAGGACATGATTATACTGCGCGAGAAGGACTTCATGCATTACTAAAAGAAGGCAGCTTATCATGAACTCTTAATGTATTTTAAAACAGGGGGTTAGGTTATGGCAGTAAAGAAAGCGGCTAAGTCATCCGGAGGGCAGAAAAAACAGGAGAAGACGACGCAAAAAAAAGTAGAAAAGCAGACGCTGGAGGAAGTATTTATTTCCGAGGCCGACCAGTATGTGTTTGCACAGGGAACGCACTATGATATCTACAAAAAACTGGGTGCGCATCCTTCCGTGGAAAATGGAAAAAAGGGTATATTCTTCGCCGTGTGGGCGCCCAATGCCGCCAGCGTTCATGTGATAGGAACCTTTAACGGCTGGGATGAGGAAAAGCATGAGATGGAGAAGCTGGGGCCCGGCGGGATCTACAAGCTTTTTATTCCGGGTGTGGGAGAAAATGAGCTTTACAAGTATCTGATTCGGACGCCCGCAGGTGAAAAGCTTTACAAGGCGGATCCCTTTGCCAATTATGCGGAGATGCGTCCCGGCAATGCGTCCAGAACCTTTGATATCAGCAAGTTTAAATGGTCGGACAGCGCATGGATGGCGGACAGAGACGGCAAAGACTACAATCAGGAACCTATGGCGATTTACGAGTGCCATATCGGCTCCTGGATGAAGCACCCGGACGGGACAGAAGAGGGATTTTATAATTACCGTGAATTTGCGGACAGGATCGTGGATTATATGAAGGAGATGCACTATACCCATATCGAGCTTATGGGTATCGCCGAATATCCCTTTGACGGTTCCTGGGGATACCAGGTGACAGGCTATTACGCGCCTACTTCCAGACACGGCGATCCGTCCGATTTCATGTATCTGATCAACACGCTCCACAAAAATAAAATCGGTGTTATTCTGGACTGGGTTCCGGCTCATTTCGCGACTGATGCGCACGGGCTTGGCTGCTTTGACGGACAATGTATTTTTGAGCATCCCGATCCGAGAATCGGCGAGCATCCCGACTGGGGCACAAAGATTTTCAATTACGCCAAGAATGAGGTCAGAAATTTCCTGATTGCCAATGTTCTCTATTGGATCAGAGAATACCATATCGACGGAATCAGAATTGACGCGGTGGCATCCATGCTCTATCTGGACTATAGTAAGCAGGAAGGCCAGTGGGTACCGAATAAGTACGGCGGAAACGAAAACCTGGATGCAATCGAGTTCTTTAAGCACTTAAATTCTGTGGTGCACGGGGCATATCCCGGGTTCCTTACCATTGCGGAGGAGTCTACGGCATGGCCGAAGGTGACGGGCAAGGTGGAGGAGGACGGCCTTGGCTTCAGTTTTAAGTGGAACATGGGATGGATGCATGATTTCTGCGAATATATGAAGCTCGATCCCTATTTCCGTAAGAATAACCATTACGCTATGACCTTCGCCATGAGCTACAACAACAGCGAAAACTATATTCTGCCCCTCTCCCACGATGAGGTCGTGCATCTGAAATGCTCCATGGTTAACAAGATGCCCGGATATCCCGTAGACAAATACGCAAATCTGCGCGTGGGTTACGGCTATATGATGGGACATTCCGGCAAGAAGCTGCTCTTTATGGGACAGGATTTCGGCCAGGAGAGAGAGTGGAGCGAGACCAGGGAGTTAGACTGGAATCTGCTCGGCGAAGAGCAGAATAAGGGTATGCACGAGTATGTGAAGGAACTGCTCGCCCTTTATCGGAAATATCCGGCTTTGTATACGATTGACAATGACTGGGCAGGGTTCGAGTGGCTGAACGCCGATGATGCAGACCGCAGTACATACAGCTTTTACCGCAAGGATAAGACGGGCAAAAACAATATTATGTTTGTGCTCAATATGACCCCCATGAAATGGGAGAACTACAAACTTGGGGTACCTAAGAAGAAAAAGTATAAGCTGCTTTTGAACAGCGATGATAAGCGGTTTGGCGGAAACGGAAACGTGATTCCCGCTGAAATCACTGCCGTGAAAGAGCCTTGCAACTTTAAGGATTACAGTATCTCGTTTGACCTGCCGCCTTATACGGCTGCGGTGTTCCTTTTCTAAACTGAAACAAATAACCCGCACACTCTATATGACTGGGTGTGCGGGTTTTGAATTTTCACATTTATTCTGCCGTCCAGGAAGCAGTCAGCATCCGCCGGTCGGCAATAAACTGTTTGGCAGCTTTTACAGCATGTAATACAAACAAATCGAGGGTGTCATTGACTTTATATATTCTGCCATTGTTTTCTGAAATACCCGCCATAGCGTACATACCATGCCAGCCATTCATGGAATAGGAACCGCCGCCGTTTACCATGTGCCTGAATTCATCCATATTCAGGAAAGAACCGTCCAGTGTAATTGCCGCAGACCAGAATAAACCTTCCATAGCATTTCTGGAAAAAGTGACGTCTCTTCCTACCCGGTCACGAATACTTGTTTTTGACTGAATGCATCCAAACACATGAACGTCTCCGTGTATGGACTGGATCGCATATAAATCAAAATCTTTTCCCCAGGAATTTAGTCCTTTGATATCGTCTGGCGTATTGGTCAGAGAGCCATTTTTGATCATTTTTGTCAGATCAGACTGCAGAATAAATTGGATTTCGTTTTCCTGAAGACTGGCGCTGTCAATGCTGGCAATATAGCGTTCAAATGAATGCCCGCTTGACTTGTTCCAGCTTTGCTGGGCAGAGAGACAGCGCTCAAGAACATCTGCCTGCACACTTTCGGAGATATCAAAATCAGATAAACTGGCAACATGAAGTTTGTGGATCAGGGATATGCTTTTCCAGATTTCGTCCTCTGAAACAGTGCTCGCATAATGCAGCAGTGATTCCACAAGCGTTACATCGATGGCTTTTCTCTGGGCTGCCAGTTTTGCCGCCTGCGGATTTTTCTTCTGTCCCTCGATCAAATAAGCTTCATTCCACGTTCTGGTATAAGTATGTTTACAAAAAGCCAGATAATCCGAATTATTATTCATCGCAATACTCCATTAAAAGTTTCCTTAGTTTTATCCCCCAGGCATAGGATAAAAGTGGTGGGACAGCATCGCCGATCTGTTCATATTTATCCTGCACTTCGCGGTCGATATGCGGGACGAGATAAGGGCCGCCGGCAAAATCATAGGCATCGGGAAAGGACTGTAGTCTGGCGCATTCCCTGACGGTCAGCGCCCTGTCATATTTCGGATGGACAAACTCGTCCAGACAGTGGCTTGTAACGGTGGGGGAGGGAGCATTTGATTTTAGACGGTAATTGCGTTTGATGAACATTTTTTTGGGCAATACGCGTCTTTCCTGCAATTTCTCCCGCTCTGCACCGACATAGCGTTCAAACAAATTTTTTAAACTTTCACCCTGTTTCAGTAAAGCAAATCTCTCCAGCGTGCAGGCCCTGTGCCGCATTGGCATATGATAGCTAAGCGTATTGGCTGTATCGGTGTCAATTTTCCAGAATTCATTATTTCGCATCAGGTCTGCATAGTCTGATTTGGCACGGGTATAAGATTTCTTTTCCGCATCGGAATTTGGAACAACGTTTGGGAGCCCGCACAATGCTTCCTTTACGGTTACGGCCTTATCGCTTGTAGCCTCGGGGGGAGACAGCTTGAGATTTTGATCCTTTGTGGCAAGAATAAAAAAGCGGCTTCTTTTCTGGGGCACTCCATAATCTACAGCGTTTAAAATGAACTCTTCGTAATTGGTATAGCCGGATTCCTCCAATTCGTTTTTCAGTATGTCTACGATGAGCTGGCTTGAGTTTTTCTCCGCTGTTTTTGTTGTGATAGCTGGTACGTTTTCAAACAGGATCATTTTTGCATTGGCAATTTTGGCAATGCGGATACCTTCACGGAAAAGAAACTGCCTGTCGTCATAAAAAGAGCGGGAGGTATTTCCGGCAGTGGAAAAGGTTTCACAGGGCATTCCGGATGTCACCAGATCAATCCCGCCTTCTGGAATATAAGGTAAAAGCTGCTCAGAGGTCACATTTCTTATGTCAGAGTGAATGATATGTACCGATGGGTGGTTGGCTGCATATGTATCTACACAACTTTTAATATATTCAATAGCTATTTTTGTATCAAATCCGGCTGCATGCAGCCCCGTACAGATTCCTCCAGGGCCGCTAAAACAGTCAATATGTGTAAATGCCATGATCCATCTTCCTCCAAGATTTATCGATGTTGCTTCAGCTTTGCAGCTTTCCATATTTTGTTTTATACATGGGGAATGCCAAAGCGAAGCCGGAATGACTTCCTACAAAAGATGATATCCCAAATATGTTAGATAAAGTGTAACAGAGGGAAAGGAAGGTGTCAATAGGAACGGAGAAATGTAATAAACGAAAAAACGAATATTAGACAGTGGAACGATCAATTTGTGTTGACGAGACTACATCGGCGTAGTACTATAGGAAAGAAGGAGGATCAAACTATGAATGAAATATTACTTTCAGACTCCGAAAAAGAGATTTTGGAGTGGATGTGGAAGGAAGACAAGGAGTATTCCTACAGGGATTTTGCGGCACAGTTTGGAGAGGAATCGGAAAAGGGGTGGAAAAAACAGACATTATCAACATTTTTAACACGTATGGAACAAAAAGGTGTCATATCTGTTCGGTGTGAAGGGGAAGAACGTTTCAAGAAAAGGCGGTATTTTAAGGCGGCGTTAAACAGACAGCAGTACGACCGGGAGCGGGCGAGGCATCTCCTGGATTCCTATTTTGACGGATCCTTGAATCTGTTTATGTCGGCATTCAGCGGAGGCGAAAAACTGAGCGGGAAAGAAGCGGACGAACTGAGAAAGTTTCTGGAGGACATGTAATGCTTATTCTGGCAATGTCACTTAGCGGAAGTCTGATATTCTTTGCCATTGTGCTGTGCGCTGTTTTGGGGAAAAGAGTGATTTCTCCTGGATGGGTGTACAGTATGCTCAGGCTTGACCTGCTTTTCTTCTGTCTGCCGTTTCCCAAGTACAACAGCGGGTATAAATATGGATTGCTCCGTATACTGGGCATTCGGCAGCAGTGGGACATGAATGACATTGCGACAATGAATTTCATTGGAATAGAAGAGGGCGGGAGACTTCATATAAACTTTCAGACATACATAATTGCCATGTGGTTTGTCTGGGTGTGCGGGCTGCTGCTGGCAGGTGCCAAAAATTTGTGGAAGTATCGCGAGGCGAAGGCGGCAGTTGAAAACCCGCAGATGAGCCAGTCGAATTATCTGGAGATATTTGAAAGGGTTAAAAGGGAAGTCGGTATCAAAAAAAGGATCGTATTACTGTGTGCCGATGAAGTTGAAACGGTCTGTACAATGGGAGTTTTCCGAAAATATGTCATCATACCAGAAAGAGGACTGACAGAGGAAGAGATTTATTACAGCCTTAAACATGAACTGATCCATGTAAAGAGGGCAGATGTAGCATGGCGGTATCTTAGTCTGCTTGCTGTTCTTCTGCATTGGTTTAACCCTTTGGTGTATCTTTTCTTTTATGCAATGTCTGTTTATTGTGAGCAGAGCTGTGATGCCATTTTGGTACAGGATCTTGATAAAGCGGCACGAAAGAGGTATGGAGAACTGATTATCAATATGGCACAGGATGATGGAGAGGGCAGATGGAAATACCGGACATATTTAGGTGGAAGCAAAAAAATGATTAAATGGAGGCTGATTAAAATGATGGAGAGCAGAAAAAGAAATAGGTTGGAGAGAATGGTGTCCCTGTTATTGGGAGTGGCTATTTTGTTTGGGGGATCTTTGAGCGTTTGCGCGTATGAGAATCCGCAGGTAATAAGGGATGCAGATGCTGTTATGTTTGAGGCACTGCAGGATGAGAAAGGAACATGGGGAGTTACCACGGAGGAGATACAGTTTTCGGAAGAAGAGGTATTGGATTTTGTGGAATTTTTGGGAGATGACGGTATATCTTATAACTTGTCAGAGTTGCAGAATGGTGGAACGGAAAGAGCGGGTTGCATACATTCTTATGTGAAGGGATATGTTACATATCATTATAAGTATTCTAGTGGAGGCTGTAAAATAGATTATTATTCCGCAGATGTGTGTGAAAGATGTGGAGAGGTGATAATGAAAGATTATTCCCATACAGTAACATCAACAAAATGCACACATTAAAATGAAAGTTATACGACATGAATAGTTGGAAAGTAAAAATGCGGTTTTTTACTTGACATCAGTATTCAAGAGAGCTATATTAGTGCTAGAACTACATACATGTAGTTCTAGCACTTTTTGATCTTCTTCTTAAATATTGGATTATACAGACTGGGAAGTAAGGAAGAGATGAATTTAATTCAAACTTTATATCGAAGGAAGGAAAATCTAATGCAGATAAATGGCATATCTTCATCAGCATATAAGCCAGAACCGTCGGAGAACATAAAAAATATGGGAAGCGGATGTTTCGCAGATACCCTGTTACGGAGGGCAAAAGCGGGGCTGGATTCCTATACCAGAGCGGAAAGAAATAAGATATCCGATTGCGGAGTATATGGAAGAATACTTCAGGTGAATATGCACAGGTATGATACACACGCCGCCAAAGAGGTTGAGACAGAGAGATATTCCATTACGTGGAAGCCGGGCGGGTATCTGTGCATTTATGACAAAGAACGCGGCGGTAATGAAGCCTTTCGCTGGAAACTGAATAAAGACGATGTCCAGGTAGATGAGAAAACAGGTCTTAAATTTCTAATTAATGATCTTGGGTGCGGACTTTTTAACATGGTTGTGGTGGATGAGGAACTGGAACAGGGGCTGAAGGAAGCACTGGACGTTTCGGAATTATACGAAAAGCCGCTCGTAAACTTCTCGGTCCAGCAGGATCAGAAGACAGGGATACGGTACATAACGCCAAACGGTTTTGAGAGCAGCGGCGGACAGATCATCATGGATAAAGAAGCCCGCGAAAAACTGGATTCCCTTGCCAAAGAGTATCTGTCCCAATATCCGAATCTTGTCCATTCCTATGAAGAGGCATGGTTCTATGCCACTTTTGAAGTCAGAGGACTGACAAAGCGAACCTCAGGGGGCATTATGCAGATCGGACCAAACAGCATTACATTTCTGAACAAAGATGGCATTAACAGCTGGGTATGCATCTTTGATCCCAAAAGGTGGAAGGAGGTGAAGGAGAAATTTGACAGGAACGATAATGCGGGAGAGGAATCATGGGAATTTTGGATGGATTTGTTTCAGGTATTAAAAATAGATGCCTCGCTTTTGACTTTTGACAGCAGGGATGGGAATTAGGACAAAAGTATTTACAATTATGATTTTAACAAACCTAAATGATAGGAGGAGAAACAAATGAAAATCAAAATGAAAAGTAAAAGACATCTGAGTACACTGCTGGCACTTGCACTGGTTTTATCAACAATGATGGGAACTACGGCATTTGCCAAAGAAAGTGTTACCTGTGAGGATGCAGTCGTGGTTGAAGCAGAACAAACAACGGCGGAAGCTAGAAGCATTGTCGGTCCGGATGGCAATACATATGAAAACTTGGGAACAGCGACGCGCGCATACCCGATCGAGGCATTACTCCGACGCACGGTTACAACGTCTGATGGGTATCATATCGTTTTTTACTGCCCCAATAATAACAAAAAAGATCTGGTACAGGGAACGCTTACGGCATCCCCCGTGCTTGGAGGTCTTGTGGAGGAATTTCCTTTTACAAATTTTGGAAACGAAATTCGTGACATTGACCTGTCAAATTTGTCGAATAACGGACCTTATATACTTAGGGTGAAGGCATATGTGTATGGAACTTCAAACAAGTGTGATGTTTATTACAGAACATATCAGACGAGATAAACAATCAAAATACTGTACGCATGGAGGAAAAGAGTATGAAAAGAAGAAAACGGATTATAAGTATCGCTTTGGTATGCAGCATGTTGTTTGGAATACCGGTAATGGCAGCAGAAGAGGATATTGAGAATGATTATGATGTCGAAGCGACAAGCTCGGAATGGCTGAAATCCGTCGATGCTAAAAAAATGGAGCCGATATATTTAAGCCCTGAGGAAATTGAAGAACTGTATACTGATGACGGAATAGAACCGCAAGTGACAGTGCCGGATGATTTTGAACCGAACAACACGCCGCAGACAGCATACCCATATGATCAGGTTCCAGTTCTCCAAAGTGAACTGACGAATAAATATGATCTATATTATTTGGGAATGCGGTCGGCAGGGTTACATTCGCCGAGTGATGAGGACTGGTATACAATTGATTTGACGGCAGGAGAAGAGTATTTTGTAGATTTAAGAAATGTCGGAAATACCAATTGGTATATTGAAGTATATAATTGGGAGGTGGCTGAACCTTATCGTTATTCAACTAATCCTGAGAAAAAACCGATATATGAGAAGAAATCGGAGAAATATTTCTATTTTAAAGCAGAAGACACAGGGACATTTCATATCAGAGTGACTAGTGGAGGCGACTGGACGGATCAGATGCACTATTTTTTCTATGTAGGACCGGCTATTCAAGAATTTGATATCGTGGATATGCCGACATACGGTTCTGTCAATATTTATGATAAAGACTATAAAACTTATACGTGTGATTTGGGTGGGACGGCAGTGCCAGCGGTTACAGCTATTATAAACATGAACATGACTGATAAGTTTCCACAGGGGAAAGAATGCTATGAAGTTGAAAAATATATGAGTGCGGGTGGAAAAACTTATTATAATAGTAGTGGAGGCGGATCGGGTATAATCAATAATATAAGAGGAGCATCACTAGGAACGGTGTGGACAATCGGGGGCAGGTGCGCAAAGGGGCGTCATGACACAACATGGAGCGGGGTGCTCAATGGAAGATTTATGTGTATAATGGCACCATATCCGGGCAACGAACTATGATTTAAAAATTTATATTTCGTGTAATGTGGTGAGAATCATTATCATTTTGTATCCATAATGATAATGATTCTCGCAAAAGAAAGGGCGGAATTACTATGAGCATTAGTGGAATAGGGAGTTTGAATACCTACATTTATAATTCACAGACAAAAAAGCTATCAACGAAAGACGGGTCGAAGGATGCCTTTGTGGATTACTTTAACGGGGATATATCGGGGGATGACAGCGATTCCTTAAATGGATTTGATATCGGCAGAAAGAATGGCATAGAAACTATGATTGAGATCTGGTCATCGGATCAAAAGGGTAATATTTTCAATGATCCTGCAAAAACCGAGTTTGAAATCACGACAGAAGTGGTCGATGCGGGAGAGAGTCGTTATTTTATAGATGGAAAGAAAGCGTTTACAGATTATGATTGCACTTTTTTCCAGTGCATAGATCAAGCTGAATTAACAAAAGCATTGCAGGAGAAATTCTTGGCTGAATTTAATGAAAAGTATAATGTAACGCCGGATCACGGATCGAATAGAAATGTGGAGTCAGATACGGCGCAAAATGCGGTGCCTGTAGAAGGAAATGGAGAGGAACACCGCCGATTTGTCATACCGGTCTGGCTGGAGAATAAGGCCCTCAAAGAGTATGAGGAATGGCTTTGCAAACCGCTCTCGGAAAGAACGTCTGCGGTAGACCGAAGACAATAGAGCGTATTGCATTATACGTTTATTAATTATGACATGGATTATGGGCTCTTCGGAGTCCGTTTTCTATTATGCGCAGGCCCGCGAGGTGATTTCTGAATACGATAATCCTATGGAAACTATTAGCAGGGTGATTGGGGGAATGCATTCTGATAAGAGTTTCTATTCTCATCGTTCGAGTGAGTATAAATATACGCTAAGGCTTGGTATGATAGAAAAATCGGAGCAGGCTGTTCGTGTTAGGAATGGATTGACTTGACATGTCATGCTGGTGTTATGGACGATGTTTTCAAATATAACAATTCCAAATCTGCTAACTCGCCCTGGAATACCATATATATTACCAATTTTAGAATTCGGTAGGAGAGGGAATTATGCAAATTAGTAATAACTATAATGCGTCATATATCAGCTCTGT
>Ga0137308_101574_pt1 | contig 20935 bp, 19 predicted proteins | sample Inofrocosms_June_FD_97181 | JGI IMG/M metagenome (GOLD analysis project Ga0137308, IMG submission 97181) | Mouse cecal microbial communities from Vienna, Austria - N-Acetylneuraminic and N-Acetylglucosamine D2O microcosms_June | ecosystem: Host-associated > Mammals > Digestive system > Large... | reverse complement strand
TGTTCGCTGTACTAGATAACTTTAAAAATCACAAAGATCTAATATCTAATCACTTATGAAAAACTTTTTACATAAGCTTTCAAAGTATCCTCGTCTGCTTTCATTTTTAACATTGCAATATATCGTTTGTTTATGCTTTTAAATCCATTTTCACAATTTACAAGCTGTATAAAACACCGTTTGAACCTTCATTCTTTACTTGCGCATTTTGTTGTGCAAAAATTCGCATCCCGACATTCAGTAAACCAAAAATCAATCAATTCGTTGCGCTATATACCAAAAGAACAACATTCTATATATTTGCGAGCAACAAAGTGTCTTTGGATATTTTCGCATTGCGCAACAATATCGTCTACGATTTCAAAAATACAATCCCAAAAATCAGAACATTCTTCTTCATTTTTTAAAAAGCACCATCTGTTGCGCAAAAGTACTCTCCATTTTTTCCAACACATTCCTGCAATTTTATGGTATACTATTCTCTAACCGCCTGCTTTACTCTCACAAATAATAAAAAAGCAGCGAACTAAAACATAAGACTGGAGGAACCTATGAATACATTTCGCGTATCATTAAAAAAAACCGTAGATGACAGTTATGACATTGAAACAGGCTACTGCCTGGAAGAAAAGCTAATCCAAGACCTTCAAAGCGGCATTGTAGGCTCAATACAAAAATTTGCCTTGATTACAGACCATATTGTAAAAGATCTTTATGCGGAAAAGATCTTGCACCTGTTAAAACAGGCTGGTTATCGTGCCGACTTGTTTGTATTTGAGGCAGGTGAAAAAAGCAAAACACGAAAGACCAAAGAAGAAATCGAGGATGCAATGCTTGCAAAGGGCTTCCGCAGGGACTGCTGTATCCTGGCTGTTGGCGGCGGCGTTGTAACAGACCTTGCCGGCTTTGTTGCAGGGACATTCGGGCGCGGAGTGCCTTTTATAAACTATGCAACTACGCTGCTTGCGGCAGCGGATGCTTCGGTAGGCGGCAAGACCGCCGTTGATACTCCACTTGCAACAAACTTGATTGGTTTGTTCAACCAGCCAAAAAAAGTGTATATCGATATTGCAGCCTGGCAGACGCTTCCCAAACGACAGGTCGCAAGCGGCATTGCGGAAACGATTAAACACGCGTGTCTTGCAAGTTCAGCGTTTTTTGATTATTTAGAACAGCATATCAGTGATATTTATTCCTTTGACCAGGCTGTATGCGAACATATTGCACAGGAAAACTGCCGCATCAAATATACGGTTGTGATGCAGGACGAACGTGAAAGCGGGCTGCGTGAAGTGCTAAACCTTGGGCATACCGTCGGAAGAGCGATTGAAACGGTCAGCAATTATACGCTTCTTCACGGAGAAGCGCTCTCGATCGGCATGGCTGCACAGGTAAGGCTTGCCTGTGCGTTCGGCCATATGACAGCCAACGAGAGAGACCGTGTCATCCGCCTGTTTGAAAAAGCCAATCTGCCAGTAACGATCCCTGCCTATATCGACCGGGAACAATTAGTTAAAAAACTGTATACCGACAAAAAAGTACGAAATGGTTCGCTGCGTTTTGTCATCCAAAACGGGATCGGCAGTATCGTGGAATATACAGACGGTGTGTTTGCGATACCAGTCGATGAAGCTGTTGCCCGCAAGATCATTATGGACATGCCTTGAAAATACCCCCGTGAAACGATCTGTAGAAGGCATCTTTAAACTGTTTGAGGGGACTTATGCCTGTATATTGCTATTTTTCTGACTGTTTTTCAGCAGATATGTTTTTGTATCGCCAGGATGTATGGTGCACCATTATAAATTCATTGCATGGTACAGCGCATCCTTATCATCCTGGCAAATCGATAAATAACGTTTTGTAATCTCAATGCTGGAGTGATTATAGATATTCATAATAAGCGCAGTCGGCGTTCCCATTTTCCATGCATGATAGCCAAATGTCTTACGCAGGGAATGGCAACTGATATTTCCCTCGACATGGCTTGCCTGTGCGGCTTCCCTGATAATATGATAGGCACGGTTCCTGGATAAAGGCTGAAAACGATTCTTATTGCTACAAAAAATAAATTCGTCACTGCGTTTAAACGGCTTGTTTTTCTTTAACAGCTTAAACGCTGTGATGCAGCTTGAATTCAGCGCAATAATCGCATGTTTTTTTGTTTTCTGCTCGTAAATATCAATGTGGTTTTTATATCTGCGCGTCTGCATATCGTAAACATCGTTCCATCTTAAATTTAAAAGATCGCTGATGCGCAGCGCAGTGTTGATTCCTATTACAAATAATGTATAGTCCCGGTAGCTTTTGTTTGTTAAGTAATACTCTTTCATCTTTTCAATTTCCTCTTTTGTTCTTATTGGTGATGTAACCATCTGGTTTTTCCTCCTTTGTATGTGCCAGCGTCCCCTAAAACAGCCCGTGCAGGGCTGCACGATACAAATACTGCCTTAGTTAAATGCGATATAAAACGGCAATGCATTTGTAACTGTATAGTAACTTTACTACTAGATTTAATCAATAAAAATGCATCTTTTGTATCCATTTCATCCAATCATTACAGGATTCTAAAATAAGTATGAAGATTTGCTTAAACATGCAGTTTTTGCATACGAAACATTGGCATCTGTTTAGAATTGTGTTATACTGCATGGAACAAAACATCCTGACAGAATTGTAGAAAGGAAGGCTGAAATGAATGATGAATCAATCCGTCAAATATCTTAAAATTTTTTGCAACCTGGCAGCATTTATCTTGCTTCTGTTGTTCTTGTGCTTTTTACTGCCAAAGGTGATCGTCTTTTTTATGCCATTTGTAGTCGGCTTTTTGTTGTCCCTGATTGCAAATCCGCTTGTCCGGTTTTTAGAAAAGAAATTAAAAATTAAGCGGAAATATGGTACCTTTTTAACGATCGTCCTTGTAATTTCACTCGTAGTATTTGCCTGCTATGGCACCGGTATGTTGTTAGCTGTCGGCATTCGCGGGTTTATGGACTATCTTCCGACCATGTATGAAAATGCCGGCGTAGAACTTGCGGCTGCTTTTGACAAGCTGCAATCGCTACTGCACAAAGTGCCTGCGCTTGCACACCTGGATGTCGGAGAGCTTAGCACCATGCTGCAAGATACGCTTGGAAGCCTGGTTGATGATTACAAAGAACCGACATTTTCTGCGATCAGCGGTTTCGCCACAAGCATTCCAGATGCTTTGGTCAGTATTATTATGGGGCTTTTGGCTACGTATTTTTTTATTGCAGACAGAGAACGGCTGTTAAGAGCCTTAAACCGCCATATTCCTGCTTCTGTACATGAAAAAAGCCGGTTGATCTATGGACATATGCTTCATGCCGTCGGCGGATATTTTAAGGCACAGCTTAAAATTATGGTCGTTATCTACATTGTAATAATGCTCGGGCTCATGATCATCGGCGTAAATTATGCCTGGCTGATTGGTTTTGGCATTGCTTTTTTGGATATGCTGCCTGTGTTTGGTACAGGAACGGTCTTAATTCCATGGGCAGTTGTTAAAATTTTTTCTGGAAATATTGCAACCGCCGCAGGAATGCTGATTTTATATGCCGTATCCTTAGTCGTACACCAGTTGATTCAGCCAAAATTAGTCGGTGAATCTGTCGGGCTTGACCCATTTACCACCTTGTTTTTTATGTATATCGGGTATAAAATAAAAGGCGTAATTGGAATGATTATTGCTATTCCAGTTGGCATGATTTTAACAACGTTTTATGAAGCAGGCGCCTTTGACCATTTGATTTGGTGTATCAAGGAAGTTGTTATGGATGTCCGGGAATTTTGCAAGATTGACAAAAATAAAAAGGAGACTTTATGAAAAAATATGCAGTAATTACAGGGGCAAGCTCCGGCATCGGTGCCGCATTTGCCGGCATTTTAGCAAAAAAAGGGTACTCCCTGGTCTTGGTTGCACGCAGAAAAAAACGCCTGGAAAGGCTTGCCAGCCGGCTTTGTACCGACTGCGAGGTACTGGCTGCCGACCTGTCAGACTTATCAGAATGTAAGCGTGTCATGCACTCACTTGCAGATAAAAATATAGAAATTTTTATTAACAACGCAGGATTTGGCGACTGCACGCCGTTTCTTACAGGCAGTCTGGATAAAGAGCTTCAAATGATCAGCCTGAACGTACGTGCCGTCCACTTTTTTACAAAGCAAATGATCCAAAAGATGCAAAAATCCGATTACGGTTATATTCTAAACGTAGCTTCCAGCGCTGGGCTGCTTCCTGCTGGCCCTTATATGGCAACTTATTACGCTACAAAAGCCTATGTAACAAGCCTGACAAGGGCAGCCGCTATGGAGCTTTTTGAAAATCACAGCAACGTATATATCGGCTGCCTTTGCCCTGGGCCAGTGGACACAGAATTTAACCGTACGGCAAACGTGGAATTTTGTTTAAAAGGCATCTCCGCGGGCATGTGTGCTTCCTATGCTTTTGGGCAGATGAACCGCCGCAGGACAGTCATTGTTCCGACCATGCACATAAAAGCAGCCGCTGTTTTGGGGCGTTTTCTTCCGCAGAATCTTTTGATCTGGCTTATTTCCCGTCAGCAAAAGAAAAAAATTTATTGACAGCACCCAAACCATCCGTTAAAACATAAATGCCGTATCCTGTGCATAAAATAAGAGTAAAAACAGGACGCGAAAAAACAGGATGCAAAAAAAATTAAAAGGGCTTATCGCTGTCTGTGTGCTCACAGCGGCATTTCTTTCCGGCCGCACAGCAGCCTCTGGCGTTCGGCAATGGCAAAGTACCTATGCCATCGTGCCGCAAGCCGACAACTGGGGCCTTGGTTTTTCAGAAAGCGGCTCTGAAAAACAGCCTACCGGAAATGCCACACCAGAAGAACTGCGTCAAAACGACGCATATTTTTTAGGCAGCGGCAAAAAAAAGGTCATTTATCTGACCTTTGACTGTGGATACGAAAACGGCAATACAAAATACATTTTACAGGCATTAAAAAAGCACAACGCAAAGGGGACTTTCTTTGTCGTCGGGCATTTTTTGGAGTCAAGCCCAGACCTTGCCAAACAGATGGTACAGGAAGGCCATGCCGTCGGTAACCATACATACCATCATCCAGATATGTCTTCCATCGCAACGGTTGAATCCTTCCAGAAGGAGCTAGATGACAATGCCGCTTTATTTAAGCAGGTTACCGGAGAAGAGATGGCAAACTATTACCGCCCGCCGCAGGGTAAATACAGTACTGTCAATTTAAAAATGGCAAAAGAACTTGGCTACCATACATTCTTTTGGAGCCTTGCATATGTAGACTGGTACGAAGATCAGCAGCCTTCCCATGAAGAAGCTTTTGCAAAGCTGACCGGCAGAATCCATCCGGGAGCTATTGTATTGCTGCACAGCACTTCCCGTACAAACGGGGAAATTTTAGATGAACTGCTGACAAAATGGGAAACGATGGGCTATACATTTGAACCATTATCCCATTTACTGGAAGAAAGCTGATACTGTCAAAAAATTCTAATTTATGCAATTTTTTGCAGGAAATCTGTCAATATTTTTTATACATGCAAGATTATCATGCAAAAATAGTCGGCTTCCTTTGTCAAACTGCTCCAAAATCGATCTTAATCCTGCATAAAAACCAGTTTTTCCTCAAAAAATTGGTTTTTATGCAGGATTTTTTTGAAAAAATAAAAAATCTTGTACCGAAATGATCCGAAAACGGATATATAAGGTAAAAGTCAATCGTCCAAACAGAAAGGAGGGATGCCGCATGGCAGACTTAGATGAACTTTACAGGCAAAACGCAAAAATTGTCTATCACTTCTTATATAAAAGCTGCCAAAACGTGGAGCTTGCACAAGACTTGACACAGGAAACATTTTTGCAGGCTTATAAAGCAATCGGCCGGTTTGACGGAAGCTGTAAAATCTCTGTATGGCTGTGTCAAATCGCCAAGCATTTACTGTACCGCCATTGGGAAAAGCACAAGCGTGAAATCCCGCTTGCGCCTGACCAGGAAGCCTGTACGGAGCCTGCTGCAAAGCCAGGCATCCAGTCAGAAGATCCTGCCTGGCATCATGCCGCTACCCATATTGAATTGCTGGACGTGTTAAAAGACATGCAAAAGCTTTCTCCTGCGATACGTGAAGTTATGTACCTGCGCATTACAGGCACACTTTCCTTTAAAGAAATCGGAGAGATTCTTGGAAAGAGCGAAAACTGGGCACGAGTAAATTTTTACCGCGGGAAGGAAACATTATTGAAAGGAAGGATGAAATATGAGTAAAACGACCAAGCTAAGCTGTAATATTATCAAAGACCTGCTGCCTTCATATTTGGAAGACCTGTGTACGGCTGATACCAAACATGCCGTAGAAGAGCATTTATCCGAATGCAGCACATGTAAAAACCTTGCTGATGCAATGCGGCAGACAGATTTTGTAGCCGAACGCTCAGAATCCGCACAAATTGATTATATGAAAAAAGTGAAGCGGCACTTCATAAAGAAGGGCTCCTATGTAAGTATCGCACTCGCTGCTTTTGTCCTGCTTGGTCTGGTAACATCTATGAGCAGCCATATCCAGCGCCCGATAGAACTTTATTACGTTTTCCTGCCATTTTTACTTGTTATTACAAAAGCGCTGCTTCCTGCCCCGCTTTCAGACCCAAAAATAAAAAAATACAAAAAACGCACTGCTGTATGCATACTGCTCACCGGTTATGGAGTCGTGTTGCTGCTTTTGCTGCTCTCACAACTGCCATCTTATATTACACAGGGTCATGGGCCTTTTGGCATAAAAATAGAAGCGATCGGGCCAATCACACACTGGCAGATATATTTGATTCTCTGTTACCATACGGCTATGTATATCAACGATATTTACCAGTCAATGCGCGGAAAACCAGTTCCTTTTTTCCATATGAGTGTCTATCTGACGTGCGGATTTATCCTATTAAGTGAAGCTCTCTTTTTAAAAAGCCTGTCTGACCCGGCACATGCTTACTATGCACTGTTAAAGCCAATTTGCATCTTTTTACTGGAAGGGATTGTCCTGACAGGTTTGCTTTTGATTCCGAAAAAAGGTCTTGTAGATAAGCCCAAGGTATGATATTGTATTGTTAACAAATGGATTACTACAACTACTATATTTATGGGTGCTGCACCCATTGCAGCAATGGGAGGAACCAGCATGTGTGGAAAAGAAAAAAAAGAACTCAGCCTGATTTTAGTATTGCTCTTTGCCGTTCTTTCTTTGACCGGATGTTCTCAAAAAATCCATGTTTCGCTCCAGGAAAATACTTCTGGCAGCTATGAAGAAACGATTACAATGGATGAGGATCTTTGGGATACCGTAATTGCAGGCATCGCAGATGAAGAAATGCTTTTGGCATTTTACCGTGCTTATTACCCAACAGCAACAATTACTGCTGCGACAAAAGATCTTGACGGAACCGTTTCAAAAGTATTTCATTTTAAAATGGATTTTAAAGACATCGCGCAATTCCAACAGATTTTATCTGGAGAAAAGCCAAAGTCCATCCGTTCAAATGCAAACTATTTTTCAATATCCGATACGTATATTCCTTTTGATGAAAAACAGGAAGAGGAAGAAAGCCCAAGCGGGCTGGCAGAAGAATTTGAGCAGCTTCTAAGCTCTGTCGATGAAGCGACACAAAAAAAACTGTCTGCGCAGTTACAGCAAATGGGACAATCTATAACTGTCTCTTTCCCATATGAAGTAACGGATACAAACGGGATGATCAAAGAAGACGGAAAAACCGTCGAGTGGAACTTAAGAAAGCTGGAAAATCAACGCTTGTATGCACTTTTTCAAACATCCAATTCCCTGTCCGCGCCAAAATTCAAAGGCGCTGTAAATGGAAATGCTTATAATACTGGCGTATCCATTACGATTCAGGCTGAAAACCTGCTGCAAAAAGTAAAAGTAAACGATGAAACCATAGAATCTGACTCCCTGTTCTTATCTGGAGAAGATACCTATCAGATTACGGCAACCGATATCAACGGCAACACCGCCAAGCTTCGTTTTCGCATTGACAAGACAAAGCCGGTAATCAAAGGCGTAAAAGACGGAAAATCTTATAAAACAGCCCGCACGATCCGCTTTTCTGACAAAGGAAGCGGCGTTCAAAAAGCACTGTTAAATGGAAAAACCGTAAAAACCGGAACAAAAGTATCAAAAAAGGGAACGTATACATTAACGGTAACAGATCATGCAGGAAATCAAAAAATAATTACTTTTAAGATCAAATAACGTGTGATTCGATCACCTAAACCTGCCGCCGTTTGTACGCAAACCTGCATAAAAATACACTTAACAGGAGAACATACCGCATGTTAAACAATTTACAAATCGGCCCCATTACCATCCATATGTATGGCTTGATGGTCGGCATCGGCTTTGCCGCAGCGTATTTTATCTGTTGTATGCGTGCCCGGAAAAAAGGATTAAGCGAGGATATTTTGTGGGGCATCCTGCTCTGCGCTGTCTTAGGCATCGTTACAGGAAGCAGATTTTTATATTACCTCGTCAGCATCCCGCAGATTCGAAAAGATCCGTCGATTTTATGGAATTTTAAAAACGGCTATGTCGTTTACGGAGGCATTATCTTTGGTGTTTTATATGGATATCTCTACTGTAGGAAAAAACAGGTTTCTTTCCTGAAATATTTTGACCTTGTTATGCCGTCTGTAGCGGCAGCGCAGGGCTTTGGAAGGATCGGCTGCTTCTTTGCAGGATGCTGTTATGGAAGACAGACGGATTCCTGGTTCCATATTATATACACACATTCCGACTTTGCACCGAACCATGTTCCGTTGATCCCGACTCAGCTAATATCCAGCGCAGGCAATTTTCTCATTGCAGGCTTCCTGATCTGGTATTCCACAAAAGCAAAAAAAGACGGCACAGTCGGAGTGATGTATATGATTTTGTACAGTATGGGAAGGTTTTTTATTGAAATATTCCGAAACGACTTCCGCGGAGCATGGGGCGGCTTGTCTACCTCACAGTTGATCTCTATCGCAGTCTTTCTTTTAGGACTCTGCCTTATGGTTGTATTTCAAAAAGACCGCTATAGAGCACCATTCGAAAAATAACGAAAACACTGTCTTTATGGCAGTGTTTTTTTCATTATGTATTGAAATTTAAAGATAACTTTATCTAAAAATTTTCTTTAAATTTCTCTTTCAGCCGAAACTTTTTGGCATTGAAATACGTCTAATCTAATAGTAATAATCTGCCTGCCAGGCAGATCAGATTAGGAGGAATCAACTTATGAACGATGAAATGAAAAACCCCCATGCAAAAGGCATAAAAACTGCAAAAACCGTCACCTCGGCCGTACTTGCCGGATGCCTGGTCGCAAGCCTGGGGCTGAATATTTATCAGGCAAACGAGTCTGCAACACAAAACCGGAAAGTAAATAAATTTATTGATAACCAGTTGGAACGGCAGGCAAAAGAAGAGGAAAAAGAAAATACTTATCAAGAAGACGGTTATAAAGTCGGAAACCAGTATGAAATCCGCAGTACCACACATATTTCAGATGCATACAAAAGCGGTGATGACAGTGGTCTGAAAGACGAAGACAAAGAAACGCTGAAAATGGCATCCGATGTGCTGCAAAAAATAATTAAGGACGGTATGAGTAATTACGAAAAAGAGCTTGCCGTTTACCGCTGGATGTTTAAACATGTCGGCCAGGGACACGGCTCATCCGTAACACTGCCAGGCGCAAGCAGCAATGCGTATACGCCACATGGCGCTTTAAGCGGGCAGAATACCGTCTGTGTCGGTTATGCAACAACCTTCCGCCTGTTTATGAATATGCTGGACATGGATTGCCATATTGTACATAACGAATACCATTCCTGGGATATGGTACAGTTAGACGATCAGGAATGGTACCAGGTAGACATTTATTCCGATGTATCTGGAAAATGCCAGTACCAAAACTTTAATATGACCGATGACATCTCCAGAAGTTCTCATGACTGGGACGAATCTGCGCTTCCGCAGGCAAAAGGCGTAAAATATACATATGCGGTACAAAACAACAAAACGGTCAAAGACATCTACAAAGTACCTGCGCAAGTCAAAAAAGCGCTGGATAAAAAACGTTCTTCAGCCTTTTTTAAATTTGAAAAACCACTCAGCCGGGAAGAACTGCCGATTGCAGATTATCTTGTAAGCCAGATGAATACGGCTATAATGTCTATGCCTGGATTTGAAAACTATAATATGGGCGGCATGTGGTACCTGGATGAGCAGGACCAGTATATTTTAGGTATTTTTATCCGTAATTATGGAGAGTCCGAAAACTCTGAATTTGATGCAGATTCGCCTGAAGGCAAGAAACTGCAAAAAGCAATTACAAAAGCTTTTGGCGTAGATACGCCGCAGGATGCAGATCCAAAAAACACGGATTCCAAAGACGCAGTTGTCGAAATGAGAACTGACGTACGGATGCTTGAAATATAACCAGGCATCCATTCCCGCCAGATCGAATAAAAATATGAACAAGAAAGGTTTTTGCATATGAAAAAATATATAAGCTTTGTATTACTTACAGCAATGCTGACAATGACGACTGCCTGCGGCAGCCGTACGTCCAGCCAGACATCCGATGCCGCCATATCCATGCAATCGCTGCAAGAAGAAATGCTTAGCGCAGATACTACGCTGCCGGATATGACTACCGTCTCAAGCGCAGACGAACAGGCGGAACTGAATTTTACTTCTTTAAGCGATTTAAGCTATGACTTGGTGGATTCATATTTTTATGCATATGCAACTGAAGGCACGGCTGAAGAAATCGCTGTAATTAAACTGAAAGATTCGGCAGATGTACCTTCCATGATGCAGGCAATGCACGGCCACATCGAAACCCGCAAGGGGACATTTCAGGAATACGCGCCCGAACAGGTCGCCATGACACAAAATGCAGTTGTCACAAGACAGGGTACTTATGTAGCGCTTATTATTAGTTCAAAATGTGGCATGGTACAAAAAGCATTTGAAGCAGGCTTTAGCAAAGGAGACGGTCACAATGGTCTTTAGCAGCATCGTATTTTTGTGTATCTTTTTTCCAGCAGTTATTTTGTTGTATTACTTGTGCCCACGGCAGCTTCGCAACCTGTTTTTGCTGTTGGCAAGCCTGTTTTTTTATGCATGGGGCGAGCCAAAGTATATTGTGATTATGCTGTTTTCTACAATCTTTGATTACTGTAACGGCAGGCTTTTGGAATATTTTGAAGCGAAAGGAAAGAAAGATACGTTTGGCAGGCTTGTATTAGCAGCTTCTGTCATTGGCAACCTTAGTATTTTATGTTTTTTTAAATATACAGATTTTATTCTTACTACGCTAAACTCGCTGTCTGGCAGCGAGTTTGCGCTGCTTGGGCTTGCCCTTCCGATCGGTATATCCTTTTATACGTTTCAGACCATGTCTTATACGATCGATGTATACCGCGGGCAGGTAGCAGCACAGCACAACCTGATCTCGTTTGGCATGTATGTATGCCTGTTTCCGCAGTTAATCGCCGGACCGATTGTACGCTACAGCGATATCGCAGGGGAAGTAGATACACGGGAAACATCTTTTCGCCTATGCGCCGCAGGTATGCACCGTTTTCTGCTTGGGCTTGGAAAAAAAGTGCTGCTTGCCAACCAGATCGGAGCGCTTTGGGATGAGATTTACAGCCTTGGTGCATCCGACCTTTCCATGTCGCTTGCATGGCTTGGGGCACTCTCGTTTACGTTCCAGATTTATTTTGATTTTTCCGGTTATTCCGATATGGCATTCGGCCTTGGAGAAATGTTCGGGTTTCATTTCCCGGAAAATTTCTGCTATCCTTATACAGCCAAAAGTATCACCGAATTCTGGCGCCGCTGGCACATGACACTTGGAAGCTGGTTTCGTGAATATCTCTACATTCCGCTGGGCGGCAACCGTAAAGGCAGGCCAAGGCAGATCGCCAACCTGTTTGTCGTATGGTTTTTCACTGGCTTATGGCATGGAGCAGGATGGAACTTTATATTATGGGGACTTTACTTTTTTGTACTGCTCGTATTGGAAAAGTTGTTCCTGCTGAGACAATTAAACCGCTTTCCATCCGTTTTCCAGCATCTGTACGCGCTGTCTTGGATTATACTCGGATGGGTAATCTTTGCCTGCGATGATATTTCCAAGCTTTTCCAATACCTAAAATGGTTCTTTGGCATTGGCGTCGCACCGGTTAACCAGCTTGCGCTATATGAGTGGACGACACATGCTGCCTTTTTAGTGATCCTTGCCCTTGCTTCTACAGAGCTTCCGGCAAAAGTATGCGCTTCTTTGCTTGAAAGAATCTCCGCATCGTTGTGGCAATCCGCTGCATTCTGGTTAAAAAGCGCCTGGTGTCTGCTGGTTCTTTTGCTTAGTATGGCAATGCTTGTAAGCGGAAGCTATAATCCATTTTTATATTTCAGGTTTTAGAAAGAAGGCAGCCTATGAATAAAAAACAACGATTTTACGCAGTATTTTTTCTGACAACGGTTCTGTTTCTTGCGGTATGCGGCATTTTATTGTTCGCATTGCCGCAGCGCACCTATTCCGAAAATGAAAACCGCTACCTGACAACGTTAAAGCCCCCTTCCTTTTCCGATTTTTTAGATACTTCCATGCAGAAGAATTTTACGGACGGTGCGAATGACCAGTTTCTATGCCGGGATCTTTGGATGAAGTTTGCAACCGCTTTACAGCGTGCCGTCGGCTTTCAGGATATCGGAGGTGTCTATTTCGGAAAAGAAGGGTATTATTTTGAACGCATCCTCGACAGCCATCTGTCTGACAAACGCTGGCAGAACAACCTACAACTTCTGGAACAGTTCGCAGAGACTTACCATACCGCAGTTTCCTTTTTGCCAGTACCCTCAAAAGGCAACCTTTTAACCGACTTGCTGCCTGCAAATGCGGTATTGTACCATGCTAACAAGCTTTACGAAGAGATCCCGCAAACGCTGCATCGTACGGCTTTCCTTGATGTCCGCCCAGTCCTTTTGGAATATAAAAATAGCAGGCAGCTTTATTTTAAAACAGACCATCACTGGACAATGGACGCGGCATACCTTACATATACCGCATGGTGCAAGGTACATGGCACAAAGCCTGCCAGCCTCGAAACATTTGCACCGGATTGTGTACGCAGAGACTTTTTTGGCACACTATATTCCAAAGCGCCGGATTTTTGTTCGCTGCCTGACGACTTTTACCTGCCCGTTCAGGTACCGGATGCAGAACTAAACATTGACGGCAGGCAGACGGATAGTATTTATGATTGGCAAAAGCTGGATTCCAAAGATCAATATGGCGTCTATTTTGGTGGAAATTTTGGCAGGATCGATATTCGCGTCAAACACAGCACATCAAAAAAAACGCTGCTCCTTATCAAGGATTCGTTTGCAAACAGCATTGTGCCGTTTTTTATGAAAGACTACCAACACATTATTATGATCGACCTGCGCTATTACAACAAGCCTTTAAGCAGCCTTATGCAGGAAACAGCCCCAGAAGAAACGCTTTTCTTATATGAACTCAGCAATTTTGCACAGGATATCAATTTTTTTAAAATTTTAAAATAGAATCCATTGACAACTGGTAGTATTCAAATTAATATAGTATTAGAGGTTTGTTTGTCAAATCAAATCGATCGCATGGAGGACAGGAAAATATGCAAATGGGTCAAGAACAAAAGAAAAAATTATTAACAGTGCTTGCAATCGTTATCAGCCTGCCGGTGCTTGCTGTCGGCATCTGGGCAGCACTGGTCACTATTTTAGTATTAAAGAGCAGCATGTTTGGCATTATACTGATTATTATCGGCGCATTGATTGGCTATGCGGCATCACTGATCGTTGCAAAGCTTGCAGCAGATGTTGTACATAAGTTTTTAACAAACGTATCAGGCATTGCAGACGGCACGGTTTCTTTAGAAGCACTTTCTATCCCGTCCAGCCAGAACAACGGCAAAGTGAACGAGATACTAAAAACCGTCAATGAAATTGCTGTCTCCTATGCGAAAGTCATTGCATCGATTGAAAGTGCCACGGCAGAGCTTGGGGAAGTGACAGAAGATTTTAACAGCCTGTTCCAGGAGATGACAACAGCCGAAGAGGATATGAGCAACAACGTCAATTCGATCTCTGAAAATATTATTTCACAGGCAGAACGAATGCACATGATTACATCTGAACTGGATTCCGTCAACAGCGAAATGATACATATTTCTTCAAATATCGAAGCTCTGACTGCAAGTGCTTCCAATATGCAGGACTGTAACCAGTCGGTAGAAACCTATATTACTGAACTAATCAAGTTAAATGATGAAAACAGTGAATCGATTGAAAAAGTACGCGAACAAACGGAGCTTACAAACAAATCTGCTATGAATATCCGTACGGCGACTGAAATTATTGCCAGCATTTCAAACCAGACAAACTTGCTTGCCCTGAACGCAAGCATCGAGGCAGCTCGTGCAGGAGAAGCTGGAAAAGGATTTGCTGTCGTTGCAGAAGAGATTCGAAAACTGGCAGACCAGTCCAAAGAATCTACCGAGCAGATCAACGAAAGTGTAAATGAACTGATCGACAATGCCCAGTTCAGTGTAGAAATTACACAGAAGGTATCCTCTGCTTTTACCGAACAGACAGAAAAGATTAACGCAACAAGCAGCCTGTTTCAAACTTTAAGGACGGAGGTCAACCAGGTTGCAGGCGCAATCGCTGATATTGACACAGAAGTACAAAACTTAAACGGCAATAAAGATTCCATTTTGGCGGAAGTACAAAACGTTGCAGATTTTTCCAATGAAAATGAGGAAAGTGCAAAAACAACACTTGAAAACGTATATCAATTTGAAAAAATCATTTCTTCCTGCCGGGATGCAACCAGTCACATTACTTCTGTATCAAACCACCTGATACATAATATCCATAAGCTTAGCAAATAGCCTAAAAAACTGTTGGAAATTTTCCAGCAGTTTTTTTATGCCTGAATCGAAAGGAATCCTGTATCTATGAATCGTTTACAGCTTGCAGCACTCTGCATTATCTGCTATACTGAAACCATGTTTGGAAAGGAATATCGTCGTTATGAACACACGAGAACAAACCGGCTATTTTTATTATAGAAAAACAAAAGGAGCAGAAGTTGAAATCCTGCGTGTTTTTGCACCAGTTCCGTATGTGGAGCTTCCTTCTGAGATTGACGGCTGTCCGGTTACAAAACTGGGAAATTATTGTTTTGCACCAGCCTGCACGCTGCCAAAAGAAACTCTGGCTACGCCTCATATGCAAGATGCGGCAATTACACAAGTATGCGGCAATTACTTAGAATCTGTAAGGCTTCCAGCCTCTATGCATACAATCGGAGACTACGCATTTTATAACTGCCGCTGCCTGCACAGTCTGGAATTTACACCTGCGCTGCAAACTATTGGCAGCGACGCTTTTATGAACTGCCAAAAACTCCAGCAGCTTTTTTTAAGATGCTCCGCTGCCAGCAAAACAGGTTTGCGCCAAGTGCTTGCACAGATTCCGTGGAACGTGGAAGTTACGTTTTTGGATCAGGATAAAACAGTTCTCTTTTACCCCGAATATTATGAAGCATACGATGAAATCGCACCTGCGCATATATTCGGCCGCAAAATCGTTGGAGAAGGCTTTCGTGCCAGGCTTTGCTTTCAAGACGATATGGTAGCTTTTTCTGCATACGATGCCATTTTTCCAAAAGCTCGTGTGGAAGAATCTGCACAGACACTCTGTAAGATTGCCTTTTACCGCCTGCAATATCCGTTCCAATTATCAGCCTGCTGTAGACAGCAATATGCAGATTTTATTCTTGCCCATAAAGAGCTTGTCTGCCAATGGTTTGTGCAGGAAAGAAAGCTTACAGAACTTTTATTTCTATTCAGCCAAAAATTGCTCCCCATACAGCAGATTTCCTATGCGCTGTCACTTGCCGCCTATGCTGGATGGAGTGAAGGAAGTGCAGCGATGCTGCGCCTGAAACAGCGATATGGCAAAGAAGGAAACAGAAACAACTATACATTTGAGGATTTTTAATTATATGCCCAAATGAGGAGATTACACCTATGTACCAGAAACAAACACAAACCGAATGGGAAAATGAAATGTCTGTAAAGGTCATTGATTTGATTCAAAGCGAACTGTATTTGGACTTACGCTATTTAGGCGTTGCACTTTCTGCGCTTGTGCCAAAAGCCGACGCATCTCTTCATACTTTTGCGACGGATGGCGTTTATCTGTATTATTCATCCGCACAGGCTTTACGCGTATTTCAAAACAATCCCAAATTTTTAACACGTGCGTACCTGCACAGTATCCTGCATTGTATTTTTTCACATTTGTGGCTGGCAGGCAAACGTGATCCAATGCTTTGGAACCTCGCCTGTGATCTTGCAGTGGAATATACGATTGACCATATAAAAACGCCTTCCACGACACGTATTTTATCCTGGCTGCGCTGTCAAATATATCAAAAGCTGACGGACAAACAAATCCCAATCAGTGCGCCAAGCATTTATTCGATGCTCGCAGAATTCAATGATGATATCTTATCATCTCTTTATACCGAATTTTATACTGACGATCACCGTTACTGGCAGACAGAAGAAAAAGCTGCTCCCATAAGGCAGACCGCAAAAAAACAGTGGGACAAGATCGCAAGGCAGGCCGCCTTACAGCAGGCACAGCAAAACGGTGAATCCGAAGAAGGCAGACAATTATTCGCTACACAGATCCGTGCAGAACGCAGCCGCAGAAGCTACCGTGATTTTTTAAAAAAATTTGCGGTTCTAAGAGAGGAACTCCATATAAATCCAGATGAATTTGATTTTCATTTTTACCTATATGGGCTGCAACTTTATGGAAACATGCCCCTGATAGAACCTGTTGAAACGAGAGAGGTCAAAAAAATCCAGGAGTTTGTTATCGTTATAGACACAAGTGAATCGACAAGCGGTAGCCTTGTAAAAAACTTTCTGCGCGAAACATTTGAAATCCTGCACCAAAGGGAACACTTTTTTACGATCTGCAATATTCGTATTCTACAATGCGATAATGAAGTACGCTCTGACCAGGTAATTACTGATTTAAGCCAGTTTGAGCGCTTTCTGAACCAGTTTACCATTATCGGCGGAGGCGGGACAAATTTTTGCCCTGCTTTTACATATGTAAATCAGCTTATTGAACAGCAGGCATTTCAAAACCTCAGCGGCCTTCTTTATTTTACGGACGGGCAGGGAACATATCCGAAAAAAAGACCGCCTTATCAGACTGCTTTTTTATTTTTGGAAGACTATGAAGAATCCAGCGTACCACCTTGGGCAATCCGCCTGCGGCTGGAACCGGAAGAATTTATTACAGGAGGCAACAAGAAGCATTTATGAACATCAAACAAGCAAAAGAAGAGATCAAACATACGGTAAAGGCGTATCTTGCCAAAGACGCATCCGGCATGTACCAGATTCCGGCAATCTGCCAGCGGCCAATCCTTTTAATTGGCCCTCCCGGAATTGGCAAGACACAGATTATGGAACAGATTGCCAGAGAATGCCGCATTGGGCTAGTAGCATACACCATTACGCATCACACAAGGCAAAGTGCCGTAGGCCTCCCCTTTATAATAGAAGAAACTTATAACGGCAAAGCATATTCGATTACCGAATATACCATGAGTGAAATTATTTCCAGTATTTACCGCAAAATGCGAGACAGCCAGTTATCCGAAGGAATCTTATTTATCGACGAGATCAACTGTGTTTCTGAAACGCTTGCACCAACTATGCTGCAATTTCTGCAATGCAAAACATTCGGTAACCAGGCTGTACCACAAGGATGGATTATTGTTGCCGCCGGAAACCCTCCCGAATACAATAAATCCGTGCGTGATTTTGACATGGTAACTTTAGATCGTGTCCGGTACATGGAGCTGGAAGCAAATTATGCCGTATGGAAGGAATACGCAAAAGCAGCGCACATTCATCGTGCAATTTTAAGTTATCTGGAGCTTCGCCCAAACCAGTTTTATCGCGTGGAAGCAGATGTGGATGGAATGCAGTTTGTAACTGCAAGAGGCTGGGAAGACCTGAGCCATTTAATGAAAACTTATGAAGCACTGCATATCCCGGTTACCGAAGAGGTGGTTTCCGAATTTTTGCACCATAAAGAAACAGCTCTTGATGCCGCTGCTTACTTTGACTTATTCCATAAATACGAAGATGATTATGGTATCCATGAAATCCTTGCCGGAAAAATTCGCCCGCAAATATATGCACGGATTGGCAAGGCAGCGTTCGATGAGCGGTTAAGTGTTACAAACCTTATTTGCGACGGGCTGTCCCAATATTTTATTCATGCGGCACAGGAAAAGGAACGGACAGATCTGTGGTATGCATTTTTAAAACAGTACCGCAGCCAGCTATCTGATGCAAAAGCCCCAGACATCTGCTATTCGCGCCTTTTCAAACAGCAGGAAGAAACCTTTTTGCTAGAACAGGAAGGAAACCTGTACAGCCGGACGCAGCTTCAAAATAGAGAATGGCTGTTAAAAGAATTGCGAAACAGTATTCCAAAAAGCGGACAAAGTCCGAAAGAAGCCTTCGCTACAGCAAAAATTCCATTTGATTTGCAGCAGGAGCGTTTAGAGCAAGCAGACCTTGCCGCATGTATTGCACTGGAACATGCGTTTGATTTTATGGAACAGGCATTTACTGGTGGACAGGAAATGGTCGTCTTTGTAACTGACTTAACGATTGGCATCGAGTCTTCAGCATTTTTATCTGAGCATCCTTGCGAACGGTATATCCGTTATAATGAACAGCTTTTAATCGGGACTCGCAGGGAGCAGCTTTTATCTGAGCTTGCAAGAGACCAGGAGCAATTTACCTAATACAAGAAAGGGAACTCAAATGAAAAATACACTATATTTAGAATGCGCAAGCGGCATCAGCGGAGATATGACAGTTGCCGCTTTACTTGACCTAGGAGCCGATCTGTCCGTGCTAGAACATGTATTGAACAGCCTTTCGATCGACGGTTTTACGGTGAAGGTAAGCAGGGTAAAAAAAGCAGGGCTTGATGTATGTGATTTCAATGTAATTTTAAAACAGGAAAACCACGATCACGATATGGAATACCTGCATTCAAACCTTGATCCAAAGCCGTCTTCTTCCATGTGCTCCTCCAAAACAGAACCTGCCCGGGGCGAGGACGAAGCCCATACTCATTCACATAAACATACCGATACGCACCATCAGCACCGCTGCCTTTCGGACATCCTGTCTATAATACAAACAGCAGATATGACAAGCCGTGCCAAACAAAAAGCAGAACAGATTTTTACGATTCTTGCAGAAGCAGAAGCAAAAGCCCACGGTACGTCACTGGAGCAAGTTCATTTTCATGAAGTCGGTGCTTTAGATTCCATTGTGGATATTATTTCGGCTGCTGTCTGCCTGGATAACTTAGGCATTACCGATGTCATTATTCCGGTTTTGCAGGAAGGTTCCGGCACAATCCGCTGCCAGCACGGCATCCTTCCGATTCCTGTTCCTGCTACTGCAAATATTATAGAAAAATATCAGATCCCGATCCAGATCTCACAAATACAAGGGGAGTTTGTCACCCCTTCAGGAGCCGCTATAGCAGCCGCAATCCGCACACAGGCACATCTTCCAGAATCCTTTCGCATCCTGCGCACAGGACTGGGCGGTGGAAAGCGCACCTATGAACGTCCAAGTATCCTGCGCGCCATGCTGATTGAACCATGTGGTACACAGCAAGCTTCAAAAGATCATGAGACCATTTATAAGCTGGAAACAAATATCGACGACAGCACCGGGGAAATGCTTGGATATACAATGGAATGCCTGTTCGGTGCAGGCGCGAAGGATGTCCATTATTTCCCGGTTTATATGAAAAAAAATCGTCCTGCCTACCAGCTCAATGTCTTATGTACACAGGAAGATATCCCAAAGCTTGAACAGGTGATCTTTCGCCAGACTACCACAATCGGCATTCGGCGCCAGAAAATGGAGCGTTCCTTTCTTCCAAGGGAAATCAAAACGCTTCATACAGAATACGGAGAAATACAAGTAAAAATTTGTGAAGCAGACGGATGCAGGTATGCCTATCCTGAATATGAGTCTGTCGTCCGCATCTGCCGCAAGACAGGCAGTGCTTTTCCTGTGATTTATCGTAAACTTCAAGAAATATGCTGTAGACAATGTCTGTAATTTGTAGGCAATTTGCACAAGTTCACCTGGTATTCTATAGGACATAATCACGAAATCTTTGTTTTCTGAATAAAAACTATTTACATTGTCAAAAATAAATTGGTAGAATAAGGTTGACACCAGTATGACACATTTGACAGAAAGGAAGGGTAGCCTATGTTTCAGAAAAACGATTATGTAATCTATGGAAGCAACGGTGTCTGCAAGATCCAAGACATTGGCCCGCTGGACATGCCGGGAATACCGAAAGAACGAATTTATTATACACTTGTACCTTATTATACAAAAGACAGCCAGATCTTTACGCCAGTAGACAGTAATAAAGTAGTAATGCGCTCCCTGATCCCAAAGGAAACGATTCTGGAGCTGCTAAAAGAAATACCGGATTTGGAGCCTCTTTGGGTCAAAGACGAAAAGCAGCGTGAAACGCAGTACAAGGAAACACTTCGCAAATGCGATTGCAGAGAGCTGATCCGCATTATCAAAACTATTTATTTCCGTATGCAGAACAGGATTGCAGAGGGAAAAAAGATCACGGCTTCGGATGAAAAATATTTCCACCTTGCAGAAGAACGGCTGTATGGAGAGTTCGCCATTATCCTTGGCATAGA